>Ga0335075_10006667_pt1 | contig 17810 bp, 8 predicted proteins | sample Lox_Sample_24_FD_206723 | JGI IMG/M metagenome (GOLD analysis project Ga0335075, IMG submission 206723) | Soil microbial communities from Loxahatchee National Wildlife Refuge, Florida, United States - Lox_Sample_2.4 | ecosystem: Environmental > Terrestrial > Soil > Wetlands | place: USA: Florida...
TCGGCTGGTTGTACCACGTTGTCCAGGTCTTGCCACGGTCGAGGCTGATGGTTGCGCCCTGATCAACGCCGAGCACGAGATGGTTTGCGTTTTTTGGATCAACCCAAATCTGGTGGTAGTCGTCACCCCCCGGAGCTCCGCGCACGATCTGGATTGTCTTGCCACCATCTTCTGTCCGGTAAAGTGCGACGTTGGGGATATAGAGGACATCAGGATTAGTCGGATCGATGGCAAGCGAATTGAAATACCATGCGCGGCTGGTAAGGCGCGAGTCCGAATTGACCAGAGCCCAGGTGTCGCCTCCATCGTCGGAGCGATAGAGTCCGGAGTGGCCGGGGCAATCGATCGCAGCATAAACGCGGCGGCCGTCGGCACTCACCGCGATCCCCGTCCGTCCCCACTTTCCTTCGGGCAGCCCATGGCCGGAAATTGCGGTCCAGTGCGCACCTCCGTCACTTGAGCGGTAGAGTCCATCCCCGGGGCCATCGAGAGGCGCGTAAGTACTCCAGGTGGAGCGATGAGCGTTCCAGGTCGCTGCGAACAGCAACTGCGGTTGCGACGTGGCCATGGCAAGGTCTGCGATCCCGACGTCCGGACCCTTGTCGAGTATGCGCTGCCAATGGTCCCCGCCGTCGGTGGACTTGTAGACTCCGCGCTCATCATTAGGCCCGTATGCATGTCCCAACACACCCACATACACCGTGCGCGCATCGGCCGGATCCACCAGAATACGACTGATCTGCCGGGAGTCGTCGAGACCGATGTGTTTCCACGTCGCACCGCCGTCATCGCTGCGATACATACCGTCGCCCGAGGACAGATCGGAACGAATGTCGGACTCACCGGTGCCGGTGTAGATCACCTTCGGGTCCGAAGGCGCCGCAGCCAGGGCTCCAATCGAAGCGACGGGCTCTTGATCGAAGACCGGATGCCAGACTGTGCCCGCGTCCGTCGTTTTCCAGACGCCGCCGTCCACCCCGCCGAAGTAGAAAGTTCCGCCGCTGCCGGGCACTCCGCTTACGGCGACCACACGCCCGGCGCGGAAAGGACCAACGAGCCTCCACTGCAGCCCGCTGAAGAGCTGCGGTGAGATTGCCTGTGCCGGTGTTATTGCCGGCGCGCAAAGAAGAGCAACACTCAAGAGCGAAAGAAGACGCACGCGGCCGGGCAGCACGGAATCGAAGCAAGTCATCGTTGATCCGATTGTGAATCGGAACGACTCTGTAAGCAAGGTGTTTGCTGCAGAACGCCGCAGTTCATCACGGCTCTGGCGGTGCGACGACAAATCGGCGATGCTGAAGGAATGAAGCGCGTCTCCCGCCGTGGGCCAGTTGCTTTCCTTATTTGTTCAGGCTGGCTTCTGATTACCAGCGTTCCCGCACAAACACCAGACACCGCCGCACTGCGCGGCGGCGTGTCGGGGCCCATTGGCGAGCCGCTCTCCGGCGCAAGCGTTGCTATCGAAGATGCGCGCCACCACCCGGTCCGCACTCTGCAGACGAACGCACAAGGAACGTTTGCGGCAGAAGGACTCCCAGTCGGTAGTCCTCTCGAGGTCAGTGCAGCCTATCCGGGTTTTGCCGCAGCCACCTCGGGGATGATTGTGCTTGCGGCAGGCGCTACCGCAAGTGTGCAGTTGCGAATGCAGATCGCAGCCGCTCGCACAGAAGTGCGGGTAATGGGCGAAGCTGGTGCGGTTCGCACAGACGAGCCCCAGTTAGGAGATCGCCTGACAGCACGGCAGATGCAGAGCATGCCGCTCCTGAATCGCCGCATTACCTGGCTTCCGTTGTTGAATGCGGCGAACCGCCCGGCCATCAATCAGGGTGATGTCTTCATGAACCAGGATCTGTTTACTGCCAACGGCACCGGACGCCGCCAGACATGGTTCGAGGTGGACGGCGCGAACGGAAACGATGCATGGGGCCGCCAGACGATCTTTACCAACGTGCCGCTCGATGCCATCGCCGAAATGACCGTGCTCGACAATGCCTTTGCCGCGGATTACGGATTCGGTGAAGGCGCCGTCGTCAACATTGTGACGCGCAGCGGCGGAGACAGCTATCACGGTGATGTGCTCGGGCTGTGGCGTCCTTCTGCTCCCGAGGCAAAGCTTTCCGGCTTCTCCGCGACAACTGCCACCAGTGGCAACGACATCACAAACGATACCCTTGCGCAGGGCGCTGCCACCATGTCAGGGCCGCTGGCGCCGGGTTGGCGCACGTTCTTTCTAGGCTCTGGCGAGTACAGCTATCAGAACCGCGCCTCGCCGGTTACGTCGCCGCTCGAACCAGGGAATTACATCGGACATTATCGCGATTGGCTCGGCTTTCTGCGGCTGGACCGCGTGATCGGCGAGCATCGCGTGTTTCTCCGTGGGTCTGCCGACGGCTTCTTTGACACGAATCCGAACGGCATTGTCGGCGGGAATACGCTGCCAAGCGTCGCCCGCGTTTTCCATCGCCGGACCTACACGACGGAACTGGGAGACAGCGCGGTGTTGAGTAACACATTGGTCAACGATGCGCGCCTGCAGTTTCAGCTTGCTTCTCCGATCACGCAATTCTCACCCGTGATCTATGGTACTCAGTACACGGTGCCCATATCCTCGGGAGGCACCTTCACCTCGGGCACCTCGCAAGCGGCACTGCTGCTCAACCGGCAGTTCGAGGCCGTCGACACGTTTACAAAATCGTTCAGCCGGAGTGAGCTGCGTCTCGGCTTCGACGTCATCCATGCCCGCAACGGCGGCAACAGCAAGGAATTTGGAGGCCCGATTTACGATGGCCAGCTCGTATACAAGACCTGTACGAACTCGACGGCTTATTGCGAAAGCTCCGCCTATCTCGACAACATTGCAAACGTACAAAACTATACGCAAAGCTACGGGAACGCGGACTATACCGTCGATGACACGCTGGCCGCGGTCTTCGCGCAGGAGGATGCCCACCTTAGCCCCGACTTCACGCTGAATCTAGGACTGCGATATGAGCTGCAGACGTTTCCCGATGCACGCACGAACTTTGCCCCGCGTATCGGCTTCGCTTATAACGTAGCCGGCCGCGGCACAACTACGATCCGTGGAGGGTTCGGTATCTACGATGGCCAGGTGGTCGATAACTCCGAGGCCAACTACGCACTCACCGGGCCGACTGGGGTCTTTAACTACACGGCGGCGCCCGGGCAGGTGGGCTTTCCGGCAAGCGTTGCCGGCGTACCGCTTCCGGCCTTTCCTGCGGGCGCTGTCGTCCCGCTGCGCAGCCTCTATCTTCGCCCCGGACGCGCAAACTACTACAACCAGTTCTTTCCTACGAACACCCTGGTCGGTTACCCCGACGCGCTGAAGAACCCCTACAACGAGCAGTGGACACTCGGCGTGGAGAGACAGCTGGCGCCAATGTGGGTACTGGGAGCGGACTACGTCGGCTCACATACTCTGAAGATCGTGCGGCCGCTCGATGTCGATGCTCCGTCTTCTTTTGTGCGCACCGAGCCAGGCCAGGTGCGGAGCGCGCAGGCGGCGAACTGCACGCGTCCCTATTGGATTGCATGGTTCGCGGAGCGCAACGCCACCTGCAATCCAGCCAGCAACGCCGGAGCGGAACCTCCCTACAGCGTGATTCAGAGTGACGTAAACGACGGCGTAGGCTACTACGAAGCAATGGACATCAACCTCAGCCATCATGCGGCTAACGGCTCGGCCTTGTTGGCGAGTTATACCTGGTCACATACCCTCGATACCGTGGATCCAGATGTACCCAGCCAGAATCCGAACGATCCCCTCAAAACCGGCGCAGAGGAACTCGGCAATGCCATCTTTGATCAGCGGCACCGCTTTGTCTTGAGCGGCGTATACGCGGCCCCCTTCGGCATCACGATGGGTGGCATCGCGACCCTCACCAGCGGGCTGCCTTATAACTTCGTCACAGGCGTGACCAACAGCGGCGACACCGGCGCGACCACCGACAGGCCAGTCATCAACGGAGCCGTCGTCGGCCGCAACACCGGACGCGGCACGGCAATCTACGATCTCTCGCCCTTTGTAGGCAAGCGCCTGACGCTCGGGACGGAGCGCCTCCACGCCAATTTGCGCGCTGAAGCATTCAATCTGCTGAACCACCGCAATGTCGTCGGCTTCAGCGGCACGTATGGAAATGGCGCATCACCCGGTCCTGGCTTTGGCGCTCCGCTGGCTGGTGTGACCAACCAATTGCCTGCGCGGGAGCTGCAGTTCTCCGCGCAGATTGAATTCTGAGCCCAGCGGTTACAATTTGCGCTGTGCACAAAAGGCCATAAAGGGGAAGGCAATAACAATAATGATGGAAAGACGCTCCGCTTCACACCTTCTACTGTTCGCGGTCCTTCTCGCAGCAGTCGTTCTGCCATCTGCCGCCTGCCTCGCAGCCGAAAACTCCAGCCCGATGCCGGATATGCGCTGGCGCATGATCGGACCGTTTCGCGGCGGCCGCACGCGCGCGGCCGCCGGTGTTTCCGATCAGCCAAATGTTTTCTATATGGGACAGGTCAATGGCGGCGTCTGGAAGTCGACCGACTACGGACGCACCTGGAGTCCGATCTTTGACGGCGAAGACACGCAGTCGATCGGAGCGATCGCCGTCGCGCCTTCAGACAGCAATATCATCTATGTTGCCAGCGGTGAAGGTTTGCACCGCCCCGATCTCTCCGTCGGCGACGGTATCTACCGCTCTACCGATGCGGGCCAGACCTGGATGCATCTCGGGCTGCGGGAAGGTCAGCAGATACCGGCACTCGCCATCGATCCGACAAACCCGAACCGGCTCTTCGCCGCGGTCCTCGGTCATCCTTACGGTCCGAACGCGGAACGAGGCATCTACCGCTCGGAAGACGGCGGACAGACTTGGACAAAGGTCCTGTTCAAGGACGAGAACACGGGCGGCTCGGATGTAGTCATCGATCCGAAGAACCCGCAGGTCGTGTATGCGTCGCTCTGGAATGACCGCCTCGGCCCGTGGGAGGACGGAAACAGCTATCCGGGCACGACCGGTGGTCTCTTCAAATCGACCGATGGAGGTACAACCTGGAAGCAGTTGACGAATGGCCTTCCCGGCGACCTGGTACAGATCAACGTCGCTATAGCTGCGAGCGATCCACAACGTCTGTACGCGACTCTCTCGACCAAAGAGGAGGGTGGATATGCCACGAATAAAGGGCTCGGTGTGTATCGGTCTGACGATGCAGGCATGAACTGGCGAAAGATCACCGACGATCCGCGCCCCGCCATGAAGATCGGCGGCGGCGATCTGCCGGTGCCGGTCGTCGACCCGCAGAACCCGGATGTCGTCTACAGCACCAGCATCGTGACCTGCCGTTCCACAGACGGCGGCAAAACATGGATCAGCCTGCGCGGAGCTCCTGGCGGAGACGACTACCAGAACCTCTGGATCAACCCTCGCGATCCTCGCATCCTGCTGCTGGTGAGCGACCAGGGAGCTGTTATCAGCGTGAACGGTGGCGAAAGCTGGAGCTCCTGGTACAACCAGCCCACAGCGCAGCTTTACCATGTGGCAGCAACCAATAGCTTTCCCTACCAGGTGTGCGCGGGCCAGCAGGAGAGCGGCTCGGTGTGCACGTCGACACGCGGCAACGACGGAGAGATCACCTTCCGCGAATGGCATCCCGCGGGCATTATCGAGTATGGCTATGCGGCGCCCGATCCTCTGCACCCGGAGATTGTCTACGGAGCCGGACGCACCGAGGTCTCGCGCTACGACATGGTCACGGGCCAGGTGCAGAACGTAACCCCGTTGCCCATGCGCAAACGCGGATTCCGCGCTGATCGAACGGAGCCGATCCTGTTTTCACCCATCGACCCGCACACGCTGTACTACGCCGCCAATCACTTGTATAAGACAACCAACTATGGTCATACCTGGCAGACCATTAGTCCGGATCTGAGTCAGGAGACCACCGGCCAACCGCCATCCGTGCCGCCGCTCACGCCGGAGCAGGCGGAACGCCGCGGCGCAATCTACTCCGTCGCTGCCTCTTACAAGACAGCGCAAACCATCTGGGCAGGGACCGACGACGGCCTGGTCTGGATCACGCGCGATGGCGGCGCAAACTGGACAAAAATCACGCCGCCCGGCGTATCGCCCTGGAGCAAGATCGCGCAGATCGATGCTTCACGTTTCGATGACGACACCGCCTACGTGGCGGTGAATCGGATGAGAGTCGATGATCTGCGTCCGTACGCCTATCGCACGCATGATGGAGGAAAGACGTGGCAGACGATCAGCGCCGGGCTTCCCGATGACGCGCCGGTCAACGCGATTCGAGCGGATCCCGTGCAGCCGGGATTGCTATATGCGGCCACCGAAGACGCTGTCTGGACCTCTTTCGACGATGGGGCCCATTGGCTGCCGCTTCAGTACAACCTGCCGCACACTTCCATGCGCGACCTGCTCATGAAAGATGACGACCTGATCGTCGCAACCCACGGCCGCTCGTTCTGGATTCTGGATGATGTAAGCCCGCTGCGGCAGCTTGCCGCCGAAGCCGGCAAGAGCGCTGCCGTGCTGTTTACGCCTGCCGCCGCGTGGCGCGTGCGCCGCAGCACAAACACCGATACTCCGCTGCCCCCGGATGAGCCCGCGGGGGAGAATCCGCCAAACGGCGCAATCATCGATTACGATCTGCCGCGCGATGCTCACGGCGAAGTGGCGCTGGAGTTACTCGATAGTGATGGCAAGCTGCTGCGTCGCTACAGCAGTGAAGATCCAGTAACACCCACGCCGGAACAGCTGCGCACCAACCTGATCCCACCCTACTGGCCAAAGATGCTCGGCCCGCTGCCGACAACGGCAGGTATGCATCGCTGGGTCTGGGACCTGCGTGCGACGGCGCCCACCGCAACACACTACGAATATCCTATTTCCGCGGTGCCTCATCGGACGCCGCTTGCTCCACAGGGCCCGCTCGTACTGCCGGGCACCTACACAGTGCGGCTCACCGTCGATGGCAAGAGTGAGTCGGCGCCTCTGGCCGTCAAGATGGACCCGCGGGTGCAAACATCGGCCGCGGATCTCGAAGCCTTGCATACAGCACAGGTGACTATGGCCGCCTCCCTTGACGCGCTGGCGAAGGCCGACATTGCGGCGCACTCCGTTGCGGAGCAGATTGCTGCGCCGCAGAATAGCTCCCTGGCGACGCAACTCGCTCCATTCAACGCGGCGCTGAAGGTCCTGCTCGACGGGACGGCACCGGGTGCCACGGAGCCCGGTGCGGCGAAGCGGCTACCGGGGATCAACGAAGTGACAGCCGAAGCAACGCAGCTATATGGCCAGCTTCAACAGGCCGATGCCGCTCCAACGGCAGCTCTGCTGGAAGCCTCGGCTCATGTGGAAATGGAGGGCAGGGAAGTGCTGTCGGGCTGGGAAGAATTCAAGCAGAAGCAGCTGCCCGCGCTGAATCTCCAACTGCGCAACGCCCATCGTCCGGAGATCAACCTGACCCAGAAACCAGACAACATGCCGGAAGAAGGCGACGAAGAATAATCAAGATCCAGCGAAGACATGAAAAGTAGAGCCAAGAGCCTCTCGGCGGCAGTTCTTTTTGTCATATACGCGGCCACAGCCGTCAGTCACGCGGCCGATGACCCGCGACGCAGGATCAAAACTGCGGTGGACATGGCTATACGGCCAGTGATGGCTAAATACAGTATTCCCGGCATGGCAGTCGGCATCACCGTCGCGGGTAAGCCCTACGTATTCTGCTATGGAGTGGCATCAACGGAAACTCGCCAGCCTGTCACACGTGACACGTTGTTCGAAATCGGATCGGTAAGCAAGACATTCACTGCGACGCTGGCGTCCTATGCACAGGTTACCGGCTATCTTTCCTTTTCGGACAAGACGAGCAAGTACCTGCCAACTCTGCAAGGTAGTAAGTTCGGCGATGTTGGTCTTCTCAATCTAGGCACGCATACGCCCGGGGGGCTTCCATTGCAGGTGCCGGATAATGTCGAAAACGACGATGAGCTGATGCTGTATTTCAAGGACTGGAAGCCCACCTACGCGCCGGGAACCTATCGAACCTATACCAATCTCGGAATTGGAACGCTCGGCTTGATTACTGCGAAGAGCATGGGGCAAGATTTCGCCCCGCTGATGGAACAGCGGCTGTTTCCTGCGCTCGGCATGAAGAGCAGCTACATCAACGTTCCCCAGGCCAAAATAGCTGATTACGCGCAGGGCTACACGAAGCAAGATGCTCCCATCCGAATGGCGGCGCGGGTGCTCTCCTCTGAAGCCTACGGCATCAAGACAACGGCCCCCGACGCGGTCCGCTTCCTGGAAGCCAACATGCATTTGATCCAACTCGACAAGAAGCTCCAGCGCGCGATCACAGCAACACACACCGGCTACTTCAAGGCGGGCCCGATGACACAGGACCTGATATGGGAACAGTATCAGTATCCGGTTGCGTTGAAGAGGCTACTCGAAGGAAACTCGCCGGCAATGATCTTCAATGCGACACCGGTTTCCGAAATCAATCCACCGGAGAATCCGCGCGAAGACGTCTGGATCAACAAAACCGGCTCGACCAACGGCTTCGGAGCGTATGTAGCATTTGCCCCTGAGAAGCGGCTGGGCATCGTCATCCTGGCCAACAAGAATTATCCGATCGACGAAAGAGTAACTGCCGCATACAGAATCCTCACAGCGCTTGCTGATGGAAAGGGTGGAAATGGCAAATAGTTCCACGAGGAGCGGATCGAGAAGTTGGCCACCGTCGGCGGAACAGAAGGCGGCATGGGTCGGGCATGACGTTGCACGGTCCTCCGAGGCTCCAGTTGATGATCCTGATTTACGGGGCGGCAACGTTTGACCTTGAGCGCGCTACACTGAAAGGGAAGACTTAATGCTACTAACGTCGCATTAGTATGCTCTCTAACCGGAAGTCCGGATAGATCGGGAGAATATTGGAGTGAATGAAAATCGTTGTCTGCCTCTGGTGCTTTACCTTTTCCTTGCCGTTGCGGGCGCTCATGGCGCGACCGAACAGCAGTCCGTGCTGCGGGCGAAACTCGACAACGGCCTCCGCGTGGTTGTTATTCGCAACTCGCTTGCTCCGGTGGCGACCGTCGAACTGAACTTCATGGTTGGAGGCGACGAGACCCCTGTCGGCTTTCCGGGAATGGCCCACGCCCAGGAGCACATGGCCTTTCGTGGATGCACCGGCATGACCGCCGACCAGACTGCAGCCATCTACGCGCAGCTGGGCGGCCGCAACAACGCCGATACACAGCAGACGATCACCCAGTACTTCGCGACCGTCCCGGCAGCCGATCTCGATGTTGCCCTTCAGGCCCAGGCGGCCTGCCTGCGCGGCATTGACGACTCCCAGACGGAATGGGCACAGGAGCGCGGCGCGATCGAGCAGGAGGTTGCGCGCGATCTCTCCAATCCGACCTACAAGTTCATCACCCGTCTGAACGAGGACATGTTTGCCGGCACTCCGTATGCACACGACCCATTGGGTACGAAGAGCTCATTCGATGCAACGACCGGGGAAATGCTCAAGCAGTTTTATGAGAAATGGTACAGCCCGGACAACGCGATCCTGGTGATCGTGGGTGACCTCGACCCGGCTGCAACTCTGGACAAGGTGAAACACTGGTTCGGCAAGATTCCCAGTCATGCTCTCCCGGCGCGGCCCGTGGTGGATCTGAAGCCGGTGAAATCGGAGACCTTCACCCTCGACAGCAATCTTCCTTATGTTCTTGGCTTCATCGCGTATCGCTTTCCAGGAACGGACTCTCCCGACTACGCGGCCGCGCAGGTTCTGGCCGACGTGCTGGCCAGCGAGCGCGCCGATCTTTATGGAATGGTGCCGGCAGGCAAAGCACTGGGCACGGAGTTCGGCCTGGCGGAGACCTATCCCAAGGCCAGCGTCGGCTATGGCTTGGTAGCCCAGGCTGCGGGAGCCGATATCACCGCCGCCATTACAGAGATGCGAAAGATCCTCTCAGGTTATGCGGAAAAAGGTGTGCCCGAAGATCTGGTTGAGGCAGCGAAGCGCAGCGAGGTTGCCTCGGCCGAGTTTCAGCGCAACTCCATCCCCAGGCTTGCCGATGTGTGGTCCAACGCTCTGGCTGCCGAAGGCCGCACCTCCCCGGACCAGGATGTGGCGGCCATTCAGCGCGTCACGCTCGCCGACGTCAACCGGGTGGCTAAGCAGTACCTCGTGGAGCAGAACTCGATTACGGCAACCTTGAAACCGGTGCCCAGCGGGCAGCCTGTCTCAGGGAAAGGTTACGGCGGCGCTGAAGAAGTGACCTCTGCGCCTACCAAACCCGTGCAGCTTCCGGCCTGGGCGGCTGCGGATCTGGCCCAGCTCAAGGTGCCGTCCAACTACGTCACAGTATCCGATACCATCCTGCGGAACGGACTGCGCCTGATCGTCGAGACAGATCCCATAAGCCCGACCGTCTCGGTCCTGGGGACGGTGAAACACAATTCGGACCTCCAGACACCTCCGGGCGAGGAAGGCGTCTCCGATGTTCTCGAATCGCTTTATTCGTACGGCACGCAGACCCTGAATCGGCTGGCCTTTCAAAAAGCGCTCGATGATATCGCCGCAACTGAGAGTGCGGGCTACGGCTTTTCTGTAAAGGTGCTCAAGGATCATTTCTCGCGCGGCGTCCAGCTGCTGGCCGACAATGAGTTGCATCCGGCGCTGCCTGCGCCGGCCTTCGCAGTTGTCAGGAAGCAGACGTCGCAGTTCGTCGCCGGCAATCTCAAAAGCCCCGGCTATCGCACCTCGCGCGCGCTCGATCTGGCGCTTCTTCCCGCCGGCGACGCGGTGCTGCGCCAGGTCACGCCGGCAACGGTCGCCAATGTGACCCTGGAAGCGGTGAAACAATATCACACCTCTACGATACGGCCCGATCTCACAACCATCGTCGTCATCGGAGATGTCTCGGCGGACGAGGCAAAGACCGTCATCGAGAAATGGTTCGGTGACTGGAAAGCTGTCGGTCCAAAGCCGAACACAACGCTGCCGGCCGTTCCACCGAACAAACCGTCCGAAGTGAATGTGTCTGACCCGGAAGCCATCCAGGACACGGTCACTCTCGCCGAGCAGTTGGGCCTCAACCGCTTCGATCCAGACTACTATCCCCTCCAGCTCGGGAATCACGTACTGGGCGGCGGCTTCTACGCGACTCGCCTCTACCACGACCTGCGGCAGGTCTCAGGCTACGTCTACACCGTCGATGTCAGCCTTGGAGCCTCGGAGACCAGGGCCAGCTACTCCATTAACTACGGCTGCAACCCCGAGAACGTGTCGAAGGCAAGAGCGTTGATCCAGCGCGATCTGCAGCAAATGCGAACCGAGGATGTTTCCCCCGGTGAGCTGCATCAGGCCAAGGCCCTGCTTCTCCGCCAGATTCCTCTCAGCGAATCGAGCGAGGATGCGGTCGCCGAAGGATTGCTCCGGCGCGCGGATATCGGGCTGCCTCTCGATGAGCCGGTTCGTGCTGCGAAGCGCTATTACGAACTCAATGCCGATGAGGTGAAGAACGCATTTGCGAAGCACATCCGTCCCGAAGACCTCGTTCAGGTGGTTCGCGGACCGGCGCCGCAATAGGCCCGCGGGGGCCCTCACACTTCTCCGGAAGTGTGAAGGCGATGCCGATTCCCGCCGGCAATGGTAGCCAGCACGTTCTGCAGGGCTACTGCCACAACCGCGCCAACGACACCGAAGGCATGCCAAGCCGGCCCAAGCGATCCTCAGAGGATAGCGAGAAAAGGAGAATCGAGAGGTATCCGGAAAAGGCGATGAATATCCAGACCTTATAGCGTGCATCGGTCTGGCCAAAGCGCTGGGGCAGTGTTTGTTCGAGCACCCTAAATGCGGTGTGAACAAAGAGGATTCCGGTGACTGCGGCAATGCACTTCCGAGAACTGAGAGCGAAGCAGCCTACTTTAGAAGATCAACGCCATGCCATCCAGATTCAGGTCAGACGAAACTTGAAATCATTTTTCATAATGCTATTATCCTCTCATTAGCTATTAGTAATTCCCTGGAGCCCATTTTTAATGACTAGGGATGTCAACCCGCAAAAGGTGAAGAAGGGCCTGCGAGCGGCGTCGGACTTCGTTGGAATCGGATTGTCCCTGCTCTGCCTGGTCCACTGTCTGGCGCTTCCGGTGCTCATCTCCTTCGCGCCCGCGATTCTGCGGCGACTGCCCGGAGACGACGTGACGCATCGCAGTCTTACCGTCGCGATCGGCTTCGTGGGCTTGCTTGCCTTCCGCTCGGGCTACAAAGTGCACCGCAGACGTTCGGTATTCGCGGCTTTCGTAACAGGCCTGCTGCTGGTTTCGCTCGCAGCAATCCTCGGCGATGCGGTCCTCTCCGGCTATGGCGAGGCCGCCATCACAGTCTGCGGCGGTCTTCTGCTAGTGACCGCTCACCTTGTCAACCACAGCTTCTGTCGATCTTGTGTGGTTCATGACTGCAGCCATTCCTGCTCTTCCGGGGAAGAAAATCAAGAGATGACTCCTGCCCTTTCGGTCGGCTGCGATCCTCTCTGATCCGAAGCTGTCTGTCGGAATTGGGAGGAACCCATGGTCGAGTTTACTCACCTTCTTCTCAATATGGATTTTTCGTCTTAAAAGAGAGCCTGCGAGATCGAGCGCCTTGATGGCGCACCTCATAGCTCTCGGGCGGCGCTTGGTCGGCGCGTGTTTCCCTTTGCTAGCTTTCGTCGACGTAGGCTTTGATATAGGGAGCCGGTCCGCCTCGGCTGGGGAGTGAAACGGTGCGCGGGTTGTCGGCCAAAGGCTTGCGCAGCTAATGGGAACTCGATAGCATCAGGACTGTGATCAGAGCGGTCGGACATGCCGGCAGGGTAATTGCCCTTGCTCTCTGTCTTCTGCTGTTTGTCTTTATGACGGCAGAGGCTGGTCACTCCCACGATCATTCTCAGTCTCTGCAGCACGCGGCGTGTGTCTGGTGTTCGATGGCACATGTAGCTATGGTTCTGGCTGTTGCCTTTTCCTTGGGGGCTTCAATCCTGATGGGCGAGGTCGTTTTGCAGGAGCCTACTGGCAGACAGATGCTCGTGATCCATCTTCACTTCATCCGGCCCCCGCCCATTCCTGCATCTCAAGGACACCCAGATATGAAATCAAAGAACGCTATCGCAACGAGAAATACCCGCCAGAAAGACGCTATCCGTGCTGCCTTTGTCGAGACCGACCGGCCCCTCTCGCCGGAAGAGGTCCTCTCCTACGCACAGCGGACAGTCGCCGACCTCAGCATCGCTACTGTTTATCGCAACCTCAAGGCGATGGTTGAAGATGGCTGGCTGGTTTCGGTCCAGCTGCCGGGTGAGTCTCCCCGCTATGAACTTTCTGGGAAAGAACACCACCATCACTTCCTGTGCAGCGATTGTCGAAAGGTCTACGAGCTCGAAGGATGCGTGCCCGCGATCAAGCCCAAACTGCCGCGTGGATTCCGCGCTCTCAGCCATGATCTTCTTCTTCACGGCCTCTGCGCGGCATGCCTCCCAAAGCATGCATAACAGTGAAACATGCTACTGCCTGAGAGTGCTGCCCGAGTAGACGGCGGCGTCAGATCGGGAATCCCCCCAGTAGGTTTGCCGTGCGCATAGCGAAAGACACCCTTGGACGGAAGTTCCTTGTGTTCATACGCTTTGAGCCCAAAGGGCGGATCGGTGAACCACTTCGATCCGTCCAGTGCAAAGACAACGTCGTTTAGGCTGTTGAGCTTTTTCCCTGCTAGGAGTCGATCGGCACAACGATTATGGTGGTAATGACTCGCATGAACTTTTTCCAAGCCCGTTATCGCCTGTGCACTCTGCTTCTAGTTCTGCTGCAGATCGGCTTCGCGCAACAGGTCAGCTTCCGTATTACGCCTGTGCGTCCAGTGGAAGAATTGCGTGCGGAGGCGCTCAAGGAGCAGCCGCCACACGAAGACGGAACTTTCCTCAAGCCTGATCTGGTGGAATTGGCGAAGCTTGATCCGACAATCAAGCTCGACATCCGCTACGCCACCACGAATAATTTCCTGGGTACACCTGTATATACCCAGGCGCGGGCCTTTCTTCAGCGGCCCGCGGCGGAAGCACTGCTTCGCGCTCATCGTGCACTCAAGGCTCAGGGATACGGTCTGATCATCCATGATGGTTACCGCCCGTGGTACATCACGAAAATCTTCTGGGAGGCGGTGCCTGATGATAAGAAGATTTTTGTCGCGAATCCGGCAGAGGGATCCAAACATAACCGCGGATGCGCGGTGGACTTGTCTCTATATGACTTGAAAACAGGCAAGGAAGTGACGATGCCCAGCGGCTACGACGAAATGACCGAACGAGCTTACTCCGACTATACCGGCGGCACAAATGAGGAGCGCGCCCGCCGAGCGCTTCTGCGCCAAGCCATGGAGAAAGAGGCCTTCGAGGTTATTCCCAAGGAATGGTGGCACTTCGATTACAAGGATTGGAAACAATATCCAATCATGAATGTGAGATTCGAAGATCTCGGGCAGCAGAGATCTTCACTCCTCAATGCAAAGGAACATCGGTCAATTGTGGTAGCATCCAGCGATCCACAAGCCGCTCATAGACTGGCTGCGGTAGTTGTACCAGCAATGGCTTGCGTACCGGATCAAGCCAGAGGAGCAGCGTTTCAAGCTCGTTCTGTGACATGGCAGTGCATCCGGCCGTGCCCTGATCGCGGCCATGCCAGATGTGGAGAAAGACGCACGAGCCGCCATTGGCCTGAGGCGGGCTGTTGTCGCCTTCTTTGACGATGCCATTGTGATCTACAACGATACCCCAGCGGTACGACTCACCGGCGTCTCGCATGTGCTCTGAACTGTTCCAGTCGGGCGCGACGACAGAGCGATCCACGATGCTGTTGTAGTGCTTCGAGCGAATGTCGTCTACGCATTCAATCGATGGCGTCAAGTTCAGATAGGGCATCTTTAGTCCTTGCAGCGACTGAGAGGCATAACCGAATGCGGTGCCCAACGCGAAAATGCCGGCGGGAGACTTGCCGTCTCCTTCTCTCTTGACCGGGTCGGATGCTGCGCGAGGCCCGTTGTCGTCGGCCGCCAAGACGCCGATGCCCCAGCCTAAGCCGTTCTTGCCGACCACGATGGAGATCGGTTCGCCCACTGGCCGCCATTTCACATGCATGGAAGCACGCTCATATCGCTGCAACCGCCCTTCGACAGCACTCCAATCTGAAGTTGTGACCACGATCACTTGAGTGGAATGTGCGAAAGCGTCAATCTTTTCCGTCCCAGCCTGAGCTGAGAGAGATGTCCGCCAGCCTGTGACTGACAGGATGCAACAGAGGAAGAATGCAAGCTTCATCGAGAAAAGTGTAATGTCTAGGTCATCAAAACATCGAGCATTGGATCTGCGGCTCAGAACTAATCAGTTGCTTGTATTGCCGTGAGCTCTGAAGAGTATGCTAAGCGGACGCGCTTTCGGTTTCAAAGGTCTTCGGCGGCGCGGAAATCGCGAACTTTGACAGACCCCATTACAGAAGATTGTGGTCTGCGCCGCCGTGAGCTTGCTGAGCTGACTCTGGAGAGCTTGCAGCGTCGGGAGGAGCGCTGGGGCTATTGTCGATCTGATTAGCAAGGCAAGACACATACGAACCGTTCCTGTCCCGAATTGGGTGAAAGACACGACTGATGTGTGGTTAACCGCAGCAGGCATCGAGAACGGTCCTCTCTTCCGATGTGTCTGTCGGGCAGGTAAGTCATGGGGAGATGGCATTTCAGAAAAGACGGTCTGGCACGTTGTCAAGAAGACTGCCTCGAGCATGAACATTCCACATCTCGCGCCACATGATCTCCGGAGGTCATGCGCGCGGCTCTGCCATGATTCCGGAGGCGAACTCGACCAGATTCAGTTTCTTCTCGGGCATGTCTCTGTGCAAACCACCGAGCGCTATATTGGCTGCAGGCAGCGTTTGAGAGTAGCGGTAAACGACAACCTTGGTATAGAACCTGGGTGAGCTGATCACTCAGCACCTGGACGCACAGCCGACTTTTCGGCCATGTGGCCTCCTCTTACTCGTCGGTAGTTCCTTACGGAGATGATGCGCTCGTTGAGAACAACCAGCCAAGCCGAAGTCGAAGGGTGAAGCCAAGCGGACCGAATCCAAAGTCCATTCGCGCGCCTGTTCAGCCAAAGACTCCTCTCATACCACCGTCGCTGTTGATTCCCGCTGCTACCAAAAATTTGCCGGGCACTCTAGTTTAGGGACTGATTATCCAGTGCAGATCGGGATATCTCGACGCAATGACTTCGTAACGTTTGCATAACACGGCTTTACGTCATTGATTCTATGGAATAGACACGCATAAACGGTTTGAAACGTTGACAATTTCACTCTCTGGCGAAGACTCTCACAACCAAAATCGATAAAGCGATTTAGGGCTCCTGGAAATACCGGAAACGTTCCCTGAAGACAGAAAAATACGATCACTGGAACACGTGAGAAGACAGGATTCGACCATGAAATACGAAAATTGCATTACAAGCCTCGCCAGTGGCAAAAGGCTAGATTGGGCCACGCGATATATGCGAAAGAGCCCGTACTCTTTGGTGATTCTGATCGCAATTGCGCTCTTTGGCGGTGTGCTGTTGGCGCAAACGACGGGACTCGGAACCATATCCGGGCGGGTGGTGGATACAAGCGGGGCCGCTGTAGTGGGTGCCCGTGTTACGTTAACCAACTCAGCCACCGGGGTAATGATTCCGGTGACCAGTAACGCCGATGGTTTGTACCGGGCGGGAGACCTCGTTCCTGGGCCCTACACGATTGTTGTCACCGCACAAGGGTTTGGCCAACTGGTGCGCAAAGGCATTACTCTGGTTTCGGACGCATCCGAGACAGTAGACCTAAGCTTGACCGTCGGCCAGTCATCACAGGCGGTGACTGTCTATGCTGACGCATCGTTGTTGAATCTGTCTTCCGGTTCGGGCGGACAGTTAATCAGCACGCAGCAGGTACAGGACACGCCTACGGCTGGCGCGAACCCGCTGTTGCTGCTCAAGTTCAGCTCCGGCATTCAAACCAGCGATGCCTCAAATCTTTACATGAACGGTAGCTACAATGCTGGAGCCGCCAACTCTCGCATCGGAACCGCAGGGCAGATCTCGAAGAACGAATATATGCTGGACGGCGCTCCGGACCAGGCAAGCAATCATACGGTTTCCTATGCTCCGCCTCCCGACGAGGTAAACGAGATGTTTACCGACATACTGGGATTCGATGCCGAGGTGGGCAAGACGCTGGGCGTCTATACCAACGTCACTAGCAAAACTGGCACCGAAGAGTTTCATGGATCTGCACGCTGGCTGTACGAGGATCAACGTTGGCAGGCTTTGACTCATTTTGCGCGCCAGAACATTGTCACGGCATGCACAACGGGAACCGCGGCACAATGCGCTATCGCCAAGGAGCAAAACCTCCAACCGGGAACTCACGAAAACAACTGGGGCGTCAGCATCGGCGGACCGGTTATTATTCCCCATCTTTTCGACGGCAGGCAGAAGAAGCTCTTCTTCTTCTTCGGCGCTGTCCGGGACCAATTCACCGGCGTCTCCAACACCTCGGTTACAGTGCCGACAGTGCAGGAGCGCGGTCTGAACGGATCGAACGCCGACTTCTCCGACCTTCCCGGATGCCCCTCCGCTTGCGGCGCGTATACGATTTACGATCCGCTGACGGTGAAGGCGGCAAGTTCGACCAACTATATCCGCACCGCCTTTCCCG
>Ga0335075_10006668_pt1 | contig 17808 bp, 14 predicted proteins | sample Lox_Sample_24_FD_206723 | JGI IMG/M metagenome (GOLD analysis project Ga0335075, IMG submission 206723) | Soil microbial communities from Loxahatchee National Wildlife Refuge, Florida, United States - Lox_Sample_2.4 | ecosystem: Environmental > Terrestrial > Soil > Wetlands | place: USA...
GCAGTCCGAACGTGTACGTGGGTGCCGACCCCAAGCGGCCGTTCGTGTCGGTGTCACTTGCTCACGGCGTGCGCCGATTCGAGTTCATGATCTACGACACAGAACCGGACGAGCTCGTCAACGAGCCCGCCTTCCTGGCCGGCCTGCTCGAGCGGCACGTTCCCTATCCCTCTCAGGTCGATGTGATCCGCAAGCGCATCTACACTCATCACTCTCGCATTGCCGGCGAATTCCGCAAGGGACCCGTGTTTCTGGCCGGCGACGCGGCACACCTCATGCCCGTGTGGCAAGGCCAGGGGTACAACAGCGGCATCCGGGACGCGGTCAACATCGGCTGGAAGCTCGCGGCAGTAATTCTTGGTCACGCAGCAGACGCGTTGCTCGATAGCTATGACCTGGAACGTCGTGGTCACGCCCGAGCGATGATCGACCTGTCGACTCTGGTCGGCCGCTTCGTCTCGCCAACTAACCGGAGCATCGCGGCGCTGCGTGACGCGGTCGCGGTCGCGACCTCGGTCGTACCCGCGATCAAGCGGTACCTCGTCGAAATGCGGTTCAAGCCGATGCCGCGCTATCAGCACGGCGCGGTCAGTTACGCGCATTCAAGCGCCGATGACGCGGTTACGGGACGGCAGTTCATTCAGCCCCTGGTCGATACCCGCGACCGCCAGGGGGTGCTGCTCGACGACGCGCTGGGACCGTGGTTCAGCATCGTGTGCTGGAACAACGATCCGCGGGCAGTGCTGGGCGACGAGGCGTCTCGGTGGACCCGGCTGGGGGCGAAGCTCATCGAGTTGCGTCCGTCATCACAGCTGCCCTGGCACGGGAACGATCATCCGGACGTCGAAATCGTCGCAGATCGTACGGGCCAGCTCAAGCGCTGGTTCGACGCCAACAAGCCCTCGGTGCTATTCCTCAGGCCGGATAGGTTCATCGCGGCGGCATGCGTAGCCCAGCATGCGCCTGAGATCTCGCGCGCGCTGGCCACTGCACTGTCGTTGACTGCTGGAGGTGAAGATGCCGCTCGCCCTGTGCTGCATGTCGCACACCCCGCTTCTTGAGCTGACCGAGCCGCCGGCCGAGCTGCGCACGGAGGTTACGGATGCGCTGGGCCGTGCTCGCGCGTTCGCGGCAGAGTTCGATCCAGATCTGGTAGTCATGTTCGTCCCGGACCACTACAACGGCTTCTTCTACCGGTTGATGCCGTCATTCTGTATCGGGACCGCGGCCAGAACCGTGGGGGACTACCGCACCGTAGCGGGAAGCCTGGAGGTTCCTTTCGATACCGCAGCAGAGTGCGCTGAAGCCGTGCTGGCGGCGGGCGTGGACGTTGCGCTTTCGCACGATATGGAGCTTGACCACGGTACGGCGCAGCCGTTGCAGACCTTGTTCAGCGCGCTGGGTGCCCGGCCTGTAGTGCCGATCTTCATTAACGCCGCGGCGCCGCCGCTGGGGCCGATTGCCCGCGCGCGGCGCCTCGGTGCGGCGGTGGGGAACTTCTTCGCCGGCCGTCCCGAGCGCGTGCTGGTGCTTGGCTCGGGCGGGCTGTCGCATGACCCTCCCGTACCCAGCCTCGGCACCGCGCCCGCTCCCGTGGCGGAGCGCTTGGTCAGCGGACGAAGAATCACCGCCGAGGAGGAGGAGCGCAAGCAGGCGGGAGCCATCGCTGAGGCTGCGGCACTCGCCGCAGGCACCAGCGATCGCATCGACCTCAGCCCGGAGTGGGACCGTGCATTTCTCGGCGTCGTCGAACAGTGGAGCAACGAGGACATCTCCCACCACGGCTGCGGAGCGCAGGAAGTCAGGACCTGGGTGGCTGCTTGCGCGGCCGTGGCTTCCGTCGGTCCCTACCACGTCACATATCGCTACTACCGCCCGATCCGGGAGTACATCGCTGGATTCGCGGTCATGACCGCGATGCCGTCCGCCTCAATAAGTTGGAGCGCAGCACGGTGACGCTGTGGACAGACCTCGCAGGACTGGACTATGAGCTCAGGTACGAGCAGGTCGGACCGTGGCGAACCCGGGTCCTCGAACGCGGCAGCGGGCCTGCGCTTATCTTCCTGCACGGCACTGGCGGTCATCTGGAGGCCTTCGCGAGAAACCTGCGCGCGCTCGGCGACCGGTTCCGCATAGTCGTCTACGACCTGCCAGGCCATGGCTGGAGCACGCTGGCCGACGACGACCTCGAGATCTCAGACTATGTCGGCCACCTGCTCGGCCTCATGGACGCACTGCAGATCTCGGCCGCCCACCTGAGCGGCGAATCTCTAGGCGGCTGGGTCGCGGCCAAGTTCGCGGCAGTCTATCCGGAACGCGTCTCCAGCCTCATCCTCAACACACCTGGCGGCACGATGGCCAACCCGGACGTTATGGAACGGATCCGGTCGCTGAGCCAGGCCGCAGCCGACGATCCGTCTGACGAGCGGATCCGGGCGCGCCTTGAGTGGCTCATGGCCGACACTTCGTCGGTGACCGACGAGCTGGTAGCCATCCGCCAGGGCGTGTACTCAAGGCCAGGATTCGCTGAGTCCATGCGCCATTTGCTGTGCCTGCAAGATCCCGAGGTCCGGCGGCGCAATCTCATCGCGGATGAGGAACTCGCCGCGATTGACGTGCCCACCCTTGTCATCTGGACGACCGACGATCCGTCAGGTCCGCCCGCTGCGGGCCTGGCGATGGCTGACAAGATCAAGGGCGCCGAGTTCAGGCTGATCGAAGGCGCTGGTCATTGGCCGCAGTGGGAACAGCAGCAAGAGTTCGACGCGCTCGTCGTTGACTTCATCACCCGGCACACGCCGTGACGGTCACCGATCCGGTTGCCCTTGCCGCGGACCGGCTCAGCGCGGCGAGCGAGTCCGGCGTGGCCTGCCAGCCGGTTCGCGACCTCATAGGCCCGGACGACATCAGCCTCGCCTATCGCGTCCAGCAGGCCCTGATCTCGCGCCGTGTCGCCAGCGGAGCGAGAGTTATCGGCCGCAAGATCGGGCTCACCTCGGAGGCAGTCCAGAGGCAGGTCGGCGTCGACCGGCCGGACTTCGGCGTGCTGCTCGACGACATGCGGTTCCGCGACGACCAGATTGTTCCGTTCCAGCGGCTGCTGCAGCCGCGTGTGGAAGCTGAGGTCGCGTTTGTGCTCGGCAGCACTCTCGAGGGCACCATCGACGACGCGACCATACGCCAGGCGATCCGATATGCGGTGGCCGCCATCGAGATAGTCGATAGCCGCATTGAGGACTGGCAGATCGGCATCACCGACACGGTCGCGGACAACGCCTCATCTGGCGTCTTCGTCCTTGGCAGTCGCGAAGCGGCGCTGAGCGCCTTCACGCCAGCCGACGTCGAGATGACCCTGCGGCGCAACGGGGAGCAGGTCTCGCAGGGCAACGGCCGGGCTTGTCTCGGCGACCCGCTGAACGCCCTGGCGTGGCTGGCGCGAACCGCGATCGACGTCGGGCACCCGCTCAGTGCCGGCGACATCGTGCTGTCCGGGGCGCTTGGGCCTATGGTGGCGGCCCGCCCCGGTGACGTCTTCGACGCGACCATCGAGCCGCTCGGCTCTGTCACTGCGAGATTCGGCGAAGGGGAGTAGTCATGGGAAGGCCCACCGGAGTCGCGATCGTCGGGTCGGGCAACATCGGCACCGACCTAATGTGCAAGATCCTGCGCACGTCCGCCGAGCTTGAAGTCAAGGCGCTGGTGGGCGTGGACCCTTCGTCGGACGGACTCGCGCGTGCCGCTGGCCTCGGCATCGCTACGACGGCCGGCGGCGTCGCCAGCTTGATCAAGATGCCTGAGTTCGAGGACGTTCATATCGTGATGGACGCAACGAGTGCGGGCGCTCATCTCCAGAACGCCGAATTGCTGGCGCCTTACAGGAAGTACCTCATCGATCTCACTCCCGCGGCGATCGGCCCGTTCGTCATCCCGCCTGTGAATCTGGGCCAGCATCTCGGCGCGCCGAACCTGAACATGGTCACCTGCGGTGGTCAGGCGACGGTTCCGATCGTCGCGGCGGTAGCGCGCGTCACGCCCGTTCCCTATGCCGAAATCGTCGCATCCGTTGCATCGAAGTCAGCCGGCCCGGGCACCCGCGCCAACATCGACGAATTCACCGAGACGACAGCACGCGCGGTTGAGACGGTCGGCGGCGCGGCGAAGGGCAAGGCGATCATCATCTTGAACCCCGCGGAGCCTCCGTTGATCATGCGTGACACTGTGTTCTGCCTTATCGGCGACGCAGATCGTGGCGCGGTGACGGCCTCGGTCGAGGACATGGTCGCGGAGGTCGCCCGCTACGTCCCCGGTTACCGGCTCGTGCAGGAGGTTCTGTACACGCCGGTCGATCCGGCCGAGGTGGCAACCCTGCTGCCGGACGGCGCCGGGCCGGTGACGACGAAAGTCACGGTGTTCCTCGAGGTGGAGGGCGCTGCTCACTATCTGCCCGCCTACGCCGGGAACCTGGACATCATGACGTCGGCTGCCGTGCGCGTCGCCGAGCAGGTCGCACAGCTTATCGGGAAGGAGTAGAGGTGGGCGGGATGCGCGACATCTACGTGCAGGACGTCACTTTGAGGGACGGCATGCATGCGTTGCGTCACCGGTTGTCGGCGGAGAACGCGGCGCGCATCGCCAAGGCCCTCGACGAGGCCGGGGTCGCGGCGATCGAGGTCGCTCACGGTGATGGTCTAGCAGGCTCCAGCCTCAATTACGGGGCGGGCAGCAACACTGACTGGGAATGGATCGAGGCGGTCGTCTCGAATACGACGAGCGCGGTGGTGACCACCTTGCTGCTCCCTGGTGTCGGTACGATCGCCGACCTGCGTCGTGCGTTCGAGCTTGGCGTGCGCTCGGTTCGGGTCGCGACGCACTGCACCGAGGCCGACGTAGCCGCACAGCACATCGCGTTCGCTCGCGATCTCGGGATGGATGTCTCGGGGTTTCTGATGCTGAGTCATATGATCGGGCCGACTGAGCTGGCGGGCCAGGCGCGGCTCATGGAGTCGTACGGCGCGCACTGCGTCTACGTCACGGATTCAAGCGGGCGGCTGACGACCGAGGACGTGCGCGACCGCATCCGCGCCTACCGTGACATCCTCGGCGAGGGCACACAGATCGGCATCCACGCTCACGAGAACCTCTCGCTCTCGGTCGCGAATTCGGTCGCGGCGGTTGAAGAAGGTGCGTGGCGCGTAGACGCTTCGCTCGCCGGCCAGGGCGCGGGCGCCGGGAACGTGCCGATCGAGGCATTCATCGCGGTAGCTACGCTCCGCGGCTGGAGGACCGGATGCGATCTGTCCGCGCTTGAGGACGCAGCCGATGAGCTCGTAAGGCCGCTCCAGGACCGCCCGGTACGAGTCGACCGAGAGACGCTCACCATCGGCTTCGCTGGCGTCTACGGAAGCTTCTTGCGGCATGCCGAGCGTGCGGCCGAGCTGTACGGCGTGGACGCGCGGGACATTCTCATCGAGGCCGGCCGGCGAAAGCTCGTCGGCGGCCAGGAGGACATGCTGACAGACATCGCGCTCACGCTGCGCGCGCAGGCAAACTGATTCGCGCTTACTTGAGTGCCCGGTCCGCCCGGGCCTTCACCTCGGTAAGGAAGTCGAGGTGCTCGGCAAGCGTCGTAAGCCCGTTGCGCTCGCTCGTAACCGCCACGTCAGTTACTCCCGCGTCGCGCAGCCGCGGCAGAGCTTCGATCGTTTGCTCAAGCCACGTGCCCGGCGCTTCCGGCAGCAGGTTGAACAACGCCCGGAAGCGCTTGACGTCGCGCCCTTGCTCGCCCAGGAGTTCCTGGACACGCTGCCACGCCAGCACGGCCTCAGCGCGCAGGCCATAGCCAAAGATGAAGCCATCACCGGCTTTCGCAGCCCGCCGGAACGCTGCCTCCGACGATCCGCCGAGCCAGATCGGGATGGACTGGGTCGGCGGCGGGTAGACGGCGGCCTGATCGATGTGATGGAAGTCGCCGCTGAAGGTGACGGGTTCTCCTGCCCACAGCAGGCGGAGATACTCAATCTGCTCATCCAGGCGGCGGCCGCGGGTCGCCCAGTCTTGTCCGAGTGCGTCGTACTCGACTGGGTTGTAGCCGATGCCCACGCCCAGGCGAAGCCGGCCGCCCGACAAGATGTCGACGTCGGCAGCCTGCCTGGCGACAAGGACGGTCTGGCGTTGCGGCAGGATGAGAATCCCGGTAACGAACTCGATCCGGTGCGTGAGGCCAGCGAGATAGCTGAATGCCACCAGCGGATCGTGGAAGGGGTCTTTCTCGTCGTAGCACCGTGCTGGGAGCGGCGGCGAGCGGTGCGCTCCGTGCACTGCCCCCACGACGTGGTCGTACATGAGCACGTGGTCGTACCCGAGCTCCTCGGCGGCGATCGCGAACCGGCCGAGCGCCGAGGCATCGCCGCCCAGTTCCTTCTGCGGGAAGGTGACCCCAAGCTTCATAGCGGACGTCACAGTGCTCCTTACTCAGCATGCTGCCCCGCCGAGCCGGTGCGGGGAAGACTACGATAGCTGCGTTAGTTCATATATCGATCATCAGTGTGCACTATATGATGCGTAAGCGCCACGACTTAGTGCGCGCCAGAGTCGCCGAGTGCAGAGTCTGCACATATGCTGAGTTGCATGCAGGAGTTGCGTCACGTGGAGGAGTGGAGCGCGGCCTCGCCAGCCAAGGCGCGAGACGGTAATCAGACGCTCGCGCGCGGGCTTCGAGTTCTTCTTGCAGTCGCCGACTCCAAGGACGGGCTCAGCATTCAGCAGGTCGCTGAGCTGCTCGGGGTTCATCGGTCGATCGCCTACCGTCTGCTGCAGACGCTGGTCGATTTCGGCCTGGCCGCCCGCCGCAGCGATGGTGTCTACATTCCGGGTGCCCGCCTGGCGACGCTCGCCGACGCCTACCTTCCGGGCCTGCGGGATGTCGCCGATCCCGTCATGCGCGCTCTCGCCGACCGGTTGCACACGACCGTCTCGCTTTTCGTCGAGCAAGGCGACTCGGCGGTAGCGATCGCGATGGTCGAGCCGACTACCGCAACGCACCACCTCGCGTTCAGGCTGGGGATGCGCACACCGCTCACGCGCGGCGCGGCAGGCTACGCAATCCTCGCAGCGGGTCCGCAGATTCCCGGCGAGCCCGACGCTGTCACCCTCGCGCGGGAGCGGGGATATGCCAGGAGCCACTCAGAAATTGAGGTCGGGCAATATGCCGTTGCGGCCTGGATACCTATGCGCGACAACCCCCCAGCGTGCCTGAACCTCATCACGCACCGCGACGACATCGCCGACGCGGCCGGGCCGGCGATGCGACGAGCCGCCGACAAGGTCGGCCGCCTGCTGGATCAGCAGGCTTAACTGTCCTGCACTGGTGCACCCGATGGCCTGGCTGGCACTCGGGCGCTCGCGGTCGGCAACCGCGACAGCCGTCCGATCCGGCGTGTCGTCCTGAGCGACTGGCGGACGCCGCCCTCGAGCGCCTGACCTCAGCTGCCGCGCACAGCCCGTAGGGCGCTCCGTCAGGTCTTGCAGTGTGACGGGGTCGAGGCTACGATGCCGTCAAGTGCACTATAAGAACAACTAAGTGCATTATTAGCACGAGCAAGAACTCCATTCGCAAAAAAAAGGGACGTATCGTGGAACCCCGGCTGCTCAGCCGTGCCCTGACCGGCCCTGCGGCACCGCCGGTTACAGGCTGCGGTTCAAAGGCCGGGACCCCCCGCAACGACATCTGGTCGAGATGACCCGGTCGCGGCCCCAGGCAGAGGAGGAGAGTGTGCCCCTCTGCCGGATCCTTGTGGACGAGAGCTGAGCGTTGCAACTCTGTCTCTCTCGGTAACAGAGGTATCGATGCAACTCACCTATGACGTAGCGGTTCTGGGTTCGGGAGCTGCCGGGCTGACTTCGGCGCTAGCCGCGGCTGCGGAAGGTGCGACCGTTGCCGTTTTTGAGAAGGCGCCGCTGCTGGGCGGGACGACCGCTCTGTCGGGCGGGACCATCTGGATCCCAGCCAACCGGCCCGCTCTGGAGGCCGGAATTGACGACTCGCTCGAGCGCGGCCTGGAGTACCTGGAGAGCTTGTCGCTGGGCATGATGCTCCCCGAGCTCGCCGAGGCACTCATCAACGGCGGGCCGCGGTTCGTCGACTTCATCGAGCAGAACACCGAACTGCGATTCCAGCTTGTGCACGGCTACCCGGACTACCACCCGGAACGACCCGGGGGACTGCCGGGCGGCGGCCGCTCGATCGAGGTTGGGCTGGTCTCCTTCGTCGGCCTCGAAGCATGGGAGGGCCGGATCGCCGGCGAAACGCAGCGAATGCTCATCCGGGAGATGCCGTTGGGCGGCGGGACCGGTGTGCTGCCAGCAGCCGTAGTCGCCGAACGGGAACAGGCGAAGCTCGAGGGGCTGGGCCGGGCGCTGGTTGGCGGTCTGTTGCGCGCCTGCCTGCAGCGGGGGGTGCATGTCACTACCCGATCTCGGGGCCTGCGGCTGCTGACCGAGCACGGTGCTGTCACCGGAGTAGAAATTCAGACACCCGACGGCGTCCAGCAGGTGAACGCCCGATCGGTCGTCCTCGCCACGGGCGGATTCGAATACTGCCGCGACTTGGTGCGCGACTTCCTGCGCGGGCCGCTCACCCGGGCCATCGGTGCGCCGTCGGACACCGGAGACGGGCTGCGCATGGCGATGCGCGTCGGGGCGCAGCTGGGCAACATGCGCGAAGCCTGGTGGGCTCCGGTCGTTACCCTGCCAGGCCGTCGTCGCGACGGCGCCCAGAACGGGTTGCTGACCTCCCGCGAACGCGCCCTGCCCGGATCGATCATGGTCAACGGCAGCGGTCGACGGTTCGCGAACGAGGCAGCTAACTACAACGCGTTCGGCGGTGCCTTTCACCAGCTCGACACGTCAAAGTTCGAGTACGCCAACCTGCCGAGCTTCCTCATCTTCGCGCAGTCGACGGTCGACAGGTTCGGCGTGTTCGGCGGATCACCTGGTGACGCGGTACCGGACTGGGTCAGCCGCGCCGAAACGCTCGAGGGCCTCGCGGCCGCGCTAGGCATTCGCGTGGCAGAGCTCAGGGAGACGGTCGACCGGTTCAACAAAAACTCGTGCGTCGGCGTCGACCCCGACTTTGGTCGCGGAGAGAGCGCGTACGACCGGTTCCCTGGCGGACGGGTGCTCGATCCCGACTCGCCGTTCTCGACCCTCGGACCCCTCGAGCCACCGTTCTACGGTGTCGAGATCGAGTCATCCGCGCTGGGCACGAAGGGCGGTCCTCGTACTGACCGCGAGGGCCGCGTTCTTGACGTCGACGGCGAGGTGATCGAGGGGCTGTATGCCGCCGGGAACGCCATGGCCAGTCCCAGCGGCATGGTCTACGGCGGCGCCGGCTCGACACTGGCGGTGGCGGGGATCTGGGGCTATTACGCAGGGCGCGCCGCAGCACGCGATCATGCGGTCGCCACCGCGCTTGCCAGCTAACCGGCGCCGACGTGTCGACTGTGCTCGCAGCGGCCCAGACGCGCTGTGCTTTGGCGTCGGCCCAGCGTGTGCCGAGCTCACGGCATTGACGCTGGATAGGTGACGGGATAGCTTGTGCTTATAACGAGCATATATGTGCATTATATGAACAGACTGGACACAGCAGGGAGCCGCAGCTCATGACAGAGACCGTGCAGGTCCGGGGCAACGAACTCACCGGAGCAGACGCGTCCGCCATCGTCGCCGAGTGGCTTGGCCACTTCGCGGCGGCAGTACAGAGCGGCTCCGCCTCCGATCTGGCGGAGCTCTTCCTGGATGGCGCCACCTGGCGGGACTTCATGGCCCTTCAATGGGACTTCAGCCACGCCATCGGGCGCGACCAGGTGGTGGTGCGATTCCTCGAACTCTCGAAAGCCGTGAACCCGCGCAGTTTCGCGATTAACACTGAGCTGCCTCCCGCCGCGGCCGACGGCGGCATCCGCGCCTTCGTCGATTTCACTACCAGGGATCGGATCGACCGGGGATACGTCTACCTGGTGCAAGGCGCAGAGGGCTTCGTGTGCTCTATCCTGCAGACCCAGGTCGTAGCGCTCCAGGACTACCCCGAGAAGGCGGGCGATCTTCGCGTCGTAGGCAAGGCGTACGGCGTAGTGCCGAATCGCACGCGCTGGTCTGCCGATCGCCGGAAGGAGGCGTCATTCGAGGACAGCGATCCGGCCGTGCTCGTCCTCGGCGCCGGCCACAACGGACTGACTATCGCCGCGTACCTGGGCGCGCTCGACGTGCCCGCGCTCATCATCGATCGTGAGCCCCGCGTGGGGGATACCTGGCGGAAGCGATACGCCGCTCTCGCCTTGCACAGCACCGTCCACGGTGACCATCTGCCCTACCTGCGGTACCCGCCGACCTGGCCGGCGCACACGCCCAAGGACAAGTTCGCGGACTGGCTTGAGTCGTATGCGACGCTCATGGACCTGAATGTGTGGACGAGCACCGAATTCCTCAACGGTCACTATGACGATGACACCCAGCGCTGGACAATCCGGGTCCGGCGCGCGGACGGGTCGATCCGTGAGCTACGCCCGCGGCACTTCTTCGTCGCCGGGGGCCTGTTCGCCGGGCCGAAGATCCCCGATGTGAAAGGCCTCAGCGACTACACCGGGCTTGCCGTGCACTCGGACTCCTTCCAGGGCGGTGACGATTACGCGGGAAGGAAGGCGCTCGTTGTCGGGGCGGGCGTAAGCGGTCACGAGATCGCTCACGATCTGTACGAGCACGGCGCGGATGTCACGCTCGTGCAGCGCAGCGCCACCTACGTGGTCAGCTACGAGGCTTACCACAAGCTCTGGAATCCGCTGTTCGCCGCTAATCCGGACTTCCCGGTCGACTTCGCCGATCAGATGACCTACGCGCTCCCCCCTGAGAGGTCGGACGAGATCAACAAGGAGCTTGTCAAGCTCGGGGCGGAGCTTGACAAGGACCTGCTCGACCGCCTTCAGGCGCGCGGCTTCAAGCTCGACTGGGGGCCCGACGGCACGGGCATCATCGGCGCCCACATGGCCGGGAAAGACAGCTACCACATCAGCATCGGCGCTGCAGAGCTCATCGCCGACGGCAACGTTCACCTCAAGCACGGCGTCGAGTTCAGCGAGATCAAAGGCGGCAAGACCGTCGTATTCTCCGACGGCTCGGAGATGCCCGACGTCGAATTGATCATTTTTGCCACGGGCTACCACCAGTTCTGGGGTCACATTAAGCCGGCGCTCGGCGCGGCGGCGGCAAGGATCGACAAAGCCTACGGGCGCGCCGCGGACAAGGAGTACGCGAACACGTGGCGCCGGTCTGCGCAGCCAGGGCTGTGGTTCGGCACCGGTTTCATCCGCATGGCGCGCTATTACGCGAAATTCAGCGCTCTGCTGATCAAGGCGATCGAGGTGGGTATCGAGCCCGTCGATCCCGAGAAGGCCGACGAGGAGCTAACGGGCAGCGAACTGACACGGCGTTAGCATCTGATGCGGCACACCGCTTCCCACGAAGTCGCGTTTCGATGATCGAGTTCTGGAAGGCCGACGGCCCCGGCAGCCTCGAGCCAGCGCGGGCTGCGGCGCAGACCGAGGATGAAGGCTGGGACGGCCAGATGTTCATGGACTCCCAGTCGCTCGGCGCAGATCCCTATGTCCTGATGGGTCACTGGGCTGCAACAACCCAGCGGATCAAGCTGTCCACAGGCGTGACCAACCCGCTGACACGACACCTCGCGGTGACAGCGGGTTCTGCGGCAACGCTGCAGGCCATCTCGGGTGGCCGCTGCGTGCTTGGTATCGGCCGCGGTGACTCTGCCCTGGCCTTTCTTGGCTGTGCGCCCACGCCGCTTGCGCGCTTCCAGCGGGCGCTGACGGAACTGCAGACCCTCCTGTCCGGCGGGGAGATTGAATTCCCAGGCGACCACCTGGCTACGCAGACAAACTCTGTCGACCAGCTTGCGCTGGGAGATCGTCCGGTCGGCGCGCGGTTGCAGTGGCTCCCGCCGGGCGTGCCGAAGGTTCCGCTTGATGTCGCGGCAACTGGGCCTCGGGTCATTGCGCTTGCGGCACAGGCGGCTGAGCGCGTCACGTTCAGTGTCGGAGCGATGGCAGAGCGAGTGGGCTGGGCGATCTCGTGCGCCCGGTCAGCCAGGGCAGCGTGTGACCTGGCCACCGGACCGATCTCGTTCGGCGTCCAGCTCGTCGTTGTCTGCCACCGCGAGGGCGACGTGGTGCGCGAGGTGGCGACGAGGTTGGTAACGCCGCTCGCCCGCTTCCAGGTACTCCATGGGACGGTTGCCGGTCCGATCCGGCCGGGAGATGGCACGGCCTACGACGCCGTCCGCAGGGGCTATGCCATGACAAAGCACAGTCGCTTTGACGAGGACAAGCTGGTTGGCGAGTCGATCGACTTTGACTTCGTTCGCCGGTTCGCCGTGATCGGCACTCCCGATGAGTGCGCGGCGCGGCTGACTGAGCTGGCGGGCCTCGGCATAGATCGCTTCGTCGTCTTCGGGCCCGGCGTCTACGACGACGGTTCGAGCGGAAGAAGCCTGTTTGCCGCTGAGGTCATACCGGCGGTGCGAGCCGCCGTGGAAGGGTGACAGAGGTATGCCTGCTATCGACGTGAACAGCCGGGTCGAGCCCGGCACGGTCGCCAATCTCGACAGACTGGCTCGCTGGGATCTCCGGAGCATCGAGACGATCCGAGCCTCGTATGCGGCCGTGCGCCCGGCACCGGTGGCACCTGATCCGCGGGTGCTGCGCTCCGATGAGGTAATCCCCGGTACCGAGGAGTTCCCCGACGTGAAGGTGCGCTGGTACCGGCCTGTTCGAGCGGAAGGTCCGCTCGCGTGCCTGGTGTACTTCCACGGCGGCGCGTACATCATGGGGAGCCTCGACGAGAACGACGACCGCCTCGACCAGATGGTGATCAAGCTGGGCTGTGCGGTGGTGTCCGTCGACTGGCGCCTCGCTCCCGAACACCCATATCCGGAAGGCCTTAACGATGCTGAGGCAGCATGGCGCCGCGTCGTCAGCGACCATGCCGAGTTCGGAGTGGATCCATCCCGGCTCGTCCTTGGCGGCGCGAGCGCAGGTGCTGGCCTGGTTGCGGCACTCTGCCTGCGGCTGCGGGACAGTGGGTTCCCGCAGCCAAAGCTGCAGCTGCTTGTCTATCCCATGCTGGACGACCGCGAGCTGACGCCCTCGATCCGGGCGATCGAGGAGGATCCCGGTCACTGGGGCTTGTGGCGTCTCAGGGCACAGCGGATGTGCTGGCAGGCGTACCTGGGGCGGCTCGCCGACGGAGACATTCCGCCGACCGCGGCACCTGGGCGGGCGACGGATCTTGCCGGGCTCGCACCGGCCTTCCTGGCGGTCGGCGATGTGGACGCCTACCTAGACGAGAACGTGCAGTATGCAGCTCGCCTGTCGAACTCCGGCGTGCCCACGGAGCTGCACGTTTACCCGGGAGTCATTCACGGCGGGTTCCTCGCGCGCCCGAACACGCCGCGGACGGCGCAGTTCCTCCGCGACGTCTATGCCGCGCTGGCCGCTGCGTTCGAGGCGTAGTGGTCCGGCGCTCACGCCATGGACGTGCCGGCGAGCTGCGTCAGCCCGACCTGGGCAATGCGGACGATCTCCTGGCGCAGGTCGCCAAACTGCTGTCCGGCCATCTGCCCGTCAGCGACGCGCGCGGCGACACCCTGCGCGATGACCGCGAACTTGAACGCCGCGAACGCGATGTAGACGGGCAGCATGCCGAAGTCGATGTCGTGGCGCCGGGCATAGCGCTGGACGACATAGTCGCGGCCAGGGAATCCAGGCTGGGCTGTTAGCGCAGGGGTCAGCAGTGGCCGCGGCTCGCCCTCCCTCGCACCAGTAGAACAGCAGCAGGCCCAGGTCCGCGAGCGGGTCGCCGAGCGTCGAGAGCTCCCAGTCGAGCACGGCCGCGACGCGCGCCGGAGTGCCGAGTGCCATGAGGCAGTTATCCAGCCGGTAGTCGCCATGGACGATCGAGGCGGCGTTCGTCGCCGGCAACCGAGACGCCAGCTGGCGGGCCAGCTCCTCCACTTCCGAGACAGGCTCGCGGCGCGACAGCTCCCACTGGCCCGTCCAGCGAGCGAGTTGGCGCTGGAGGTACCCCTCGGGACGGCCGAAGGTGGCTAGCCCTACGGCGCCGGGTTCAATGCGGTGCAGCTCGGCGAGCGTATCGACAAGCGCGTCGGTGATGGCGACCTTGTCCGCTGCCGACTCCGCATAGCCCGGCGGCAGTGCGTCACGCAACACATGCCCGGAAACCTTCTCCATCACGTAAAAGGGCACGTCGAGAGTGCCAGGCGACACCTCCTCCAGCAAGATCGCGGCCACCGGCACAGTGGTGCCCGCGAGCGCGCGCTGAATCCGGGATTCACGGTGCATGTCATGGGCCTTAGGCAGGAGGTGCCCGGCGGGCGGCCTGCGCAGAATGACTGAGCCTGCCTCGCAGGTCAGCTCAAAGGTTAGGTTCGACTTGCCTCCCGCCACCAGGCGGGCGCCCGCGGTCGTCCATCGTGGATCGGCGAGGAGGCCGGCAAGGATGCGACCGACGCGGTCCGGCCGGGCGAGCTGGGCCAGATCCGTCGTCCGCACGTTCATTCGGGGACCTGCGCCGAGCGGGAGCCTGAGTCGCCGCGCTCCGTCTCCTGACGGCCCTGGGCCAGCTTGCGAAGGAGGTGCTTCTGGATCGTGCCGGTCGAGGTCTTGGGCAGCGGCTCGAAGTACACCCGGTCGGGCACCTTGAAATGGGCAAGCCGCTCGCGAGCAAAGCCGATCAGATCCCGCTCCGCGACGTCGTTGCCGTTCGTGGTCACGAAGGCAACGGGTCGCTCGCCCCACCTCGAGTCCGGCACCGCAACCACAGCAGCCTCGGCCACGTCGGGGTGGGCCGCCAGCACCTTCTCGACCTCTACCGAGGCGATATTCTCGCCGCCGCTGATGATGACATCCTTGCTCCGGTCCGTCAGCTCGATGTAGCCGTCGGGGTGAAGCACCCCAAGGTCGCCTGTGTGGAACCAGCCGCCCCGGAAGGCATCGGCCGATGCCTGCTCGTCGTCAAGGTAACCGGCAGCCACCGTATTGGATCGGACCAAGATCTCGCCTGGCGTCTTGCCATCGGCGGGTACCGGCCGCAGGTCGTTATCGGCGACCTGGACATCGGCGGCTGAGATGATGGGAACTCCCTGCCTACTCAGTCGCTGAGCCAGGTCCGCGGCTGCCAGGTCAGTCCAGCCAGGCTGATACTCGCAGACAAGGGACGGGCCGTAGGTCTCGGTCAACCCGTACAGGTGGGTGACGTGGAGTCCCATTTTCTGCATCGCACCGATCGTCTCCTTCGTTGGCGGCGCACCACCTACTGCCGCGCGGATGACGCGGTCAGCCGCGAAACCCCGGTGCGCCCCAGCCCTGGCAAGTTCGCTAAGCACAGCCGGGGCACCGCACAGGTGTGTAACGGGGTGACGGCTGGCAAGGTCGAGAGCTCGGTCGGCGTCGAAGGATGGCAGGCACACGTGCGTCGCGCCGACGGCGGTCGCCCCCCAGGCCAGCGACCACCCGTTGCAGTGGAACATCGGAAGAGTCCACAGATACCAGCTGTCGGCAGACAGCTGAAACTCCAGCGCGACGCTGACCGCATTCAGGTAGGCACCGCGGTGGGTGTACATGACGCCCTTCGGCCGGCCGGTCGTTCCGCTGGTGTAGTTGACCGCGATCAGTGCGTCTTCGTCGTCTGGCGGCTGCGCACCCTGATCATCAGACTGCGCGACCCACTCGTCGTAGGAGGCCGCCCCAGCCAGGCCGACGCCACCGCCGGGCAGCATCACTACCTTTTCGACCGGGAGCTGGCTACTGTGCGTGACGCCGAGCGCGGGCGCGAACGCCGGAGACAGCAGCAGGACCCTGCTCCGCGAATGCCGCAGGATGTCCAGGTACTCCCTGGCAGCCAGCCTTGTGTTCAGGGCCACGAGGGCGCCGCCGGATCCCGGTGCGCCGAAGTGGGCAGCGAGAAGCCACCGGCTGTTGTAGTCCAGCACTGCCACGCGGTCGCCGGGCTGGACCCCGCTTTCGCGAAGGGCTCCCGCCATTGCGTCGCAGTCATGGCCGAGCTGCGCATACGTGATGTCGGCTCCGTCGCCGTCAATGACGGCGACCTTGGTCGCGAACGCCCGCCGTGCCCTGGTCAGGAAGGTTAGCGGGGAGAGCGGAACGTGGTTGGCGCGGCTAATCATTCCCTGACTCCAGGCAGCGTGGGCATGCGTCCGGTGGGTCGGTTCCGGGCTGTTCACTGGCTTTCGCATGTGATGCATAAGCCTTGACAATCTTACGCCGCGGTAAGAGAGTGTGCACAAATAATGAACGCCAATGTGTATTAAATGCACAGGCCGGAACCGGAGAGTTAGTGCCACGAAGGTGAGGCAGCTGTGAGCGACGCCCGGTTCGGGTATTTCTCGATCTCACGCTCCGGCACGACCGGAGACGATCGTGACTACCTTGAGTGGCACCAGCTTGACCATATGCCTGAGCAGTGGCGGATACCGGGCATCGTCTGGGGCAGCAGATGGGCGTCAACCGCGCCCTGTGAGACGGTACGGGCTGCGCAGGTGGGGGAGTGGGCAGCTGTCGCGCACGTTGTGAATTACCTGATGCGAGAGCCGGTCGATGAAACGCTGGACGATTTCTTCTCACTCGCGCAGGAGCTCAGAGACGCCGGCCGGTTCTCGGTCGGGCTTCCGTCGGTCTTCCAGGGCGCGCTCCGCCTGCTGGAAACCCATGCAGCTCCTCGAGTGCTGGTTGCCCCGGACGTAGTTCCGTTCCGCCCTAACCGTGGTGTCTACGTGGTTGTCGAGGAGCCGACGGACACTGACCGGTGGGACGCCTACCAGCAGCGGGTCCATCGACAGACGCTGCCCGCCATTCTCGCGGTGCCCGGTGTCGCCGGTGCCTGGGTATTCGGGACATCACCGTCGGTGCGGCCTCGGGAGATCTACAGCGCGGGCCACTACAGAATCACCGTCTGCTATCTGGATGACGAGCCTGCGGCTGTTGGCGCTCGGCTCGTCGAGCCGCTCTCGCAGTCGTGGGAAGGAGCTCCGACGAGGCCACTCCTCGCGGCTCCGTTCGAATCGATGATGACGTGCGCCTGGGATCGATTCTGATCGCGGTGGCGGCGCCAGCGCGATCAGAGCGTTGAGAAAGGAACTGTGTTATGGCCATCCTCGAAGGCCAGCGGATTCTGGTGACTGGAGCCAGCGGGCTGATCGGCTCTGCCGTGACGGAATATCTCGCTGCCGACAACGACGTGTTCGCTCTGGCCCGGTTTAGCAACCTGTCAGCACGGGACCGGCTGGCCTCGGCCGGGGCTCATCCAGTCGTTGCCGACATCAAGGATCTCACCGCCGCTGACATTCCGGAGCGGCTCGACTACGTGATCCATGCCGGCGCCGCGACGGCTGCGACTTCCGAGCGGTCGCGCGCTGAGACCTTCGAGACCAATGTCCAGGCAACCGGTCGTCTGATGCGACTCGTCGGGCCTGTGCGCGGATTCGTGTACTGCAGCTCTGGCTCGGTGTATGCCTATCAAGGTCAGCGACCTTTGAAGGAGGATGACGCGTTCGGTCTCCACAACGGGATCGAGACCTACTCGGCGAGCAAGATCGCGGCTGAATCCCTCGTTGAGTTTCTTTCCCGCACGGAGCAGATTCCCGCATCCATCATCAGGATCTTCACGATCTATGGCCCGGAGGGCGGGAGCATCACCAGCCGAGTT
>Ga0335075_10006669_pt1 | contig 17807 bp, 18 predicted proteins | sample Lox_Sample_24_FD_206723 | JGI IMG/M metagenome (GOLD analysis project Ga0335075, IMG submission 206723) | Soil microbial communities from Loxahatchee National Wildlife Refuge, Florida, United States - Lox_Sample_2.4 | ecosystem: Environmental > Terrestrial > Soil > Wetlands | place: USA...
CTGACGCTGAGCGGAGGTGCGGACCCGGTCGGCCTCGGACTTGGTGTCGGCCAGCAGCTGGTCGGCCTGCGCCTTGGCCTGGGCGACGATCTGGTCCGCGTTCTTCTTCGCGTTGCTGACCAGCTGCCTCGAGTGCTGGTCAGCGTCCCGGCGGGTCTGCTCGGCCTGGGCGCTGGCCTTGCTGGCCCGCTGCTCGGCCGTTGCGGCGCGCTGCTCGGCCTCGGACACCATCTTCTGCGTCGCGGCCTGGGCCGCGGCGAGCCGCTCGGCCTCCTGGCGCTCGGCCTCCTCGCGCCGCGAGGCGAGCTGGATCTCGAACTCCGCCTCGGCCTGCGCCCGCTGCGCCTCGCTCTCCTCCAGGATCCGCTGCGCCTGGCTGCGCATCTCGTCGGCCTGGCGCTTGGAGGTGGTCAGGATCTCGTCCCGCTCCCGCTTCGACGACGCCTTCAGCTGGGCGACCTCGCGCTCGGTGGTGGTGCGGAGCTTGGCGATGTCGCGCTCGATGGCGGCGCGCTTCTCGGCGACCTCGTGGTCCGCGGTGGCGCGGAGCTTGGCCACCTCACGCTCGGTGGTGGAGGTCAGCTCGTCGGCCTCGCGCCGCGCGCTGGTGCGGATGGCATCGGCCTCGCGCTCGGCCGACGACCGCAGTTCGTCGGTCTCCCGCTTGGCGTTGGCGCGCAGTTCGGCGGCCTCGTTCTCGGCCGCCGCGCGGAGTTCGGCGGCCTCGACCTTGGCCGTCGCGTTGAACTCGTTGGCCGCGGTCCTGGCCTCCTGCAGGATCTCCGTTGCCTGTTCCTCCGCGAGCCTGAGCAGCTGCTCGATGCGTGAGCCGAGGCCAGAGTAGGTCGGCCGCTCCTGCTCCTGAATCTGCCGGTGCGCCTCGGAAAGTTCCCTCTGCAGCGCCTGGACCTGCTCGCGGTGCTGCCTCAGTTCGCCGTCGAGCTGCTTGAGATGCTCATTGACCTGATGCGGGTCGTAGCCCCGCATGACCCGCGCGAAGTCACGCTGCGGGGTCTCCTCGAAGAAGTTGCTGAGCTGGGCATCGATGTCGGGCTGCATGTCGCCTAATCCTGGGGGTAGACGCGGGGTCGACAGGGAAACACACGTCCCGGGCAACCGCTGTCACGTTCCGCCCGGCAGGCAGGCGCCTCGAGAAGCCGCCAATACCCGTCCGGCACGCAATTTCCGCTCACCCGGTGCAAGGCAGCGTACTCCCCTGTTGAGTGGTTGGCTGCCCGTTCGCACGTGCTCTTGCCAAAGATCCTATTTATGACCAAATCAATTTCCCTTCGAGCATAGCTGTGAGTGGGGGAGCCGACCGTTGTCAGCGAGGCCCCTGAGGTGCCTGGACCAGCTCGGTCAGCACCCCGCCCAGATCCTTCGGGTGCAGGAACGCGATCGAGGCGCCCATCGAGCCGTGCCGCGGCCTCGCGTCGATCAGGCGCACTCCGCCGGCGCCGATCGACGCGAGCGCCGCCGTGATGTCGGCCACCCCGTAGCCGATGTGGTGTACCCCCTCGCCGCGCTGTTCCAGGAAGCGCCCGACCGGGGTGTCCGGGCCAAGCGGCTCGAGCAGCTGGACGTAGGACGTGCCGGCCGGCGCGTCGGCGACCCGCAGCATCGCCTCGGAGACGCCCTGCTCCTCGATGCGCTCCCGGCTGACCACCACGAGCCCGAAAACCGACTCGTAGCGCGCAACCGCGGCATCCAGGTCGCGGCAGGCGATTCCCACGTGATCGATGCGGGTCAGCACCAGCGGCCTCCAGTAGGCGTGACGTTCATAGGTATCGTTTCATGTATGCGAGATGCGGTGATTGTGGGCGGGGCGCGAACCCCTGTGGGACGGCTGCTCGGGTCGCTGAGCGGCTTCAGCGCGGCCGATCTTGGCGGGATCGCCATCAAGGCGGCGCTGGAACGCGCCGGGGTTCCCGGCGAGCGCGTGGACTACGTGATCATGGGCCAGGTGCTGCAGGCGGGCGCGGGGCAGATCCCCTCCCGCCAGGCCGCGGTCGCCGCCGGCATCCCCATGACGGTGCCCTCGATCACGATCAACAAGGTCTGCCTGTCCGGCCTGGACGCGATCGCGCTGGCGGCGCAGCTGATCAGGGCGGGGGAGTTCGACGTCGTGGTGGCCGGGGGCATGGAGTCGATGAGCCGGGCACCGCACCTGCTGCCCGGGATGCGCCAGGGCGTGCGGTTCGGCTCTGCCGAGCTCGTGGACGCCATGGCGCTCGACGGGCTCACCGACGCCTTCGACCATCTCTCGATGGGCGCGTCCACCGAACGCCACAACGCGCGGCTGAACATTGGCCGCGAGGAGCAGGACGAGTTCGCCGCCCGGTCGCACCAGCGCGCCGCGGAGGCGATCAAGAACGGGCTGCTCGCGGAGGAGATCGTCGGCGTCGAGGTGCCGCAGCGGCGGGGCGACCCGGTGATCTTCGACACCGACGAGGGCGTCCGCCCCGACACCACGGTGGAGTCACTGTCCAGGCTCCGCCCGGCGTTCGCCGAGAACGGCACGATCACCGCCGGGTCGGCGTCGCAGATCTCCGACGGCGCGTGCGCGGTCGTGGTGATGGCGGCGGAGACCGCCGCTGCCGCGGGCGCGCCGGTGCTCGCCGAGATCGGCGCGTACGGGTGCGTGGCCGGCCCGGACAACTCGCTGCAGTCACAGCCGGCCAACGCGATCGCGCATGCGCTCGGCAAGGCCGGCCTGGCCGTGGCCGACCTGGACCTGATCGAGATCAACGAGGCGTTCGCCGCGGTCGCCATCCAGTCCATGCGTGATCTCGGCGTCGGGCCGGGGAAGGTCAACGTGAACGGCGGCGCGATCGCGATCGGCCACCCGATCGGGATGTCCGGCGCCCGGATCGCCCTGCACCTGGCGCACGAGCTGCGGCGCCGGGGCGGCGGCCTGGGAGCGGCCGCGCTCTGCGGCGGCGGCGGCCAGGGCGACGCGCTGCTGCTGCGGGTACCGCCGGGCGTCGGTGACTGACGCCGCCCAGCCCGAGGCCCTGGTCTCGGCCGCGGACGGCGGCGACCCGCGGGCGCTCGCGCGGCTCATCTCCCTGGTGGAGAACGGCTCCCCGCAGCTGCGCAGCGTCATGAAGCTGATCGCGCCGCGCACCGGGCAGGCCCGGGTCATCGGGCTCACCGGCGCGCCCGGGGTGGGCAAGTCCACGGTCACCGGCGCGGTGGTGCGGGCCTACCGGAACCGGGGGCTGCGGGTGGGAGTCCTCGCCGTCGACCCGACGTCGCCGTTCACCGGCGGTGCCCTGCTCGGGGACCGGGTCAGGATGCAGGATCACGCCACGGACAGCGGCGTGTTCATCCGCTCCATGGCCAGCCGCGGGCACCTGGGCGGCCTGTCCTGGGCCGCCCCGCAGGCGCTGCGGATCCTCGACGCGGCCGGCTTCCAGGTGGTGCTGATCGAGACCGTGGGCGTGGGCCAGGCCGAGGTCGAGATCGCATCCCTGGCCGACACAACAATGGTTATCGTCGCGCCGGGCATGGGCGATTCGGTGCAGGCCGCGAAGGCGGGCATCCTCGAGATCGCCGACATCTTCGTGGTGAACAAGAATGACCGGCCCAGCGCCCAGGAAGCAATACGGGACCTGCGCGCGATGCTGGCCATGGCGCGCTACTCCGATGGCGCATGGAAACCGCCAATTGTCCCGGTGAGCGCAATGCGCGGCGACGGCATCGACGATCTGGTTGCGCGTCTCGACGCGCACGGCGAGTGGCTGAATGCCTCCGGGGAGCGAGACCGCAAACGCCTGGCCCGGGCCAGGGATGAGATCTCGGCAATGGCCGTTGCCACCTTGCGGGAGCGCATCGGCGCGCTGCCCGGCGAGGCGCGCCTGGAGGAACTCGCCGCGCAGGTCGCATCCGGCAAGCTCGACCCCTACTCAGCCGCTGACGAGCTCATCGGCTAAGCCGACGAGCTCATCGGCTAATCGGCCCGGCGGTGCGGCTTGTCCGGCTCGGGCTGGCGAGGAGACGGAGGCGTTGCGGCCCGGGCCGGCTGGCGCGGGTCCGCCGGGCGCCGGCCGTCCGCTGCGGCGGCGATGGCCGCTTCCATGATGGACTCGCTGCGCAGCCGGGCATCGTACGCCCGCTTGCCGCCGCGCAGGCCAAACAGCCGCTTGGTGATCACCAGGTAGAGCACCAGGATCAGGTTGATCCCAAAAAGGATCAGCGTGATGACGCTGAACTTGTGTACCAGGTCGTAGATCTCGAACGGCAGGCCTACCGAGGTGGCCACCATCGCGAAGTACTCGCCCCAGCGCTTGGCGACCCACAGGCCGATGCCCTCGACGATCTCGATCGCCGCATACGCCGCCAGCCCGATCGCCAGCAGCTTGATCGTTGTCGGGCTCAGGGTCAGCGCGCGGTTGAACAGGCCAACCAGCCTGGAGTTTTGGATGTTGTAGCCGAGCTGCCGGGACAGCGTGCGCAGGAACGGGAGCTCGCGGTCGTAGGCCTGCTCGAGGGTCTCCCGCGCGTACCCGAACCGCCACACGGCGAATCCCAGCGCCCCGACGACGAGCGCGCGCAGGAACCGCTCGATCGCGAAGAGCCGGAGGATGAACGCGCTGCGGACCTCCTTGCCGCGGCGGACCTGGGGCGCGCCGGCCGCCGGGCCCGACATCGCTGGCTCGCCGGGCACGTAGGCGCCGCAGCGCAGACAGCGCCATGCCACGCCGGATTCGGTCTCGGCCCGCAGCCACGGGCGGACGTCGGGCTCTTCCGGGGCGTACGTCACATGCCCGGAAAATCCGCAGTCCAGCAGGCTCCAGTCCACTTCGGAAGCCTATCCGCGGGCCGTTGGCCTGCCCAGCCGTCGCCGGCCGGGGTCAGGGCCTGACCAGGATGCCGTCCGCCATCGTCAGGACCTCCGTGCAGGCCAGCGCCAGCGAGGAAGAGTCGCGCCCGACCATGATCACCGTGGTGTCCTTCCCCAGGTCGCGGATGACATCGGCCAGTTCGGCCCCGTCGTCGAGAGCCAGGTCGTCGAGCATGCCGTCGATCAGCAGCAGATCGGGCTGGTGCACGGCGGCCGCGGCCAGCCTGGCGCGGCGGCAGACCGGGTCGGGCGCCGTCCGCAGCGGGACGTCCGCCCAGGGCGTCAGCCCCAGCCGGTCCACGATCGCCGCGGCCAGCAGGTCGCGGTCGCGGGCGGGCAGCCGGGACAGCCTGGCCGCGTGCTCGACCAGCCCGCGGACCCGGAACCCGGGCTGGGGCCTGGCGAGCCTGCGGGCCACGCCCACCTTGCCGCGCACGGCGGACCGGCCCCTGGCCGTCGCCATGTCCTCACCGAGCACCCGCAGCTCCCCGTAAGCCGGCCTGATCAGGCCCGCCAGGAGGTCGATCAGCGTGGTTGCCACGCTCCGCCTCCAGACCGCGATGCCAAGGGCGGTACCGCCGTACGCCGGGTCATCGATGCGGAAGCTCGCCGAGCGGACCGCCCCGCCCCGCCAGCCGTGCCAGCCGCGCCGTGCGCCAACCCCGGCGGCCAGCACCGGTGTCCCAGACAGCACCGGTGTCCCAGACAGCGCCGTTGCCGCAGGCAGAACGGCATGACTCGACCGCACATCGTCCCCCGAAACCCGACGTGGCACTGCCCCGGAAACCCGCGTGCCACGCCTTCCGCAGGTAATATAACCATCTGGAGGCAAGCCAATCCACGGGCGAGAGCCCGTGTCGCTGCCTGTACCTTGTGCCTGTGCACAAGCCCCTTGACCTTCCGTTCGATCCCATCGCGCGCGCCGCGGAGATCTGGGAGCGCAGGTTCGGGGATTCCCGTGCGATGGCGGCCGTCACCTCGATCATGCGGGCGCAGCAGATCCTGATCGCCGAGCTCGACGCGCTGCTGCGGCCGCACGGCCTGACGTTCGCGCGCTACGAGGCCCTGGTGCTGCTCGGGTTCAGCCGGGAGGGAGCGCTGCCGTTGCGGCTGATCGGGCAGCGGCTGATGGTCCATCCGACGAGCGTCACCAACATCATCAACCGGCTCGAGGCGCAGGGGCTCGTGGTGCGCAGGCCGAACCCGGCCGACGGCAGGGGGACGCTGGCCGAGATCACCGCGGCGGGCCGGGAGGTCGCCCAGCGGGCGACCGGCGACCTGATGGCGGCGGACTTCTGCCTGGGCGGCTACGAGGGCGTCCAGCTCGAGCAGATGTTCGCGATGCTGCGCGGGCTGCGGGTCACCGCGGGGGACTTCCGCGATTCAGGGTGAGCTGACCTGGTGCGGCTGCCACGCCGCGCCGCCGTCGGTGGTGATGAACACCTCGTGCAGGCCTGGGTCGGCGGGCAGCGCAACGCCCTCGAGCTGGCTGGTCATGCCGACGTAAGCGAAGCCCCGCTGCCCGGCGGCGGCGCCGGCCGGGCCCTTCTGGGCCAGCCGCCAGGAGGCACCGCCGTTGCCCGACAGGTAAAGGCCAGCGTCGGTCGCGAGCACCACCAGGTTGCCCTGGGCGGCGGCGAGCGAGGTCGCGATCCCGGCCAAGGGGGCGTCGCCGACGGGGGACCAGGACGTGCCGCCGTCCGATGACTGCATCACGGTCTTGGCCTGGGAGTCACCGGCCGTGTTGGTCGCGCTGGTGCACACCAGGATCAGGTGGTCCGAGCCGGCCGCCAGCAGAGCACCGGTCGGCTGGCCGCCCGGCCCGGGCGCGCCGGGGGCGCACGGCGCCTGCGCGTCGGCGATCGTCCAGGCGGCACCGGTGAGCGGCCCGCTGAGCAGCTCGCCCGACGGCGCGAGCAGGTAGCCCCGGCCGGTCGTCGGGCCCCCGGTCAGCACCAGGCTGGCCGAGGCCGCCTGCGTGGCCGCGGTCTGCGGCAGCGCCAGGTGAGCGGCGGAGCCAGGCACTGGCAGCCACTGATCGCTGGTGGCCACCGATGAGTAGAGCGAGAAGCTGGTGCAGGCGGCTCCGTAGCTGGCACCGCTCCCGGTGCAGGTGGCGAACAGCGCGAACGCACGGTTCCCCACGGTCTCCAGGTCGGTGACCCGCATGCCGTACGTGCGCTCCCGGGTCCAGGCAGCCCCGCCGTCGTGGGTGACCCACAGCTGCGGGCCGAACGCCCAGCCGTCGTCGGTGTCGAGGAAGCGGACCTGGCCGACGCCCGAGGAGCCATCGGGCGGGCCGGTGAGCGGGGCGCTGACCCCGTACCAGGTGCTGCCGTAGTCCGACGTGCCCGCCAGCGACGTGCAGTACGGGGTGGCGCAGTGCCCTGGGGTGCCGGCCTGGCCGATCACCGCGCCGATCGCGGTGCTCACGAACGTGACCGAGGTGGGCTGGAAGTTCGGCGGCACCGCATCCCCGGAACCCTCGGGCGACAGCGCCGACCCTTGCTGGGGGACCTTCTTGCTCGACTTGCTGCTGGTGTTGCCGCCGCCGCTGCCGGTCGGGCCCGGGCGGGACGAGGCCGGGTGCGACCCGGCCGCAACCGGCCGGCTGGGGGAGCTGGCGTGACTCTGCAGGCTGGTCGCGATCCTGGGAACGGTCACCGCGGCCGCGAGCACGATCGCCGCGCCGGCGGCCGCCGCCGCGGCGCGCCCCGCCTTCCGCCTGCGGGCCCGGCGCTGGATCCGCTCGAAGCTTCCCGGCGCCGGCGCGAGCGGGTCTACCTGGGCGCTCAGCCAGTCCTCCACGGGGTCCCTAGCCATCGGACGCACCCCTGGGCTCTTGGATGGCGTCCTTCAGCCGCGCCCGCGCGTGGTACAGGTCAGCCTTGACCGTGCCCTCGGGCATGCCGAGCATCGTGGCGACCTCGCGCACCGCGAACCCCGCGTAGTAGTGCAGCAGGAACGCGCTCCGCAGCCGGGCCGGCAGCCCTTCGATGAGCGCGCGCACGTCCACGTCCTGCGCCGGGTTGTACGCAGGGTCCAGCGGGGCGGCGGCGGTGAGGCTGCGGATCGCCCGCCGCTCCCGGCCCGTCTTGCGCCAGTGGTCGCGTACCAGGTTTGTCGCGATCATGTACAGGTAGCTCTGCGGGTTGTCCAGCGCCGACCACCTGGCGAGCAGCCTGGTGAACGCCTCCGAGGCGATCTCGTGCGCGGTCTCGTCATCGTCAACCAGTCGGCGCACCCAGCCGGCCAGCCTCGGGTAGCTGGCATTGAAGAGCTCCTCGGCTGCCTCGCGGTCGAAGGAGCGGAGCCTGGCCACCGGGTTCCCTTTTCCTACCACCGGAGCCGAGAGCGCGACCCGAGGTCCCGGCACGGTCGCGACGTCACCGAGGACCGCAGTGCGGCCCACGTCACCTGGGCGATACGGCATTGGTTCTACCACACATTCGGCGCGTCGCTGCTGCGGATTGCCCGGGCACCGTGAGGTCCCGGCCTCCCTGAGAGCTACAGACGACGGAGCCGGCCATTCGGTTGGCATGGGCTACCCTGATAGTAGGACGTCCTACTATCAGGGGGAAGCGAGGCAGCGATGGGTGCGCACGGGGCCGGGGGAACGGGCAGGGAGCGCTGGCAGCGCAGGTACGACGCGGCCCGGATCCGCGACGCCGACTTCAGCACCCTGTCCGGGCTCGAGGTCGATCCCGTCTACGGGCCGGCGGACGGGGCGGTGGTTCCCGGCTTCGACCGCATCGGCTGGCCGGGGGAGTACCCGTTCACGCGCGGGCTGTACCCAGCCGGGTACCGGGGGAGGACGTGGACCATCAGGCAGTTCTCCGGCTTCGGCAACGCCACGGCTACCAACGCCCGGTACAAGATGCTGCTCCGCGGCGGCGGAGGGGGTCTTTCCGTCGCGTTCGACATGCCGACCCTCATGGGCCGGGACTCTGACGACCCGCGCTCGCTTGGCGAGGTCGGGCACTGCGGCGTGGCCATCGACTCGGCCGCGGACATGGACACCCTCTTTGACGGCATCCCCCTCGCCGACGTCACCACGTCGATGACGATCAGCGGCCCGGCGGTGCCGGTCTTCTGTATGTACCTGGCCGCCGCCGAGCGCCAGGGCGCGGACCTGAGCAAGCTCGACGGCACGCTGCAGACCGACATCTTCAAGGAATACATCGCGCAGAAGGAATGGCTGTTCCCCGCGCAGCCGCATCTGCGGCTGATCGGCGACCTGATGGAGTACTGCGCCGCGAACATCCCCGCCTACAAGCCGCTGTCGGTGTCCGGCTACCACATCAGGGAGGCGGGCTCCACCGCGGCCCAGGAGCTGGCGTTCACCCTGGCCGACGGGTTCGGCTACGTGGAGCTTGGCCTGTCCCGGGGACTGGACATCGAGACCTTCGCGCCGGGCCTGTCGTTCTTCTTCGACGCGCACATCGACTTCTTCGAGGAGATCGCGAAGTTCCGTGCCGCCCGCCGGATATGGGCGCGATGGATGCGGGACACCTACGGCGCCCGCACCGAGCGGGCCCAGTGGCTGCGGTTCCACACCCAGACCGCCGGGGTCTCGCTGACCGCGCAGCAGCCGGACAACAACGTCGTCAGGACCGCCGTCGAGGCGCTCGCCGCCGTGCTCGGCGGCACCAACTCGCTGCACACCAACGCGCTCGACGAGGTGCTCGCGCTGCCCAGCGAGAAGGCGGCCGAGATCGCGCTGCGCACCCAGCAGGTGATCATGGAGGAGACCGGGGTCACCAACGTGGCCGACCCGCTCGGCGGCTCCTGGTACGTCGAGGCGCTGACCGACCGGCTGGAGTCCGAGGCCGAGCGCGTCTTCGCCCGGATCCGCGAGATGAGCCCCGACGGCACCATGACCGGAGGGATCCTGCGCGGGATCGAGGACGGCTGGTTCATGGCGGAGATCGCCGAGGCCGCGTTCGCCTACCAGCAGAAGCTGGAAAAGGGCGACAAGCGCGTGGTCGGCGTCAACTGCTACACCGACACGGTCGAGGAGCCCGTGGAGATCCTGCGGGTCAGTCACGAGGTGGAGCGCGCCCAGGTCCGCGAGCTCGCACGGCGGCGGCAGGCGCGCGACGCCGCGGCGGTGGACGCCGCGCTCGCCGCGATGCTCGCGGCGGCCAGGTCAGGCGAGAACATGGTCCCGTCCATGCTGGACGCGGCCCGCGCCGAGGCGACGCTCGGCGAGATCTGCGGGGCGCTGCGCGATGAGTGGGGGACCTACGCGGAGGCGCCCGCGTTCTGACGGCCGGGGCCGGGTATCGTGCCCAGGTGACTGCAGTTCCGCCGCCCGGCCGGGGCGGTCCGTTGGATACGGCAGGATAGAGACATGCAGCAGTCGCGGGATTTCTCCCTTCACGGTGCCGTTGATCTGGGCGCGCGGCAGGCCGCCGCGCAGCGCCGGCAGCAGGCGGCGAAGGCCGGCTCGGGGGACCAGCCGGGCGCAGGCCAGGCCAACGTCATCGACGTCACCGACCAGAGCTTCAACACCGATGTCATCGAGCGGTCACGCAGCGTCCCGGTGATCCTTGACCTGTGGGCCGAGTGGTGCGGCCCGTGCAAGCAGCTCTCCCCGGTGCTGGAGAAGCTGGCCGCCGAGGGGAACGGCGCATGGGTGCTGGCCAAGGTCGACGTGGACGCGAACCCGCAGCTCAGCGCGGCGCTCCAGGTGCAGTCGATCCCGATGGTCGTGGCCGTGATCGGCGGGCAGGCCATGCCGCTCTTCCTCGGCGCGCTGCCCGAGGCCGAGGTACGCGGGGCGATCGACCAGGTGATGCAGGTCGCCCAGCAGATGGGGCTGCCCGGCCCGGGCGCGGCGGACGCGCAGGGCGGGGCGGGCCAGGATCAGGGCGCTCCCGGCGCTCCCGGCGCTCAGGGCGCCGGGCCAGCCGGTCCCGGGCCGGGGATGGGCCGGGATGCCCTTGCCGAGGCCGGATTCAGCGAGGCGCAGCAGGCCATGGAGCGCGGCGACCTCGACGGGGCGGCGGCGGCGTTCGAGAAGGTGCTGGAGACGGCGCCGGGTCACCCGGTGGCAACGATGGGGCTCGCCCAGGTAGACCTGATCCGCCGGGTGAACTCCTACGACCAGGCGAAGGCGCAGCGGGACGCCGATGAGCACCCGGACGATCCGGATGCGCAGAGCCGGGTGGCCGACATCGAGGTGGTATCGGGCAACACCCAGGCCGGGTTCGACCGGCTGCTGGACACGGTCGGGCGGACCTCAGGCGAGGAGCGGAACGCCGCGCGGCTGCACCTGCTGCGGCTCTTCGACGCGTTCCCGCCGAGGGACGAGCGGGTGACCAAGGCCCGGGCCAAGCTGTCCAGCCTGCTCTTCTGAGCGGCCGCGCGGCGGCTTGCCCGACGCGCGCGCTCCGGAAGTACTGAACCCATACCAGCAGCCTGAACGCCACGCGTGTCAGCCGGCCTGGTCGGATGAACCCAGGTCGGCGGGCTCCTCTGCCGGGTGCTGGCTGGTGCCGTCGGCAAGCCTCTCGAGCGCGGGCAGCGCTGCGGCGAGCGCCGCGCGCTGGTCGCTGGACAGCGTGAGCAGGCTGTCGGCGAGCACCAGGGTGTTCTCCTGCCGGATCTGGTCCAGCACCTCGTGGCCGCGAGGCGTGACCGCCAGCGTCCAGGCGCGGGCGTCGCCGGGCACCGCGTGTCGTTCCACGTAGCCGCGGTCTTCCAGCACGCTCACCAGGCGGGTCAGCGTGGACGGCGCGATCTGCTCCGCGGCCGCCAGGTCGCCGAGGCGAAGCGGGCCCGCCCGCTCGACCGTGGCCAGGGCCGCGAGCTGTGTGGGGGTCAGCCCCGCCAGCTCGTGCTTGCGCAGCTGTCGCGACAGCCGGGCGATCGCCACGCGGAGCCTGGTGACATCGACCACCGGGGCATCGGCGAGCACAGCCGTTACCGCCTGGCCCGCATCCCCGCGGTCGGCGCTTCCTCCAGACACGCCTCCAGGGTACGTGCCAGGCAACGGATTCCGGCTCCCGGTGCCCCCGGCAGGTGCCGCGCCACGCTCCAGGATTTAGGCGCATCATGGAAGCATGGAGGCTGAAATCCTCGCCGGCCGGCTCCTCGTGGCCACGCCATTGCTCGGTGACCCGAACTTTCGCCGCACAGTGATCTTGATCGTCGAGGACGAGCCCGAAGAGGGAACGCTCGGCGTCGTGCTGAACCGCCCGACGGATGTCCAGGTCGCACAGGTGCTTGAGCCGTGGACGGACCTGGTGACCGGGCCTTCGGTGGTGTTCAAGGGCGGTCCGGTCTCCCCGAACAGCGCCCTGGCGCTGGCCCTGGCGCAGGGCGAGGACGAGCCGCTGGGCTGGCGTTCGCTGGACGGATCCAGCCTGACCTCCAGGATCGGGCTCGTCGACCTGGAGGCGCCTCCCGAGCTGCTGGCCGGCGGCATCAGCTCGCTCCGGGTGTTCGCTGGCTATGCGGGGTGGGGCCCCGGCCAGCTGCAGGCCGAGATCGAGGAAGGCGCCTGGTACGTGCTCACCGGCGAGCCGACCGACGCGTTCCTCGCCGAGCCGGAACGGCTCTGGCAGGCGGTGCTGCGGCGGCAGGGCGGCGAGTTTGCCATCGTGGCGACCTACCCGGATGACCCGTTGCTTAACTGAGGCTCACAGCACCGCGCGGCGTAGACTCGCTCCCTATGAGTACAGAAACCCTGCCAGGAAGCGACGTCAGGGAAGACACCCGGACCCGCCCGGATGTGTCGCACGGTGATGGCGATCACGAGCGTTTTGCGCACTATGTCGACAAGGACAAGATCGTCGACAGCGCCGTGACCGGCACGCCGGTGGTCGCGCTCTGCGGCAAGGTCTGGGTGCCGAGCCGGGATCCCAAGCGGTTTCCGGTCTGCCCTGAATGCAAGGAGATCTACGAGTCCCTGCCGGAGGGCCGGGACTAGCCGCCCGACCCGGACCCGGGCCGCGGCCCTCCGGCGCCGGGCAGTTCGCCTGGCCGCACGGAAGTTTGGTCATTTTCCGCCGTGATAGCAGCGGAAAATGACCAATGCTCGGGGAGGGGCAGCGATCAGCGGCCTAGTCGGTGCCGGGCGTCCCGGCCAGCACCGGGCTGCCCTCTAGCTCGACACCTGCCGTGCGCATCTCGCCGAGCGCCGCGCTGACCGTGTCCGGCGCGACGCCCGCGGTGAGAGCGAGCAGCACCCTGGTGGCAAAGCCCGCGGTGGCGGCGTCGGTGGCGGTGGCGCGCACGCAGTGGTCGGTGGCCAGCCCCGCGATGTCCACCGCGGTGACGCCCTGGTCGCGGAGCCAGGCGCCCAGCGGCACGCCGCCGGCGTCCGCGCCCTCGAACCCGCTGTATGCCGCCGAATGGGCACCCTTGCGGAACACCGCCTCGATCCGGGTGGTGTCCAGGCCGGGATGGAAGTCGGCGCCCGGAGTGCCGGCCACGCAGTGCGCCGGCCAGGTCGTGACGAAGTCGGGATGGGCGGAGAAGTGGGAGCCGGGATCCACGTGGTAGTCCTGGGTTGCCAGGATGTGCGCGTAGTTGTCGCTCGCAGGGGAGGCCAGGTACCCGCTTATCGCGCGGGCCACCTGCGTTCCGCCGGCTACCGCGAGCGACCCTCCCTCGCAGAAGTCGTTCTGGACGTCCACGATCAGCAGCGCTCGAGCCACACGCCGAGCTTAGGTCCTCCGCTGCCTGGCGCGGAATGCGCACGCCGACATCGCCGCGGTGAGCAGCGCCTGGCGCATGCCGACCGCGAAAGAGCCCGATATCAGCGCTCCGAACACCGCCACCGCGGGCGCCCCGCCCGTCTGCCTGCCCACGTTGAACAGGCCGCCCGCGAGCCCGGCCTGGGCGGCTGGCAGCGAGTCGAGCACCAGGAACGTCAGGGACGGCAGCGCCAATCGTCCATGGGCGTCGGGGAGGGTGCCCCAACCCGTTCCCGCGATGAACGGCGTTAAATTGCCGAACGCGTTCATGGTGAACAGTGGTCTATAGAAGAACGTTGTTCTGGGTACTACGCTGCGCATGCCTGACCGGATGACTAGCTCGGCGCCAGAGCCGCCGTGGCGGTCCAAGCCGCGCCGACAGGGCCTGCCCAAGCCGCAGCTGAGCCGCGAGGCGGTCGTTGCGGCCGCGCTTCAGCTGCTGGACGCCGAGGGCGGCGAGGCGCTGACCATGCGCCGGGTCGCCGACCAGATCGGGGTATCCGCCTCCTCCCTGTACGGGTACGTCGACAACAAGGAAGAGCTGGTCAACCTGGTGCTTGACCGCCTGTTCGAGGAGGTTGAGGTCCCGGCGACGGGCAGCTGGCAGGAGACGCTCAAGAGGTTCGGCCGGGCGCTGCTCGCCATGTACCGGCGGCACCGCGGGGTCGCGGTGCTCACCCTCGGCCGGGTGGTCATCACCCCGAACATGCTCCCTTTGTCCGAGCGCATCCTGTCCGAGCTCCGCTCGGCCGGCATACCCGACCAGGTGGCCGTGTTCGCCGGCGACCTGGCCGGACTGTACGTGGGCGCGTTCGCCTACGAGCTGGACGTGACGCCGCTCGCCGGGCGGGAGCAGGACTTCCTGGCCCAGTTCACGTCCTGGATCAAGTCGCTGCCCGCGGACCGCTTCCCCAACACGGTCGCGCTCGCGGACGTGGCCGTTGCCGGAAGTGTCGAGCAGCGGTTCGAGTGGGGCATGGACGTGCTGACCAGAGGGCTGGAGAGCTACCTGAAGGAGCCGCCAGACCCCGCCGGATGGCCGCCGGGCAGCTGACCTGGGGTTTCCGTCAGGTTGCTAGCCGTTCCCGTTCTGGTCCTCGTGCGGGCGGAACACGGTGGGGATCGCCGGGTAGCCGCGGGATAGCTGCAGCGCATACGCGGGAAGCTCGGCCATGGCCTCGCGATGGCGGGAGCGCGCCGCGGCCAGCGGCTCCCTGCCGATGATCTCGCCGCCGCGCACCAGCTGCTGCAGCAGCAGCCGGTCGCCGGGGCCGGGCTCCGGCGGCTCGGTGGTCACCAGCTCGGCCACTGCGGTGCCAGTGCGGTCACGCCTGCGCACCGCCCACTTCCGGCCGCCGCGGCCCGGCTTGCCCACCGACCGCTTGGCCACGGGCTGCAGCGGGCCGTCCACCCCGGCTTGGCCCGGGCCGTCTACCCCGGCTTGGCCCGGGCCGTCCATCCCGGCGCCAGCGGTGCGGGCGACCAACTTGTACACCAGGGCGGCGGTTGGCGCCCCCGACCCGGTGACCAGCGACGTGCCAACTCCGTAACCGTCCACCGGAGTGGCGGCAAGCGCGGCGATCGAGTACTCGTCCAGATCGCCGGTCAGCACGATCCTGGTCTTCGTCGCGCCCAGCGAGTCGAGCTGAGCGCGCACCTGCCGAGCGACGACAGGGAGATCGCCGGAGTCGATCCGGACCGCGCCCAGGCCCGGGCCCGCCACCTCGACGGCGGTCTGCACGGCGGTGGCCACGTCGTAGGTGTCGACGAGCAGCGTGGTGCCGGAGCCAAGCGCGTCAAGCTGAGCCGCGAACGAGTCCCGCTCCGAGTCGTGCACCAGCGTGAACGCATGCGCGCTGGTCCCGACCGTGGGCACCCCGTAGTCGCGGCCTGCCCGCAGGTTGGACGTGGTGGCGAAGCCGGCGATGTAGGCCGCGCGGGCGCTGGCCACCGCGGCCATCTCGTGCGTGCGGCGCGAGCCCATCTCGATCAGCGGCCTGTCCCCGGCGGCCGTGACCATGCGGGATGCGGCCGATGCGATGGCGCAATCATGGTTGAGGACCGACAGCATCAGCGTCTCCAGGAGGACCGCCTCGGCGAACGTGCCCTCGACCACCAGCAGCGGCGATCCCGGGAAGTAGCAGTCCCCCTCCGCGTATCCCCAGATGTCGCCGCTGAAGGCGTATGACTCCAGGTAGCGCAGGGTCAGCTCGTCGATCACCCCAGCCTGCTGCAGGAAATCCAGTTCCTGCGGGCCGAACCGGAACTGCTCCAGCGCGTCGAGCAGCCGGCCGGTCCCGGCGACCACGCCGTACCGTCGGCCATGCGGCAGATGCCGTGCGAACACCTCAAACACCGCGCGCCTGTGCGCCGCCCCGCTGTGCAGGGCAGCGCGCAGCATCGTGATCTCGTAATGATCGGTCAGGAGCGCCGTGCTGGCGGACCGGGCCGCACCAGGATCGCTCGTCACGAGAGGAAGCCTACGGACCGGTACGGCGAAGGGAACGCCGCGCCCATGTGCCTCATGTCCGGCAATGCCGCCGGCTGGCGCTGCCGACTGTACGGGACGAACGCAATTGTGCAGGTCGCTGGCTGCTGGGCGGGGGGCCCCACGTTGCGGTTACACGGGGTAGGGCTCAGGGGCGACGGTGTACTGGCGGCCGCTGGGCAGCGTCCAGGTGAGCTCCCCGGGCCGCGGCTGGGCCAGGTGCCACCCGGGCGACTGCTTTGTCTGATGATGCCTGCGACATAGCGGCGCAAGAATGCTATAATCACACATGTGACCAGCTGCCTAATCTACACCCGGATCAGCAAGGACACGGCCGGCGACGCGCACAGCGTCGCCAACCAGCTCGCCGACCTCGAGAAACGCGCCCAGGCGCGGGGCTGGACGGTCACCTGCCGACTGTCCGACAACGACATCGGCGTAACGAGAAAAGATGCGACCCCGGCCGGCAAGTACCGGCCCGGCTACGCCGAGGCGCTGCGGCTGGTCGACTCTCGCGCGGTGGACGTGGTGCTGTGCTGGCGGTGGGACCGATTCATCCGCGAGCCGCTGGACCTGGAATACCTGATCCCGCGCTTCGACAAGGCCGGGGTGCGGTTCGCCGAGGCCGACGGGGTGATCGACCTAGGCACCGACTCCGGCAGGCTGGCCGCCCGGATCCTGGTCGCCGTCGCCAAGGCCGAGCAGGAACGCAAGTCCGAGCGGCAAAAGCTGGCCAACGAGGCTGCCGCGATCGCCGGGAAGCGCAGGCTGGGGACGCCCAAGCCGTTCGGGTACTGCGACGATCACGTCACCAAGCACCCGCAAGAAGGCCCGGCAGTGACCGAAGCGTGCCGGGTGCTGCTCGGCGGCGGCACGCTGTCCGGAGTGATGCGGGAATGGACGAACGCAGGGCTGACGCCGGTCCAGTCGAAGACGGGCCGCTGGTCGCGGCAGTCCATCCGGACCATCTTGCTGAACCCGAGGATCGCAAGGCTCAGCGTGTACCGGGGCGAGATTGTCGGCACCGGCAACTGGGATGCGCTGGTCAGTGAGGAAACCTGGCGGGCGGTCCGCGCCATCCTGGAAGACCCCTCCCGCAAGCCGCCGCGCGGAGTCCGGACAATGCTGGGCGGGCTCGCCCGCTGCCCATGCGGGAACGTGGTGACCGGGATGCCGTCGCACACCGGGCATCACATCTACCGGTGCGCCCCGCCCGGCCGCGACACCTCGTTTACCGGCGGGCACGTCGCACGCCAGGCCGTGCCGGTCGAGGACTTCGTGGAGCGGGCAGTGATCGCCCGGCTGTCCCGCCCCGACGCCGCCGGCCTGCTCGCCCCGCAGCGGGGCGGGCCGGATGTGGCGGGGCTGCGGGAAGAGGCGGCGGCGATCCGGGCCAGCCTGGAGGAGATGGCCGCCGACCGGGCGCTGGGCCTGATCAGCCGGGCGCAGATGCTCGCCGCCACACAGCGCGGCACCACCCGGCTCGCCGAGATCGAGACCGAGCTCGCCGACGCGGCGAAGGAGAACGTGCTCGCCCCCCTCATCGCTGCCAGTAGCGCAGCGAGCGCGTGGGAGGGCCTGGACCTGGCCCGCAAGCGCGCTGTGATCAGGACGCTGATGGCCATCACGCTGCTGTCGCCGGGCAGGGGCACGCGCCGCAGTTTCGACCCCGCCAGCGTGCAGATCACCTGGCATCACCCGCACGACCACGAACCTGGCGACGCAGGCTGACCCCGGAACCGAGCCCGCCAGCCGGCGACAGCACCGC
>Ga0335075_10006670_pt1 | contig 17806 bp, 20 predicted proteins | sample Lox_Sample_24_FD_206723 | JGI IMG/M metagenome (GOLD analysis project Ga0335075, IMG submission 206723) | Soil microbial communities from Loxahatchee National Wildlife Refuge, Florida, United States - Lox_Sample_2.4 | ecosystem: Environmental > Terrestrial > Soil > Wetlands | place: USA...
CTGCTCGGGCCACTTGAGACGGGCAGCGACGGCGGCCCGTTCGCGGCGATCTCCGCCGCGCGCTCAAGCTGGGAGTCGGGCGAGGATCCGAGGCTCGCCGGCGCCGCGCTCGGTCCGAGATCGGCCGGCGACGAGCACCGGGCCGCGCGGACGGTCGAGGCCTATCGCGCCTGGGCCGGCCGCCTGGGTTCGCAGGCCACGGGCTTCCAGGGCGAGGCCTCCTGGAGTCCCGAGCGGCGCTTTGACCGGGTGTTCGAACGGCTCGGCTCGCTGGCCGCGATGACCCGCGATCCCCGTTATGACCTGCTCGTCACCCTCGGCCGCCTCGGCGTCTACGAGCTGAAGGCGGGGCGGCTGCATGTCGGCGGGTCCGATCGCGTCACGCTCGCGGCCAAGCGGATCCTCGGGATCGGCGACCCGATGCTGCTCGAGCGCCGCGCCGCGGATCTCGCCGAGGCCTGCGCGCTGCCGCTCGAGGCGCTGGACCTCGGGTTCTTCAACTGGGAGGTCCGCTCGCGCTACGGGGCGGGTCTTGACCCGCTGCCCGAGCCCGACCCCGACATCCTCGCGGCCGCCCAATCCGCGCTCGGCCTCGACTGAGGCATTCATCGTCTTCGCTTCGGGTCGCGAAGTAGCCTTCACGTCATGTTCCTCGCCGTCTTCCTCCTCTGGATCGTCGCCGAGATCGCCGCGGCGATCGCCGTCGCGCACGTCGTCGGCGTCCTGTGGTGCGTGCTGCTGCTGCTCGTGGGCTTCCCGGCCGGCGGATGGCTGCTGCGCGCCGAGGGACGCGCTGCGCTGGCGCGCCTGCGCGACACGCTCGCCGCAGGGCGCCCGCCCGGTCCCGGCCTGCTCGACGGCGCGCTTGCGCTGCTCGCCGGTCCGCTGCTCTTCGTGCCGGGATTCATCACCGACGCACTGGCGCTGGTCCTGGTCGTGCCCGCGGCGCGTCGGGGCCTCGGCCGGTGGCTCGTCGCGCATGCGCAGAGCCGGTTCGTCTCCCGCGCGGCCGGGTTCGCGCGCGGGGCACGGCGGGACTACGACGTCGACGGGACCGCCTACGACGCCACCCCGAACCCGCGCGGAGACCGCCCGCAGCTGCACGGATGAGCCCGTCGCAGTCCGGCGCGGTTCGCGCGATCGCGTTCTCCAGCGATGACGGCTCGTCGTGGGGCGCAGCGGTCTCAGATGGCGAGAAGTGGTCGCTCGTGAGCGGACCGGCCGGGTCGGTGGCCGGTGCGGTGACGGTCACCGAGGAGCCGGACGGCGCCTGGCGGCTTGAGGTGGAGGGCGGCGCGCTCTCGCTGGTTGCGATGGCCGAGCAGCCGCCGACCCCGACGGCCGTGGACGTGGGAGAGGCCTCTGCGGCACCGGAGATCCCGTTCGTGCCGGGAGCGGGACCGGAGCTCTGCCGGCTGACCGGCACCGCCTCGGGCGACTCCGTCGCCTGGCGCGGGATCCGTGTGCGGATCGCGCCGTCCTCGCTGAAGGACGCGCCGGGTTCGGCACGTTTCGTTGCCGGCTGGTTCGCGGACGGCTCGGCGGTCGGCATCATCGCCGCCCGCCCTCGCCGTCACGACCGGCCAGACCACGACCTGACGAGCGCGACGCTGTTCGATCCCGAGCGCTGGGTTCCCGTGACCGAGCCGCGGCTGTCGACGACCTACGACGGCGCGGACGATCCCGTGCGGGTCAATCTCGAGCTGTGGGTCGGCGAGGGCGAGCACGAGTACCCACGGCGAACCGCCGGCGAGGCCGCGGGCGCACCGGCGCTGGCCGCCGACGATGCCGCGCTCCAAGTGACGCCGCTGCGGTGCCATAGCCGCGGCGAGGAGGGCGTCGGCGTCTACGTCCTGGCGACGTTCTGAGCGGACCGGCTGCCTGATGACGAACGCGAGGGCGGTGATCAGCGACTTCGGCGGCGTGCTCACCACGCCGCTGGCAGCCGCGTTCCGTCGATTCTCCGAAGGCTCGGGCGTCACGCTCGAGGAACTCGGCGTGGCGATGGCGGCGGTCGGCGCCGAGCGGGGCGAGAACCCTCTGTTCACGCTCGAGACCGGCAAGATGTCGGAGGCGGAGTTCATGGCGGCGCTCAGCGCGCAGCTCACCCGCGCCCGTGGCCACGAGGTCTCGCTGGCGGGTTTCGGAGAGACGCTGTTCTCCGGCCTTCACCCCAACGAGGAGTTCGTCGCGTTCATGCGGGTGCTGCGCGGCCGCGGGCACCCGATGGCGATCTGCACCAACAACGTCCGTGAGTGGTCCGCGCGCTGGCAGGCGATGATCCCGGTGGCCGAACTGTTCGACGTCGTCATCGACTCATCCGAGCTCGGCGTGCGCAAGCCCGATCCACGGATCTATCAGGCGACTCTCGCCGCGCTGGGCGTCGCGCCCGAATCGGCGGTGTTCATCGACGACCTGCAGATCAACTGCGAGGCGGCCGCCGGGCTGGGCATGCGGGCGGTGTGGTTTCAGGAGACCGAGCAGGCGATCACCGACGTCGAAGCCGCGCTGGACGGCGACGGCGCGGCGTAGTGCGCGCTCGAGCAGGGCGGGCGGGGGCGTTGCTCGCGGCCTCGGCGCTGCTCGCGTCGGGCTGTGGAGGCGCCCACCGGCTCCCGCCGCTTCCGGTGGTGCACGTCGCACCCGGGACCCCGACGCTCCGCCTGGGCCCCGTCGGGCGGAGGATCCCGGCCGGCTTCCTCGGGCTCTCGATGGAGTTCCAGGCCGTCCGCGCCTACACGGGCACCGATCCGAAGGCGGTCGATCCGGTACTGGTGAAGCTGATTCGCGATCTCAGCCCCGGCCAGCGTCCCGTGCTCCGGATCGGAGGGGACAGCACCGACGCCTCATGGGTGCCGGCGGCCGGAGTGAGGCCGCCGAAGTTCAGCGGCTACAGCTATCCGCTCACGGCCAGTTGGCTCGCCACCACCGCGGCGTTCGCGCACGCGCTGCACGCGCGGATGATCATGGGACTGAACCTCGCCGCCGACGAGCCGGCGCTCGACGCGGCCGAGGCGGGGGCGTTCGCGGGCGCGTTCGGACGGTCCTCCATCGAGGCGCTGGAGATCGGCAACGAGCCGAATCTGTTCTCGACGATCCCGGAGTGGAAACTCGCCGACGGCACGCCGGTCACCGCCCGGCCGCGCGGCTACGGGCCGGCGCGCTACCGGCAGGAGGTCGCCGCGGTCGTCGCGGCGCTGCCGGGACCCGCGTGGCCGCTCGCCGGGCCGGCGCTGGCCGCGAACGAGGACCCCGACCCCGCCGGGGTCTGGACCACCACGATGGGAGCGTTCCTGCGCTCGGAACCCGACGTCGCAGAGCTCACCGTCCACCGCTACCCGCTGAAGAGCTGCTTCGTCTCCCGCGACTCGCCGCAGGACCCGACGATCTCGCACCTGCTCTCCGAATACGCCACCACCGGACTCGCCGACGGGGTCAAGCTGTGGGTACGGCTTGCGCATGCTCAGGGCCGCACGGTCCGGGTCGACGAACTGAACTCGGTCGCGTGCCGTGGCCAGCCGGGGGTGAGCGACACCTTCGCCAGCGCCCTGTGGGCGACCGATGCGCTGTTCTCGCTGGCCTCGGCGGGCGTCGGCGGGGTCAACATCCACACGCTTCCGGACGCCGCCTACGAGCCGTTCACGGTCTCGGACGCCGGCGGGCGCTGGCGCGCCCACGTCGAGCCCGAGTACTACGGCCTGCGGCTGTTCGCACAGGCGGCGCCGGCCGGATCGCGTCTCGTCGGCGTGCAGGGCATCGGGCACAGCGTCTCGCTGAGCGCCTGGGCGACCCGCGCCACCGACGGCTCCGAGCGGTTGGTGCTGATCGACAAGGACCCGGGCCGCGCTCGCACCGTCCGGATCGCGGTCCCGGCGGGACTGGAGCGGCGGGATGTGACCGTCGAGCGGCTCACCGCCCCGTCGGTCGCGGCAGGCGGTGGGGTCCGGCTGGGCGGGCGGACGTACGGCGCGGTGACCACAACCGGGAGTCTCGCCGCGCCCGACACGACGCGCGCGCCGTCGGCCGGGGGCCAGACGGTCGCCGTGCGGGTGCCGGGCGGCAGCGCCGCGCTGGTGACCTTGCGCCCCCGGTGACCAGGCGCCGGCCTCCGGCCGGCGCACGCGTCAGTTCTCGACGCCGAGCCGATCCCAGCAGTAGAGCTCGAGGCATTCCTCCGCGAGCGCCGCGCAGCGTTCGTCGGAGAGCCAGGGGAGCACGGTGTCGAACGCCTGCTCCTCACCGACGCCCGCCTCGAACGCCTCCTCGCCGCGGAAGCCCGCGGCGATCTTCAGCGCCTCGCGGCGGTTCTCACCCAGCGATGGGAAGACATTGACCAGGAACTCCTTGCTCGGCAGCGGCTGTCCCACCTCGAGCGAGACGTGCCATGCGGCGAGCAGGGACAGGTCATGCTCGTCGAGGTCGGCCACGGCCTTGGCGTAGTGGGAGTCCAGCTCGGCTTCGGGGATCTCGTCCACCCAGGCGCGCACGACCTCGCCGAGGATCTGTCGGCGTGCTTCACGGCCGACCGAGTCGGCGATCACTCGGATGGCGTTCTGCGGTTCGATGAAGCAGAGGGACATGGCGGGCTCCCGCGGGAGAGATCCGGAATCGCGGCACAAGGTAGGGCCCGGTTCGGACGGATCCCGGACGACAGTCCGGGTGCTGCGGCCCGCTGTACGCGGGCAGGGGCGCTCAGACGGCGGCGCGCTCGGGAGCGTCGAAGGTGTCGAGCACCACACCGGGCAACCGGTGGATCCCGACGGACTCGATCAGCGTCCGGATCTGCGGCTGGGCGCCGCGCAGCATGATCGCCTGCCCGCCGCGGCGCAGCCGCCTGGCGAGGAGCGCGAGGTCGAGCATCAGCGACACATCCGCGAAGCCGAGCTCGGAGAGATCGACGATCACGTCGGACTGTGCGCGCAGCGCGCGAGCCAGCGCGCGACGCCGAACTCCCTGCGTACTGCGGTCCTCGTCGCCGGCGCAGCGGAGGACGGGCGGTGTCTCGGTGAAGTCGACGATTCGGGAAACCTACTCAAAGTGGGTGACGTGACGCAAGGGGCGGAGACGAGGAATGCAAACGAATGCATTTCGAAGCCCATCCGCACGGGCGTTGGCGGGAGCGGGCTTGCGTCCTACACTCGCCGTCATGGCAACAGTGGATGAGGTCACAGACGCGCTGCGCGACGTGATCGACCCGGAGCTCGGCCTGGACTTCGTCGAGCTCGGTCTGATCTACGAGGTCAACGTCGACGGCGGCGCGGTCAACGTCACCTACACGCTGACGAGTCCCGGCTGCCCGATCGGCCCCCAGGTCGCCGAGCAGATCGAGGAGTTCGTCTCCGATCTCGACGGGGTCGAGTCGGTCAACTCGCAGATGACCTTCTCGCCGCCATGGACGCCCGAGCTGATGAGCGACGACGCAAAGTTCGCTCTCGGCTTCTGAGCGACACTCCTCGCGCGCCTGTTCTGCGGCCGCCGCGCCTCAACTCCGCGGCGTCCGCGCGCGGCTCCGGCCCGACGAGCGCTTTGCGGCGCGCATGTCCGACGCCGGCCCCGAGCGCGCCCGCCGGCGGTTGGTCGGCACGATCGGCGAGATCTCGGGATCGCTCCCGACCGCGACCTCACTCCTCGACCGGGAGCGCGTGAGTTCCTCCACCTCGACGCCGCGGGCCGCGGCGAGCAGTTCGGCGAGCGCACGATCGATCCCCTCACCGACCAACGCGACGTCGGGCATCGCGTCGTAGTCGGCGAGCAGGCCGAAATCGAGCGACCCGTTGTACGACATGATCGCGATCGCGAGCGCGTGGTTCTCGGGCAGGAACGCGACCGGGAACAGGTCGCGCAGTTGCCTACCGAGCACGTACAGCGGCGCCTGCGGGCCGGGGACGTTGGTGACCAGGAGGTTGAACAGCCGGGTGGAGAAGTTCAGGCGACTGGCCTGGGCGAGAATCGTCGGGGGCGCGAGATCGTTCATCGCGGTGAGCGTCGCCGCGCCGACCGCCTGCTTTGACTCCTTCAGTCCGTCCATCGCATGGCGCACGAAGCGCAACCGGGTGACCGGGTCGTCGATGTAGACGGGCAGCGGTCCGCGCATGACGGTCAGCTGGTTGCCGAGTGCGCCCCGGGCGGCGGCGCCGCGCACCGACACCGGGACGAGCGCCCGCATCTCCAGCCCGCGGGTCTGAACGCCGCGCGCGTGCAGCCAATCGGCGAGCGCCCCGCTGACCACGGTCAGCACGACGTCGTTGACGGTGCCACCGAGCGTGTCCTTGACCTCCTTGTAATCCGCCAGCCGCTGACGGACCGCGACATAGCGCCGGTGCGGTCCGATCTCGACGTTGAGCGGGGTGTCCGGAGCGGGGTTGAGTCCCGCCCACACCAGCTCGCCGAGCCCCTCGGCGGCGTCCTTGAGCACCGCGGCCGAGCTCGAGGGCCGGGCGGCGGCGCCGAGCGTGCGCGCGGTGAGGCCGACGGCGGTGCGGACCGCCCCGCGGGCACCGGCGAGCACCAGGTCCGCGCCGGAGGGCTCGGGCTGCGGCGACCACGGCTCCAGATCATCGCGCGTGTCCGCTCCGCCGGCGGTCCCGTCGGGGGAGAGGTCGAACAGGACGGTCGCCAGGTCGACGCCCGAGATCCCGTCGACGAGCGCGTGGTGAGTCTTCGAGATGACGGCGAATCGGCCGTCGGAGAGCCCCTCGACCAGCCACATCTCCCACAGCGGCTTGGAGCGGTCCAGGCGCTGGGAGGCGAGGCGTGAGACGAGCAGCAGCAATTGCTCCTCGGAGCCGGGGGCGGGCAGCGCGGTGTGGCGGACGTGGTACTCGAGGTTGAAGTCGGGATCGTCGACCCAGAGCGGCCGGCCGGTCTGCAGCGGCGGTGTGGCGAGCTTCTGGCGGTACCGGGGGACCAGGTGCAGTCGCCCGCGCACATGATCGAGGTAATCCTCGAACGCCGGCGGCGGGCCGTCGAAGATGAGCACCCCGCCGATGTGCATGTGCGAAGCGCGTCCCTCCTGGTGCAGGAATGAGGCGTCGATCGAAGTCAGGCGGTCGAGATGCTGCTGCACGGGCCCTCCTCGACGGGGTACTGAGCGAGCCACAAGGTATAGCCTGCGACTCGATGGCGTGGGACTTCTCCACCGAGCCCGAGTTCGAGGCGCAGTTGCAGTGGATGCGGGAGTTCGTCCGCGAGCAGATCTGGCCGCTGGAGACGCTCTATCCCGAGCTGGGGTGGGAGAACCTGCGGCGGGCGTCGGCCCCCCTGCAGGACGAGGTCCGCGCCCGCGGACTGTGGGCCGCGCACCTGGACCCCGAGCTCGGCGGCCAGGGGTTCGGCCAGGTGAAGCTCGGCCTCATGCACGAGATCCTCGGCTCCTCCCCGATCGCGCCGCTCGTCTTCGGCAACGCCGCACCCGACTCCGGCAACTCCGAGATCCTGGCGCTCGCCGGGACCGAGGAGCAGAAGGAGCGATACCTGCATCCGCTGCTCGCCGGCGACCTGAAGTCGGGTTTCTCGATGACCGAGCCGGAGACCGCGGGATCCGACCCGACGCTGCTGGCCACCCGCGCGGTGAGGGACTCAGGCGGCTGGGTGATCGACGGGCACAAATGGTTCACCAGCAACGGCTCGATCGCGGACTTCCTGATCGTGATGGCGGTCACCGACCCCGACGCGCGTCCCCATCAGCGCGCCTCGATGTTCATCGTCGACGTTGACACCCCGGGTGTCGAGGTCGTCCGCGATGTGGCGACGATGGAGCACCCCTACGAGAGCTTCGGGCGCTACGGCAACCATGCCGAGATCCGCTACACCGGCGTGCGTGTCGGCTCCGGGGCGCTGCTCGGTCCCGAGGGCGGCGGGTTCCTGATGGCCCAGCAGCGGCTCGGCCCGGGCCGCATCCATCACTGCATGCGCTGGCTGGGGGTGGCTCGCCGCGCGTTCGACATGCTGTGCGAGCGCTCGCTGTACCGCGAGTCCCACGGGGGGCCGCTCGCCTCCCATCAGACGGTGCAGAACTGGATCGCCGATTCCGAGGCGGAGATGACCGCGGCGCGGTTGATGACGCTGCACGCCGCCTGGCGGATGGACACCGAGGGGGTCGCGGCGGCTCGCAAGGACATCGCGCTCATCAAGTTCTACGGAGCCAGGGTCCTGCACGACGTGATCGACCGCGCGCTGCAGGCACACGGCGGCCTTGGCTATTCCTGCGACCTGCCGCTGGAGGCGATGTACCGGTTCGCGCGGGCGGCGCGGATCTACGACGGCCCCGACGAGGTGCACCGCGCGTCGGTCGCGCGGCAGGTGCTCCGCGGCTACCAGGCGCCCGAGGACGGCGTGCCCAGCGAGTTCATCCCGGCCCGCCGGGAGGCGGCGCGCCGTCAGTTCGCGGACGCGCTCGACGCGATCACCGCCAACGACTGAAGCCAAACCGTCTCCGGGAGGCGTCGTCGGTCCTAGACTCAAGGTGCTGATGGACCTGGCAGCACACCCCGAGACGATCCTGCTCGCGACGCCACGCGGCTACTGCGCGGGCGTCGACCGCGCGGTCCAGACCGTCGAGCGTGCCCTGGAGCTGTACGGCCCACCCGTCTACGTGCGCAAGGAAATCGTCCACAACAAGCACGTCGTCGCCGAGCTGCGCAAGCAGGGTGCGATCTTTGTCGAGACCGAGTCCGAGGTGCCGGAGGGCGCGACCGTCGTCTTCTCCGCGCACGGCGTCGCCCCCGGCGTGCACGTCGCGGCCGCCGAGCGCCGGCTGCGCACCATCGATGCGACCTGCCCGCTGGTCACCAAGGTCCATGTCGAGGCCAAGAAGTTCGCGGCCCAGGGCTACACGATCGTGCTGATCGGCCATGCCGGGCATGAGGAGGTCGAGGGAACCATGGGCGAGGCGCCCGGGGCGATCGTGCTCGTCGAGGATGAGGCGGGCGTCGACGCGCTCCAGGTCGACGATCCCGAGCGGATCGCCTACATCTCCCAGACGACGCTCTCGGTCGACGAGACCCGCACGATCATCGCCCGCCTGCGCGAGCGCTTCCCGGCGATCGTCGGCCCCCGCACCGATGACATCTGTTACGCGACCACCAACCGCCAGACCGCGGTCAAGGAGCTCGCCCGCGAGGTCGACCTGGTGCTGGTGATCGGATCGCGCAACTCCTCCAACTCGAACCGCCTGGTCGAGGTTGCGCGCGAGCTGGGCGCCGCCGCCCACCTGATCGACAACGAGACCCAGATCGACGAGAGCTGGCTGCAGGGCGTGCGGACGATGGGCATCACCTCCGGAGCGAGCGCGCCCGAGGGGCTCGTCCAGCGCGTCGTCGAGCTGTTCCGGGGGCGCGGAACCGCCGATGTGCGTGAGCTCAAGGTCGTCTCCGAGGACGTGCGCTTCATGCTCCCCAAGGCGATCCGCCAGGCGATGGCGGCCGCCTGACCGAGCGTCCCCCGCTCTGCGCACGCTCGTCGTCTCCGACCTGCACCTTGGCGCGCGCGGCCAGAAGGCCGCCCTGCACGATCCGGGGTGCCTGCGGACGCTGTGTGAGACCGTCGCCGGCGCCGATCGCCTCGTGCTGCTCGGCGACGTGCTCGAGCTGCGGGAGCGCCCGCTGCGCGACGTGCTCGACGACGCACGCCCGGTGCTTGCCGCGATCGGCTCCGCCGCGGTGGGGCGCGCCGGACCGGCGGAGATCGTGCTGGTGGCCGGCAATCACGATCATCGCCTGGTCGAACCGTGGCTGCGGCGGCGCGAGCGATCGGTGCCGCTCGGCGTGGACGGGAAGGTCACGACGACCGACGGTGACCCGCTCGCCGCCGTCGTGGCGAGTCTTGCCGGGGCCGGCGCGGACCCGTCGCGGGTGAGCGCGCGCTACCCGGGGGCGTCGCTCGGCGCGGAGACGTGGGTGACGCACGGCCATTACGTCGACCGCCACACTACCGTGCCGATCCTCGAGCGGCTGGGCGCCGGTTTGACCGCGCGCGTGGCCGCGAGCCGGGATCCGCGATGCGTGGAGGACTACGAGGCGGCGCTCGCGCCCGTGTACGCGTGGGCGGACGCACTCGCCGAGCATGTCCGAGGCCAGCGTGAGGTGAACGGCTCCGAGACGGTGTGGCGGGCCCTGTCGGGGCGCGGTGGGAGTCTGCGGCGCCGCGCGGTTCGGATGGCGTTCCCGGTGGCGATCGCGGCGCTGAACCGGGCCGGGCTGGGTCCGGTGGGTGCCGACCTGTCCCGCGACGCGCTGCGCCGCGGTCCGCTTGTCGCACTCGGCGAGGTGCTCGGCCGGCTCGGGGTGGGCGCGCGCTGGGTGGTGTTCGGCCACACCCATCGCGCCGGCCCGCTCGAGGGCGATCAGGCGGGGGAGTGGGCCACGCCCGCCGGCGCGCACCTGGTCAACGCCGGCTGCTGGGTGCGTGAGCGCCACCTGGCGGGCAGCAACCCGTCGCGCAGCCCCTACCGCCCCGGGTGGGCGGTCTGGATCGAGGGCGACCCGGCCCGCGCCCCCGAGCTGGTCAACTTGCTCGACTGAGGATCTCTCGATTTTCCCCCGGAGCGGGGGAGGAACGAGATCGCTCAGGCCGCCAGGCCCGGGGTGAAGCAGACCGCGTGACAGACCACGCCGTCGCCCAGCTGCAGCGCGAGCTCGCCCGCCGTCGACACGTCGTGCGCGATCAGCCGATAGGCGCCGGGATGCTCGACGGTCAGCTCGGCCCCGTTCGCGCGCACCACCCGGTCCGCCGGCGGCGCGTCCCGGCGCGGTTCGAGCACCGCCCACACCTCGCCCGCCTCGTAGGGACCGCTGTAGGGACCCGCGATGTCGTCGCTCTGGACCGCCAGGATCGCATCCGGCGCATCCGAGGGCCGGACCGGCGCCAGCGGCTCGCGCTCAGGGACGCCGAGCAGCTCCTGGATCGAGCGCTCGGTCTCGGCGTAGGCGCCCTCGCCGAAGTGGTACTCGTAGAGCATGCCGTCGGGGCCGAACAGGTAGCGGGCTGGCCAGCCCAGGTTGTCGTACTCCCGCCACACCTCGAGCGCCGAGTCGACGAAGACCGGATACGGGACTCCGAGCCGCGCCACGGCCGCCTTGACAGCGCCCGGCGAGGAGCCCGGCGGAAAGCCCGCCGAGTGCACCCCGATCACCACCAGTCCGGCTTCGTGATAGCGCTCGTGCCATGCGGTCATGTAGGGCAGCGTGCGGATCGAGTTGGGCCGGCAGAAGTCCCAGAACTCGACGAGGACGGGGTGGCCGCGCTGCTCCTCCATCCGCAACCGCGTCGCGTTGACCCAGACCGCCATCCGCGGGAACCGCGGCGCCTCGATGTCATCGGTCGGAGGCCGGGTCACGCGGGCGATCCTAGAGCGCTCCGAGCCCACTTTGGGCCGCGCCCGCACAGCGCTACACTCGGTGAAGTATCGGAATCCCGACCCGCTTTGAGGTGTTTTAGCCGATGACCCCGTCCGGAGCCGAAGTCCTCCGTCAGATCAAGAGCCGGATCGCTGAGGTGGATCCCTCGGAGGTGCGGGAACAGCTGCAGAACGGCACCCTGGTGCTCGACGTGCGTGAAGCCGAGGAGTGGGCGACCGGCCACATCCCCGGTGCCAAGCACGTGCCCAAGTCGTTCCTCGAGTCACGGATCGAGGGCGCGGTCACCGACCGCGGGCAGCACGTCATCCTCTACTGCCAGTCGGGCAACCGCTCCGCGTGGGCGGCTCGCACCATGATCGACGATCTCGGGTTCACGAACGTCGAGTCGATGACCGGCGGGATCACGCTGTGGAAGGATCGCGGCTATGGAGTCGAGACGCCGCGCGCGCTCACCGCCGAGCAGCGCGACCGCTACTCGCGCCATCTGCTGCTGCCCGAGGTCGGAGCCGAGGGACAGGAGAAGCTCCTGGACGCGAAGGTGCTGCTGCTGGGCGCCGGTGGACTCGGATCGCCCGCGGCGCTCTACCTCGCGGCGGCCGGCGTCGGAACGCTCGGGATCGTCGACGACGACACGGTCGACCTCTCCAACCTGCAGCGTCAGGTGATCCACACCTCCGACCGCGTCGGCGTTCCGAAGGTGGAGTCCGCGGAGCAGACGATCCACGCGCTCAACCCCGACGTCAACGTCCAGAAGTACCCGGTCCGTCTCGGCCCGGAGAACATCATGGACATCCTGCCCGACTACGACATCGTGGTCGACGGACTGGACAACTTCCCGACGCGTTACCTGCTCAACGACGCGTCTGTCCGGCTCCGGATCCCCGTCGTCTCGGCGGCGATCCTCGGCTTCGACGGCCAGCTGTCGGTGTTCAAGCCCTACGACGGTCCCTGCTACCGCTGCCTGTTCCCGACGCCGCCGCCGCCCGAGCTCGCGCCCTCCTGTGGTGCCAACGGTGTGCTCGGCGTCCTGCCGGGCACGATGGGCTTGCTCCAGGCGACCGAGGTCATCAAGCTGATCATCGACGCCGGCGATCCGGCGATCGGCCGCCTGCTGATGTACGACGCGCTCGCCGCGACGATCACCGAGGTCAAGGTCCGCCGCGACCCCGATTGCCCGGTCTGCTCGCGGGAGCCCGACGAGATCTCCGACGAGGAGATGGGCGTCTTTCCCGACTACGAGGCGTTCTGCGCCGGAGCTCACTGAGCGCGCGCCAGGCGCCGTCTAGGATTTCAACCGCCCACCCCCGGACCCACCCGACACCATGGCCACGATCCGCATCCCACCCGTGCTGCGCCCCTCCGTCGGCGGCGAGCGCCAGCTGACCGCCGACGGCTCCTCCGTCGGGGAGATCCTGCGCTCGGTCGCCGAGGCGCACCCGGATACCCAGACCCAGCTGTTCTCAGGCGACGGCGCGCTCAACCGCTACGTCAACGTCTACCTCAACGACGAGGACGTTCGCGTTCTCGACGGGCTCGACACGGCCGTGTCGGAGTCCGACACGCTCGTCATCCTGCCCGCGATGGCCGGCGGCCGCTGAACCGATCCGTCGCCGGTCTGCAGCCGTGGCTCCGAGGCTACACTTAATGAAGTGATGGCGGCCGAGGCACTGAAGAACAGGCCCTGCGGCGGTCGCTACGGCGACATCGTCCAGTCGATCGGGCACACCCCGCTGATCGAGCTCAAACGGCTGTCGCCCAAGCCGGGCGTGAGGATCTGGGCCAAGCTCGAATCTCGTAACCCCACCGGCTCGGTCAAGGACCGAGTGGCCCGTGCCCTGATAGAGGACGCCGAGGAGAAGGGCCTGATCCGGCCCGGCCAGACGATCCTTGAGCCGACCTCCGGGAACACGGGGATCTCGCTGGCGATGATCTGCGGGCGCAAGGGCTACGACCTGAAGGTCGTCATGCCCGACAACGTGACCCCTGAGCGGACGGACCTGCTGCGTATGTACGGTGCCGAGATCGTCTACTCCGAGGGGGCCAAGGGCTCGAACGGTGCCGTCGAGAAGGCGCTCGACATGGCCGAGCAGGACGCCGGCTACTACATGCCCTACCAGTACGGCAACCAGGCCAACCCTCTCGCCCACTACAACGGGACGGCGCTGGAGATCCTCGAGGAGCTCGACGACGTCGCGGCGTTCGTCGCCGGCCTGGGCACCGGCGGCACCCTGATGGGCAACGGCCGCCGCCTGAAGGAGGAGCTCGGCGACAGCTGCCGGATCGTGGCCGCCGAGCCGATGCAGGGCGAGCCCGTGCAGGGGCTGCGCTCGCTCGAGGACGGCTTCATCCCGCCGATCATCGACCTCTCGCTGCTCGACCGCAAGATCTTCGTCACCAACCACGACGCGATCGTGTGGACGCGCAAGCTGCTCGACGAGGAGCGGCTCTTCGCGGGTGTCTCGACCGGGGCGATCGCCCGGGTGGCGGTGCGCATCGCGAGCGAGATCGACGAGGGCAACGTCGTGTTCGTCGTCTGCGACGACGGTTGGAAGTACCTGAGCTCGGGGATCTACACCCGGCCGGTCGAGGAGATCGAGAACCTCGACTCCACCGTGTGGTGGTGAGCCCGGCCAACACCGCCCGCGTCTCGCGGAGGGCGTGAGCGGTGGACGGAGACACCGTGCGCGTCGCCCGGGCGCTCTATGACCAGATGCTGGCGCAGGCGCAGGCCGAGGCGCCGAACGAGTGCTGCGGGTTCCTCGCCACGCGCGAGGGGGATGCCGTCTCCGTCCATCCGACGCGCAACACCGCGGCCAGCCCGCTGCGCTTCGAGATCGACTCCCAGGAGTTGTTCTCCACCTACTTCGCGATCGAGGACGCCGGCAACGACGTCGGCGTGATCTACCACTCCCATACGCGCTCGGAGCCGTATCCGTCGCAGACCGACATCAACTTCGCGGCGAAGTGGCCGGGTGTCTGGTGGCTCATCTTCGGCCTGGCCGACGGTGAGCCCACGGCGCGGATCTACGAGATCCGCGACGGTGGCGTGGACGAGCGCTCGCTCCAGGTGGAGTAGCGGCCGCCATGAGTCCGATCCGGGAGGCTGAGCCGACGCTCACGTGCCCCGGATGCGGTGCGCGTGCCGGCGGAGGGCAGCGGTTCTGCGGCGAGTGCGGGCTTCCGCTGGTGCTGGGCGACGGCGCCGAACGTGGCGCCGACCGAGAGGTGTCCGAACGTCAGCGGCGGGCCCGCCTGGTCAAGCCGCAACTGGCCGAGGGGCCGCTCGTCAAGGTCGCCTGGGTGCGCAATCAGGCCGAGGGGGAGTTCATGCAATCGCTGCTGCTCGAGCAGGGCGTCCCCAGCCTGCTGCGCCGCACGGCGGGCTTCGACGTCCCGGACATGCTGTTCGCCGGCCCGCGCGACGTCCTGGTCGCCGCCTCCGGCGTTGAGACCGCGCGGGAGACGCTGCTGGGGGCGGGGCTCGCCCCAGACGCCGCCGCGGAGCGCGGGGCCCGCCCGATCGTCCGGCCCTGGCCGCTGCTCGCCGGACTGCTGATCGCGCTCGTCGCCGTCGCGGCCGTCGTGTGGGCGCTGTCGCTCGTCGTCGCCCACTGACCGCCTGGGCTCAGCGACCGGCGGAGGCCAGACGGCCGAGGTGCAACCGCCATTCGGCATCGACCGACTCAAACCGGGCGCCGAACGCCCGCTCGATCGCGGCGACGGGGCCACGGCCGTCGGGTGAAGTGGCCAGCGACAGCGCCGCCGGCTCGCCCTCGTACTCGGTGAGCAGGTCGAAGACGGTCCCGCCGAGCAGCGGCGCGTCGCGCAGCGACGGCGGGAAGGCCGGGCGCCTGCCCTCCCGCAGGCGGCGGGCGATCGCGGGGCGCGCGTGCGCGCTCTGCCCGGCGAACCAGCGCCCGGCGCCCTCCAGGTGCCAGGCCCACCGCAGCTCGAGACGTGCCTGGGCGAGTGAGCGCACGATCGCGGGTCCGCCACCGAGGTCCCAGGCGCTCTCGCCGAAGGTCCGCCCGGCATAGAGCGCGGCGGCGCTCAGGCGCAGCATCTCGCGCGATCCGCTGACCTCGCTGCCCCGGCCGCGCAGCGCCTCGGGGGAGAGGACGTGGATCTCCCGCCGCCCGGCCCAGCCGGTCACGTAGCGCCGGCCCGACGGCGCGGTCAGGGCCCAGCGCGCACCGGTGAGCGGGTTGGAGAGCGCGAGCGCGGCCATCCCGGGATGGAGCACGACGGTGATCTCCTCGGGGAGTCGGTCGACGATCTGCTCGAGTTGGACCCTGACGTGCTCCAGCGAACGCAGGACGCGCTGGGCGTCGGCGGTGTCACCGGTGCCGTGGCGAGCGGCGAACGAGGCCGAGTTCGACTGCTCCCAGGGCATGGCGCGCGCCGGCCGGCGCTGCGGCGACGGTCAGACGAGGACCGGCTGGCGGTCGGAGGCGATCGACGCGATTGCCTCGGAGGCACGCTCGAACTCCTCATCGGAGAGCACCGGAGTGCCCTCGAACGGGAGGTCGCGAGTGAGCTCCAGCCATGAGCGGCAGCCGCCGTACTCGTCCCGGACCTTGACGGTGACCGGGCGGGGGATCCGGTACGTCCGCAGCAGGATCACGTGGAGCGGGTGCCGCCGCTTCCAGGCCAGGCGCTTCTCCGCGTAGTCGGTCGTCCACACGTAGAACGGCGACAGCGCATCGACGGCGCGCCGGTCGGAGACCGTGAAGTGGGCCGCGACCTCCGCCCACGCCCGGATCCGGACGCGGTCGGGTTGGGAGAGCGGCTCGCCGCGGTGCAGCGCCTGGGGATGAGGTTCGCCTTCGGACCAGACACCCTCCTCGAGAGCTCGCGAGAGCTCGGGGCGATGGGACTCGCGGACCAGGTCGGTGCGCTGATGGTCGAAGGTCGGATACAGGAAGAAGCGCTCGTAGTCGAGCTTGAAATGCTTCTCCGGCTCACGGATGCCGCCCTTGCGCAGCGTGAGGAGCTGTTCGCCCTCGGCCAGCGCTCGCACGGTGACGGCCCATTCTTTGAAAGCAATCGGCATAAAAGAAGAAAGGGGACTTGGGGGATGTAAACGTCCCGGAGCGGGGCCACTTCGCAGACGGGCAACCGGAACCTGCGGGATTGTACGAAAATTGCGGGAATTCTCAAAACATCCCTGCAAATAAGGTGCTTTTTCGGAGAACTGCGGTCCTGAAGCTACGGACCTGTAAGCACCAGCCCTCCGGACGGACGCCTTCGGACCCGCTGAGGCGCCGGCCTCAGAGCCTGAGGCCGGCCTGGTCCTCGACCGGCTCGATGATCGCCGCGAAGTCCTCGGGGCCCCGGCCCCTGGCCATCCCCGCGATCAGCAGCTCCTGCGCATAGGCGGCGCTCGGGAACGGGACCTGCAGCCGCCGGCCCTCCTCCAGGCAGAGCGCGACGTCCTTGAGCATGTGCTCCAGCTTGAACAGCGTCGTGAAGTCGTGGGCGAGCATCGGCCGTGCCTTGAGGTCGACCATCGTCGAGCCCGCGGCGCCTGAGGCGATCACCTCGACCAGCGCCTCCATGTCAGCTCCGGCGCGCCGGGCGACGACGAGCGCCTGGGCGAGCGTCGCCGCGTTGGAGACCGCGATCGCGTTGTTGAGCAGCTTGACCATCTGACCCTGGCCGCGCGCGCCGCAGCGGACGATCAACGAGCCCATCGCCTCCAGCGCGGGACGCACCGTCTCGAACTCCTGCTCGGTGGACCCGACCATGAAGGTGAGCGTCCCATCCTCCGCCTTGGGCGAGGAGCCGGTCACCGGCGCGTCGAGCAGCGAGAACCCCTTCGCGTCCAGTGCCTCGCCCAGCTCCAGCGTCCACGCGGGCCCGATCGTCGAGCAGTCGACGAACAACGTCCCCGGGGCCGCTCCGTACGCCGCACCGTCCTGGCCCAGCAGGACGTCCCGCACCCGGGGTCCGTCGACGACCATTGTGAACACGATCTCGGCCTCGGCCGCCGCGGCAGCGGGCGTCACCGCGGCCGTCACGGAATGCGCCGCGGCGAAGTCCTCGGCGGTCGCCGCGGTGCGGTTCCACACGGTCAGCTCGTGGCCGGCGCCGGCCAGGTTGGCGGCCATCCGGGACCCCATGATCCCGAGGCCGAGGAACGCGATCTTGGTCATGGGGCGATCATTGCGCACTCGCTCTGGGGTGCGCGGCGCGGCGGCTCGGGGGGCCGGTGCGTTCGCGAGGTGGCATGACGGGTCGCCGGCCGTCACGCAGCGCACGCAGTTCTGTTGGGGTCCCTGTTTCGGTGGTGGCGCTGCTTGACAGCCGGCGCCCCGTCATGTGATTGGCAGTGATCTCGGGCTCACTCCGTGTGCCCGAGCACGGGCCAAACCGGGACTCTTTGACGGCCTCGGGGACGCGGATGCGATGTTTTGGTCGTGGTGGGGCACGTATCTCGCCCGGCCGCC
>Ga0335075_10006671_pt1 | contig 17806 bp, 13 predicted proteins | sample Lox_Sample_24_FD_206723 | JGI IMG/M metagenome (GOLD analysis project Ga0335075, IMG submission 206723) | Soil microbial communities from Loxahatchee National Wildlife Refuge, Florida, United States - Lox_Sample_2.4 | ecosystem: Environmental > Terrestrial > Soil > Wetlands | place: USA...
GTCGAAGAGGGCGACAGGTACAATTTCGGCGCCGTGTCGGTTGAGAATGCGCTGGAAGGTGTCGACCAGGCGACGTTGGACGGGCTCGTCGAGAGCCGTTCAGGCGACACCTACAGCGCCAAGGACGTCGAAGATACGATCCTGGCTCTCACAGAACACGTGGCCGGCCTCGGCTACGCCTTCGCGGAAGTGACGCCGCGCGGCGACCGTGACTTCGAGAACCGCACGATCAACGTCACCTACGTGATCGACCAAGGTGCGCGCACCTATATCGAGCGCATCGAAATCCGCGGCAATGTCCGCACGCGCGACTATGTCATCCGCCGCGAGTTCGACGTGACGGAAGGTGACGCGTTCAACCAGGTCTTAATCCAGCGCGCCAAGCGTCGGCTGGAAACGCTGGACTTCTTCGAGACCGTCGAGATCTCCACCGCGCCCGGCACGCAACCCGATCAGGTTGTGCTGGTGGTCGATGTCGTCGAGAAGTCGACCGGCGAATTCTCCATCGGCGGCGGTTATGCGACCGGCGGCGAAACGGGCGGCGGCTTCTCGGTCGAAGGCTCGATCACCGAGCGCAACTTCCTCGGCCGCGGCCAGTTCATCCGCGTGTCGGCAGGTGCGGGCCGCCGATCGCGCGACTTCACCTTCTCGTTCACCGAGCCGTATTTCCTCGGCCGCAGAATTTCCGCTGGCTTCGATATCTTCCGCAACCGGCGCGAATACACGAACTATGAAAGCGAGACGACCGGCGCGACCGTTCGCTTCGGGCTGCCGATCACCGAAGCGCTGTCGACGCAGCTCGCCTACAATTTTGCGTCGGAGCGTTACAAGTTCAACGACAACTGCGACGTCAACGGCAATGGCGTCATTGATCCGGGTGAGTGCGTGGTCTCGCAGGCGATCGTCGAGGCCGTGGGTGTCAGCCCATGGACCAAATCGTCGATCAGCGCAGGGCTTACCTATAACACGATCGACGACATGAAGAATCCGCATGAAGGCATCTATGCGACCTTCACGACGGAGTTCGCCGGCGTCGGCGGCGACGCCAAGTGGGTGAAGCTCTCCGGCCGCGCCAGCGTCTACTACACGCTGTCCGAAGAGCAGGATATCGTCGGCCTGCTGACCGCGAGCGGCGGCCACATCATCGGCTACGGCGATGAAGGCTTGCGCATCTTCGACCTGTTCCAGAACAACGACCGCATGGTGCGCGGCTTCGAGTACAACGGCATGGGTCCGGCCGATAATCTGGGTGGCGGCCGATTCGACCACCTCGGTGGCACGACCTACTTCGCCGGTACGGCCGAAGTGCAGTTCCCGCTGCCGGTGGTCCCGCAGAGCTTTGGGCTGAAGGGCGCGGTGTTCGCCGATGCCGGCACGCTCTACGGCAACCCGTCTGCATTTGCCGATACGTCAGTCGGCATGGCGCTGCGTGCTTCGGTGGGCGCGGGCATCATCTGGGCCTCGCCCTTCGGTCCGATCCGCGTGGACTACGCGTTCCCGCTGCTGAAGGAAGACTCAGACAACGTGCAGAATTTCAATTTCGGTATCTCGACACGCTTCTGACGCTCGTGTAGCGGAGCTTCCGGGCCATCTTGGCCCGGAAGAGATGGGTCCAGGGTGTCGGTTTTTCGCAAGAAAACAACCTTTTCACGCCCGAAACTCGGTGTTGAGTTGCCGGGTTCGGACAAGCGCGTGACAGCGCGATGAGCGATCCAATCTTCTTCCTTCCCCAACGCGTGTTCACGGCCCTGGAAGTGGCCGACCTGACCGGTGCGAAGCTCACCAATCCGGCGTACGAACTGACAGAGGTCACGGCGATCGCCTCGGCATCCGATGCGCGACCTGGAGCGTTGATTTTCGTAGACGGGCGTAAGAACGCGCCGCTGCTGAAAGACACAAAGGCCGCCGCGGTTTTATGCAGCGAGGATGTGGCCAGCGCGGTGCCGCCGGGCGTGGCTGCGCTAGTGACGCCAAAACCGCAGCTTGCGTTCGCGCAGGTGTCCCGGCTGCTCTATCCTGCGGCGTTCCTGCCCGAACCGATGCTTGGCGAGCGCGGCATCTCAAAAGGCGCGCATATCGCGAAAGGCGCTGAGATCGAGGAGGGCGCAACAATCGAGGCCGGCGCCTTTGTCGGCGAGGGGGCGGCGATCGGTGCGGGCACGGTGATATCGCCGACCAGCGTCATCGGGCCGGGCTGCCGGATCGGCCGCGACTGCTACATCGGCCCAGGCGCCAGCATCGTGAATGCTGTCATCGGCGACAAGGTGCTGATCCATACCGGCGCGCGGATCGGGCAGGCGGGCTTTGGCTATGTCGGCGGACCGCGCGGGCTGGTGCCGACCCCGCAGATCGGCCGTGTGGTGATCCAAGATCAGGTCGAGATCGGCGCCAATACGACGATCGACCGCGGCGCGCTCGGTGATACGATCATCGGCGAAGGCTCGAAAATCGATAATCTTGTGCAGATCGGACACAATGTGCGGATCGGGCGCGGCTGCATCATCGCCGGCCAGGCCGGACTTTCCGGCTCGGTCACGCTTGGCGACTACGCGATGCTCGGCGGCCGTGTCGGCGTTGCCGACCACGTGAACATCGGCATGGGCGCGCAGGTCGCGGCGGGTTCCGGTATCATGAACGACATACCGGCGGGGGAGCGCTGGGGCGGATTGCCCGCGCAGCCGATACGCAATTTTTTCCGCGAGATGGCAGCGATCCGAAAGCTGACGAAACCTGAGAAGGAAGAGGACAATGGCTGACGCCGGGGGCGCGAGTCTCAACGCCATCGACATTCTCGGCTTGCTGAAGTTCTTGCCGCACCGCTATCCGTTTCTGCTGATCGACAAGATCGTCGACGTAGACGGCGACAACTCGGCGACCGGCATCAAGAACGTCACGTTCAACGAACCGCATTTCATGGGGCATTTTCCCGGCCAGCCGGTGATGCCCGGCGTACTGATCGTCGAGGCGATGGCGCAGACGGCTGGTGCGATCTGCATCAAATCGGTCGGCGCGAGCGATGCGCTGGTCTATTTCATGACGATCGATAACGCGAAATTCCGCAAGCCCGTGGTTCCCGGCGACCGGCTCGAACTCAGTGTCCGGAAACTCAAGAAGCGTGGCAATATCTGGAAGTTCGCCTGCGAGGCGAAGGTGGATGGTACGCTGGTTGCCGAAGCCGAAATCGCGGCGATGATGTCGGTCAGTTCCCCAGGCAAGGCGGCGGCTGTCGAAGAAGCAGGTTGAGCATTTGTTGCAGATGAGCCCCAAAACAAACATTCACCCGACGGCGGTCGTGGAAAAGGGCGCCGAGATCGGGGCTGGCGCGAGCGTCGGCCCGTTCTGCTGCGTCGGTGGCGACGCAGTGCTTGGCGACCGCGTGGAGCTGGTCGGCCACGTCTCGATTCTCGGGGCGACGACGGTCGGCGCAGGCACGAAGATTTTTCCGCAGGCGGTGATTGGCGGCGCACCGCAGAATGTGCGCCACAAGGGCAGCCGCACGACGTTAGAAATCGGCGAAAACTGCGTGATCCGCGAAGGTGTAACCATGCATGTCGGCTCGGATTCGGAGTCCGGCAAGACGATCGTCGGCAGCAACGGCATGTTCATGGGCTTTTCCCACGTCGCGCATGACTGCATCGTCGGCAACAATGTGACGTTCGCGAATGGCGCGGTGCTTGCGGGACATTGCGAGATCGGCGACGGCGTTATCATCGGCGGGCTGACTGCAGTGCAGCAGTTCGCGCGCATCGGCCACCATGCATTTCTCGGCGGGATGTCAGCGATCACGGGCGACGTGATCCCATACGGCATGGCGACTGGGAACAAGGCGAGACTGCGCGGTTTCAACGTCATCGGCATGAAGCGGGCCGGGATACCGCGGTCCGAAATCGTGGAGATGCGCGCCGCCTATCGCATGATTTTCGATCCCGCGGCGCCGGTGTCTGACAATCTCGAAAAGGCGCGGCAGGCCTATGCGAACGCCCCGAAGGTCATGGAGATCGTCGATTTCCTCTCCGATCGCGGCAAACGTCCCTTCATCGTGCCGCCATTGGGCTCCGACGGCGATGACGGCGCCGATGACACGGACTGAGCGACCGCATTTTTCCCCCAACGATCGCGTCGCGCTCATCGCCGGCAGCGGTCGGCTACCGGTCGAAGTCGCCGAGGCACTGGCAAAACAGGGCAAGGCGCCATTCGTCATCTTGGTTGAAGGCGAGGCCAGCGAGACTTCCACATTGCGTGGCTACGCGAACACGACGATGGCGATGGAGGATGTCGGCCGGCTTCAGTCCGTGTTCAGACAGAACAACATCACCCACGCCGTTCTCGCCGGCGGAATTTCGCGACGGCCAAAACTTTGGCATTTCAAACCGAGACTCGGTTTGATCCGTGTCATTCCGAGCGTGGTCGCAGGACTTGCAGGCGGCGACAACAGGCTGCTCGCGACTCTCGTGCGCGTGTTCCACGGTTTTGGCGTAAAAGTGCTCGGTGCGCATGAAGTCATGCCAGAGCTGCTGGCCTCGGAAGGTGTCATGACGCGCGCGAAGCCGCAGACGTCAGACCTCCGTGATCTTGACGCCGCTTGGGCGGCTGCAAAGGCGATCGGCAAGCTCGACATCGGGCAGGCCGCGGTCGCGATCGGCGGGCGCGCCGTCGAGCTCGAGGGGATCGAAGGAACCGCTGGACTGCTCGAGCGCGCGCGCGGCCTTCGCACGCATGGCCGGCTCGCCGGAAAGAAGCGCGGCGTGCTGGTGAAATGCGCCAAGCCGGACCAGGAATTGCGCGCCGACCTGCCCTCAATCGGACCGGAAACGGTCGATGCCGTGCACGCGGCAGGGCTGGCCGGCATCGGCGTCGAAGCCGATCGTTCGCTGATCCTCGACAGCGCCGAGACGATTGCGCGGGCCAACCGGCTCGGCGTGTTCATCGTCGGCCTGGGGCAAGACGGAAAATGAGCGGCGGCGAAAAACCGATCAAGCTCGGCATCGTCGCGGGCGAGGAATCCGGCGAGCTGCTCGGCGCCGATCTGGTGCGCGCGCTGAAGGCGGCGACGGGCAGGCCGGTCGAGCTGGTCGGCGTCGGTGGGCGGCATCTTCAGGATCAAGGCCTGAAGACGCTGTTCGATCCGGCCGATATCGCACTGATGGGCATCAGCGCGGTGCTGATGGATCTGCCGCGACTGATCCGCCGGATCGGCACGACCGCCCGTTCCCTTGCCGAAGCGAAACCCGATTGCGTCGTGACGATCGACAGTCCCGAGTTTTCCCTGCGCGTCGCGAAGAAGCTGCGCGCACTCGATCCGGCCATTCCGATCGTCCACTATGTCTGCCCGAGCGTGTGGGCATGGCGATCCGGCCGGGCAAAGGCGATGAAGCCGCATGTCGACCACGTGCTTTGCCTGCTGCCGTTCGAGCCGAAGGAGCTTGGGAGACTCGGCGGTCCGCCCGGTACATTTGTCGGTCACCGGCTTTCGCGGCATGAGGGAGTCCTTCTCGCCGCCGACATGCAAGCGCGACGGCTGAGAGGTGGCGAGCAAACCCTGCTGCTGCTGCCCGGCTCGCGCCGGGGCGAAGTCAAAGCGCTGCTTGGCGCATTCCGCGAGGCTGTATCAATTCTGGCCGAACGCGGGCATCGGCCAAAGCTGCTGCTGCCGACAGTTCCGCATGTGCAGGAGCTGGTTCGAACGGCGACGGCGGACTGGCCGACCAAGCCCGAAATCCTGTCCGGCGACGACGCCAAATGGCGCGCCTTCGGCGAAGCGGACGCGGCAATCGCGGCTTCCGGAACGGTGACGCTCGAGCTTGCGCTTGTGGGCGTTCCGCTCATCTCCTGCTACAAGTTCGATGCGATTGCGCGGATCGCGCTGAAGATGGTCAGCATCTGGTCCGCATCGTTGCCGAACCTCATTGCCGACCGTTTCGTGGTGCCGGAATATTATCAGGAATTTATCCGACCGGGCCACATGGCGCGCACGATCGAGTCCCTGCTCGCCGACACCGCCAACAGGAGATGGCAGCTCGAAGGCTTCGCGGAAGTGCGCAAACGGCTTTCGACGCAAAAGCCTTCGGGTGAGATGGCGGCAGATGTGGTTTTGAAGGCAGTAGGCAGTAGGCAGTAGGCAGCAGGTGTGCCGTCCCTGCTGCCTACCGGCTCGTCGCTTACCGCTTGGCGATAGGCACGTAGTCGCGCTCGGTCGGACCTGTATAAAGCTGGCGCGGACGACCGATCTTCTGGTGCGGGTCCTCGATCATTTCCTTCCACTGCGCGATCCAGCCGACAGTGCGCGCGACCGCGAAGAGCACGGTGAACATAGTGGTCGGGAAGCCGAGCGCCTTCAGCGTGATACCCGAATAGAAATCAACGTTCGGATAGAGCTTCTTCTCGATGAAGTAAGGATCCGTCAGCGCGATCTTCTCGAGCTCCATGGCGATGTCGAGCATCGGATCGTCCTTGATGCCGAGCTCGCCCAGGACCTCATGCGCGGTCTTGTGCATGATCTTGGCGCGCGGATCGTAGTTCTTGTAGACGCGGTGGCCAAAGCCCATCAGGCGGAACGGATCGTTCTTGTCCTTGGCGCGGGCGATGAATTCCGGAATGCGGTCGACCGTACCGATCTCGGACAGCATGTTGAGTGCGGCCTCGTTGGCGCCGCCATGCGCCGGCCCCCAGAGGCAAGCGATGCCGGCCGCTATACAGGCGAACGGATTGGCGCCCGACGAACCGGCGAGGCGAACCGTCGAGGTCGAGGCGTTCTGCTCGTGGTCGGCGTGCAGAATGAAGATGCGCTCCATGGCGCGCGCCAGCACCGGATTCACCTTGTATTCTTCGCACGGCACCGCGAAGCACATGTGGAGGAAGTTTGCCGCGTAGTTCAGATCGTTCTTCGGATAAACGAACGGCTGGCCGATGTGATATTTATAGGCCATCGACGCAATCGTCGGCATCTTCGCGATCAGGCGGATCGACGCCACCATGCGCTGGTGCGGGTCCGAAATGTCGGTGGAGTCGTGATAGAACGCTGACAGCGCCCCGACCACGCCGCACATGACCGCCATCGGGTGCGCGTCGCGGCGGAAGCCGGTGAAGAAGCGCGACATCTGCTCGTGCACCATTGTGTGGCGCGTGACGCGGTAATCGAAATCGTCCTTCTGCGCTTTCGTCGGCAACTCGCCGTAAAGCAGCAGGTAGCAGACCTCGAGGAAGTCGCCATGCTCGGCGAGCTGGTCGATCGGATAGCCGCGGTGAAGCAGGATGCCTTCGTCGCCATCGATGAACGTGATTTCCGACTCGCAGCTCGCCGTAGAGGTGAAGCCCGGGTCGTAGGTGAAAGCGCCCGTTTCCTTGTAGAGTGACGCGATGTCGATCACATTCGGACCGACGGTGCCTTTTCGGACCTGGAGTTCGAGCGCCTTCCCAGCAAAATCCAGCTTCGCGGATGCTTCGGCCATCGCAAACTCCTTCAGAATTCAGTGGGCGGAAATGCCCCGGAGAAGAAACGCAAACTAGGCGAAAATGATTACAAAATCGCGTCGTTGCTAGCGCATTGGGCAAGGGCTGCCAAGTTCGCCATCAGTGTAATGTTGCACCGCAAAAGCCACTGTTCAATAGGAAATCAGTCAGCAAACCTGTCCTAATCGATTTGATCCGAAATGCGGGCGAGCGACTCCTCGCGGCCGAGCACCGCCAGCACGTCGAAAACGCCTGGAGAGGTGCTTTTTCCGGTCAGTGCGGCGCGCAACGGTTGTGCCGCGGCGCCAAGCTTCAACCCATTGGCCGTGGCGAACTCACGGACCGCGGCCTCGGCACTCATCGCACTCCAGTCGCCGAGTACGCCAGCGAGCGCATCGCGTGCGCCCTTGAGCGCCGTGCGACCAGGCTCAGCAAGCAGAGCTACCGCCTTCTCGTCGAGTTGCAGCGGCCGCTTCGCGAACAGGAAGGCGGCGCCGTCGGCAAGTTCGACAAGCGTCTTGGCGCGCTCTTTCAGCCCGGGCAGGGCAGCCTTGAGCTGCGCGGTGGTGCGATCGTTCAGGCCGGAGCTGATCAGCTCGCCGTTCGGCAGATAAGGCAATGTGCGGATGAAGACGTCGAGCAACTCGTCATCCGGCATCTGGCGCATGTAGATGCCGTTGAGCGCCTCGAGTTTCTGGAAGTCGAAACGAGCAGCCCCCTTGTTGACGTCCTCGATCTCGAACCAGCGGATCATGTCGTCGAGCGCTATCACCTCGTCGTCGCCATGGCTCCAGCCGAGGCGGACGAGATAGTTGCGCAGCGCCTGCGGCAGGTAGCCCATGGCGCGATAGGCGTCGACGCCGAGCGCGCCGTGACGCTTCGACAGCTTTGCGCCGTCCGCGCCGTGGATCAGCGGGATGTGCGCCATGACGGGGACGTCCCAGCCCATGGCGTTATAGATCACCGTCTGGCGCGCGGCGTTGGTCAGGTGATCGTCGCCGCGGATGATGTGCGTGACGCCCATGTCGTGATCGTCGACGACGACCGCGTGCATGTAGGTCGGGTTGCCGTCCGAGCGCAGGATGATGAAATCGTCGAGATCCTTGTTCGGAAACTTCACGTCACCCTGGACGCGATCCCTGACGATCGTCTCGCCGTCGCGCGGCGCCTTGATGCGGATCGCACCTCGCACGCCAGCCGGCGCCTCCGAAGGGTCGCGGTCGCGCCAGCGGCCATCATAACGCGGCGGGCGGCCCTCGGCTCGCGCCTTCTCGCGCATCTCCTCGAGCTCGGCCGGTGTGGCGTAACAATAATAGGCGCGGCCAAGTCGCACGAGCTCCTCCGCCACTTCGCGATGGCGCGGCGCGCGCTCAAACTGCGAGATCGCGTCGCCCTCCCAGTGAAGACCGAGCCACGTCAGCCCGTCGAGGATCGCGGCGGTGGCGGCGTCGGTCGAGCGCTCGCGGTCGGTGTCCTCGATGCGCAGCAACATCGTGCCGCCGGTGTGACGGGCATACAGCCAGTTGAAGAGCGCCGTGCGCGCGCCGCCGATGTGGAGATAACCGGTGGGCGAGGGGGCAAAACGGGTAATCACGGTGTCGGGCATTTTCCAGGAATCCTCGCCGCTTGAGCGCCAATGGCGCGGGCGGTGGCGTTTCGGAGGCGTTCATGTAGCATAGGTCCCTTGTGGCGCAAGCCCGAGAGGCCGTGGGTATGGCCAAGGGGAATTTTGGCGGCGAAATCAGCGAACGCCTGCAGTTCGGGGCGGACGAACTGGCTGTTGCCGACGATGTCCGGCTTTATGGGCTTCCAGCCGAGGCGCTGAATTCCAGCCCGCCGGCGCTTACCGCTGTCGAGAAGCTGGGTGACAGCGAGCGCGCGCAATCCAAAGCGGCGCTAGTCCAGCCATCCCGCGCCTGGCCGGACAAGGTTCGCACAGCGCTGACGACCGAATGGGAGCGCGGCACCGCGTTTCACTTCATCCCAGTGCTGCAGGCGGCAGGTGCGCTCACCTATTTCGCGCTGCCGGGCGAGCCCGGTTTCTCGCCGCTTCTGTTGGGGGCAGCACTTGTTGCCGCACTGACGTTCGTAACGCGCGGTTGGCTGGCGTTTCATCTCGGCTTCGCCGCCACGCTCTGCATCCTGCTCGGCGTCATCTTCGCCAAGGTCGAGACCTGGCGGGCAGACACAAAGGTTCTCGGCAGCGAGATCTCGACGCGGCTGACCGGGCGCGTCGCGGCCGTCGAGCATCTGGCCAATGGCCGCGTGCGACTGACGCTCGATGTCGTGAAGACGGAACGGCCGGCGCTTCGCTATGCACCCGAGCGCGTGCGTGTTTCAGCGCGCGAGGTACCGGCAAGTCTGAAAGCCGGTGCGCTGGTCGCCGGCGTCGTGCGGCTGATGCCGCCATCGGGGCCGCTGCGACCAAACGGTTACGATTTTTCCTTCGAGAGCTATTTCGACGGAACCGGCGCCAACGGATTTTATCTGCGCAATCCGGAACTCGTGGCCGAGACGATCTCGCCGGACTTCACCGAAGGATTGTCGGCGTGGATCGAGAATACGCGGCTGACGCTCGCCGGTCGTATCGAGAGCCATATCCGCGGCGCGGAAGGCGAGATCGCCGCAGCACTCGTGGCCGGCGTGCGTGCCGGCATTCCCGAGGACGTCAACGAGGCGCTGCGCAAGACGGGGCTGGCGCACGTGCTCTCGATTTCCGGCCTGCACATGGCGCTGGTCTCCTTGACGATCATGGTTCTGATCCGCTCCGGCTTCGCGCTTCTCCCGGCGTTCTCATCGCGCCACGCGGTGAAGAAGTATGCCGCGTCGGTCGCGCTTATTGCGCTGGCGGTCTACCTTTTCATCTCTGGCTCGGCCGTTGCGGCGGAGCGCAGCTTCATCATGATCGCGGTGATGCTTGCAGCGCTGCTCGTCGACCGCTCCGCGCTCACCATGCGCAACCTGGCGATCGCGGCGATTGTCATCCTTGTCATCTCACCGCACGAAGCGGCTGGCCCGAGCTTCCAGATGTCGTTCGCAGCGACGGCCGCTTTGATCGGCGCCTATGCCGCGTGGTCGGAACGAAAGGCGGCCGCGCGCGCACCAGCGAATGACCATGGCGTGGTGCGGCGAGCGATCGGCACTGGCGGGCGATATTTCGGCGAGCTTGCCGCAACCTCGATCATCGCGGGCGCCGCGACGGCTCTCTACGGCGTCTATCATTTCCAGCGTGTCGCAACACTCGGACTGGTGGCCAATCTCGCCGCGATGCCGGTGGTGTCGCTGGTCGTGATGCCCTTCGCGGTGCTCGGCATGATCTTCATGCCGTTCGGCCTCGACGGGCCGTTCTTTGCCGTGATGGGCGAGGGGCTCAACTGGATGATCGCCATCGCGGAATGGTTCGCGGCGCGCTCGCCAATCGATGCGGTCGGCATGATCCCGCCATCGGCGGTGCTGGTGCTGACAGTCGCGCTGGTGATCGCGACGCTGCTCACCACATGGCTGCGCGTGATCGCCGTGCCGATTGCGCTGCTGGGCATTGCGCTGCTGGCGACGCGGCCGATGCCGGACCTGCTGATCGCGGAGGATGGACGGCTGGTCGGACTACGGACGGGTGACGGCGTTGCCGTGAACCGTTCGCGGCCGAATGCTTTTACCGCCGAGAACTGGCAGATGGCGCTGAACAGCACGGCGCTGATCAAGCCGATGAAACTCGCGACGAGCGAAGTGCGGATCGATGCGCTGGCCGGGCAGAGCTTTGTGTGCGGCGAAGGACTCTGCGTGGCGCGGCATGATGCCGGTGCACTTGTCGTGCATGCGGAAACGGCCGAACTCGCCTGGCCTTATTGCAGCGCCGCGGCGCTGATCGTCATCGACGATGCGACAGCGAGCACAGATACCTGCGCGACATCGAACGCGACGGTCATCACGAAGCGCGAACTGGCGCAGTGGGGAAGTGCTTCTGTCACACTCTCAGATGGAGTGGCGGTCGTCGTGTATTCGGTCGGGCGAGACTACCGGCCGTGGCACACGCATCGCGCGTTCTCACGCGAGGCGAGGGGATTGGCGCCATATCAGCGGAAAACTGATACCGCGCCAGCGGAAGCTCAATAGCGCCGGATCAGGCCGACGAGTTTGCCTTGCACCTTGACCCGATCGGGGCCGAAAATGCGCGTCTCGTAGGCGGGATTGGCTGCTTCGAGAGCGATGGACGCGCCCTTGCGGCGGAAGCGCTTCAGCGTCGCTTCCTCGTCGTCGACCAGCGCCACAACGATCTCACCGGGGTTCGCGGTATTGGCATTCTTGATGATGACCGTGTCGCCATCAAAGATGCCGGCCTCGATCATGGAGTCGCCCTTGATCTCCAGCGCGTAATGTTCACCGCCCGCGATCATGTCCGGCGGCACGGAAATGGAATGAGTCTTGTGCTGGATCGCATCGATCGGCACGCCGGCAGCGATACGGCCCATGACGGGAATGGAGACGGCCGACGCGTCGTCATCGTTGCTGGCGGCCGGCATACGGGATGCCGGCTTCTTGCCCAGGCTTCCCTCGATGACGCTCGGCGAAAACTTGCGCGGCTGGCCCAGGCCCGGCGAGATCGATTCCGGCAGGCGGATCACCTCGAGAGCGCGCGCGCGGTTCGGCAGGCGGCGGATGAAACCGCGCTCCTCGAGCGCCGTGATCAGCCGATGGATGCCGGATTTGGAGGCAAGGTCGAGCGCCTCTTTCATTTCGTCGAAGGAGGGCGGGATGCCGGCTTCCTTCAGCCTTTCGTGGATGAAGAGAAGCAGTTCGTGTTGCTTGCGAGTCAGCATCTGAGGCCCCGTTGATCCAGCAGAATCAAACCAAAAACAAAACCAGAACAATCACTATCTGTTCCAGTCTTGTTCCGCAACACTTTAAATTTTAGTGAATTTGTTGACCTTTTGTTCAATGTCGCGTCAGCAAGCGCACGGCATCGCTGGCGGCAGCCGCAGCTGCCGCTGTTCACCTTGTCGGTCAGCGAAGCATCAGCACACGTACCGTTTCACCGGCTGCCGCGGCGGGGGCAAAGGGCGCCCTAATGACGAGACCATTGGCTTCCGCGAAAACCTTCAGCATCGAGGAATCCTGCGTCGTGAAGGGCGTAACCGACGGGTCGCCGCCATTCTCGACGATCGCGGCGCGCACATAGTCCTGACGCGTGTCGTTCTCCGGCATGGGTGCGGCGAGTTTTGCTTCGCGGATCTCCGGCTGCACCGAGAGGCCGCCCAGGCGGGCAAGCAGCGGCTTGAGGAACAGTGTCGAGCAGACAAGCGTCGAGACTGGATTGCCTGGCAGTCCGATGACACGTGCCGCGCCGAGCCTGCCGAACATCAGCGGCTTGCCGGGGCGCATGGCGATCTTCCAGAAGTCGAGCGTCATACCTTCGCCGGTCAACACCTCGTGGATCAGGTCGTGATCGCCGACCGACGCGCCGCCCAGCGTCACGATCACGTCGGCCTTCGCCGCAAGCGCCTGCTGGACGAGCGCGGCGATGGCCTCGGCGCGATCCGGCGCGATGCCGAGATCGAGAATGTCAGCGCCGGTGTTTTTCGCCAGCGCGGCAACGCCAAAACTGTTCGAGGCGATGATCTGGCCGGGACCGATGTCGGCGCTGCCGGGCGGCAGCAGTTCGTCGCCGGTGGCGATGATCGCCACCAGTGCCCGAGCGACAACAGGCAGCGTGGCGTGGTTCGCGGCGGCAGCGAGGGAGAGTGCAGCAGGATCGAGAACGCGTCCGGTGTCGAGCAGCGCTTCGCCCTCGCGGAAGTCGAGTCCGGCGCGGCGGATGTTTTTTCCCACGGCGACGGTTTCGGTTGCTTCGACGGTCATAGCGTCGATGCGGTTCGTGTTCTCCTGGATAAGAACGGCGTCGGCGCCGTCGGGAACAGGTGCGCCGGTGAAGATGCGGACGGTTTCGCCCGGTGCCACATCGCCGGCGAACGGTGCGCCGGCTGGCGCTTCGCCAATGACGCGCAGTCTGGCTGGAACGGAAGCGAGGTCGGCGGCGCGGACCGCATAACCGTCCATCGCGGAGGCGGGGAAGGGCGGCTGCGTGCGCAACGCGGCGATCGGCTTCGCGAGCACACGGCCGGAGGCTTCTGCGAGCGGAACGGTTTCCGCATTCTTCGGGCGAACGCCTTCGAGGATTTTCGCCAGCGCCTGGTCGACGGGAAGCATTGTCAGCGGCCCCTGGCGCGATAGTCGCCCGATTTGCCGCCGGTCTTTTCGACGAGACGGATGCTGGAGATCACCATGCCCCGGTCGATCGCCTTCGCCATATCGTAGATGGTGAGGCAGGCGACCGAGGCGGCCGTCAGCGCCTCCATCTCAACGCCGGTCTTTCCGGTGACGCGTGCAAGCGCGGTGACTCGCAGGCCGGGCAGATTCTCGTCCGGTTCGATATCGACCGCGACTTTTGTCAACAGCAGCGGATGACAGAGCGGGATCAGCTCGTGCGCCTTCTTGGCGGCCATGATGCCGGCGATGCGCGCCGTCCCAAGAACGTCACCTTTCTTCGCATTGCCGGAGAGGATCGTCTTCAGCGTTTCCGGCTGCATGATCACGGCGCCTTCGGCGATCGCGGTGCGCTCCGTATCGGCTTTGGCGCCGACATCGACCATCGTCGCCTCGCCTTTCGCGCCGATATGGGTCAGTTTTTTTGACGAGGCTTTCGCCATGTCACTCGGCGGCCTGCGCCGCGGCGCCTTTCAGCAAAACGCGCGTGGCGGCGGTGACGTCGGCCTGACGCATCAGGCTCTCGCCGACGAGGAACGTGCCGATGCCGGCGTGGGACAGACGCACGCAATCGTCGTGGGTGAAGATGCCGCTTTCGCCGACGAGCAAACGGTCGGCGGGCACGAGTTTTGCCAGGCGCTCGGACGTTTCCAGCGTGGTTTTGAAGGTGCGAAGATCGCGGTTGTTGATGCCGATCAGCTTCGACGTCAATTTCAGCGCACGCTCGGTCTCAGCTTCATCATGGACCTCGATGAGCACGTCCATGCCGAGCTCGAAGGCACTGTCTTCCAGAGCGCGCGCATCGTCGTCGGAGAGGCTCGCCATGATGATCAGGATTGCGTCGGCGCCCCAGGCGCGCGCTTCATAGACCTGATAGGGCTCGAACATGAAATCCTTGCGCAGTGCGGGTAGAGGCGTGGCATCGCGGGCAGCGGTCAGGAATTCGGGCGCGCCCTGGAACGACGGCACGTCCGTCAGCACGGAGAGGCACGCGGCGCCGCCCTTGGCATAGGCCTTTGCCAGAGCAGGCGGATCGAATTCCGCGCGGATCAGTCCCTTCGATGGACTTGCCTTCTTGATCTCGGCGATGAGCGCGAATTCGCCGGCTGCACGGTTCCTCTCGAGCGCGGCGAGGAAGCCGCGCGGCGCTTCAGCCTCTTTCGCGCGTGCCTTCAGTTCGGTGAGCGGCGTCTTCGCTTTCGCGGCGGCGATCTCGTCGCGTTTATAGGCCTCGATCTTTTTCAGGATGTTGGTCATCGCGCTAACCGTTCGAGATCGCCACAAGCTTGTCGAGCACGCTGGCCGCGCCGCCATCGTCGATCGATTTGGCGGCCAGCTTCACGCCTTCATCGAGCGACGTCGCCACGCCGGCAACAACCAGTCCCGCGCCAGCGTTCATCAATACGGTATCGCGATATGCGTTTTTCTTGCCGGCGAGCACACCGCGCAGCGCGCCCGCGTTGAATGCTGCATCGCCACCCTTCAAGGCTTCCTTGGTGTGGCGAGGAAGGCCAAGCTTCTCCGGGCTGATGGAGAACGAGCGGACGTTGCCGCCCTCAAGCTCAGCAATATGGGTCTCGCCCGTCGTCGTGATCTCATCAAAACCGTCGCCGTGGACGACCCACACCTTGTCCGCGCCAAGCGCCTTCAGCGTGTCGGCCAACGGCTCCACCCATTCGGGCGCAAAGACGCCGACCATCTGACGCCGCACGCCGGCCGGATTGGAGAGGGGGCCGAGCAGGTTGAAGATGGTGCGCGTGCCAAGCTCGACGCGTGTCGGCCCGACATGCTTCATCGCGGGATGGTGCGCGGGTGCAAACATGAAACCGACGCCGGCCTCGCGAATGCACGCGCCGATCATTTCGGGCGTCAGGTCGATCTTGACGCCGAGCGCTGTGAGCACGTCGGCTGCGCCCGTCTGTGAAGAGAGGCCGCGATTGCCGTGCTTGGCGACCGGGGTGCCGGCACCCGCGATGACAAAGGCCGAGGCCGTCGAGATGTTCACGCTGTGCGAGTTGTCGCCGCCGGTGCCGACAATGTCGATCGCATTGTCAGGCGCCTCGACGCGCAGCATCTTCTCGCGCATCGTCGCAACGGCGCCGGAGATCTCGTCAACCGTCTCGCCGCGTACGCGCAGCGCCATCAGGAAGCCGGCGATCTGGCTCGGCGTCGCTTCGCCGGACATGATAATTCCGAAGGCCGCCTTCGCCTCGTCGAAGGAGAGCGCCTTGCCGCTCGCGACCTTCGCGATATGGGCCTTCAGCTCGCTCATCTAGAACGCCAGCGCCTGCTGGATCGCATTGTAGTTGACCTCGACCGCGTACTCCGTCTGGAGCTTGGCGACGAGCTGGTCGAGAAGGTCATCCGCAATTCCGGACGCGAAGGAGTTGCGTGCATCCTCGGGCACCGCGTTGGGACCGGCGCCTGCCGGCTCGAACACTTCCGTCACCTTCACGAGGAACTGGCTTTCGCCTGTCGGTGCGGCGAAGCGCACGACGCCTCCCTGACCGACGCCGAAGATGATGGCGACGCCTTCCTTGCCGAAGTCGGCGTCGTCCGCCTCGCGCTTCACGCCGCGCTTGGTTTGCTTTTTCTGCGTCAGCTCCGTGGCGATCGTGTCGAGCGGAGAGCCATCCTTCAGCTTCTTCTCGAACTCGGCCGCTTTCTCGTCGAGCAGCCGCGTCGTCTCGGCCTTTGTCCAATCGGCGACGACTTTTTCGCGCACCTCGTCCAGCGCGCGCTCGCGGGCCGGTGTAATCCCTTCGACTTCGTAGAACAGGTAGCCGTTCGAGCCGATATTGATCGGCGGATTCTCGACATTCGTCTCCGTTTCGAAAACGAGGCGCAGCAATTCCTGGGATTGCGGCAGGTCGTTGACGACGGTGCCGTCTGGCCGCTGCGCTGCGCGGTCGATCGCATCAATGGTGACGACTTTGAGCTTCTGCTTGGCTGCCGCGTCGGCAAGAGTGTCGCCGGCCGCGCGGGCATCTTCGTAGGCGTCATGGACATCGAGCAGGAGGCTGCTCGCCTCGTTGATGGCGATGTCGTTGCGGATTTCTTCCTTCACTTCGTCGAACGATTTCACGACTTCCGGCGTGATCTCGGTGACGCGGACGATGACGGGACCAAACGCGCCCTCGATCACCGCGCTGACCTCATTAGCGGCAAGCTTGAAAGCGGCCTCTGCGACAGCCTGGTCCGGCACCTTGTCCTTGGTGAACGTGCCAAGCTGAACGTCGACCATCGTCTTGCCTTCGGCCGTGACGACATCCTCGAAGGTCGAGCCGCCGCGGATCGCATCGGCGGCGGACTGCGCGGCTTCAGGCGTCGCGAAGACGATCTGCTCGATCTTGCGCGTCTCGGCCGTGGTGTAGCGGGCAATGTTCTTGTCGTAGTCCTCGCGCACCTGTTCGTCCGAGATCGCCGACGGATCGGCGATGTCTTCAGGCTCGAGCTTCACATAGGAGATTTTCCGGTATTCGGGCGCGGCGTAATTGGCCTTGCGCTCCTCGAAGAACTTGGAGAGAGCCGCATCGTCCGGTGCGGCGACCGGCTCGACCAGCGACTTTGGAATCGAGACGTATTCGACGGTGCGATCCTCGCCGCGATAAAGTGCGACGGCGTGCAAGAAGGCGTCAGGCGCGTCGAGCCCGTCGGATACCGCCTCGACGATCTGCTGGCGGATCGCGACCTGTTCGCGGTTCTTGAAATAATCATCCGGCCGCATCCCGATCTGCTGCAGCACGAAGGCAAACTGCTCGCGGCTGAACCTGCCGTCCGGTCCCTGGAACGCCGGGTCCGCGGCGGTCAGTTCGGCGAGCTTAACGCGCGAAACGCCGAGGCCGAGCTCGCGGGCCTGCTCGTCGAGCACTGCGCCGGCGATAAGCTGCGCCAGCACCTGCTGGTCGACGCCAAGCGCCTGCGCCTGCTCGCGGGTGAGCCGCGTTCCGAACTGCTGCGAAAGGACGGAAATCTGCCGATCATAGGCCAGGCGGTATTCGACCACCGAAACGGAGGTGCTGCCCGCTGTCAAAACGGTGTTGCCGCCCAGGCCGCCGGCAATCTGGCCGGAGATTCCCCACACCGCGAAGCTCAC
>Ga0335075_10006672_pt1 | contig 17805 bp, 15 predicted proteins | sample Lox_Sample_24_FD_206723 | JGI IMG/M metagenome (GOLD analysis project Ga0335075, IMG submission 206723) | Soil microbial communities from Loxahatchee National Wildlife Refuge, Florida, United States - Lox_Sample_2.4 | ecosystem: Environmental > Terrestrial > Soil > Wetlands | place: USA...
CTGATCGCCCTACTCCAGGCCAAACCCGCGGCTGTCGCCCGCGACGTTGGGATGTCAGTGGCAGCCGCGGCACCAGCCAGGACGCCCAAACCAGCCGGGACTGCAACCAAACCACCCGGGACGCCAGCCAGAGCCGTCTATTTCCGCACCCTGCCGCCCGGCGCGAAGCTGCCTAGCGGTGCATATTGCGCCAAGCTCGTCAACTCCTCGCCGCTCCCCGAGGACAAGGCTGCCAACGAGCCGTACAACCAGCGGAAGGGGCGGCCAGTCGGCCAGAAGTTCCTCGCCGACGACGGCCCCAGAGCGCAGCAGCTCGCGAAGCGGGTCAACGGCGACTTCACCGGGACCACCATCGACATACTCCGGTGGGCGGCCTGCAAATGGGGCATCAACCAGGACATCGTGTTCGCCCAGGCGGCGGTGGAGAGCTGGTGGCAGCAGGACACGCTCGGTGGCTGGACGGACGCGTCTGCGTGCCCGCATGGTCGCTTGCTCGGGCAGCAGCGCAAGCCCGGCGAGTGCCCGGTGACCTACGGGATCCTGCAGAATACCTACGAGCCCGGTGGCGGGCCCACCGGCTGGCCGACCATCGCGCGGTCCACTGCGATGAATGCCGACGCAGCCTACGCGGTCTGGCGGTCATGCTTTGACGGCTACGAAACCTGGCTCAACACTATGCCCAGAGGCGGTCAGTACCACAAAGGCGACGTATGGGGCTGCATCGGACGCTGGTTCTCGGGCCAGTGGCGAAACCCGCCCGCACTCGCCTACATCGCCCAGGTCAAGAAGTACCTGCACGAGAAGATCTGGCTGACGCCGGACTTCCAGCAGGGGCACTGACGGAACGACGCGCATCGCCGCTCAAAGCGGCAGCCAACTGATCTCGGCGGGCGGCCATCCCGACCGCACCGCCCACTCCCACCGTCCACGGCCCATTACCACCGGCCGCGACATCGGCGTTCCCGGCGTGCGGGCGGCTGGCGGTGCGTTGACGTCAGATGTAATGTTGTAATTCCTGACGTGGAGAACAGCATGCAATCTGATTCGCCCCTCGACGCGTACTCCCGGACAGTCGCCGGCGTCGCGGCCGAGCTCACCCCCCGAGTGGCAAGCCTGCGCGTGCCAAGTCCCGGCAGCCGGGCCCGAGGCGAGGGACTGGGCTCGGCGGTGATCTATACACCTGACGGGTTCCTGCTTACCAATGCGCATGTCGTCGGGCGGGCCGAGCACGGCACGGCACTGTTCTCTGACGGCACAAGCGCGGACTTCCGCGTGGTCGGCGCGGACCCGTTGTCTGACCTCGCAGTAGTCAGGGCGGACAGCCCGACACCGAATACGGCCGTCCTCGGCGAAGCCGACGAGCTTGTGGTGGGACAGCTTGTCGTCGCTGTGGGCAGTCCGCTCGGGCTGACCGGCTCGGTGACAGCTGGAGTCGTCAGTGCGCTTGGCCGGTCGCTGCCCACGAGTGCCGGTGCCAGACCCAGTCTGATCGAGGATGTGATCCAGACCGACGCCGCTCTCAATCCAGGGAACTCTGGCGGCGCGCTCGCTGATTCGCGTGCCCGGATCGTTGGCATCAACACTGCGGTCGCAGGGGTGGGCCTCGGCTTGGCCGTGCCCATCAACGCGACAACCCGGAAGATCATCGCGGCGCTCATGCGCGATGGCAAGGTCAGGCGCGCCTATCTCGGCATCGTGAGCGTGCCGGCCCCGCTGCCGCAGAAGCTGCGCGAGCGGTTCGGACGGCCCAGTGGCCTGCGGGTCGCCGAGGTCGTGCCGAACGGGCCAGCCGCCAGGGCTGGACTACGACCAGGCGATTTGCTGCTGACCGCGGGCGGCCGGCCCGTGACCAGAGCACAGGATCTGCAGAAGCTGATGTTCAGTGAGGCGATCGGGCGCCCGCTGGCCATCACAGTCATGCGGAACGGCGCGCTCGTGGACGTCATCGCCGAGCCGGCTGAACTCGTCGCTGCCTGACCGCTACTGACCGTTCAGTTTGCCGTATTTAGTAAGAGCGCTTAATGTCTGTTGCCTTGCCTTTGCCATTAGCGAGGAATTGCGTGAAGCCGCCAATATCCGCGCGTGAATGTCCTTGAGCGAGGCAACAGGCGTATCACTGAATTGGGCGTCGCTGCCTTAACCTGTGCGGCATGCCGGCCAGCGTAAAGCAGTCAGTACTTACCAGGTATGCCTTCTCGTGGCTTTACCTTGCTGCGGTCTGCGCTGCCGAGATCGTGTACACCCTGCTCCCGCCGAACGACCGGGCGGCCGTCTTGCGATGGGCAAGCACCAGCGTCTACAACCTGCGCCACCATCCGGTCGAGAGTCTCGTCGCCTCGGCGTTCTTTACCGGCAGTCACCTGCTCATCTGGCCGGTCCTGATCGCGCTTGCGTTGTTCGGCGCCAACCACGCCCTCGGCAACTGGCGAACGGCACTGACCTGCGCCGTTGCTCATGTCGTCGGCACGCTAGTCAGCGAGGGCGTCGTTGGTTACCGGGTGTCGCACGGCAGCCTTCCGGGAGCGCAGCGGTACCTGATTGACGTCGGGATGTCCTATGTAGTGGTATCGGCGATCGCCGTCGCGCTGCTCTACGGACCGTGGCTGGCTAGAGCCGCAGCCGCTGCGGACCTGCTGCTGCTGATCTTTGCCGGACACATCTTTGCGGGGTTTAGTGAACTCCAAGTAGCCGCGGTAGGCCACCTCACTGCCATGCTTACCGGGGCAGTTGTTGGGAGCTTCCTAATCTGGCAACGGCGCCGCCGAAAGGCACACCCTTTATTCGGTTGCGCTTCGGTATCCTCCCGGCGGAAACCCGGACGGCGACTGCTAAGTTGGGCTCCACAATCGTCAGTCGCGGGGTCCCGGACGACTGACGGCCGGGGGCTATCGGTAGTACCCCTTCCTTGAGTTTCAAGCCTTAGCTAACTCTTCAGTCACGCAGATTGAGCTTCGCATGAGCTTTGACGTGCACGGGCACGCCCAGCTGCAACCACCACAGCCCCGGCCGACTCAGGCCGGGTCGGCACGGGCGCTGTTCACGACGGTGGCGGCGCGACCGCGGTCGGCGCGGATCTGGCTATGGATTGCCATGGCCGGCATCGGCGCGTCGCTCATCACTATCGTCGTGGTCTCACTTGGGCGGCAGTCCTGGATGGGGCCGCCCCTGCCGATGCCACGGATCGGCCCGCCGTTTGAACTGGCAATCTTGCACCTGTCGCTGAACAGCGTGGCAGTCGCCCTGTGGCTGTCAGCGCTCGCGGGCGGTTTCGGGGTCGCGGCAGGCCTCATCGCAGTCCGGCAGGGAGCGCGGCCGCCAGTCAGGCTTCTGCTCATCACGGCGGCAACTGTGGTCGCGGTGCTAACACTCCTGCCGCCGGTCGGCTCAACGGACGCTCTCGATTACATGGCATTCGGCCGGATAATGGTTCTTGGCCACAGCCCGTACATCATGGTGCCCTGGGACCTCATCCACATGCATGACGCCGTGGGCAAGTCCATCCCCTGGGAGTGGGGCCGCAATACGACGCTCTATGGCCCTGCGGCGACGGTCGAGGAGTTCGTGGCGGCGAAGCTCGGCGGGACGTCGGCGGCGCGCATTGTATTCTGGCTCAAGCTCGCGAATGCGGCGGCATTCGGCCTGGTCGGCTATACCGCGGACCGGCTGCTCCGCTCGGATCCCGCCTTGCGGCTGCGGGCGCACCTGCTGTGGACTGTCAACCCCTTGCTGATCTGGCAGCTCATCGCCGCCGCTCACCTGGACGTGCTGGCCGCTGCCGCGGGGATGCTAGGCCTGATTGTGGCCGGAGGCTGGCCGACGGCACCGGTTGCCGGTCATCCGCCGCTGGGGCGGGTGCTGGCCGGCGGCGCGCTTATCGGCCTGGCCGCCGACATAAAGATCGACTTCATTCTTTTCGGGCTCGGTCTTCTCTGGGCGCTCCGCCGCACCCCGGCGTCCTGCGTTGTGGCGGTCTGCGGCATGCTCGCGGTGCTGCTGCCGAGCTACGCCTGGTTCGGGCCGCCGGCCATCTCGTCAGTGCAGGACCGCGACGACCGGACAACCGCTGACAACTTCTACCAGCTGTTCTCGCACGCCAGGTACGGGTTCCTCATGCAGCACATCGGCCTCATCGCGACCATCCTGGTGATCGGCCTGGCGTTCGTCACGCTGTCCCGGCTGCCCGGCCGGTCGATGGCGCAGCCAGCGATCTTTGCCGCGCTGGCGCTGAGCGTAGCCTGGCTGTTCCTCTGGCAGTACCAGTTGCCCTCGTACGAGTCGATGGTGATCTGCCTGCTCATCCTGATGCCCGTCGGCTGGCTTGACTGGCTGGTGATCACGCGCCTGACCGCAGCTACCATCGCGCTGATGCCCGGCAATCCGACCCCGCTGCAGTCGCATCTACTGGCCAAGATCGCCTACGACAACATCACCCTTGCCGTTCCGATCGTGCTGCTGGCAGTTGTCGCCGTGCTGATTGCGGGATGCCTGCTTCAGCGGCGGGGCAGACCGCCGGTAGTCGCCCCGGCGTCCTGACCGCCCGCCTTACTGCCTGCTGGCCTGCGGACGGGCTCAGCTGCTCGTCACCGGGTTGGGCGTGAGCTCCGCAGGATCTGGCGCCCCGGCCCGGCCGGGCGTCGCGCGGCGGCGCGCAGCCTCGCTGCTCACCGCCAGCACTGCTAGCTGCACGAACACCACGAGCCCGGTTAGCACGAAAACGTTGCCGGTGATCAGCTCCAAGCCGTGCCAGTGGTATTCGGCGTACCCCGGCCGGTCCCCCAGCAGCGCGAACGTGCCCGGGTTTGTATTCGGCGGAATCCAGATCAGGCCCTCGGAGAAGCCTCCCAGGTCGAGCGGCTGACCCCAGAGAAAGCCGGGCCAGGCGCCGAAGATCGCGGTCAGCAGGCATGCTCCTGCCAGGTAAGCCCACCGCAGTGAACGACGTGCCCGGATTCCGTAGACCACCAAGACAGTGACGGCCGGCGCGACCCAGACCCAGTGGTGATCCCAGCTAATCGGTGACACGAGCAAGCCGGTCAGCGCACAGGTCAGCACCCCCACGGTTCGGTGCCCGGCGCGATCCAGCGCGGCCGCCGACACGATGCCGACGATCAGCGTGACGCATGCGGCGACGTGCCACAACGGCTGGCCGGCCGCAATGCTGCCAGACAGCCGTGTGATCAGGCCCTCCAGAGACTGATTGCCTTCCCAGGCAGGGAATCCCGTGCGGCTGCTATTCAGGAACAGGCCATCCAGCCACCAGGCGCGCGAGTCAGCGGGCAGGACTACGGCGCCCAGCACCGCCGTGGCCGCGAACGTACCGGCTGCGACGGCTGCCTGGCGGAACCGGCGGGTCAGCAGCAGGTACGGGATGAATATCAGCGGTACCAGCTTGATCCCCGCGGCCAAGCCGACTCCGGCACCCTTCCACCACCGGCGATCTGGCTGTCCGAGGTCCCACATGATCAGCGCCATAAGCACCAACTCGATCTGACCCAGGTACAGCGTGCGTTGCACCGGCTCGATCCACAGCAGCGCACCCGCCAGCAGCAGCGTGCCGCCCAGCCGGGCAGAGCCGGGCCGATAGCCAAGGGCGCCGAGCGTGACCCAGATCGCCGCGGTCAGTGCCGCGATGTTCACTGCGATGGACAGCTTCAGCAACAGCGTCCAGGACGGCAGCACCAAGACGGTGAAGACCATCGCGGCAAACGGAGGATAGGTGAACTTCAGCCCGTGCCCCGGCCAGTCATACAACGGCGCTGCGAGTCTCGGGTTGTAGAGCGACCCCTGCTGCGCGGCAACCTTTCCGCCGAGCCGGTAGACGTGCAGGTCGACAGGGACCAGCCAGCGGTCCAGCGGATGCGTCAGGATGAACGTGCAGTAGCACGCCATCATGGCCGCGAACACGAGCACGCCGGCGATCAGCAGCATCGTGCCGACAGCCGGCCGGGTGCGGCGCGAGTCAAGTGCAGTCACGTCAGCGTGACGCGGGCTCGCGTCGGGCGTGATCACGGGTCAGCCGTCCGCGACAATGCCGCCGGCTGTGAATCTCCCGGAAGAGTGTGCACGTGCCACGGTAACTCCCGCCCAGCTGCTGGTCCCCGGCGTAAACCAGCCTGTGACTGCACAATGATCGGGAAATTAGCTACCCGATACTCGTCGGTTGCGCGACGTGCGCCACCATGCGAGCAGCCGCCCTGCTGCATAGCACACAGCACCGCCAGCGCCCACGAAAAAGCCGATCGGCCAGTAGGTCTCGTACGACGCAGCGATCGCCACCCAGACTGTCAAGACAGCCAGGATGACGGAGAGTCCCATCGCCGCAAGCGGGTTAGCTGTTAGCGATCGAGCCGCGGCCGGCGGCCCGATCATCAGGCTGAAGATCAGCAGCGCACCGACAACCGGGAGGGTCAGGCTTGTCGCGAGCGCGACGATCACGAGGAAGATCAGTTCCATCCGGGCGGTGCTAATCCCTGCAGCCGCGCTCGATTCCGGGGCCAGCGACGACATCAGCAATGGCCTGAACAGAACCAGGACAGCGAGCACGCACACTGCGCCGAGTATGGCGACCGGCAGGATCTCGGTTGTGCTGACACCGAGCACCTCGCCGAACAGCAACGAGAAGATCTCCGACGAGTACTCCTCGGTGAAGCTAAGGAACAGCGCCCCAAGCCCGAGCATCATCACCAGGATCAGCGCAGTGGAGACGTCGCGCCGGGAATGTCTGCTCAGCCAGCCGATACCAAGCGATCCGGCCAGCGCGAAGACACCCAGCCCCACCAGCGTGTTGATGCCGAGCAGGCTGGCACCAGCGGCACCGGCGAAGGCGCCCTGCGGCACCGCGTCGGCCACAAAGGCGGCCCCCCGCAGCACCACGAAGAAGCCGACCACGCCGGCGATGACCGCGACGATCGAGGCCGCGATCCAGGCGTTGATCATGAACGGGGCAAACACGGCCGCCTATCCCTCCACCCTGCGGGTGCGCCCGGCCAGCTGGGCACCGATGAACCCGACAAAGATCAGCGCGACGATGAAGAAACTCACCGGCCAACCGTCGTGGCCCGGCGGCCAGGTGAAGCTGTCATAGGCAAGCACCACGCCGAGCCAGGTAGTCGCGACTGCGATGACCGCTGCGGCCACAGTGGCCCGGCCGGGTGCATTGGTCACCCGTAGCGCTATCGCCGCTGGCCCCACCAGCAGCGCTGTCGACAAGATCGCGCCAACCGTGACAGCTGCCAGCGACACCGCTAGCGCGATCGCCATCAGGCATGCCAGCCCGGTCAGCCGCACCCGTACGCCACGGACCGCCGCAGCGTCCGGGCTGACTGAACTGAGCAGCAGTGGCCGGTACAGGATGACCACGATCGCGAGGGCCGACACCCCGAAGCCCACTACCAGCGGCACGATGCTGGTGCTGATCGTGAACATGGAGCCGAACAGGATCGTTACCGTGATTCCGGTGGTCGAAGTCGAGGTGGTATCCCAGTACAGGAACAACGCAGCCAGTCCCAGTCCGGCCCCTCGCACGATCCCGGTCGCCAGGTCGCGGCCGCGCGGACGGCGGATCCCGATCATGTCCATGATCCCGGCCGCGATCACGCCGGTCCCGGCGAAACCCCACAGCGGGCTGATGCTCGCCAGGAACGTCGCAGATCCGCCCGTGACCGCCAGGTCAGCGAGCGCGTGACCGGAGTAAGACTGGCCGCGAAGCACCGTGAACGTGCCGACCACACCGGACACCAGTGCCGCGATGCCGCCAACCGCCAGCGCTACGTGCACTGGTGAGCTGGCGAAGAAGCCGGGCGCGAACAGTACACGGAACACGGAGCTCAAGGCTGCATCCCGGCCGGGGAGTGATCTGGATGACCGGGGGCGGCCGCCGTCTCGTCCCCGGCAAGGATCTCGAACCCCTCGCCCGCGTGGCCGATTACCAGCGTCCGGCCGTGCACGTGCAGCACGTCGACGTGATGGCCGTACAGCGCGCTGAGTACGTCCTCGCGGATGACCTCGTCGGTAGTGCCGCTCGCGGCCCGGCCCGCAGCGAGGTATACGACCCGGTCCATGACCGGCAGCAGCGGATTCATCTCGTGCGCCGAGATCAGCACGGAGACCTGCTGCCGCCTGGTGATATCCGCCAGCAGTGAGATGATCTCCTGCGCGCTGCGGATGTCCAGGTTAGCCAGCGGCTCGTCGAGCAGCAGCAGCCGCGGCTGGCTGATGAGCGCATGCGCGATCATGATCCGCTGCTGCTCGCCACCGGACAGGTTGCCCACCCGCTGGCTGGCGAACCTGGTGGCGTCGACCGCCTCGAGCATCTCATCGACCCGCTGACGCCGCTGTCGCGACGGAAACGGGATACCGAGCCGGTTCCCGTCCAATCCAAGACCGACCAGATCCCGTGCCCGCACCGGCATGTCGGGGTCAAGCTGAATCTTCTGGGGAACGTAGCCGACGAGCCCGCGGCCGTTTGCCCGGCCGCAGATGCTGACGCTCCCCTGGGTCGCTGGCTGGAGGCCGAGTATCAACCGGAGCAGGGTTGTCTTACCCGCGCCGTTAGATCCGATCAGGCCGACGAACTCGCCAGGTCCGATCGTGAAGGAAACCTCGTCTAGTATCTGCCGGCCTCCCAGCCGGACGCTGACCCCGTCGACAGCCAGGACCTGGCCGTCGATCGCGCCCGGCTCGGCCAAGTCGCTAGCCGCCATCAGAGCTTCTCCGTGGAGGCCTTGGTGGTGACCGCCTTGCGGAGCGCGTTGACTTCGGCCAGCATCCACGACTGGTAGCTGTAGCCAGGCGTCGGCATGGTCTCGTAGACGCCAACAACAGGGATGCCCTCGCGGTGAGCTAGCGCCAGGAATGACTCGGTAGTTGTATCGGTCACCTGCTGGTTGTACAGGAAGACCTTGACCTTGTGCTGTGTAAACAGACTGTCTTGCAGGGACACGTACTGCGGCGACAGATCGACACCGTTCATGATGTCGGCCTGCAGGCCGAACGGGGTCATGATGTTGGCTCCGACGGCCTGCAGCATGTAGTCACCGACGGGCTCGGTGACCGCCACCGGTGTGCCGCCGTACGCGGCCTTGAACTGTGCGATAGCCGTCAGCCACGGCTGCAGCGACTTGTCGAACTTGGTGACATTGGCACGGAAGTACGCGGCGTGCCCCGGGCTGAGCTTCGACAGGTCATCAGCGACCGCTTTGGCCACCGCCGGCATCGTCTTCGGCGAGTACCACAGGTGCGGGTTCGGCGTGCTGTCCGGCAAGCCGAGCAGCTGCTGCACGTCGATCACTTTGCGGCTGGAGCTTTGTGAGCTGCTTTCGATCCGGTTCATATAGGTGTCATAGCCGATGCCGTTCTGCACGATCAGCTGGGCTCCCGCGACCTCCCTGGCCACGGCCGCACTCGCCTCGAAGGTGTGCGGGTCAGTGTTCGGGTTGCTCTCGATCGCGCTGACCTGGACGTACTTGCCGCCGATCTGTGAGATGACGTTCGCGTATTCGTTCTCAGCGCCGACGGCGGAGACGATGCCGGAAGTGGTCCCGGCAGAACTGGCCGAGCAAGCTGTAGCCAGCAAGCCGACCGTGGACGTGAGAGCAAGTGCAACGAGGGCATGACGAACTTGCATAGTGGCGCTCCGGCGCATTCTTCGGCTAAACGGATGTGTTGATTAGCTGGACTAGACGCGCCGCACGCCATGAGCCGACGACGACCCGCTTAGTGTTAATGAAAACCATAATCACTTTCAGGAGACGCCGTCAACTCGCCCCGCCGCCGTCAACTGGACCAGCCGTCAGCTCAGGCCGGCGCTCGGCCATCGACATAGCATCCGTTTGTGTGGTCATAAACCGGGCATAACGCTAGATAAGGTCGCCCTGAAGCGATCGAACAGATGCTATGTCGGCAGCGCCGCCGTGCTGGCCGGCGCATAACCGCGCCTTCTTCATCAGTGCTATCCGGCTGCCTATCCGTGCCGGACGGGCGGGACCAGCGCGTACAGGTTGACCGCATAACACAGCAGCGCTATCCCCGTCAGCACCGACATGGCCATCGATGCGGAGGTGTCGCCGGTCCTGACAAACCCGGCTCCGGCCACCGAGGCGAAGGCCAGCGCCAGCAGGGCAACCGCCGACACCGCAACGACAATCCGCTGCCGGGCCATGATCGACTGCACGAGCACGCCGAGAGCCGCAAGTCCGAGTAGCAGCCCGACCACCGCGTGCACGCTGAGCAGCGCCGGGCCTGTCGAGATGGCCGTGCTCAGGCTGCGGCCGCGGTCGGCCGCGGGCACGGTCACGTACAAGTTGACGTACATGCCGATCACGTACTCCGCCACGACGAACACGACGGCCGCCAGGCTCCCGCGCCGCAGCCGTGACATGGCCGCCGCCGTGGTGCGCGCCGGCTTGGCGCTGCTGGGCGTCCAGCTGGCCACCGCCGCGGGAAAGCTCTCCCCCTGGCCGGCCGCCGCCGCGGCAGCGGCGAGCATCGTCCGGTTGAGGTTCGCCCGCCGCGCGGCACGTCGCTGCCTGGCCATTCGGGCTGGCCTGACCTGACAGCGAGCCAGGCTTACGCGCGGTCTTTGCTCACCACCGCCAGCCAGTTGCCGTCCGGGTCAGCGACGTAGGCCCGGCGCATGCCCGAGACATGGCCGCTGTACGGCTCGATGAGCACGGGCGCACCAGCGGCACGTAGCAAATCGACCGTGTCGTCGGTCCAGTCAACCCAGACCACGAGCTCCATGGGGTGACCAGCCGCCGGCTCGGGCAGCCCCTCCGCTACGACGGCGTCGCGGCTGCTGACCGCGATCGTCACGTCGCCTAGCCTTAGTTCTACGTGCGACGGGCGCCCCTTCGCGGGTGTCCTGAACGTCTGCGTACCGCCAAGCTGGTCGCGGTAGAAAGCGACCGTCCGCTCCACGTCGGCGCTGTACAGGTTGGGCATGACTGACCTGGTCATCGGCGTCGCTCCCTTAGCTGCTTGCCGTCTGCGCGGTGATGTGGTCTGCGATGTGCTCGGCGAATACTGTCAGCGGTCCGCCGCCCTTCTCGTCGAGGATCTTGCGCATCCGCTCGGCTTGCGCGCCGTAGCGCTCGAGGTGCCGGTGCGTGAAGTCGACGCGGGTTACGTGCGGACCCTCCGGGGTGAAGGTGACTTCGATCTCTGAACCGAGGGCCGGGTCTTCCTCGTACGTCCAGCGCGGGCTGACCTGCCAGGTGAGCAGAAGCCGATACGGGGGCTGCCACGCGAGCACAATTCCCCAGTCGGTCTCGGTGCCGTCGGCAGCGCGCTCATACCATCTGCCGCCCGGGAAAGGCTCGAGCACGGCCTCGGTCCCGTGCGGCTCGGCTAGGTGATGAGTATCCACGGGCCACCACTGCTGACCGACGAAAACATCGAAGGCGGTCGCCAGCGGAGCATTCACCCGCACTGTCTTGGCGACTACGATCTCCTGCTGGCTCGTCATGCTCTGCCCCTTCGCCACACTCTCCGCGGCGCGCTGATACGCCGCCAGTGACCGCTCCCAGTACCAGTCGAGGTGATCCCGCAACTGCTCAAGCGCTTCAGGTTCCAGGTGGTAGACCCGGCGGTTGCCGGCTGCCTGGTCGCTGACCAGGCCCGCGGCCTTGAGCACCCGCAGATGCATTGACACTGCTGTCCGGCTGATCGGCATTGCCGCGGCAATCCCGCCGACATCGAGCGGGTTGGCGGCCAGGCGCCCGATGATCCGGCGCCGCATCGGATCGCCGAGAGCGTCCAGCGCCGAATCTAGGTCAATATTCATTGACCGTCAATCTATGCTGTCCGAGCTGAAGCGTCAACGACGAGCCAGCACCACCAGCCCCGCCATCGCCATCGCCATCGCATGCGGCTAACGGCACGCACCCGGCTAACGGGCCGTCGCCTCGGCCAGATGGATGTGGCCGTCGGTGAACCAGAGCGGCGGGTTGGCAGGGCTGAGCTCGCGGAACGGATAGCCGCTCTTCAGCGCCACCCGGCACGACGCCGCGTTGTCCAGGTCGTGCACCAGCATGATGCGAGGCAGGCACTCGGCACCGAAGTGATCGAACGCCCAGTCAGTCACCGCCCGCACCGCGGCAGGTGCGATGCCGCGGCCGCGGACGGCCGCCGCCGTCCAGTAGCCGATTTCACCGCGTTGGCCAGTGCCGACCTGGCCTCCGTCGCGGTTCCACAGCACAACGTGACCGGCCACCATGTCCTGCGTCGCGTCGAGCACAGCGAAGGTCAGCCAGTCACCGCAAGCCCAGCCGTGCTCCTGGCCGGACAGCCAGACTGAGGCCTCTTCGTCATTCCGCGGGCCGCGCCAGCGCTGCGCGTCAGGCACGTCGACGTCAGGGTGGTACCGCCCGGGCCAGCGAGCCGGATTCTCCCGGGCCAGCGAGGCCAGCAAGCCCGGTATGTCCTCCGCGCACCAGGGCCTCACGCGAAGAGCGGGCTGACTCCCGTTGGCGGCAACGTCCAGCTCGACAGTCATGCACCGCACACTGCGCCGGGGCTCGGGCACTCGCAACTTGTTTTCTCGCCGGGCTCTTCTCACCAGGCCCAGCCGACCGGTCGATCCTCAGCTAGCCGCCGCAGTGAGCAGGACGGTCGCGCGTTCGGCCGCTGCGCGGACCCGAGGGACCGGGTCAACTCGCAGCGCGGTAACCGGATCGAGCGCCGCGCCAATCCTCCGCTTGGCCACGACTTTCGCGGCCATCTCGCGCACCCGCCAGTGCTCGTCAGCGAGCGCGGCGACGACCGCGCCCTCCGCCTCATCCGTCCAGGCGTAGAGCAACCCCCGAGCGCCCCAGACCCGCCGCCAGTACTGGTTGCGCTGCTCCGGCCCGTCGTCGAGTACCCGGTGGCCGCCCGGGCCGCCAAGGGCGAGGAGGAAAACGTCGTCCACCTCCTGACCCTGCAGCAGCGCAACACAGCCAGCGACGACCTGCGCCGTGCCGCGGCGCGCGCACTCGATCTGCACGCTTTGCTGGGGTGTCAGTTCCCACGCCGGTCGAGCTGGCACAGGTCACCTCCGTCGCAGCCGGGTCCAAGCCTGGCACGCGCTTCGCGGCGGAGTGACCGTTAATTACGCAGTTACCTCGCCTTTTAGGACACCCTAACCGCCGTTCGGCGGCATGCTGGCGTGCAGTTCCTGCACGAGAGCCTCAATCTCTTCGGCGCTACTACGGCGCGCGTGCACCACCAGCCGACAGCGCGAGCCTCTGCGTCAGTGAGGTCCGCGAGCCCTGGCGCGTGCCGCCGCGGCTCTACGAACAAGTGCCCGAGATATGCGGTCGTACCGGCGCGGCCAAGCGCCAGCGGCGCGACGATATGGGAAACCAGGACCAGGTCATCTTCGCCCACCGGCCCGCCCGGCATGAGCGGTCCCCGGTCACGGTGCTTGCGGCAGACAAAGCAGTCGGCAATGTCGCCTTCCGTGCTCATGCCAGCTTCCCATCGCGACGACCGTACGGCCATCTGGACAAGCAAGCGAGGCACGCTGAAAATCACCGTTATGCGAGGGCTCGACTCCGCGGGCTTGAGTTGGCGAAACAACCCTTCGGGCGCAGTGACGAGCCGTTACCTGCCCGAACACGACTCCGGGCACGAGGTCTGGTGCCTCGCCGAGCCCGGATAACCGGTTGCACGCCGCGCTGACCGGCTGCTCTACTTCACTGCTGTATTCGCGTCGCCCCGTCCGTGCGCGACGTTAGCCCACCGACAGGAGAGACCGAGATGCGAGCAGCGTTCATGTTCACCCCGATGGCAGCCTCCGCCCATCAGAAGGACATGACGCTTTCGTGCAACCCCTCAACCTCGGCATCCTGGCTCATGTAGACGCCGGCAAGACCAGCCTGACCGAGCGCCTGCTGTTCGACGCCGGAGTCATCGGCGAGATCGGCCGCGTCGATGACGGCAGCACACAGACCGACACGCTCGCGCTCGAACGCCAGCGCGGCATCACCATCAAGTCGGCAGTCGTCTCGTTCGCCATCGGCAACCTGACCGTCAACCTGATCGACACACCTGGCCACCCGGACTTCATCGCCGAAGTCGAGCGGACTCTCGGCGTGCTCGATGGCGCCATCCTGGTTATCTCGGCCGTCGAGGGCGTCCAGGCCCAGACCAGGGTGCTGATGCGGGCGCTCAGGCGGCTGCGGATCCCGACCGTGATCTTCGTCAACAAGATCGACCGCCGCGGGGCCGGTTACGACCAGCTGCTGGCTGACATCGCGACCAAGCTCAGCCCGGCGATCGTCGCCATGGGATCCGGGCAGGACCTCGGAACCGCCGCCGCGGCATGGGTGCCGTACGGCCCCGGCGACGCCGGCTTTGCCAGCCGGCTCGCGGACGTGCTCACGCTGCATGACGACGCGTTGCTGGCTGATTACGTAGCGCACGACGATGCGCTGACCTACCGGCGCCTGCGCTCCGCGCTTGCGGCGGCCACCAAAAAGGCACTGGTGCACCCCGTCTACTTCGGCTCGGCGATCACCGGGGCGGGCGTCGGCTCGCTGACCGCCGGGCTCGCCGAGTTGCTGCCGGTTGCCATCGACCAAGCCGACACCGGGAACGTGCACTGCCGCGGCACTGTATTCAAAGTTGAGCGCGGCCGTGCCGGGGAAAAGATCGCCTACGTCCGGCTGTTCGCCGGCACGGCAAGCATCCGGCAGCCGCTGCGCTACGGCGCTGCGGTCGGCAAGATCGCCAAGGTCACCGGGATCAGTGTGTTCAGCGGCGGCCCTGCCGTCCCGGCCGAGTCGGTGCGCGGCGGCCAGATCGCGAAGCTGTGGGGCCTTGCCGATGTCCGGGTCGGCGACCCGATCGGCGACCCGGGCACGAGCGAGCTAAGGCATCACTTCGCGCCGCCGACTCTGGAGACCGTCGTCATGCCGGCCCGCGCTACGGATCGCCCGGCCCTGCACGGCGCGCTGTCCCGGCTGGCTGAGCAGGATCCGCTGATCAACCTGCGCCAGGATGCCGCCCGGCAGGAGCTACTGCTATCGCTGTACGGCGAGGTACAAAAGGAAGTGATTCAGGCGACTCTGGCGGCCGAGTACGGTATCGATGTCGGCTTCCGGGAGACCACGACAATCTGTATCGAACGGCTACTCGGTGCCGGCGCGGCCGCGGAGTTCATGGGCGAGCCCGCGAACCCGTTCAAGGCCACGATCGGCCTGCGGCTCAGCCCGGCGCCACCGGGCTCGGGCACGCGGTTCCAGCTGGAGATCGAGCGCGGTGCGCTGCCGGCGGCGTTCCTGACCGCAATCGAGGAAACCGCTGGCCAGACTCTGGCCGAAGGCCTGTACGGCTGGCTGGTGCCTGACTGTGTCGTTACCGTGACGCACTCGGGCTACGTGCCGCCGCCACCGCAGGGCTGGAGCAAGTACTCAAGCTCGGCGGCTGACTTCCGCCACCTCACGCCGCTGGTCCTGATGACCGCACTCAAGCGGGCGCGGACGGTTGTCTGCGAGCCGGTCAGCAGCATCCGGCTGGAGATTCCGCAGGACAGCGTGACCGCAGTCCTGCCCGCGCTCGCGCGGCTCGATGCGACGAAGCAAGCGCCCGGCATACCAGATGCATTCGCCAGAGCAGTCCTCACCGGCGAGATCCCGGCCGGCCGCGTGTACCAGCTGCAGCAGGAGCTACCCGGCCTGACCGGCGGCGAGGGCGTGCTCGAGGCAGAGTTCGCCAGATATCAGGAGGTGCCGGGCGAGTTCCCGGTCCGGCCGCGAACTGACCATAATCCGCTCAGCAGGCAGGAGTACCTGCTCCGGGTCCAGCGCGGTGCGCTCGGATTCCGCAGTGCAGGCTAGCATCCAGGGCGGGCTAGCAGTCAGGGCTGCGTCCGGGCCGGCTGCTGCCAGCCCCGGTGTTACTCGTTCCTGCTCGGGTTAGGGCCCATCGGATGCCACGTTCGCGGAGGGTGAACGGTCATCCAGTGCATGAAGCTGGCCGCTTCCGGCGGATAATATTCGCGAGGTCACCCTGCCTGTAGCACCCGGACCGGCTCCGGCAGGGTCACTGACATGAGCAGAACGTGCGGACCCGAAATTTCCTGGCCGGGTCGGGAATCTAACGTTAACGTCAGGGTTATAGCTGGGGGCAAACCAGGGTTATTGCTGAGGGTAAGCCGAGCATCGCGGGCAGAAGTCCAGGGTAGATCCGGATGCGGTGACCTGGGCCGCGCCGGTTAGCTAGGCCCCAGGGAGTACGGCCCCGGCGCAGGACGTGCGCGAGGATGACGGAACGGCGGCAGGAGGACGGCGGCGCAGGACATGGAAAAGGCAATCCCGCTCGCCCTCCTGGCAAGCATCTTCACGGCAACGTCGTCGATCTGCCAGCGCCTCGGCGCCAAGGAAAGCCAGCCATCGGGGCTTGATGTCTGGCTGGTGTTCCGGCTTGCCCGCCGCCCGGTCTGGCTGCTCGGTATTGCCAGCATGATCCTGGGTTTCGTCTTTCAGGTCACCGCGCTGCACTACGGCGCGCTCGCGCTCGTCCAGCCGATCCTCGCGCTCGAGCTGCTGTTCGTCTTCGGCTACATGGCCTTCCTGGGCTCGCGGACAGTCCGCCGCCGCGACTGGCTGGCCGCGGCCGCTATGTGCGCTGGGCTCGGCTTGTTCCTGTTCGCAGCGTCACCGCGGGGTGGCCGTCAGCATGCCCCGCCGTCGCTGTGGCTGCTTGCCGGGCTTCTGACGCTCGCCGTCGTGCTGGGTGGCCTGGCCGTGGCCTTCAGCCTGCAGCGCCGCTCGCCGAGATCCGAGCCGCAACGCGCTGCCATCCTCGGGGCAGTTACCGGGATCTCCTGGGGCTTCGTCGCGGCAGTGATCAAGGAGTTCAGCTACCACCTTGGCGGCGGGCTCACCGGGATCTTCACGAACTGGTCGGTGTACGTCCTGATCGGAGCTGGGGCTGCGAGCCTGCTCCTGGCCTCACACGCGCTGGCCGCGGGCCCGCTCGCTGCGTCCCAGCCGGGCTTCACGATTCTCGATCCGCTGGCTGCCAGCTTGCTCGGCCTCTTCCTGTTCGGAGAGCACTTCCAGGCCGCGACCGAGGACCTGGCGCTTGAGGCCCTAGCGCTGGCGCTCCTCGTCGCGGGAGTCACGGCGCTGAGCCACAGCCACCTCATCGTCGGCGAGGACGGCGCCAAGCCGGTCAGCGAGACGAACGACACCCGCGCGATCCGCGAGCGCCCGAGCACCGGCTAGGCCTTCTCGCGCGTCACGCTCTCGGGGGCCTTATCTCTTCGCAATCCCTCGAAGCGCGGATGACGTAGCTCACCGGCCCTGGTCCACTCGCTGAACGCGACCTGGGCCACGAGTCGCGGCTCGACCCAGTGCACCCCGGCGCGCGGCAGCGCGCCCCGGTCGAACGGCGGCTGCGGCCGCTCCAGGCCGGACATCGTGCCTGCCAGGCTGGCCAGGGTCGCGTCGTCGAAGCCGGTCCCGACCTTGCCGGCGTAAGCCAGCCTGCCGTCCGGATCGTAGTAGCCGAGCAGGAGCGCGCCGAAGCCGGTCCGGGTGCCCTTGGGGTCGGTGTAGCCGCCGATGACGAACTCCTGCCCGGCCTGGCACTTGAATTTCAGCCAGTCCTTCGACCGGCCGGCGCGGTAGGGGGCGTCAGCGCGCTTGACGACCAGGCCTTCCCAGCCGCTGGCGCAGGCATGGGCGTAATAAGCTTCGCCGTTCGTGATGCGGTGCGTGGTGTACCGGAGCGGATCGCTGAAGGACAGCAGCTGGCGCAGCACCGGCTTCCGCTGGCGCAGCGGGAGCTCGCGGACGTCCCGGCCGTTCGCCCACAGGA
>Ga0335075_10006673_pt1 | contig 17805 bp, 12 predicted proteins | sample Lox_Sample_24_FD_206723 | JGI IMG/M metagenome (GOLD analysis project Ga0335075, IMG submission 206723) | Soil microbial communities from Loxahatchee National Wildlife Refuge, Florida, United States - Lox_Sample_2.4 | ecosystem: Environmental > Terrestrial > Soil > Wetlands | place: USA...
GAGGCCGAGCGCCGCAAAGGAGGCAACGGCATCGTCCGGCTGCTCCGGCACGTGCGCGGAGATTTCCGCACTGGCGGTGGTGGGTTCGATCAAAGAAGGTTCCGTTCATTCAAGAGGCTGCCTCGGCTCAGGCGCCGGGCGCGGGCTCTCGGTCCAAATGGAGCCCAAGGTTCACGGCGGTATGTGTCCGCGAATGCTGGAAAGTCAAGCCGCGGGCGGCCTCGCGATTGCGCGAATGGCATCGGAGAGGAGGTTTGCAAGCCATGCAAGATCGCGCCCGGGCGAAAACCATGCCGCCTCGGCGATCGCGAGATCGGCAGCATCGCGGGCAAATTCGATCGCCGGCGGCAATTGGGCAGGCAGATGGATCGCGCGGCAGGATGGATAATCCCTGACGCGCCACTCCGGACGGTGGGTCACAAAGAAGGCGAGTGTCGGCACGCTCCAGGCATCGGCAAGATGGACCATTGCCGTGTCCGTCGAGACGATCAACTGCGCGCCCGAGACAAGAGCGGCCAGTTCGGCAAGCGAGGCGACGGCGGGGCAGTAATGCAGGCGCGGATCCGTCAATGGCGGGCGACCCTGCGTCACGACCGGCAAGGTCTGCAGCGTCAGGAGACTCTCGAGAATCTTCGCGTGGACGGGCAGAGGCATGGTGCGCAGCGCCATCGCCGCGCGCGGGCACACCAGAATATAGCGTCCCGGCAGGGCGAGCGGTGAGCGTTCGCGGATGGCGCGCGCGAGCCAGAGATTGCGCTTGGCGGAGGCGGGAATGGCAGCGGGATCGGCGCCCAGGCGGGCGAGAAAGAAATCGATCATCGCCGTGCCACGGAAGGCGGGGTCGAAGGCGAACTCACGGATATCGATGCGCTTTTCGAAGGGACGGGACAGGGCGGCGCGATAAGGAAACCAGGCGGTTTCGGCGAGCGGGCGAGCCAGGCGATAGAGTTGGTTGACGAGGCGGTGGCCGAACAGAGGCTTGCGGATCAGCAGCGGCTCACGGCCTTCGAGCAGATCGGCGGAGCGCACGGCGGCGAGCGCGGTGAGCCCGATCAGGCTATCGCCGAGCGTCATGCCGAAGCCATTGAGAATGACCAGGCGCCGCTTCTGCCGGAATGGAAATCGGCATCCTGGCGCCATCAGCGGAAATCGCCGTTGGCGCGATCGCTCAAGCCATGCCGCCGCTGACCGCGGGCATTCTCTACGCCAGGTCGGCTTGCCGGGGTGCTGCGGCGCGCACCAGGCGATCAACGATCGCGCGACCGAGCCCCTCCTCCGGAACCGGCATCACGGCAATGCGTGCCAGACCGAGCCGCCGGCCTTCGGAATCGAGAAAACGCAGCCCGGCAAAGAGGCGCGCGGCGGCCTCGGTCAGATCCCGCCGGTGACTGAGATTGAACGTCCGGGCGGCGCCGGCGAGCGGCGCACCGAACGCCAGCAGCGCCTCGTCGGAGCGAACGTGCCGTGCCTCGAGGCGAAGCGGCAGGCGCGGCGCATAGTGAGAGGCCAGCATTCCGGGCGCACGCGGCGCTCCGCCGGGAACTGGCGCCTCGAGCGGCCCGACGGCCGCGGCCAGAGCTTCCGTCGTCAGGCCACCGGGACGGAGAAGCACGGGCTTCTCCCCGGTGAGATCGACCACGCTTGATTCCACGCCGACCGTTGTGGAACCGGCATCGAGGAGGGCGGCGATCCGCCCGTCGAGTTCGGAGAGCACATGCTCGGCGGTGGTGGGGCTGACTTGGCCGGACAGATTGGCCGATGGAGCAGCGATCGGCACCTGCACGGCATCGAGGAGGGCGCGCGCTGCGGAAGGTGCCGGAACCCTGACCGCGAGAGTTGGAAGATTCGCAGAGACCGCCGACGCCACACGCGTTGGCCTGCACCGCGCCAGCACGAGCGTCAGCGGGCCGGGCCAGAACTGCCGCGCGAGCCGCTCGGCCAGCGGGCCGGCGATGACGTCCGAGAACGCCGCTTCCGCGGATGCGTAATGGCAGATCAGCGGATTGAACAGCGGGCGACCCTTGGCCGCAAAGAGCGCGGCGACCGCCGCTTCGTTCGTTGCATCTGCACCGAGGCCATAGACCGTCTCGGTTGCGAAAGCGACCAAGTGGCCGGCGCGGAGCAGGGCGGCGGCACGCGCAATCCCTGCACGATCCGGGGAAAGCCGCTCAGTCCGCACCACCCTCTCGCCTTCCAGTGCAAATGAAGGGCGGATTTTCCCAACCGGGCTTGCCGTACCGGAGCGGCGCGCCCTCGAACGTGCAGATGCTGCCGCCCGCCGCCTCCAGCACCGCCTGCGGAGCCGCAGTGTCCCATTCCATGGTGCGGCCAAGCCGCGGATAGAGATCGGCCTTGCCTTCGGCCAGACGGCAGAATTTCATTGCCGAGCCGATATTGGTGAGCGAGGCAATCGGGCGATCCTTCAGGTAGGCGGCCAGCTTCGGATCGTCTGCGTAATGGCGCGACGCCATCACGTCGAGCCCGGCGGCGGGCGGCGTTCGTGCGCTGATCGGCTGTTCCAGCCCGGCTCTGTCCTGCCGCCAGGCACCATCGCCAACGATCCCGGCATAAACCGTTCCGCTTGCCGGCAGAGAGACGACGCCCAGCACCGGGCGGCCATCGCGCACCAGGCCGATATTGACGGCGAACTCGTCGCGTCCGGTGGCAAATTCGCGCGTGCCATCAAGCGGATCGACCAGCCAGAACAGAGGACACGCCCCCGTCACCCGGCCCCCCGCAACCTCCTCCTCGGCAATGACCGGGACATCCGGCGTCGCTTCGCGAAGCCCGGCCACGATCAGCGCCTCGGCGGCATGATCGGCGGTGGTCACGGGCGAGGCGTCGGACTTGCGCGTGACGGCAAATCCCTGTTCGCGGACCGCCATGATCGCAGCGCTCGCGCGGCGCGCCAGCCGTATTGCGAGCAAGAGCAGCGCTTGCGCGTCGTTTGCTTCCATGCGGCTTCAGATAATCGGGCGGGGCGGGAATGGCAAACCCCACTGCCGCTGCTACAGTCCGAGGGTGATTCTCGAGATCAGGGAGCCTCCTTCCATGCTGGAAATCAGCTTTGCGAAGCCGCAACTGCCCCGCTCCGGTGCTCTCGTTCTTCTGATCGGCGAGGAAGAGAGCGCCGCGGGGATCTGGCAGGCCGCGGAGGAGGCCACCGGCGGGGCGATCGGACGGGCGCTGAAGGTCGCCGAGTTTACCGGCAAGCTCGGGCAGAATGCGACGATGCTGGCCCCCGGCGCCGGGCTGTCCCGGCTCATCGCGGTCGGATTGGGCAAGAGGAGCGAGCAGACGCGGCTCAACCTCGAGGAGGCTGGGGCGAGCGCAGCCGCCTTGCTGGCCAGGGAGGAGACGGCGACGATGGCTGCGGACGCACTGGCGGCGGAACTCGCCGCCGCTTCCGCGCATGGCGCAACGTTGCGCAGCTACCGGTTCGATCGTTATCGCACCAAGGAGAAACCGGAAGAAAAGCCGCGCCTGAACAAGCTCATGGTCTTGCACCCGGAGCCGGCCAAGGCGAAGAGCGCGCATGATCCCATGCTGGCAGTCGCGGAGGGCGTGTTCCTGACGCGAGATCTCGTGAGCGAGCCCGCGAACGTGCTCAATCCCGCGGAGATGGCGGAGCGCTGCAAGCCGCTCGAGCGGCTCGGAATCGAGATCGACGTGCTGGGGCCGAAGGAGCTGCGCAAGCTTGGATTCGGGGCGATGCTCGGCGTCGCCCAGGGCAGCGGCAACGAGCCCCGGATGGTGGTCATGCAATGGCACGGCGCCGGCGGCGGGCGGCGGAAGAAGAAGCCGGTCGCCTTCATCGGCAAGGGCGTCACCTTCGATACCGGTGGGATCTCCATCAAGCCGGCGGCCGGAATGGAGGACATGAAGTGGGACATGGCCGGCGCCGGCACCGTAGTCGGGCTGATGAGCGCGCTCGCCCGGCGCAAGGCGGCAACCGATGCGGTCGGACTGATCGGGCTGGTCGAGAACATGCCTTCGGGCGCAGCGCAGCGGCCCGGCGACGTGGTGAAGACCGCGTCGGGCCAGACCGTCGAGGTGATCAATACCGACGCCGAAGGAAGGCTCGTCCTGGCCGACGTGCTTTGGTACTGCCAGCAGGAGTTTGATCCGCAGTGCATGATCGATCTTGCGACCCTCACCGGCGCGATTATCGTCGGGCTCGGGCACGAGCAGGCGGGGCTGTTCAGCAATGACGATGCGCTCGCCGAAAGACTCGGCAAGGCCGGGCGGGACACCGGGGAACTGGTGTGGCGGATGCCGCTTGCGGAGGCTTATGACAAGCGGTTGCGTTCGGATATCGCGGATATGAAGAATGTGTCCGACCGGCCCGGAAGTGCGATCACGGCAGCGCAATTCCTGCAGCGCTTCGTCAATGGAAAACCTTGGGCTCACCTCGATATTGCGGGGACCGCCTGGCTTTCCAAGGATGCTCCGCTGGCACCGAAAGGGGCGAGCGCGTTCGGGGTCAGGCTTCTCGACCGGCTGGTGACGGATCATTTCGAGGAGTGATCGGCGAGGCTTGGTCGCAGGATAACGGCACGGGCTTTCGCATGAAGACGCGCCTGTAGCCCGATTGTTCGCCCTGTGCGTACTCCTCCCAGCCAAGCCGGCGATAGAGCGCACGGTTCTCGGTCATTCGCGCGTGCGTGTAGAGGCGCATTTCACGATAGCCACGCCGTGCCGCCTCACCGGCAGCGAAGTCGAGCAGCAGGCGGCCGAGCCCCTGGCCCTGCCGGGACGGGGTGACCGCGATGTTGTCGAGGAGAAGATGATCGTCCATGTCGATCAGCACGACGATTCCGGCGATGCCGCCGGATTCCTCGAGGACCCAGAGAGTGCCTTCTGCCTGGCGGAGAGAATAGTCATCGAGCATCGGCCCCGGCTTGCGGCCAATGCGATCCACATAACGATGATAGGCCTGATCGACGACTTCCCGGGCCGCGGGGATGTCGGTCGGCTCCGCTCTCCTGATCGCGGGCTTCTGCTGCTCGTTCACGCGGCGAGGGCGGTCCGCACGGCGGCGAGCGCGGCCTCTGCGCGTCCGCCATCCGGCCCGCCCGACTGAGCCAGATCCTTCCGCCCGCCGCCGCCCTTGCCGCCCACCGCGACGCTCGCTGCGCGCGCCAGGGCGACGGCATCGAACCGGCCGGCAAGATCAGGAGAGATGCCGACGACGATGCTGGCCTTGCCCTCGGCGGTGGAGACAAGCGCGACGATGCCGCTGCCGATTTTTTTCTGGATGGCGTCCGCGAGGTTCTTGAGCTCGCGGGGCGGCACTTCGCCCAAATTCCGGGCTGCAAGGCGCACGCCGTTCACCTCTTCGACCGTGGCCGTCTCGCCGCCCGTGACGAGGCGCCGCTGCAGCTCGGTCAGTTGCCGCTCGAGCCGCCGCCGCTCGTCGAGCAACGTCTCGAGGCGCGTCGGGAGTTCCGAGGGCGGCGTTTTCAGCGCCGCCGCAGCGTCGGCGAGCAGGCGGTCGGTCTCGGCGAGCCGTTGCAGCGCGGCTTCGCCGGCAGCGGCCTCGATCCGACGCAGGCCGGCGCCGATCGCGCTTTCCGCGATGATGCGAAAGAGCCCGATGTCCCCGGTGCGGCGCACATGCGTGCCCCCGCAAAGCTCGATCGAGTAGGCGGATTTCGTCGCATCGCCCGCACCCATCGAGACGACGCGCACCTCATCGCCGTACTTTTCGCCGAAGAGCGCCATGGCGCCCTCCGCGACGGCAGCTTCGGGGCTCATCAGGCGGGTGGCGACCTCGCTGTTCTCGCGGATGCGCGCGTTCACTTCGCCCTCCACCCAGGCGAGATCGGGTGCCGCGATCGGGTGCGGATGGCTGATGTCGAAGCGCAGCCGGTCCGGCGCGTTCAGGCTGCCCTTCTGGGTGACGTGCGTCCCCAGCCGCCGGCGCAGCGCCTCGTGGAGCAAATGGGTTGCCGAATGGTGCGCGCGGATCGCGCCGCGCCGATGGTGATCGACTGCCGCAAGCACCGCTGCGCCGACGCGCGCGGTGCCGGACTCGACGCGGCCGATATGCACGATCAAATCGCCGAGCCGGCGCTGCGTATCGCTGACCGTGATCAGCAGGCCGGCCGCACCGGTGATCCGTCCCGCATCGCCGACCTGCCCCCCGGCCTCGCCATAGAAGGGGGTCTGGTTCAAGACCACCGCGACCGGACTGCCGGCTGGAGCGGATTCCACCGGCCGGCCGTCCTGGATCAGCGCGTCCATGCTGGCTTCGGCTTCCTCCGTGGTGTAGCCGAGGAACTCCGACGCGCCGACCGCTTCGCGAACGCCAAACCAGACCTGTTCGGTTGCCGCCTCTCCCGAGCCCGCCCAGGCGGCGCGGGCGCGCTTCCTCTGCTCGGCCATCGCCGCATCGAACCCGGCAACATCCACGCCACGGCCCTCTTCGCGCAGCGCATCCTGAGTGAGATCGAGCGGAAAGCCGTAGGTGTCGTAAAGGCGAAATGCGACCGCGCCGGGCAGGTCCTGGCCGGAGCCGAGCTTCGCAGTCTCCTCGGCGAGGAGCGCGAGACCACGCTCGAGCAATGCCTGGAAGCGTCTTTCCTCGAGCTGGAGCGTATCGGTTATCAGGACCTCTGCGCGGGCCAGCTCGGGGTAGGCGGCGCCCATCTGGCGGATCAGCGCCGGCAGCAGACGCGCCATCAGAGGCTCGCGTGCGCCCATCCGATAGGCATGGCGCATCGCACGGCGCATGATCCGGCGGAGCACATAGCCGCGTCCCTCGTTGGCGGGCAGGACGCCGTCGGCAATCAGAAATGCCGAGGAGCGCAGATGATCGGCGATCACCCGATGGTCGATCCGGTGCGGCCCGTCCGGATCCTGGCCGGTTGCCTCCGCCGAAGCGACGATCAGGGCGCGCAGGGTGTCGGTATCATAATTGTCGTGCTTGCCCTGCAGGATGGCGGCGAAGCGTTCGAGGCCGAGGCCGGTGTCGATGGAAGGCCGGGGAAGCGGAAGGCGCACGCCGGGCGGTCCCTCCTCGAACTGCATGAAGACGAGATTCCAGATTTCGACGAAGCGGTCTCCGTCTGCCTCGGCGCTGCCGGGTGGTCCGCCCGGGATCCCCGGGCCATGGTCGTAGAAAATCTCCGAGCACGGACCGCAGGGGCCGGTATCGCCCATGCGCCAGAAATTGTCGCTGGTCGGGATGCGGACGATCCGCTCCTCCGGCAGGCCGGCGATCTTGCGCCAGAAACGCGCGGCGTCGTCGTCCTCCGCGTACACCGTGACGGAAAGCCGATCCTTGGGCAGCCCGAAGTCGCGTGTGACGAGCTGCCACGCGTAGGCGATCGCCTGCTCCTTGAAATAGTCCCCGAAGCTGAAATTCCCGAGCATTTCGAAGAAGGTATGGTGGCGGGCGGTATAGCCGACATTGTCGAGATCGTTGTGCTTGCCACCGGCGCGGACGCATTTCTGCGCCGTGGCGGCGCGGCTGTACGGAGGCTTCTCCTGGCCGGTGAAGACGTTCTTGAACTGCACCATGCCGCTGTTGGTGAAAAGGAGTGTCGGGTCGTTGCGCGGCACCAGGGAGGAACTCGGCACGATCACATGGCCGTTCCTGGCGAAGGAGTCGAGGAAAGTGGCGCGGATGTCGTTGCTGCTGGTCATTCCGGGTCGAGCTGATGGATTGGGACGATTTCGATTAGCGCAAGCAGACGCCTCTGTCACCGGATGCGCCGCATGGATCGGGCTTCGCCGAGCCGGGACATCGGTTCGGGAGGTGAGGCAGTGAACGAGTTCGAGAAGGAGAAGCGGGCCGCGCGGGTGCGAACCCGCACTGTCTGATCAGCGTTTGGTGGCTGGTCAGCGTTCGGTGGCATCGGGTTCGGGCCTGTTGGAGGATGGATCGAGCCGGACGTTTGAGGTGATGTTCAAGGGCGCAGGGGGACAAGCGCCGGAATCACGGGATCGGCTATGCAGGGCGGACAGGCCTTGCAGCAGGAATGTCACGATGGCTCAGCCCGCGGTCACTCGAGGCCGGATCGCCAAAGGGCGTGAAGGCGGGCGCGGCCATCCTGAGCGTGAAGTCCGTGCAGGCCGCGGCCTGTCAAGCCGATTGCCGGCTGGCGAGACGCGCCTGCGTCCGTGCCGCGGAAGGGGGCATGGCGGAATGTGCTGGCCCGGCTTCTCTATGCCCGGGCTCGTATTCGCGTTATGATTGAGATGGATGGAAAGCTTCGGTGAGGTGAACCTTGTCGGCGAATACGACGAATTTAGCGACCCCCGAATTGGCCGCCAAGCCGGTGGGCGAGGCTGACAGGCGCTTCGTTGCGCCGGCTGTTTCTGCGCCCCGATCGAGCCCGAACTCGTTTCGGTTGGCGCGGCTGCTCTCGACCGACGTTCTGGCGAGCTTTCCAGAGGCCGCCTACGAGCAGGACAGCCTGACGCAGGACCTGTTCGGAAAGAAGCGCATCCTGCTCGCCAAACCATCGGCGATCCGCCATGTGCTTCTTGACAATTACACGAATTATTGCCGCCCGCCTGCCTCGCAGCGGACGCTCCGGCCAATGCTTGGCGACGGCCTTCTGATCAGCGAGGGGGAAAGCTGGCGACATCAGCGGCGTGTCATAGCGCCACTCTTCGCGCCGCGCGTTATCCCCATGCTTGCCAGGACGGTCCTCACTTGTGCGCTGGAGTGGGTCAGCGAGCTGGGGTTGCGCGCCGGACAGTCGATCGACCTCCTGAACGAAGTACGCCATCTCGCGCTAGAGATTGCCGGACGAACCATGTTTTCGATCGACACGGGCGACGACGGTCGAATTTTGCGCCGCCACCTCGATCACTTCACGGATCGGCTTGGCCATCCTCGTGCCCTCGATTTCCTGCTGCCACTTTGGCTGCCGTCGCCATACGACATTGCGCGCCGGCGCTTTCATACGAACATGTTGCGGGTCGTTGAGCGAATCATGGACAGGAGGCTCGGCCAGCCAGCCGGCTCCCATGCCCGCGATCTCATGGAATTGATGGCTGAGGCGCGCGATCCGGAGACGGGCGCCGGCTTTACGCGTGCTCAGCTGCTTGACGAAGTGACGACGATGTTGGTCGCCGCTCACGAGACCACTAGTTTGGGAATGTTCTGGGCGCTGTACATTCTCGCACACGCGCAGGATGAGCAGGAGCAGCTTGCAAAGGAGGCGGCCACTGTCGATTTGGCGCCCGGACAAGTTGATCAGGCGCTCTCGGCACTCGTGTACACCCGCGCCGTGACGAGCGAATCCCTCCGACTCTATCCACCCGCCGCCGTCTTGAACCGCTGGGCGCTTGCGGACGACTGTGCCGATGGAATCAACATCCCGCGCGGCGCACACGTGGTCGTATCGCCATGGGTGCTGCACCACCACGCGCGTTTCTGGCAGGATCCTTATGCGTTCGAGCCCTCCAGGTTTCTGCCGGGCGCCCCCCCACCTTCACGTTTTGTCTATCTTCCCTTTGGCGCTGGACCGCGAATCTGTGTTGGTTCCCAGCTTGCTCTGGCGGAGATTACGCTTGCGATGGCGGCGCTTCTCCGAGACTGGAGGGTCGAAGACATCGATTCGCACATACCGAGGCCTGTGAGTGTTATCGTCACAAGGCCGGACCGGCCGGTTCAGTTCCGACTTACGCCGCGACGAGGCTGAGCCCGCGATCAGCCAGGGCGATCCTGAATCGTGCGCGCGCGGGCCAGGTGCTGGCGAAGCCGTCCAAGTTCATTGGCAAGCTGAACGACGTACGCGCCTCCATTCTCCATGATTTCAGAGTCCCGGAGAACGCTCCACGGCCGGCAGAGCTCGTTGATGCGACGGGCGCCGATGTTTGATGCCCCGCTGCACACGGCGTGCGCCCTGGCACGAAACAGGACGGCGTCGCGTGATTCCCACGCTGTCTCGAGCTCCTCGAGAACCTTGGCGGCGTCCTCGAGGAATCCTTCGACCAGATCGTCGACGAACTCCTGGCCTCCCAGGCGTTCCAGCTCCTTGAGCATCGCCGTGTCGAGCATGGGCGGTGATACCACGCGGAATTGCGGGTGGGATGCGATGTCAGTGACTTCTGCCAGCCCTTCCGGCTCCGCCGCGGGAGGTGCCGGCTGCTTCGGCACGAGAGAAGCGATCGACTGGAGAAGTTGCTGCGGTTCGATGGGCTTGATCACACAGGCGTCCATGCCGGCGCTGAGGCAGCGTTCGCGCGTTTGCGGCGTCGCGTCGGCGGTGAGGCCGATAATCGGTCGACGCGGCCCGGGAAGCTCGGCCATTCGATAAAGCTTTGTCGCCTCCAGACCGTCCATCTTCGGCATATTGACATCCATCAGCACGATATCGAACGCTCGCTCGTCGAGGGCGTCGAGCGCCGCCTCGCCATTGTTGACCACTGTGACGGAATGGCCCGCACGCTCGAGAATCTTCGCGATCACTTTCTGATTTGTCCGGTTGTCGTCGGCAACGAGGACCGAAAGTGCGTGATCCGCGGGCGATGCCGACGGAACGGGCTTTTCATCCTGCGGAGGAAGCGCTGCCAAAGCCAGGCGAACGGCAGCCATGAGGGCATCGCGATCCGGCACCTCCGGCAGCACCATGCTGAAGACGCGATCGGCCTCGATGTTTTCGGTGCGGCGAGAAAGCAGGACAATGGTCATCCGGCACAGCGGGTCCGCGCGACGGAGCGCTTCCGCGACGACATCGGGGGCCGGGGAAAGGCGCGCCTCGTCGAGCAGGACAAGCGCCCCGCGTCGCCCGGCCTTGCGCACGGAGGCGAGCAGTTCGGTCGTTCCGGTGCAACATTGAACCGAGAGGGACGCAGCGGCCATCGCCTCGGCCAGTGGCGGGCTCGGCGCGGACCGGCTGGTGAGGAGAGCGATCGTGAGCTTGTCGAGCCGGTCCTGTGCGAGCGCCGGCACCGGGTGCTCTCCGAGCGGCATCGTGAACCAGAAGCAGCTTCCTTTGCCGGGCTCGCTGTCGACCCCTATCTCGCCGCCGAGATGCTCGACCAGGCGCCGGCAGATGGCGAGGCCAAGTCCGGTGCCGCCATAACGATTGGCGATCGAGGCGTCGGCCTGGGTGAAGCGATCGAAGATCCGCTCGCACGCCCCGGCAGCGATGCCAATGCCGGTATCGGAAACCTCGCAGCGCAAGCGCACGCGACCGCCACTGAGCGGTTCGGCGTCTGCGGAGATGACAATGCTGCCGGAGTCGGTGAACTTCACCGCATTGGCGCAGAGATTGAGCAGGATCTCACGAAGATGCTGTTCATCGCCGATGAAAGCCGTCGGCGTGCGCGGCGTGATCCGGATGCCGAGCCAGACCGCTTTGTCTCGGCACTGCGCGCGCAGCATGGCGCGGGTCTCGGTGAGCACCGAAAGGAGGTCGAACTCCACCTCCGTAAACGGCATCCGTCCCGCCTCGATGCGGGCAAAGCCAAGGATGCTTTCGATCTGAGACAGCAAGGCCCGGCCCGCATCCTGCATGGTCCGCGCCATATCCTGCTGCTCTTCGTCGAGCCTGGTGTCGAGCAGCATCGCCCCCATGCCGATCACGGCGTTGAGGGGGGTACGCAATTCATGGCTGACACTCGCCAGGAACTGACCCTTCGCGCGATTGGCCCCTTCCGCCTGCTCTTTCGCTGTCTGCAGTTTGCGAATCAACACGCCCGCATAGAGCGGCAGAATGACGAGCCCGATCATCAGGCCGGCCGAAAGCGGTACTTCCCTGTACCAAAACGGTGTCGATACGACGACGCTCGTGAAGCCAACCAGGGCAGCCACCATCGCCGCACGGAGATAGGCGATACCGAACCGGAACCCGTTGCCGAAGATTACCCAGAGATAGATCGGATAAAAAATTGCGGTTGTCGAGTTGCCGAAGTGCAACTGGTAGGACGTGAACCCCATGTCCCAAAAGAGAGCGACGAACCGCCGCGGGACATTGACCGCGGGCCATGCAACGATATGCAGGAGGATCGCGATGGCGCCCACGGTATAGCCTGCCATTCCGATGAGCGGCGCTCCAGCCATAGGCTGGCCGACCGCGACCAGGTAGACGACGATCGCCGCGCTGAAGGCAAGCCGGTTGACGCTCATCTCGTGTTCGGTGTCCGCGCGGCCTTTCAGCCGCGTGGAAAGCCAGCCGCGCAACGAACGGGGCAACGAACGGGCTTCCGCCTCCGGCAGGGGCTCGCTCATCGGGCGCGCACCTGTCGGGCAGGCGCGCAGTCGAGCATCGGGGGCTCCGCCAGGACGAAGCTGCCGACAGGCCCTGCCGGACACACCGGGGCTTTGCGCGGCAAGCCCGCTGTCTTGAAAAGCAGGAACCTGCGCCTGTTCTTGCCCCCTGGCCGTCCACTCTTCATTCCGGCCTCCTAACGCCCTTGGGACCACTGCGCGCCGCCCAAGGCAAGCAGGGTATAGCTTTAGGAGCGGTAAATATCCATCAAAGTGATATTTTAAGCTGAGCTTTACGCGGCAGGGGCGACTGACGGATGCGAATCGATGGCTGAGCGGTTCGCTGGCGGCTCAGCGCCCCGCCCATTGGAGCCGACCGAGCCGGGCAGGCTCGGGCCCCAGGTCAAGCCAGCCGGGGGCTTGGCGAAGAGCGGCCACGCTCCGAGCCAGACGGCCGCGCAGCGGTGGCACGGGCACGATGATTGAGCGCCTTCGACCGGATCGGGGTCGATGGTTGGAATCGGGACAGCATGCGAAATAGCGCGGCCGAAACAAGAGAAGGGGCGAACATGCAGCTTTTCGACCTGAGCCGGCGGGTGGCCATCGTCACCGGTGGCAATACAGGCATCGGCTTCGGCATTTCGCGCGGTCTTGCCGAAGCAGGGGCGGCGGTCGCGGTCGCCGGCCTCGACGACCCTGGGGCCGCCCAGGCCGTTTCTGAACTGGCGGCATTTGGGGTTCGCACGAGGTTTTTCGAGGTGGACCTGAGAGAGCCCGCTTCTTGCCGCGCCATGATCGAGTCCGTGGAGGACACATTCGGCCGGATTGACATTCTCGTGAATAACGCCGGCACCGTGATCCGGAGGCAACCCGAGGCATACACCCCGGCCGAATGGCACGCGGTTCTCGACGTCAATCTCAATGCCGCGTTCTTCTGCGCGCAGGCGGTTTACCCCGGAATGAGCCGCCGTGGCGGTGGCAAGATCATCAACATTGGTTCGCTGCTCGGGACCCTGGCGACCCCGAGCACGGCGGCCTACGCCGCCAGCAAGGCCGCGCTCATGCAACTGACGCGGGCGCTTGCTGTTGCCTGGGCCAAGGACGGGATCGCGGTCAATGCAGTGTTGCCCGGCTGGATCGACACCGCGATGACCCGATCCGTTCGCGCGCAGGTGCCGGATCTGACCGAGCGCATCGTGGCACGCACGCCGGCCGGCCGCTGGGGGCGGCCCGAGGACATTGCCGGGGTTGCCATCTTCCTCGCCTCCGCCGCGTCGAATTTCGTGACCGGGGGCGGTATCGTCGTCGATGGAGGATACGGAAGCCTCGGCTGAGGAGCCCGCAGGACATTGCCGGCCGGCCGCCAGCCGAGATTGTGTGTGCCGATCAGCCCGTTGTGGCAGGTGCCCGGGCGGACCCCGAAGCGGAGCAGATCTCGAAGCGCTTGCAGAGGTAAAAGCAGCGATGGCCGGGCGGGCATCCTTCGAGGGTGCCGAAATGGGTGAAACCCATGCGCTCGTAGAAAGGGCGGGCCTGGAAGCTGAAGGTGTTCACCACCATGCCGTGCAGATGACGGGCACGTGCCTCGACCTCGGCACAGCCGAGCAGCCGTGCGCCGAGCCCCTGCCCCCGCAGGTGCTCCGGCACGAAGAGAACCTGGATCGACAGCCAGCCATAGATCATGTCGCCCGTGAGGCCGCCCACCACCTCCCGGCCTGGCAGGGCACGAAGAATTAGCATCAGCGGCCGGAACTCGGCCGGTCCTGCAAAGCGTGCATTGAAGGCCGCCAGCGGCTGAGCGATCGACGCAAAAAGGCCGGGATCGGGCTGATCGACGGTGATGATCTCGGTTGCCTCGCGGGCAGGAACGGACCCCATGCCCCGCACCACTCCCATGGCCACTGACAGCCCTGCATCGCCCAGCCCTGCATCGCCGAGCATGAACCCCAAGGTCCTAAGCAAGAATGTGCCGGATATCTCGAAATGTAACGGCCCGACGAGCCAGGACATTTCACCGTTCGCAGATTGCAAACCTCGACTGGGTAATCTTTGGCCATGGCGATCTGTTCTCCGCTGCTGGTCGAAGCGCTTCGTCGCCATCGGGCAGGCGATTTCCCGGGGGCGGAAGAGCTGTACCGTTCAGTGCTCGCCGGCTCTCCGGAGGATGCCGACGCCTTGCACCTCATGGGGCTGCTTGCCTATCAATGCGGTCGCAACGCGGAGGCGCTGGCGGCGATCGGCCAGGCAGTGGCCCTTCGGCCTGCCGCGGCACTCTACCGGAGCAATCTGGCACGTGTTCTTGCCGCTGCCGGCCGCCTTGAAGAGGCCCGGCTCGTTCTTCACGCGGCCATCGCTCTCGAACCCGAAAACCCGGATTTTCATTACGATCTTGGCGTCCTGAGCGCGCGCCTCGGGCGGGCGCGGGAAGCTGTTCCTTCACTTGTCAAGACGATTCAATTTTCCGAGACCCACGCCCGCGCCCACAACAACCTCGGAAGCGCCCTCGAATCACTCGGCCACCAGGATGAGGCCGAGTTCCACTTTCGCGAGGCGATCCGCCTGGAGCCCCGGCTTGCCGAGGCCCATGCCAATCTCGGCGCGCTGCTCTGTCGCCGCAACCGGTCGGCAGAGGCGGAAACCTCGCTTCGCCAGGCACTCGCGCTGGTTCCGGACTTTCCGGAGGCGCTGAACACGCTGGGGACCGTGCTGGCGGCGGGGCCAGATCAGCCCGCGGCCGAGGCCGCCTTTCGCCGGGCGCTCGCGATTGATCCGGCCTATGCGGAGGCACACAACAATCTCGGCGTGCTGCTGACCCGCGAAGGCAGGTTCGACGACGCTGTTGCGGCGTTGCGGATCGCCCTTCAACAAAAGCCGCACTATGCCGAGGCGGAGACCAATCTCGGCAATGCCCTTGTCGCGCTCGGGCGTGTCGCCGAAGCCGAGATTTCCTATCGCCGCGCACTCGCGATCGCGCCCGACGAAGCAGAGACGCACTACAATTACAGCCTGGCGCTCCTTCTTGCCGGCAGGCTGAGCGAGGGATTCGCCCGCTACGAGTCGCGATTTGAACGCCAGGCCTGCAAGGCTCGCTCCCTGCCCCAGCCGCTCTGGTCAGGAGAGCCAACAGGCGAGCGGGTGCTGCTCGTGCACGCCGAGCAGGGCTTTGGCGACACCATCCAGTTCTGCCGCTTCGTCCCTCTGCTCAACGCGCGCCAGATCGTCTTCGAAGTGCCACGCGAACTGGCACGCTTGCTCTCCACGTTGCCTGGCGTCATGCGCATCGTCATTCGCGGCGAGCCGCTTCCGCCCGCCGATCTGCAATGCCCGCTGATGAGTCTTGCGCACCGCCGGGGCACGACACTCGAGACAATTCCCGCTGCAACTCCCTACCTTTCCGCGGACCCGGCTGCCGTGGCCGGCTTCCGCGGGCGGCTTGCGCGGCATTCCGGGCTCAAGGTCGGCCTCGCCTGGTCCGGCAATCCGGCTTATCCCGCCGATGCGAGACGCTCGATCGCGCCGGCGCTGCTTGCCCCGCTTCTCCGGATGCCGGGGGTCCTCTTCGTCTCGTTGCAACCCGGCCCGCTGCCGGCGGGCATGCCTATTCTCTCTTTTCCCGGTGAACTGAGGGATTTTGCCGACACGGCTGCATTGATCTCGGGGCTCGACCTTGTCATCGGCGTCGATACGGCGATCGTTCACCTTGCCGGTGCGCTCGGCAAGCCGGTCTGGTTGCTGAACAGGTTCGATACGTGCTGGCGCTGGCTTCTCGATCGAAACGACAGCCCCTGGTATCCAACGCTCCGCCAATTCCGCCAGCGATGCCCGGGCGACTGGCCGGATGTGCTTGGAGCCGTGCAACAAGCGCTGGCCAAGGCGGTCGAGGAACCGGCGATCCTTGGCGCCCGCGTCGGCAGCCGCGGGTAAGGCCGGGCTCGGCACTCGCGGCACCGGCGGGCCACTCTTGTCGTCTGCCCCGGTGATCGCAGAAAGTCCGCCCCATGAGGCAGGGTACCAGAGGCAATGGTTCGCGCGCATGACTTCGAACCGCCGGTCGGCTCGCAGGATGAGCGAACTGATGCGACCTGACAACGAATCCTTCCCGGAGGGCGCGCCGGCATCGGCCGCGTCATCCGATCTTCCGATCCGGCATCGGATCGTCGTGGTCGGGGGCGGCGCCGCCGGCCTCGAGCTGGTCACAGGGCTCGGTGACAGGCTCGGCAAGCGAGGTCGCGCCGCGATCACCCTGGTGGAAAAATCGAGGACTCATCTCTGGAAGCCGCTTTTGCATTCCATTGCCGCGGGAAGCATGAATCCGGGCGAGCACGAGCTCGATTACCTGGCGCAGGCGCACTGGCATGGCTTCCGCTTCCGCTTCGGGGAGATGATCGGCCTGGATTGCACGCTGAAGGAAGTGCGTCTCGGCGCCACGATGGATGACGAAGGCCGACCGATCACGCCGCCGCGCTCCATTCCTTACGACACATTGGTGATCGCGATCGGCAGCATCACCAACGATTTTGCAACCCCCGGCGTGGCCGAACATGCAATCCCTCTCGAGACGCCGGAACAGGCCCAGCGATTCAACCGCCGCCTGGTCAATGCCTGCATCCGCGCCCAGACCCAGCAGGAGGCCGTGCGGGAAGGGCAATTGCACGTCACCATCATCGGCGCCGGCGCGACGGGCACGGAACTCGCCGCGGAACTGCACAGGACGGTCCGCGAGGTGCTCGCCTACGGCCTCGACCGGGTCGACCCGGAACGGGATGTCCGCGTCATCCTGATCGAAGCCGCCGATCGCATCCTGCCGGCGCTGCCATCCAGAATTTCCGCGGCGACGCTCGATCTCCTCAACAAGATCGGGGTCGATGTGCGCACCGGGGCGCGCGTCAGCGAAGTCACGGAAGCGGGCGTGCGCCTGGCCGGAGGCGAGTTCATTCCCTCCGAGCTGGTTGTCTGGTCTGCGGGGATCAAGGCACCCTCCGTGCTGGGCGACCTCGGCCTGGAGGTGAATCGCCTCAACCAGCTCGTCGTCGGCCCCACCCTGCAGACCACACGGAATCCGAACGTATTCGCGATCGGCGATTGCGCGGCTTGCCCCCGGCCTGGATCGGCGGGTCCGGTTCCGCCCCGGGCCCAGGCTGCCCACCAGCAGGCCTCGCATCTCTTCCGCCAGCTTCAGCGCCGGCTCGCCGGCAAGCCACTCGAACCGTTCGTCTATCGGGACTTCGGTTCATTGGTGTCGCTCGGCAAATACTCCACCATCGGCCAGCTCATGGGCGCGGTCGTCGGCCGGGGCTTCTTCATCGAAGGCTATTTTGCCCGCCTGATGTACCGCTCGCTCTACACCATGCACGAGATGGCCCTGCATGGGTTCGCCAAGACCGCTTTCAGCATGCTTGGAAGAAGCCTTTCGAGGCACGCTCGACCGGTCGTCAAGCTGCATTGAGCGTCCCGTATCCGGCCATTTGCGGGAGGCGGGATCTCCGCTATCCGGGATTGTGATCGACGCAACCGAGGCGAGGACTGGACAGTGTTCACGACGCGACCCGAGATCGCCGCGACCTTCGGCGTGGTTGCCAGCACGCACTGGATTGCAAGCCAGGTCGGCATGGCGATCCTCGAACGCGGCGGCA
>Ga0335075_10006674_pt1 | contig 17804 bp, 16 predicted proteins | sample Lox_Sample_24_FD_206723 | JGI IMG/M metagenome (GOLD analysis project Ga0335075, IMG submission 206723) | Soil microbial communities from Loxahatchee National Wildlife Refuge, Florida, United States - Lox_Sample_2.4 | ecosystem: Environmental > Terrestrial > Soil > Wetlands | place: USA...
CGGCGGCAGCCTGGTCGGCCCGCCCGGCGTCGCGCCGGTGACCGCCACCGCAGCCCGGCGGCGGCCAGGGCCTGAGCCATGGCCAGCCCGAGCCCGCTGGCAGCTCCGGTGACCAGCACCCGTGTCCCGTGCAGCCTGATGCTCACCCTCGATGTCTCCCGTCGTGCGTAGTCGGGATCCTCCAAGAATGTCAGTCGCCTCCCGTACGTTTAGGGCATGGGCGTCCACGAGCTCTCGCGCCAAGACGCGCGGCGGATCGCGGTACGCGCCCAGCTGCTAGCCCGCGACCGGCCCGCTGACCTGCTCGGCCTGGTCCGGCATCTGACGCTGCTGCAGGCGGACCAGACTGCCGCCGTGGCACCGAGCGCGGATCTGGTGGCCTGGAGCAGGCTTGGATCGTCCTATTCGCCGGCCGATCTTGCCGCCGCGTTGCGGGACCGCACGCTGGTCGAGCTGCACGGGCTGATCCGGCCCGCCGAGGACATGGCGCTGTATACCGCGGAGATGGCCGAGTGGCCAGGCAGCGGGCCACTGCCCGACTGGCGCGAAAGCACGCTCACCTGGATCGAGGCCAACGACAAATGCCGTCTGGATATCCTGGACCGGCTCGGATCCGACGGGCCGCAGCGCACGCGCGACTTGCCGGATACGTGTACGGTGCCGTGGCGGTCGACAGGCTGGACCAACAACCGCAACGTCTCGGTGCTGATGGGTTTCATGGTGCGGCGCGGCGAGGTCGCCATGGCCGGGTGGCGAGGGCGGGACCGGATCTGGGATCTCGCCGAGCGGGTCTACCCTGACGACCCGATGGTCCCGGCGGACCAGGCGCGGCGGATCCGCGCGGAGCGCTGGCTCCGGGCGGTGGGCATCGTCAGGAAAGCCGGGCCCGAGGTCGAGCCGTCGGACGAGCGCCGGGTGGGCGAGCCGGCCGTGGTCGAGGGCGTGCGCGGTGAATGGCGCGTGGATCCTGCGCAGCTCGGGCAGCCGTTCTCCGGCCGCGTGGCGCTGTTGTCTCCGCTGGATCGGCTCGTATTCGATCGCAAGCGGATGACGGAGCTCTTCGATTTCGACTACCAGCTTGAGATGTACAAGCCCGCCGCCAAGCGCCGCTGGGGCTACTGGGCGCTGCCGATCTTGCAGGGCGATCGGCTGGTAGGGAAGCTGGACGCTGCCGCCGACCGCACGTCCGGCATGCTCCGGGTCAACGCGATTCACGAGGATGTGCCGTTCAGCCCGACGGTCGCCGCTGCTGTTCGCCGCGAGATCAGGGCGCTAGCCGACTGGCTAGACCTGGACCCGCGGCTGCCGGCGAAGTTGTCGTAGGCGCGAGGCGGCGACCGCAGCGGAAGATGGCCGCACGGGCACGTCACCGCGCCAGGATGCTGTCATGCCTTCGACGCCGACCCGTGGTGACAGGCCGTTCTGAAGCATGCTGTGCTAGTCGGGTGACTGATGATTCAGCTGCCGGGTTCGGTGCGCTGCCGGAGGACTGGGCATCCGACCCCGGTCTGATCGCCGGGTTGCGGGTAGACGACGACGACGAACACGACGACCCGGTTCTGCGCTGGCCGGACGGCCGGACGGTCGACACCTGGCGCGAGGACTATCCGTACTCGGAGAAGATGACGCGGGAGGAGTACGAGTACCTCAAACGCCCGCTGCAGGTCGAGCTGGTCAAGCTGCAGAACTGGGTCAAGTCCGTCGACGAGCGCGTTGTGATCGTCTTCGAGGGCCGCGATGCAGCCGGCAAGGGCGGCACGATCAAGCGGTTCACCGAGCACCTGAACCCGCGAGGCGCCAGCGTGGTCGCACTGGCCAAGCCGACAGAGCGGGAGCGGACACAGTGGTACTTCCAGCGTTACGCGCCGCATCTGCCAGGGGCGGGCGAGATCGTGATGTTCGACCGGTCCTGGTACAACCGGGCAGGCGTCGAGCGCGTGATGGGGTTCTGCACCGATGAGGAGTACTGGGAGTTCATGCGGGAGGCGCCGGAGTTCGAGCACATGCTGGTCAGGTCCGGGCTGAGGCTGACCAAGTTCTGGTTCTCGGTGACGCGTGCCGAGCAGCGCACCCGGTTCATCATCCGCCGGATCGATCCGGTCCGGCAGTGGAAGCTGAGTCCGATGGATATCGAGTCGCTGGATAAGTGGGACGCCTATACCGACGCCAAGGAAGCGATGTTCCGCTACACCGACACCGAGTATGCGCCGTGGACGGTAGTCAAGAGCAACGACAAGAAGCGGGCGAGGCTCGAAGCGATCAAGCACGTACTGCGAAGGTTCGACTACTACGGCAGGGACCAGGGGGCTATCGGAGAACCGGATAAGAACCTCATCGGGCCGCCATCAGAGCTCTCCGAGCACAACCCGGATATCTCCTTCCCCAGTCTTTAAAGCCGGTCGTCGAAGTAGTCAACTGGGTGACGGATTCTCTGTCAGCATTTGCCGAATCGGCAATATGCCGGTTGCCGAGTCTGCTGACCATTGACGGCGGCCGTACTTTGCCGTAACACTCCTCAATTACAGCGCTAAGCACTCGGAGGGGATCAGTGCGGCGCTTTGTACTAGGAGGGGAGCGGTATGGCAATGCGTCGGCTTTTGCAGAATGCGTCGTATTTAATCGGAATGGGCGCTCTGGTAGCAGGCGTCCTGGCCGCCGGCCAGGTTGCGGCCACCGCATCGAGTGCGCGCCCGGGTACCAGCCCGAGCGCGTTTACCTGCTCAGGCACCTCAACAGTGCCGGGCACACTGGCCGGGAGCTACTCCTCGGTGACCGTGCGCGGCATTTGCGAGGTCAATGCCGGCCCTGCCCGCGTACTCCACAACCTCGTTGTCGAGCCCGGCGGCGCCCTGGTGGCGGTTTTCGGGCTTAACGACCACACCGGCAAGGGTCACTCGAGCCTGGCGGTCGGTGGCAACCTGGTCGTCCAGCGTGGCGCCACCCTGGTCATGGGCTGTGATCATTTCTACGACGTTGCCTTCGGTCAGCGCAGCCCGAACTTCGCGTGCGTCGATGACCCGAACCAGAACAAGCCGACGCTGTCGAGCCACGACACGGTAGGCGGCAATCTGATCGAGCACAGCCCGCTCGGCGTGGTGGTGCACAACTCCAGCGTTCACGGAAACGTGATAGAGACCGGCGGCGGGGGCGGCCTCAATTGCACGCCAGCGGGCGTGTTCGCGTTGTTCAATGTTCCCGTTTACAGCGATTACGAGCACATGTCCATCGGCGGCAGCCTGCGAGTAACGAACGTCCACTCGTGCTGGTTCGGCGCCATCTACCTGGCTGTGCGTGGCAGCATCACGGTTTCCGGCAACAAGATGGACGACCCTGACGCGATGGAGGTCGTGACCAACACCATCCGCGGGAACTTCACCTGCAAGGCCAATAAGCCGGCCATCCAGTTCGGCGACAGTGACGGCAAGTCGAACCGGGTCGGCGGCCGGGCAAGCGGCCAGTGCGGATTCAACGTGATTCTCCCGAACCCGGCACCGGAAGCCCACCTCAAGGTGAAGGTGAAGCACCTGCATATCTCCGTCCGGCTGCACCACTAGCCGTCCTCGGTTCCTGGAGGCCACCTGCCGGATGGCGGGTGGCCTCCGGGTCGCCTAGCACGCGCCAGTTTGGTGAACGCTCAGGGAGCACCCCGGCCTGCGCGAGCGCGAGGGTGCTGAGATCATTTCCTTGCTGTCGAGCAGGTGCGCGGAAGGGAGCCCCATGGCGGACGGACCGAGCGGCGAGCGCAAGATCGTGGTCGGCGTCGACGGATCTGACAGTTCGGTGCTGGCCTTGCGGTGGGCCGCGTACTACGCAGCGCTCCTGCAGGCGCGGCTGGAGGTCGTGGGGGCGTGGGAGTGGCCGCCGACCTTCGGCTGGGCCGCCGTCGCGCCGGCGTGGAACCCGGCGGACGACACCAGCAAGGTGCTTGAGGAAAGCGCTCGAGCTGCCTTCGGGGAGCAGTGGCCTGAGGGCATGCAGCTCGAGATCGGTGAAGGCGGTGCGGCCAAGGTGCTGCTCGACGCGTGCCAGGGCGCGACCATGGTCGTCGTGGGCAGCCGCGGGCACGGCGGCTTCGCCGGATTGCTACTGGGCTCGGTCAGTGCGAATCTCGCTGAGCACGCTCCGTGCCCGGTGCTGATCATCCACGGCCACAACGGTCCGCCGCCAGCCCTCTAGCGGCGAGCGGCTAACCGAGTATCTGCTCTCTGATGATGTCGGCATGCCCGCAGTGCTGAGCTAGCTCGCGCAGCAGGTGGAGGTACACCCAGCGCAGCGGTAGCGGCCCCCGGCGGTTGCCGTAGACGAGGTCATCCAGCCCCAGGGATGCCGCGGCGAGGCGAGAGGACTCGCACGCCTCGCGGTGCGCCAGCCGCACCGCCGCGATGGTGTCGTCATCGTCGAGAATGAACGACTCGTCCGGAGTGGCAGGGATGCCGAGCTCGGTCCGTGACCGGCCCGAAATGGCCTCGTCGAACCAGACCTTCTCGACGAAGGTCGCGTGCTTGACCAGGCCCAGCAGGGTGGTCCTCGATGGCACCAGCCTCAGCCGTGCCTGCTCCTCGGTAAGCCCGTCAAGGCAGTCGTCGAGGTAGCGGCGGTGCTCGTCGAGGAAGGTCTCGAACTGGGTGCGAACTGGCTCAGCGATGACGTCCTCGGCTGAGGCTGCTGGCGGCCAGGACATGCTCGCAGTATGCCAGGTCCCCGAACTGGCTCTCGCGGACGAGGTGGGCCCGGGAGCGGCGCCGTGCGCGCGGGTCAGCCCTGCTGCAGCCAGGCGGCGATCTCGGTGTGGTCCGCGCCGGGCGGCATGGTCTCGGCGGCGCGGGCCCAGGCGTCCAGCGCCGCGCGGCTCACCTCCGCTGGGGTTCCGGCTGCCTCCGCGAGCTGCAGCGCGATCCGCATGTCCTTGACCATGAACCGCATGCTGAACCCGGAGTCGAAGCGAGCCGGCAGGATGTAACGCGGCCACTTGGTCTCGGTCGAGCCGCTGCGGCCGCTTGAGCCGTTCACGATATCGATCATCAGCGCCGGGTCGAGCCCAAACGCCTGCCCGGCCAGGATCGCCTCGGCGCTGACCAGCAGATGGGCGGCCGACATCAAGTTGTTCAGCGCCTTGATCGCGTGTCCCGCGCCGGGCAGCTCGCCGGCGTGCACGATCTTGGCGCCGAAGACCTCGAGCACCGGCCGCAGCCTTGCCAGCGCGTCCGCCGAGCCCCCGGTCATGATGGTCAGCGAGCCAGCCCGCGCGCCGACGACTCCGCCGGAGACCGGGGCGTCGATGAGAGTCACCCCCGCCCCTGCGGCGCGCTCGGCCAGCGCACGTGTCCTCGAGGGCTCGGACGAGCTCATGTCGGCCACCAGCGCGGGCGGTCTGATCCGCGCCAGCAGCCCGTCGCCCAGCAGCCCGTCGCCCAGCAGCCGGTCGCCCAGCAGCCGGTCGCCCAGCAGCCGGTCGCCCAGCAATACAGACTCGACGGCGCCTGAATCCGGGAGCATCAGGATCACCGCGTCGGCTCCCTCGGCCACCTCGCCGACCATGCCGGTGATGGTCACGCCCGGCGTGCCGGCCAGCCGGTCCCTGGCGTGACCGGCCACGTCGTAACCGCGCACCCGGTAGCCCGCAGCAGCCAGCCGCCGGACCATCGGCTCGCCCATGTTGCCGAGACCGACGAACCCGATCGTCGCGCCGGAAATCACTTCCCCGCTCGCCTCAGCCTGCCGACTGGCCCGCACAGCGCCCGGGCTGGCCGGAGCCGTCACCGGGTGCCGCCGTACTCGTCGTCCGCTACCGGGCCGAGCCAGTTTGTGGTGCCGAGCGATATCGCCAGGTGCAGCAGCATGCTGTCTGGTGCGCCGCCGTGCCAGTGCGCCTCGCCAGGCAGCGCCCAGACAAGGTCGCCGGCGTCGAGTCGCTGCGGTTCACCGCCTTGGGCGCAGACGAGACCGTGGCCGTCCAGGACTCGCAGCACCTGCCCGTGCTCGTGCGAGTGCCAGTACGTTCGCGCGCCTGGCGCAAAGAACACGCTGGTCACGGCGACGCCATCGGCAGTCGCGAGCAGCGGCTCCCCGTACACCACGCCGGTGAAGGTCGCCGTCCGCCGGTCGCTGGGCTTCGGGTCCGTGCGCGAGCCCCTGACTATCTCCATTGCTGCCTCACCTGTCCTGGCCCGGGTCCTGGCGCGAGCCGTCGTCATCGAAGCTGTTCTCGTGCAGGCGGAGGCCGCCGGCCAGGTCGCCGAGGGCGTCCACCACGGTGTTGCTGATCTGGTCGCGGTAACCGAGGCGCTCCGCCAGCCCGAACGCCGCCGCCGGCCCGGCGGCCTGCAGCGCCGGGATGCCAAGCTCGGCCAGGCAGGCGATATAGAGGCTGATGTCCTTGCTCATCAGCGCATTGGTCAGGCCGCCTTCGAGGTAGTCGCCGCGGATGATGTGCGGGAAGCGGTTCAGTGTGGCGTAGTTGACCCCGCTGCTGGCGTTGAGCACATCGAGCACCCTGGCCAGGTCGAGTCCTGCCTTCCTGGCGGCCAGCATCACTTCAGCGGTGGCGGCGAGGCTGACGGCGTTGAGGAAGTTGTTGAGCACCTTCGTGGTGTGGCCGGTCCCGGCTTCGCCCATGTGGACCACCTTGCTGGCGATCGGCTGGAGCGCCCAGGCGACCGACTCGAGCGCCGCTGCCGGGCCGCCGACCATGATGGTCAGCGTGCCGCGCTCGGCCGCAGCCGCGCCGCCGGAGATGCCTGCGTCGAGGAAGTCGATCTGCCGCGCGGCAAGCTCACGGTGCAGTGCGATAGTGGAACTCGGCGCCGCGGTGCTGAGGTCCACGATGACCTGACCGGGCCGGCCGGCCTGGAGAATGCCGCTGGGGCCGCGGACGACCGACTCGATGATGGTGCTGTCCGGCAGCGACAGCAGGACGCAGTCGCTGCCGTCGACAACCTCGGTCACTGATCCCGCTGCTGTCGCCCCTGCCGCCGCCGCCCGCCCCGGCACCGGGTCGTAGCCGAGCACCGGATAGCCCGCGGCGACTAGCCGGGCGGTCATCCGGCCGCCCATATTGCCGAGGCCGATGAATCCGAGCCGCTGACCGCTCACCGGGACACCTGACCGTTCACTGCGACGCCAGGTCCGGGCCGATGCGCACCGCGAGCGCCGTCCCCTCGACTGGGGGAAACCGCTGCATCACTTCCGGATCGTGCCCGGCTACCAGGTAGTGCGATCCATCCCTGGAGAGGGAACGCAGCAACTCGTAGCCGGTGAACATCGCCGGCAGATCGGTCACATGGGTGAACGGCCGGTCCAGCAGCATCTCCTCGTAGTAATGCAGCGCGTCAGAGGCGAGCACGGCCGTGCCGTCGGTGGTGCGGACGATCACGATGAGCTGGCCGGGGGTGTGCCCGCCGACCTCGACCACCTCGACCCCAGGCGCAACAACGGCCGTCAGGCCGCCGATGGGGCCGCGCAGCAGCCGGAGGCGGCCGGCCGCGTCCACTCGGCGCAGCGCATCAATGTCGCCGGTCTCGGCTGAGGTAGCGAACACCGCTCGGGTGGCGAGCGGCCCGGTCCAGAAGTCGTACTCCCGGCCCGACATGATCACCTCAGCCGCGCCGAATGCGTCCAGGTTGCCAATGTGGTCGTAGTGCCCGTGGGTGGCGATCAGCAGGCTCACCTCAGGCGGCTCGATGCCGAGCCGGCGCAGCGCCTCGACCGGCGGGCACAGCATAGTCCGTCCGCGCCGCGCGCCACTCTCCGCGCTGAAACCGCAGTCGACGAGGATCATGCTTTCGGGCCCGCGCAGCACCCAGAAGAAATAGTCCATCTGCGCCGGCGCGTCTGGCTCGCCGTAGAGGTGATAGTGCAGAAAGATGTCGCTCCTCGCGGCGCTGCGCGTCCCGTAGCGCACGGCCATGACCTCGTAAGACGCGCTGTCAGATATCGATCGGTCGGCTGTTTGCGCCACGATCACCTCGCCAGAATCGTGCGATCAGCTCGTCGGAATTGGCAGTTCGCGTCCCGTTCCGTCAGGCGGAAACCACCCTAGTGCCGTCGAGCGATATCTGCCTACGCTGTATGGCTGTCATACAAATTTCTGGATCGCTGCGGGCGCTCAGACTGCTCGCGATCCCTGAGGAGGGCTGCATCAGCGTCGAGAGGAGAGTTCATGCACGTTCGAAGATCTGTTAGCACGACAGCTTTAGTTGTCGCTGGCGCACTAGGACTGTTCGGACTGGCGGCCTGCGGGTCAAGTAGCCCGAGCACCTCGGCAGGTAAGAGCACGACTCCTTCTTCTACGACCTCCGCGGCACCGATCACGACCGGTGGCTATCACCCGGTCAGCAACTACCTGGCGTTCATCAACGGCAAGTCCGGGAAGGCCAACCCCAAGCTGTCGCCCGTCTATGTCGGTGTCGTCAACCAGCAGGGCGGCACGGCGGACATCGCGCCGGAGTGGACTTACGGCGCCGACATCGCAGCCGACTTCATCAACACCGAAGCAGGCGGGATCGACGGGCATCCGGTCAAGATCGTGACCTGCTTCATCCCCGACACGGTCTCCAGCGCCGCTCAGTGCGGCCAGCAGATGGCGAACAACGCCAAGATCTCCGCGGTCTCGGTCGGCGCGGTCGCGGTCGGCAACGAGGCCATGGAGTCCGCGCTCGCGCCTACCGGCAAGGTCCTGGTCTTCGGCGTTTCGGTGAGCCCGGTCGACACGACCTACAAGGACGGCTACATCCTGTTCGGCGACGCGACCCACGTGGAGGCGCCGCTGGCCACCTTCATCAAGGAGTACCTGCACTCCAAGAGCGTCGCGATCGTCTACCCGGAACTGCCGGGCAGCAATGTTGACGCCGAGATCACCGAGGCAGCGCTCAAGTACGAGCACATCCCGGTGAAGGTCGTCGGCTTCGATCCGACAACCACGAACCTGACCGCTCCGCTGATCGCGGCTGGCGCGGCGACTGCTGGCCTGGTCATCAACGACTCGCCGGCCCCGACGATCTGCTCCTCCATCTACAAGGCGATTAAGCAGCTCAGCATTACCACGCCGGTGCTCGCGAACGTGCCGTGCGACAACCCGGTCACAGCCCAGGGCGACGGCGGCCAGCTGCCGCCTGGCTGGTACTACGCCAGCGCGAACCCACTGCCTGGTGACGCGGCCGATCCGAGCGTGGCTGCGTTCAAGGCTGTTGCAGACAAGTTCGGTGAGAAGACCTGGGACGCGGACGCCTGGACGGCTGACTCGTTCGCTCAGTTCCTCACCATCGCCAAGTGGGACGGCGAGCTGCTGAGCGAGGGCAAGACCATCACGCCGGCGACCCTGAACGCGATCGCGAAGGCATTCAAGGGCCCGGTCCCGCAGGGCGCGCCAAGCCTGGTCTGCGGATCCTTCCCGCAGGCGCCAGCGGTCTGCAACGACAGGGACTCGTTCTTCCAGAACACCGCACCCGGAGTAATGAAGGCGATCGCGAGGTGGATCGGCCCGCCGCCGGGCTTCGTGATCCCGAAGAACCTCGAGTAACCAGGCCCGGTGCCCGGCCCGGACGGCGAGTGCCGTCAGGGCCGGGCACCACCGAGCGAAAGGGCGGCCTCGTGGAGCAGGAGCTGCAGGGACAGGTGGCAGTTGTCACCGGAAGCGGCCGCGGGTTCGGCCGGGCCATCGCTGAGGGCCTGGCAGCGGCCGGGGCAGCGGTCATTGTCAGCTCGCGGACGCCATCGGAAATCGACGCCACCGTGAAGTCGATCGAGGAGGCCGGCGGCACGGCGCTGGGCATGGCGGCAGACGTCACCAGCCGCGCCGACATTGTGAGCCTGCGGGCGGCCGCCGAGGACAACTTCGGGCCAGTCACGCTCGCGGTCCATAGCGCCGGCGTTCCCTGGCCGTTCGGGCCCACCTGGGTGGTGGACCCGGCGCGGTGGTGGCAAGCCCAGCAGGTTCACGTGCTCGGCGCTATGCACTGCATCAGCACCTTCGTGCCGGGGATGGTGGAGCGGCACAACGGCCGGGTGGTGCTCATCTCCAGTGCCGGCGGCACCAGGGTGGCGCCGAGCATGTCGGGTTACGGCGTCGCGAAGGCGACCCAGATCCGGCTGGTCCAGTTCCTCGGCCACGAAGGCTACGACGCTGGTGGCGTATCGGCATTCGCGGTCCACCCGGGCGACGAGCTCACCGGTATCTCGGACCTGACCATGAACGACCCGGATGCACAGCAGTGGGTGCCATGGTTCGTCGAGCACCTGCACACCAAGATCGGCGAGGACAGCGTGCCGGGCTTCAAGGCCTGCGCCGACCTGATCTGCAAGCTCGCGACCGGCCGCTACGACAGGCTGTCAGGACAGTACCTGACGCCGTTTGAGGACCTTGACGCCAAGCCCGGCTCGGTATTCGAGGCGCCGTCCCTGGCGCCTCCTCCCTGACGCAGCAAGAACAGACTCCAGCAGGAAGGGAGTGGTCATCGACAGGGTCACCCCGAGCACGGCCGACCCGGTCAGCGCACGAGGTCCGCTGGCCGGTCTGCGCGTGCTCGACTTCGGCCAGTATGTGGCTGGCCCCCTTGCCGCTGTGCTGCTTGGCGACCAGGGTGCCGAGGTTATTCATATCGACCCGCCGGGCGGCCCGCGCCTGGCCGGCGTGCCGGACGCCTTCTTCAACCGCGGCAAGCGGCGGGTGATCCTCGATCTCGGGCAGGCGTCGGATCTTGCGGTGGCGCACCGTCTGATCGCGACCGCTGACGTCGTCATCGAGAACTTCCGGCCCGGCACGCTCACGCGTCTCGGCCTGAACCTGGCCGAGCTGAGGGTGGCTAGTCCCGGCCTGATTACCTGCTCGATGCCTGGCTTCGGTGCTGACGACCCGCGCGCTCCGCTGCGCACATTCGAGGGCATAGTCGCGGCGGCAACTGCGAACTGCGAGCCGCGGAACGGGGAGGAGCCGCCGGGCTGGGACTGGGACCGGCCGACCTACTCCGCGCTTCCGCTCGCCTCCAGCTTTGCCGCCTACCTCGCGGCGCTGAGCATCGTGATGGCGCTGATCGCGCGGCGGCGCACCGGGCGCGGCCAGCAGATCGACGTTCCGCTGTTCGATGCGATGTTCACGCTCATCGGGCATAGCGGCGCCTACGCCGACCAGCGCGGGCTGCGTCCGCCGCGCGGCATCCACCAGCGCGGCGCCGGCGCGTTCCGCTGCGCCGACGGCCGGTACGTCCAGTTCGACACTGCCAGCCCGCGGCACCTGCCGTGGTTCGCCCGCGCGGCCGGTGTGCTCGGCGCCTGGGAGCCTGAGCTCCTGGACCTCACCGCGAACCTGCACCCGGAAGTTAACGAGCGACTGCACACCCGGATGCGTGAGCTGTTCGCGACCAGGACCGCCAGCGAGTGGGAGGAACTGGGGAACGCGGCAGGCGCCGCGATCGGGTTCGTCCGCACCCCGGCCGAGTGGATTGGCACCGACCACGCCCGGCAGACGCACGCGGTCGCCGAGGTCTGTGATCCGGAGTACGGGCCGCTGTGGTGCGCCGGGCTGCCGGTGTCGCTCAGCGCGTTCGGCGACCCGGTCGTCAGGCCGCGCCGGCTGCCCGGCGCGGATACCGATGCCGTGCGCGCCGAGGCGGAGAGCCTGCCTCCCGCCGGACCGGCGCACGAGGCACCCGGACCAGAGCCCGGGCTCCGGCGGCCGCTGGCCGGCCTGCGCGTCCTCGACCTGGGCCTGGCGCTCGCCGGACCAACCTGCGGGCGGCTGCTCGCGGAGTTCGGCGCCGAGGTGGTGAAGATCAGTGCACCAGGTGCCGGGGTGAGCGGCTACCTCAACCGCGGCAAGGACTCGCTGCTGCTTGACCTGGGTCCGCTGGCCGGCCAGGAGGTGTACTGGCGGCTCGTCGAGCACGCCGACGTCGTGCTGGAGAACTTCTCGCCGGGGACCGCCGACCGCCTCGCCATCGGGTACCCGGAGGTGTGCGCCCGCCGGCCCGACATCGTGTACACCTCGATCAGCTGCTACGGCCTCGGCGGGCCGTGGACGCGCCGGCGCGGCTGGGAGCGGCAGGGTCAGGCGGTGACCGGGATCATGGAACGAACCGGCCTGCCGTCCGTGCTCGGGCCGTACAACATCGTCGACATCGGCACCGGCATCCTCGGCGCGCTCGCCACCGCGCTGGCGCTCTATTACCGCCAGCTGACCGGCAACGGCCAGCTCGCCAGCGCGTCACTGGCGCAGACCGCCACCTATCACCAGGCAGCGTTCATGTTCGCGTTCCCTGGCTACACGCCGGCCGAGCCGCGCGGCTACCAGGCCCTCGGCGAGGGACCGTTGCAGCGCTACTACCGCGGCCGCGACCGGTGGTTCTTCCTGGCGGCCCGGCCCGAGGACCTGCCCTCCCTGGTCCGCGTTGCCGGACTTTCAGCCCCGGACGGACTGGCCGGCCAGGCACTCGAAGCCGGGCTTGAGAAGGCTTTCGCGGCGGACGACGCCGATGACATCGTCGGGCGGCTGACGGACGCCGGAATCGCCGCGCACGTCGTCGTGCCGCTCGCCGACCTGATGACTGACAGCCTGGTGCGTGCGCGCGGCCTGAGCGTCACGCAGGACGTTGCGGAGGTAGGTCCGTGCACGATGCCGGGCATCTCGCCGCACCTGTCCGGCACGCCCGCCAGGGTCGGGCAGGCGCCCCGCCGCCCCGGCGCGGACGCCAGGGCCGTCCTGGCCGGCGTGGGCCTGGCGGACCGGCTGGACGAACTCGACCGCGCGTGGGTCATCCGCGCGTCCGACCTGCCCGCAGCCTGGCCGTGATGATGCCGGGCCCGTAACTAATGCCGAATCAGAAAGGAAGACGCTGAGTTGCAACGCAGTGAGACCCGGTTTCTGACCACGCACACCGGCAGCCTCATCAGGCCGGAGCACCTGACCGAGCTTGAGCTGGAGGCTGCAGTGGCGGACGTGGTCGGCCGTCAGTGGAAGGCCGGGCTGGACGTCGTCAACGACGGCGAGTTCGGCAAGTCCAGCTGGTCGGCGTACGTGCTCGAGCGCATGACCGGGTTCGAGATCCGTCCGGACCGGCTCAAGCCGCTTGACTGGCTCGGCCGGGACCGGGACCGGTTCCGTGAGTTCTTCACCAACAACGCCGAGATCCCGGTCGCATTGACCGGTGCTCCGACCGAGGTCTGCGTTGGCCCGATCACCTATACCGGCCAGGCCGATATCAGCCGGGACCTGGCCAACCTCAAGGCGGCCACGTCCGGCCAGAGCGATCGCGAGGTCTTCTTCACCAGCGTTGCGCCGGCGAGCACGGCCTACCAGGGCGTGAACGAGTACTACCGGACTGACGAGGAGTACATCCACGCGATCGCCGAGGCACTGCGGGAGGAGTACCTGGCCATTCACGAGGCCGGCTTCATCCTGCAGGTTGACGACGCGGTCCTCGCGAACATGTACGACTACCTCGCCGCGAGCGGCGCGGAGAACTACAACCGGTGGGCGCAGCTGCGCGTCGACGCGCTCAACCACGCCCTGCGAGGCATTCCCGAGGACCGGATCCGCTACCACGTCTGCTACGGAAGCTGGCACGTCCCGCACGTGGCGGACGCGCCGCTTGAGGCGATCATCGGCTTCATCCTGCAGGTCAGGGCCGGCGCCTACGCCATCGAGGCGGCCAATCCGCGGCACGAGTGGGAGTGGGAGATCTGGGAGCAGGCTGGCCTGGCGGACGGCAAGATCCTGATCCCCGGCGTCATCACGCACCACACCACGACTGTGGAGCACCCGCGGCTGGTGGCGCAGCGCCTCGAGCGGTTCGCCAGGATCGTCGGCCCGCAGAACGTCATCGGCGGCGCGGACTGCGGATTCGCGCAGGCCGCCGCAATCAAGCGCACACACCCCGAGGTGATGTGGGCGAAGTTCGAGTCGCTCGCAGCCGGCGCTCAGCTAGCGTCGCAGCGTGTTTTCGGCTCCTGACAAGTCAGCAGGCAAGCAAGAGCAGCAAAGCGCAGAGGGAGAGAGCAATGTCGGTACAGCAGCAGGCCACTGCCGGTGCCGTGGACGCAGGCGTGGCGGGACCCATGGCCGGGAAGACGCCAGGAGTGCCGGAGCGGCCGGCGCCAGGGCCGGGTGAGATACCCCAGACCCCGCAGGAGATCGAAGGGCCGTACTTCCGGCTCGGGGCTCCGATGCGGTCCAACCTGCTCGAGCCAGGCGACAAGCCGGAGATCGTGCTGACCGGCCGGGTGCTTAACGAGCTGGGCCGGCCGATTCCCGGCGCGCTCGTCAACTTCTGGTCGTCGGACACCGGCGGCAACTACGACATGGTCGGCTACCGCTACACCGGCTACGTGCTGACCGACGACGACGGCCGGTACGAGGTCACCACGATCATCCCTGGCTTCTATCAGCCACGCGGGGCGAAGCACATTCACGTGAAGATCCAGGGCGTCAGCAGCCCGGTGACCACCCAGCTCTACATCGAGGGCGAGCCGCACAACACCGACGACGAGTACTACAACCCGGAGCTGCTGGTGCCCTGCACGATCGACGAGGACGGGGTCAAGCACGGCACGTTCGATTTCGTCATCAAGCAGGTCACCGAGGCGGAGAACGTCACTCCGGAGAGCCTGGCGGTCAGAGTTTAGGCAATCAGGCTCAGACCCGCGAATGATGGCATCCGGTCGGCCACAACCTGGAAGGGCAGGCTTGGCGTGTCCGAGGTACTAGGGTTCCTGCTGCTGGGGATCGGCTCCGGTGCCCTGATCTCCGGTGTCGGGATGGGCGTCGTGCTGAGCTACCGTGGCGCAGGAGTCATCAACCTGGCGGCGGGCGCGATCGCCATGCTGGCCGGGTACTTCTTCTGGTCGATCACGACCGGTGAGTTCGCCTCGATCCCGACCTGGCCGGCCGTCATCCTCACGCTGATCTTCGCGGTCATCCTGGGCGTGCTGTTCGAGCTGATCGCGGTGCGGCCGCAGCGAACCGCCACGCCGCTGGCCAAGCTCATCGCCACGCTCGGGGTGCTGCTGGCGCTGCAGGCCGCCATCGTCATCGCCTTCGGCCAGGCCGCCCGCCCGCAGCCGGGCATCCTGCCGAGCGGGAACCTCATCGTCTCCGGCGTGCCGGTGGCCTGGTACAACTTCATCATCGGCGGCATCCTGCTGGTCATCTGCGTCGCCTTGATGGTCGTCTATCGCTGGACCAGATTCGGCCTCGGCACCAGGGCAGCAGCCGAGAACGAGGCCCACGCGATGTTCATGGGCTTGTCGCCGAGCACGCTGTCGCTGGTCAACACAGTGCTGATGGCGCTGCTGATGGGCGTCGTCGGCCTGCTCGCAGCCTCGATCGCTGAGGTGGACAGCCAGACCCTGCCGCTGCTCATCGTGCCGGGCCTTGCTGCCGCTATGTTCGGCCGGTTCACCTCGTTCGGCGTCACCTACGTGGCCGGCATCCTGCTCGGCATGGGCGAGTCGCTGCTGCTGTACCTGCAGACCGAGAGCTGGTTCCCGACCAACGGCGGCCCCGGCATTCCCATCCCCGGCGTCCAGGAGCTGCTGATCTTCCTGGTCCTGGTCGTCGCAATGTTCTTCCGGGCCGGGAAGATCCCAAGCCGCGGCGACGTGCTCGAACGACGCCTGCCGACCGCACCTCAGCCGAAGGTGCCGCTGCGCAGCGTGGCGATCTATGGCGCCATCGCCGCCGTCGCGCTGCCGCTGCTGCCCGGCGGCTTCCGCGAGGGACTGATCGTGTCGCTGATCTCCGCGGTCCTGCTGCTGTCGCTGGTGATCATCACCGGCTACCTCGGCCAGGTGTCGGTGGTGCAGCTCGCGCTCGGCGGCGCCGCCGGGTTCATGGTGTCGCACTTCGCGACGAGCTTCGGCATCGGCTTCCCGTGGGCGCCGATCATGGGCGTGATCGCCGCGGCCCTGCTCGGGTTGCTGTGCGGCATCCCGGCGCTGCGCGTGCGCGGCGTGGGCCTGGCTGTGGTCACACTCGCAGCCGCTGTCGCGATCGAGGACTTCTGGTTCGCCAATACCAGCTGGGGTGGCGGCTACACCGGCTCACCGGTTCCGTCGCCGTCGCTGTTCGGGTTCAACTTCGGCCCGAATGCCTCACTGCACGGCATCGACGGATCGGAGCCGAGCCCGCTGTTCGGCTGGTTCGTGCTGATCGTGCTAGCCGTTGTCGGGCTGCTGGTGTGCAACCTGCGTCGCAGCGGCCTGGGTCAGCACATGCTGGCGGTGCGAGCGAACGAGCGCGCCGCGGCCGCGGCCGGCATCAACGTCCGCCAGACCAAGCTGCTCGGCTTCGTGCTTTCCGCCGCGGTGGCCGGGGTCGGCGGCGTGCTGCTCGCCTACCTGTACGGCTCAATCTCGACGGATAGCTACGACGTGTTCACGTCGCTGGCCCTGATCGCGTTCGCGTACATCGCCGGCATCACGACCGTCGGCGGCGCCGTCTGGGGCGGGCTCATCTTCATCGGCGGGCTTTTCGCCTGGGCGCTGCAGGACTGGTTCGGCCTGCAGGGAGAGTGGTTCACCCTGGTCGGCGGACTGCTGCTGATCGTCACGCTGGTCCAGCAGCCCGCCGGCATTGCGACGACGCTGTTCTACCGCGACAAACCGCTGCTGCGTTCGCTGCCGTTCCGGCGACGTGGCAGCCCGCCGCCAGCGCCAGAGCCGGCCGGCGTGGCAGACGAGGCGAGCGTGGCGTCATGACCGCGATGCTGGAGACCAGCAAGATCTCGGTGAGCTTCGGCTCCGTGCGAGCGCTGGTGGACGTTGACATCGAGGTACCGGCCGGGCGGCTTGTCGGGCTGATCGGGCCGAACGGCGCGGGGAAGACGACGTTCATCGACGCGGTCACCGGGTTCGTGCCTGCCAGCGGGCAGGTGCGGCTCGACGGCCGGGATATCTCGGCGGAGCCGCCCCATGTCCGCTCGCGGCTCGGCCTGGCCAGGACCTGGCAGACCATCGAGCTGTTCGATGACCTCACGGTGGAGGAGAACCTTGTCGTCGCCGCACGGCGGCCGACGCTCAGCAGCTCGCTGGCCGAGGTGGTGCTCGGCCGGCGCGCGCGGACAGCCGGCCAGGCCGAGGATTCGATCCGCATCCTCGACCTGGGCGAGTACGCCGGCCGGATGCCGAGCGAGCTGCCGCAGGGCAAGCGGAAACTGGTCGGCGTCGCCCGCGCGCTGGCCGGCCGGTCGAAGCTGATCCTGCTGGACGAGCCAGCCTCCGGCCTGGACACCTCGGAGAGTGTCGATCTCGGCCGCCGGCTGCGCCGGGTCGCAGACGAGGGCGTGGCAATGCTGCTCGTGGATCACGACATGGGCCTCGTGCTGAACATCTGCGACGAGGTCTATGTCATCGACTTCGGCCAGCTGCTGGCGCACGGAACGCCGGAGGAGGTCCGGCGTGACCCTAGGGTGCTGGCCGCCTACCTGGGCGGCGGGCCCGACGTCGAGGAGAAGAGGGAGCTGGCAGATGAGCCCGGTGCTTGAGCTAGCCGACATCTCCGCGGGTTACACCGGCGCCGAGGTCATCAGGAGCATCAGCATCACCGTCGACGGCGGCGAGGTAGTCGCGCTCTTCGGGCCCAACGGCGCGGGGAAGTCCACCACGCTGCGCGTCATCTCCGGCATCGTCCGGCCGTCGCGCGGGCAGGTCAGGTATGAGGGCACCGACCTTGCCCGGCAGTCGCCGACCACGCGGGCCAGGGCCGGGATCTCGCACGTGCCTGAGGGACGCGGCATCTTCTTCGGCCTGACCGTGGCTGAGCACCTCCGGCTCGGATATCGCGGCGAGCGCATCGACCCTGCCGTTGTGTACGAGTA
>Ga0335075_10006675_pt1 | contig 17804 bp, 18 predicted proteins | sample Lox_Sample_24_FD_206723 | JGI IMG/M metagenome (GOLD analysis project Ga0335075, IMG submission 206723) | Soil microbial communities from Loxahatchee National Wildlife Refuge, Florida, United States - Lox_Sample_2.4 | ecosystem: Environmental > Terrestrial > Soil > Wetlands | place: USA...
GTTCTCACTCGTCCACATCTGGCACCTCTTGAGTCGGTGCCTCGCGATGAATCATAACTCGTCGAGCCGTATCAAGCCCGCTTCGCTAACCGACTCAAATGACTCGCAGAGTCCTCGGACGGACACTGACATCGTTTGCACGCCAAAGTCTTCGTGCATCCAACGTACCAGCTCGTAGAAGTCATCACCATATATGTTGAGGTCGTAATATATTTGGCTGTCGGCGGATATCATGTGCCCTCTTCTCGGTCGTCCCCAACCTTTGGTGACGATCTGATCGATAACTCGATTTGAGAGGTCTCCATCCTTCCGAGCGGTCATGGCGATGCTGTGCCAGCAATGCTCAACCGCATCGCCTCGTATAGCGCTGTTTTACCGATTTTCAGACGAACTGCCGCGTCGCGCACACTCAGGCCTTTGGCGATGAGGTCCCGTGCGCGTCGGAGCTTCTCGGAAGTGACAACGGGCTGTCGCCCACCTTTGCGTCCACGCGCCGCGGCAGCAGTAAGCCCCGCGCGCGTGCGTTCGCGGATCAAGTCGCGCTCGAACTGCCCCAGTGCACCGAACAGGTGAAACACGAGCCGCCCGCCAGGCGTCGTTGTATCGATCGCCTCGGTGAGAGAGCGGAAGCCAACCCCACGTGTCTCCAACGTCGTCACGGTTTCAATGAGATGTGGCAGCGAGCGACCGAGGCGGTCCGATTTCCAAACAATCAGCACGTCACCATCTCGGACATACTCAAGCGCAGATCGTAATCCGCTGCGATCGGCCCTCGCTCCGGAGACGTGGTCGTCAAACACCTTCACACACCCGCCGCCGCCAAGGCGTCGAACTGCAACGTCGGACTTTGGTCGTTTGTGCTGACGCGGGCGTAGCCAACATGAGCCACGGGGTTTGTCCGTTTTCCCGTCCAGTAACCTTGTGGTCCGGATTCCCGTCTGAAGTCCAGCGTTTCCGGACATTTCGGACGTGGCCGTTTAACGTTCGTTTGTCGGACAGCCGCCGGTAGGGTCGCCACCTCTGGTTCGAGAAGACGGATGACGCATCGACGGCTGCGCAGCATCCGCGGGGATGATGTGCGCAGCCTCTTCAGCGTGGTGTCGCAGCGGACGTTCCTGTTTCACGGGACGATCCGCGACAATCTGCTGCTGGCGCGGCCCGATGCCACCGACGCAAAGCTGTGGCAGGCGCTGGAGGCGGCGTAACTCGCGGGGCGCGCTGGAGGCGGTGATGGCCGGGCGCACGGTGCTTTGGATCACACACCGGCTGGAGGCGATCGCCGAGACGGACCGGATCGCGGTGCTGAAAGCGGGCCGCGTGGTGGAGAGCGGCGTACTGGCTGCCTTGCGCGACAATGGGCGCTATCTGCCCCGTCTGCTGGCCCTGCAGGAGGGCGTGGTGCACCTGTGAGGCGCGGGGAATGTTGTCCGCACTTGTCGTGCCTTCAACCGCTTGCGTCGCGTGCATCGGAGTAGAGCGTGAGCATGCGCGCCAGGACGATGGCGGGATAGACCTGCCCGACGATCGCTTCGAGCGAGGTCAGGCTGCGCGCCAGCGCGTTGACCGGCACGATGTCACCCAACCCCAGCGTCGTCAGTGTGGTGAGGCTGTAATAGCTGAAAGATCCGATCGTGAATGCATCACCTGAACGGATCAGCGCCGCGCTGAAGGCGCCCGGCATCAGGTCGGCGATCAGCCGATAGAGCCAGGCAAAGATCATGGCGATTGCCAGATAGAGCACGATGCAGCCGCGCACGCGATGCGCGGTGATCCGCCCGGGGCCGAACACCACCTCCGCGACAATCCAGGCGAGCACCAGCAGTTCGCCGATGCCGGTGATTGTGTTCACTGTTTCGGTCGCCGGCGTGATCTCGTGGGAGGCAATGATGGCGGCGAGCACTCTGACGCCCACTGCGAGCAGGGCAACCGCGAAGGTCGCGGCCCGGCGCGAGGCGAGCACAAGGATGAGCAGCACGGCCAGCGGCGCGGTGGCCGCGAGCGGCAGGTCCGTTCCCATCACCGCCAGCGGATAGGCGACGAAGATCAGCAGAATCTGCACCACCAGCAATACGGACAGTGTCGGGTCGCGCAGCCGTTCGCCGAGCCCCGTCAGTCCTTCGAATCCTGCTGCCATCGTCTCCTTTCCCCTGCTCCTGTTCCCGTCCCTGGCGCGCGGAAGCGGCGCACGGCGCGGATTCGCCGGCCGGGTCGCAACCGCCCTGCCCCGCCCTTCTGTCGAGGGCGGAAGCGCGATATGGGAGGGCACGATTGGCCGAGCGGCCGCGATGCCCGAGGCGAACCGCCGCACCCGCCAAGGAAGCCGTCATGAGCCTCGAGATCGTCAGCCGCTCGCGTTCATTCGGCGGCACGCAATTCGTCTATCGCCATGCCTCGACGGCGACCGGCACGCCGATGCGATTTTCCGCCTTCGTTCCTCCCCAGGCGGAGCACGGCAAGGTCCCGGTGGTTTGGTTTCTCTCCGGGCTCACCTGCACGGAGGAGAATTTCACCGTCAAGGCGGGCGCGCAGCGGGTTGCCGCCGAGCTTGGCCTGCTCGTCATTGCCCCGGACACCAGCCCGCGCGGGGAAGGCGTGCCGGGCGACCCCGAGGGGTCTTATGATTTCGGCCTTGGCGCCGGCTTCTATGTGGATGCAACGCGCGCGCCGTTCTCCCGGAACTACCGGATGCGCAGTTACATCGAATCCGAGTTGCCGGCGATCGCCGGCGCGTTCCTGCCCGCGGATCTGGCGCGCCAGGGCATCATGGGCCACTCGATGGGCGGGCATGGCGCCATCACCATCGCTTTGCGCAATCCGGGCCGTTTCGCTTCCGTCTCGGCATTGGCGCCGATCGCCGCGCCGATGCGCTGCCCCTGGGGCCTGAAGGCGCTGGCGGGCTATCTGGGCCCGGATCGTGGAGCCTGGCGCGCCTATGATTCCTGCGCCCTCATCGAGGACGGGGCGCGCCTCTCCGGCCTGCTCGTCGACCAGGGCACTGCGGATGGTTTCCTCGAGCAGCAGCTTCATCCCGAATATCTCGAGGCTGCCTGCCAATCCGTGGGCATTCCGCTCACGCTCCGGCGGCAGGAGGGCTATGATCATTCTTATTTCTTTATCGCAACATTTATCGCGGATCATCTCCGCTATCACGCCGCCGCGCTGGGTTTGTCTTCAATGGCGTGAAGCGGGCGCGAAACAAGCCGCCGGCTCCCCTGCCCTCTTCCGCCGAAGCGAGCGCTTCGTCGCCTTCAGGCATCCACGTAAGCGTCGATGGTCCCCTGCTGCACCGCCGACTGAAGCGCGGCGTGATCCCGTTCGGCCTGATCCGCATAGGACAATCCGAAATTGCCCAGCGCCTCGTCGAACTGGTCGCTGTTGCCGAGATAACCGCTGATCATCGCTGCATCGCCTCCCCGGGCGTGGGCACGCGCGAGCGCCCAGCCGCATGCTCGCGCATAGATCAGCAGCATTTCCTCGTCGAAGGTCTCGACCAGCGGCTTGATCTTGGCGTCGCGCAACTGCCGCACGTAGAAGTGCTTGCCTGTGGTGGCGATGAACCAGCCGAGGAAAAGGTCGGAGGCCGGCTGCATCAGCCGCTGGCCGATGACCACCCGCTGGCCGTGCTGGGGGTAGACGCTTTTGCCCGCGTACGGCTCCAGCACCGATTCCACCGCCTCCTTGAACTGCAGGAAGAGCGGGTCGTTCGACGCCGACATCATCAGCACGATCCAGCATCTCCGCCCGACGCTGCCGACCCCGACGACCTTGATCGCCGCATCGACGTAATGATACTGGCCGAGCAGGACGCGGCGCTCCTCGGACAGTGACTCGCCATAGGTGCTCAGCGCGTGGTCGGTGATCTCGTGGAATCCCGGATCGCGAGCCACTTCGGGGTGAAAGATGAGGGGCGGGGTGTCGCGGATGCTAAGCCGGCCGCCCACCATGCCGGCCAGCCTGGGGAAGTCCAGTTCCGAACCGCTGCGCTGCGCCGCCTTGGCGACCCGTGCGCGCACGACAGGCTGCCTGGTCTTGGGCAGGGTCGCGATGACGTCCTCTGCGGTGAGGCGCGCGTACCACACTTCGAGAGGATGCATGGCGGCGAAATCCGCGAGGTGCTTGCGGTAGCTGCGGGCGGTGGCCAGGGCGGCGGCGCGGGCCTTGGCATCGGAGAGGCCGATCGAGCGTGCGGCCAGGACGAAGGATGCGGCGAGCCGTTTCACGTCCCATTCCCAAGGTGCCGGAAGCGTCTCGTCGAAGTCGTTGATGTCGAAGATGATGTTCCTCTCCGGGGTGGCGAAGCCGCCGAAATTCATCATGTGGCAGTCGCCGCAGGCCTGCACCCTGATCCCGGTTGCCGGGGTCCGCGCCAGGTCGGCGGCCATCAGGCCGGCGGAACCGCGGTAGAATGCGAACGGCGATTGCAGCATGCGCCCGTAGCGGATCGGTACCAGATCGGGGAGGCGGTCGGCGTCCGCCGCGCGCAGGATGTCGAGCGGATCGGGCCGGTCCCTGCCCGCCTCCCAGGCGGCCTGGTCGACGCGCGGGACGCGGTCGCGGAGCGCCTTGCCCGCCGCGGTGCGCTCTTCGATCGACAAGGCGTGCGCGGCGGCGCCGGACCGCGCGGGAGGCGGAACATCGGCTTCCGCTGCATGGTCTGGCGGGTGGTGCTTGGGCGAGAGCGGTGCCGGAGGGGCGGTGCGGCCCGAAGATTTCGGCATGGTCATGGCCTCCCATTGGATTTATTGCACAATCTTGACTTCTTGCCAGTTGCCAGATGGAGGACCCGTCCGGTTTCCTCGGGAGGCATCTGTCCGCTTCCGATGCCTCATCGCGGCGGTTCGCTTCAGGCGGCGGCCGGGGACGGGCCGGGTTCCGGCCCGCCCGCCTGGAGGAAGCGGCGGGCCAGGGCCGGGAAGAAGAGCGTCGTCAAGATCGCGCCGCCGACCATGGCAGCGCCCTGGGGCCCCGGCATCAGCCCGCGCTGCACGGCAATGCCGGTGATCGGAACGACCAGCGAGATCTGCGTGCCCAGATGCAGCGCCAGCGCGATGCGCTCCGCCTTCGTCAGTGCAGCCCGGTAGAGGAGCAGCGCCGGGATGCCCCGCACCAGCAGCATCAAAGCCGCGTAGAGCGGCATCATCGCCAGGATCAGCGGGTGCGAGAAGAGAGCGGCGACGTTGAGTTGGGTGCCCGAGGTGATGAAGTAGATCGGCACCAGGAAGGCGGAGCCCACACCGTCGAAGCGATCGGCCATGCTCTCCCGGTGCCCCTCGCCGAGTGCGGAGCGGACGATCGCGCCGGCCACGAACGCACCGACCACCATGTCGATGTCGAGCCGTCGCGACAGGACCGCGAGCAGGATCAAGGCGGCGATCGCGAGACGCACCGGCAACTGGCCGGAGCTTCGCATGGTCTGTTCGACAAGGCGCGCGAGGTAACCCTCGCGGGCGCGCGCGGCGATCACAACGGCAAAGAAGGCGGCCAGCGCGAATGCCAGCATGATCAGCGACTGCAAGGGTGCACGGCCGTGGGCCAACACCAGCGTGAGCGCGATCACGGGCCCGGCCTCCCCCATTTCGATTGCGGCCTGCACCATTGGCCCGTAGGGCGGGTGCAACAGGCGGCCGTCGCGCAGGATCGGCATCAGCACGCCTTCCGCCGTCGTGGAAAGTGCCAGGGCGGTGAGAACGAGGCCGGTGGCAAGCCCGGTCCCGATCAGCAGCGCCGCCGCCGCAAGCGCGAGAACCGCGGAAAAGAACCAGCCGGCGAGCGCGTTTTTGAGCGGCGCGCCCCTGAGGACGGCCGGATCCATCTCGAAACCGGCCATCAGGAACAGCATCCCGAGGCCGAAATTGGCGAGAAACGTCATCGTCACCGCGGGATGGACCCAGCCCAGGATCTGCGGCCCGACAATGGCGCCGATGAGAATCTCCAGGACGACGCGGGGAACCGGCCATCGCGGGAAGAGCGCCGGAATGGAGGCGGCCACCGCGATCGCGATGGCGACGACGATCAGATTCGTGACGTCAATATGTTGCATCGCAGCCCGCCTCGCGGGAGGCGCCTGGTCGGCGCCGTTTCAGGATCTCGGCGATCGTCGTGTCTTCCGCGCAGAGTCCGAGCCCGGCTTAGGGCATGGGGCGCCTGCGGATGATGCACGGTTCTTCACCCGGCCGGCCGGACCGAGCCGGTCAGATCGAAGACGATCTGATCGTGCTGCCACAGCCGCTCGATAAAACGCCGGGCCCGCGCATCGCCAATCCCCCCCGCGGCGCCTTTCAGGATCTCGTCGATCGAGCGATGACCGTCCATTGCGGCGAGCACTCGCTCCTCTGCGGCATCGATGGGCAGGGCGAGGTCGGGGTAGGCATGGGCCGGATTGACCAGGACAGCCGCGTAGCCGGGCGGCGCCCGGTCCCGCACCGAGAACGTCCATGGCAGGCGCAAAGGAACGTAAGCCCGCCATGCATCGCCGTCGAATCCGATGGGCTGGCTCTCGCCGGGGCAATCGTCGCGACGGGCGGTGAAGTGATGCTTCACCATGGTCCCGCGCAACAATTCGAGCGCGGCGTGTTGCCATCGAGGCGGCAGCGAGGCGAGGCGCGCCGCGTGCGGCGTTCGCGCGATGGCCCCGCATTGCGGGAGATAAGGGGCCTGCTCGAACCAGCGCCCGAAGTTCAGGCCGCTCCGCTCGAGCCAGGCGTAGAGTTCAGGTACGGAGTAGGCCCGATCCTGGGGGTGGAGCAGCGCGTCGGCAAGCGCGTCCGGATATGTGAAATCCTTCGCCCGCCGCGCGACGCCGCTGATCGGGTGCTCGGAGGGCAGGGCGCCAATGACGACGCCGAGGTCCCGCAATTCCGCTTCCGAAGTGCCGATCTCGAGCAGGCGGCAATACTCCCGCATCATGTAGATCCCGGCACGTCCGTATGCTGCATAGACCATCAGGTGCATCGCGCCGTTCCGGACAAGAACGCCGCGGAGCGATCTCAGCCCGAGGTCCGGGTCGGGCAGGTGATGCAGCACGCCGGTGCAGACGATCTCGTCGAATGTCCGGCCCAGCTCCCCCACCTCTTCGATCGGCAGCCTGTGGAGATGGAGGTTCCGGAGGTCGTATTTTTGCTGAAGATCCCGGGTGCATCCGAGGCTCGCTTCGCTGATGTCGATGGCCGTCACCCGGGCCTCGGGCTCGCGGAGCGCACAGGTTGCAGCCTGCGACGTGCCGCAGCCGGCAACCAGGATCTCCCGATCCGGCCGCTGCCTCTCCATCGGCCAAAGCAGCAAAGGGAGCGCCCTGCGCCGCTCGGGATTGCGATAAAGCGCGCGATGGCGCTCCAGGTCGCCGAGCGGGGCCGGATATGGATGGCTCTCGTAAAACGCCCGCACATCCTCGGCCGAGGCGGGCGGTGCCGACGTTCTCGTCTGCTTCCCCGCCATTTGCCTCCGTTCGCTCACCTCGATCCCCCGGGAGATCCGCTGCTCGGCCCCTTCCCGCTCGTCCCGGCCGCGTCGGGCGACCGCCGGAAAACCCGGACGGCCGCCCTCGATCCGGTGGCGGTGGAATTACGTGTTGTGGGTACCCTGCTGCATGCTGCGAAGCACGTCGTCGAGGTTGAAACTGGCCGCCTTCTGGCGCTGCGGGTATTCCCTGAAAGTGGCCAGGAATTGCCCGACGTAACCCTGCGCCGGCACCAGCAGGAAGACGTGATTGACGAACCAGTCATAGTAGGTGACCGAGGTGATGTCCGCCCGCTCGAAGGGGTCCGTGCGGAGATTGAACAGCTTCGGCACGCGAAGCGTGACGAACGGCTCGGACCAGACCCGCATGGTCCCGGGCTCCCGCTGTTCGGCGAATACGATCTTCCAGTTGTCGTACCTGAGTGCCACGACCTGCTGGTCGTCATTGCAATACAAGAATGAGTTGCGCGGGCTCTTCTCGACCTGGCCGGTCAGGTACGGCACGAGGTTGTAGCCGTCGAGATGGATTTTGTAGGTCATGTCCCCGATCTTGTAACCCTTCTTCAGCTTCTCGGTGACATCGGGGTCGCCGGCCATGGCCACGAATGTCGGCAGCCAGTCGTGATGGGCGATCATTTCGTTCGAAACGGTGCCCGGCTTGATCTTGCCCGGCCAACGCGCCAGGCAGGGTACCCGGAATGCGCCCTCCCAGTTGGTGTTCTTCTCGTTCCGGAACGGCGTCATCGCCCCATCGGGCCATGAGAACATGTTCGGACCGTTGTCGGTGCTGTACATGACGAAGGTGTTGTCGGTGACACCGGCATCGTCGAGCGCCTTGAGCACGGTGCCGACATTCTTGTCATGATCGATCATGGTGTCGTGGTATTCGCTCTGCCAGCGGCCCGCCTGGCCCCGGCTCTCGGGCTTCGTATGGGTGCGGAAGTGCATGTGGGTGAAATTGACCCAGAGGAAGAAGGGCTTGCCCGCCGCCGCCTGCCGCTTGATGTAGTCCGCGCTGCGGGCGGCAACGTCGTCGTCGATCGTTTCCATCCGCTTCTTGGTCAGCGGGCCGGTGTCATGAACGGTCTGCTTGCCCACCTTGCCGAACCGCGGATCGACAGTCGGGTCGTCCTTTTCGGTCGCCATGCATTCGAGCACGCCGCGCGGGCCGAATCGTTCGCGAAAATGCGGAAATTCCGACCCCTTCGGGTAGTCCGGCAGCTCCGGCTCTTCCTCGGCGTTCAGGTGATAGAGATTGCCGTAGAACTCGTCGAAGCCGTGCACGGTCGGCAGATACTCGTTGCGATCGCCGAGATGGTTCTTGCCGATCTGCGCGGTGGCGTAGCCCAGGGGTTTCAACAGCTCGGCGATCGTCGGGTCCTCCTTGTGCAGGCCGACGGTGGCGGCGGGCAGGCCGACCTTGGTCAACCCGGTACGCAACCCGTGCTGGCCGGTGAGGAACGAGGCCCGTCCCGCCGTGCAGCTCTGTTCGCCGTATGAATCAGTGAACCGCACGCCCTCATGCGCGATGCGGTCGATATTCGGGGTGCGGTAGCCCATCAGCCCATCGCTGTAGCAGCTCAGGTTGGTGATCCCGATATCATCGCCCCAGATGATGACGATGTTCGGCTTGTCTGGCTTGGCCATCTTGGTTCCCTTTCAGTGGTGAGGTGAGTGCAGACACCTGCCGGGCATGGTTGCCCGTTGAGGCGGTCAGGCGAGGCGGAACAGCACAGCAAAAAAGGCGAACAGGCCGATGCAGATCAACAGGACAGCGAGCCCCAAAGCGGGCGAGTGCTTTTCTTCCTCGCTCATACCGGCGATGGCGGCGAAGGATCCACTCCTGAGATAGCGGTCTACCCATCGATACTGCCAGATTGAAATGACGAGCGCGAGCACGCCGCTCAGGATCAGAGCGAGCCCGAGCAAGACCGGTGCTCTTGGAAAAACGGCGGAGCGGTCGCTCGGCGTCTGTTCCAGGCGCTCGAAGAACTGAACGATCGCGAAGCCGAAGCCGATCAGGGCGGTCGCGGTGCGGAGCCACGACATCATCGTGCGTTCGACGCTGAGGCGGGTGCGGATCCAGCCGAAATGACTGTCCGATGTGGTCCTGACCTCGAAGCGGTCCGCGTTGGAAGCGGGGGGCGACGGGGCCATGTCGGGTGCCTTTCCGCTCATGATCGACCTCGGCACTTTCAGGAGATTTGACCGGGGGATGCGCCGTCGCGGCGACGGCCGGCGATGCGCCGGACCGGGCCGCGGACGATCACGTACGGGACGAACGCCAGCAGCACCGCGATCACCACCGATTCGCTGGGATAGAACGTCTTCAGCACGAGAAGCTGATAGATCACGTCCATCACCAAGCCGAGAAGAACGATCCTGGCCGTCGCGTTCAGCCCCTCGTTGAGGCGCGCCGTGCGCTCGCCCGGTGTGCGCAACATCGACCAGAAATAGGCCGGGCGGCCCATCCGGGCATCCCTGAGGCCGTCATGAACCGCCGCCGCAGCAGCCATCAAGGGTTGCAAAATGAAACGGAAACGCATCGGGGCATCCGGCCGGGCGAGCAGGTCTTGCCAGAAGCGCTGCAAGGTCGCGCCCGAGATGCCATTAAAGACGATGCCGGCGACGATGAGCACCAGGACGCATCCGACGACCACCCTGGCGAGGATGCTGAGCTTGTGCGGCGCTGCTTCTGTCATCTCAGCTTCGGCCGTCAGAAGGTGAAGGAGAAGCCGAGGACTGGACCATATTCGGTGAAGCTGATCGAGTGGATCACCGCCCCGGATCCGCTCCGGCCCTGGCTGTTGAGCGCATTGAACCCGGCGATCAGATTGAACCACTTCGTCGCCGCCCAGGTCGCGAAGGCGCCGGCGCTCCATCCCCATGCGCCGCTATCGACCCCCAGCCCCTGCACCGACGCCATGAGCTGGAACCGCCAGCGAGGCCATGGATAGACCGACGCCCTGAAGCCGAGCCAGGGCTGGACGAAATCGCTGCCCTTGTCGAGCGCGCTCTGCAGAAATGGCTGTCCTTGCGGCCCGAACCGGGTCAGATCGAGCGTGGTGCTTTGCGTGAAGTAGGAAAAGCCGACGCGCGCGTCGAGCGTGGCCGGAACCGGGCCGAGCGCGCCGCGATAGACTTCGTACCCAAAGCCGGGTGCCACCCGGACCATGGATGTGCTGATGTCGAGCGAGCGTCCGATGAGTTCAAGCGGTCCCGGCGGGAGTCCCTTGGTTTGCGAGACGGACAAATAGTCGATATTGAGCTCTGCCGACCATGGCCCGTAACGCGCAAGGCCGTACCCCATGAATACGCCGGTCACGGCGTTCCGAATGTCGGAGATGGTCGGCATGCCCGCGTTGATATTGGCGCTCGCGCCGTTGCCAAGCTCGATGTGCGCACTGGTTGCCGGCACCCAGGCGTAGGGGGCGAGTTCGAAATGCCACTGGTAGGCGCCGTCCGGCGCATAGCCGTCATCGGGAGAGACGGCGGCCCGGGCGGCAGGCGGCGCGATGACGGCCAGGAGGCCGGCGAGGAGAATCGCAACGAGCAGGCTTCGCATGGGCCCCATTCCTTCCGTCATGTGCCGGCTCAACCTCCGCCCGGCGATCACATTCGCACCACGCAACGGAACCCGACATGGCTCATTCCGGAATCGACCGGCTGCGCATGGCGCGCGGCGGGGCGGTATCGGCGGCAATAGTTCGGCGCGCAGAGATGCGAGCCGCCTTTGACGACCTTGCGCGGGATGCGGATGGACGAGGTGCATTCATCGTAGCTTCCGGCCATCTCTCCGCCGCGCGGATTCTCCGGGATGCAGCAGGCTTTCGGCGCGTCTCTCGTATGGCGGGCCGAATACCAGTCCGCGGTCCATTCCCAGACATTGCCGACCATGTCGAAGAGGCCGTAGCCGTTCGGCGGGAAAGCCTGGACGGGCGAAGTCCGCGCATAACCGTCCGTGGCGAGGTTCTCGTTCGGGAACGTGCCCTGCCAGGTATTCGCCATGTGCCTGCCGTCGGGCGTGAATGCATCACCCCACGCGAACTCGGCCCCATCGAGGCCGCCGCGCGCGGCATATTCCCATTCCGCCTCGGTTGGCAGTTCCTTGCCCGCCCATTGGGCGTAGGCTTCGGCGTCCTGGTACGCGACATGGACAACCGGATGATCGTCGAGCCCCTGGTTCGACCGGCCGCGACCATAGGGGCGGCGCCAGTTGGCTCCGAATTCGAAGCGCCACCATTGCGACCAGTCATTGAGATCGACCGGCCGGCCGGGCGGGGTGAAGACCAGCGAGCCGGGCCGCAGCATCTCAGGTAGCGCACCCGGATAGTCCTTGGCATCGGGTGCTACCTCGGCCACCGTGACATAGCCGGTCGCCTCGACGAAGTGGCGGAATGCGCGGTTCGTGACCGGAATGCGATCGATCCAGAACGGGCCGACCGCGACAGAATGGACCGGCGATTCCTCCGCGTAGTGCCGGTCGGAGCCCATGCGGAACATGCCGCCCGCGAGACGGACCATGCCCGGGTGAAGGGATGCCTCAGAGCCCGATGCAGCGGGCGGATGGCCGATCAGAGTTTCGTCGTTCAATGGGTCCACCTCTGCTCGGAGGTCCGCCGGCAGGGCCGGGTCGCCTTCGGTTCCGTACGCATGAACGTTCTTTTGCACCGCGCCCGGAAGATGCTGAACAGAGGCGCAGTGTAGATCAAGATCGGTGCCGCTGGGAACGCCACGGCCGCCATCCCGGAGGACGCCCGGATGACGATATCTGGATCCGGACCGGACTGGCGACGAAAGAGACCACGGTTGCGTCCTCGCGTGCACCTCTCGTAACAATTCCTCACCTTAGGCCGCCCCGGCGCCCATGCGTCCTGACCAGCCCACGTCTTGAACGGCGTACGCCGGGCGAGACGCCTCCTCGCCGGCGATGCACAGCCTGCTCATGACGGAATGGTCCCGCTATCCGATTTCGGCAGGCGCCTCGAGCACGGCGGCGGCGGTTATCTCTATTGCGGCATGATTGCGGCACGTCCTATTGCGGCATGTCCTATTGCGGCACGGTGAAGCCGCTCGATCCGTCAGTCTCCTCGCCGTCGGGAAACGACCTCACGACCCAGTGCAGCACATAGGCGCCGGCCGGCGGCCGCGGGGCCGCTGCCGCGAGCACGTTCACCGGCGTGTCATGCGAGGGCGGCAGGGTCTGGATGACGGTGCTGCCCCGGGTGATGAAAAGGACCGCGGTCCGGTGGTCCACCGGGCCGTCGAACCGCACGACGTACTGGGCGTTCTGCCCGGCGAAGTAGATTTGCGGTCCCGGCGGTGAACCGACCACGTGCAGCGGCCGGGCCTGCACGCTTCCCAGCATCATCAGCGAAAGGGCTATTCCGCCGCCGGCCAATCGGAATCCGCGCATCGGGCCTCCTCCCTCGTGCATGGCTTCCCGGAACGATCCGGGAAGCTTTCGATTCAAGCCATTGGGCGCGCCCGCTGCAAGACCGTGCCCGGCTCAGGCGAGAAGCCCGCGCCGTGCCAGGTTGCGCATCAGCGCGCCGGCCCCGAAGGTCCAGGGCGGGCAGGCATCGGCGGACTGGATGCGGTTCACGAGCCGGCCAAGCGCCGGCGTCTCGATCTCCACCAGATCGCCGATCCTGTGCGTGAAGCCCTTGCCTGCCTCGCCGCGATCGGCCACCGGCGCGAACATCGTGCCGAGAAAGAGCGCCGCCCCATCGGGATACTGATGCTCGGGCGAAAAGAGCTGGCGCACCAGTTCTTCCGGGTCGCGGCTGATCTCGCCGATCGAGGATGCCCCCTCCAGCACGAAACCGTCGGTGCCGCGCACCCGAAGCGAGACCGTCATCCGCCGCACATCGTCCATGCCGAACCGGGCATCGAAGAAGCGCAGGAACGGTCCGATGGCGCAGGAGGCGTTGTTGTCCTTGGCCTTGCCGAGGAGCAACGCCGAGCGACCTTCGAAATCCCGCAGATTCACGTCGTTGCCGAGCGCGGCCCCAACGGTGCGTCCGCTCGAGGCGATCACCAGCACAACCTCCGGTTCGGGGTTGTTCCAGAATGATTTCGGATGCACGCCCGCCTCGACCCCCGTGCCGACGGCAGAGAGCGGCTGTGCCTTGGTGAAAATCTCGGCGTCCGGCCCGATCCCGACTTCGAGATACTGGCTCCATGCGCCTTCGCTGATCAGCGTCTCCTTCAGCGCGGTCGCCTCGGCCGATCCCGGCCGAAGCCGTGCGAGATCGCCGCCGACCAGGCGCGTCACCTCCGCGCGGATCGTTATCGCGGCCGCCGGATTGCCGCGCGCCCGCTCCTCGATCACGCGTTCGAGGAGCGAGGTCACGAAGGTGACCCCGGCCGCCTTGATCGCCTGCAGATCGATCGGCGCGAGCAGCGACGGCTTTGCCGCGTCACGCTGCTCGGGCGGCGTATTGGCGAGAATGTCCGCCAGTGTGCCGATTGTCTCGCCCGGCACGCTGCGCACAGACGCTGCCGGATCCGCTGCCTCGCAGAGATCGCGCATGGTCGGGAACGAGCGGGACAGATCGACGAGCGCTCCCTCGCGGACAGCGATGACGGCTGGCCCGGCCTCGCCCGGCAGCCAGACACGCCCGGCGAGTGCTGCGCCTGTCGCGTCTGCCGGAAGTGTGTCCTCGAGCGCCTCTGCCAGCGCACTCATCCGTTGTCCCCCCTCGCCAGGTTCCATGCAGGCTAGACCATGGCGAGGCCCGGTTGAACCGCGGGGCCGCGATTGTCACCCCCTCCCCGTCCCGCTATCGGTGGCTTTGCGCGAGCAATGACGGAGCCGGCGATGCGTTTCGATGACGAACGGGCCCGCGACGTTCTCCGTCGGCTGTTCGATACGGCCGTGGCGGCGGCGGATCCGCGTCAGATTCTGCCGGCCTATCTGCCGGAAAAGCCGAAAGGGCGGTGCATCGTTGTCGGGATGGGCAAGTCGGCCGCGGTGATGGCCGCGGCGCTTGAAGAAGCCTGGCCGGATGTTCCGCTCGAAGGCAGCGTCGTCACCGCCTATGGCTATGCCGTGCCGACGCGGCGGATCGAGGTGATCGAGGCATCGCACCCGGTGCCGGACGCGATGAGCGAGCGCGGCGCGCGGCGTCTCATCGAGCGCGTGCGCGGGCTCGGGCGCGACGATCTCGTGATTGCGCTGATCTCCGGTGGCGGCTCCGCGCTGGCGGCGCTTCCGGCGCCGGGCTTAACGCTTGCCGACAAGCAGGCGGTGAACCGCGCGCTGCTCGCCTCGGGCGCGGCGATCGGGGAGATGAACATCGTCCGCAAGCATCTCTCGGCCATCAAGGGAGGACGGCTGGCCGCGGCGGCGGCGCCCGCGCGCACGCGCACGCTCGCGATCAGCGATGTGGCCGGCGATGATCCGGCGGTGATCGCATCAGGCCCCACTGTTCCCGACCCGAGTACGTTTGCCGATGCGCGGAGCATCCTCGCCCGTTATGGCATCGAGCCGCCCGCCGCCGTGACGCGGCGGCTGGCGGCGGGGGCGGACGAGACACCCAAGCCGGGGAGCCTGCCGGGCGGGGAATTCCGCCTGATCGCAGCCCCGATGACGGCGCTCGAGCAGGCCGCGGAGATCGCACGCGAGGCTGGGCTCACGCCGCTCATTCTCGGCGATGCGGTGGAGGGCGAAGCACGCGAGATGGGGAGGGTGCTGGCGGGGATCGCCGAGAGCGTGCGCCGGCACGGAAAGCCCCTCGCCGCGCCGGCCGTGCTGCTGGTGGGGGGCGAGGCGGGGGTCAGCATGGGGACGGGCCCGGCCGGCCACGGTGGACGCAACACCGAGTTGCTGCTGGCCCTCGCCATCGCCCTCGCAGGCCGGCCCGGCATCTGGGCGATCTCCGGCGATACCGACGGGATCGATGGAATGGACGACGTGGCCGGTGCGATCACCACCCCCGACACGCTGGCGCGGGCGAGCGCCCATGGGCTCGATGCACGGGCGATGCTGGCAGGGCATGACGGGCACAGCTTTTTCGCCGCACTCGGCGATCTCATCCGCACCGGCCCGACGCTGACCAACGTCAATGATTTTCGGGCGATCCTGATTGCCTGAAAGGGCGCGCCATCCCGCGCGCTGACCGAGGAACCGGATCGCCATGGTCGATTTGTCCCGCAAAGCTGCCGCCCGCACGCCACGCATCGTCGAGATGCAGGTCATTCCGGTGGCCGGGCGGGACTGCATGCTGCTGAACCTCGCCGGCGCGCACGGCCCGTTCTTCACCCGCACCGTCGTCCTGCTCAAGGACAGCGCCGGCCATCTCGGGCTCGGCGAAGTGCCGGGCAGCGAGAGCATCCGGCAGGCATTGGAGAATGCGCGCGCGCTCGTGCTCGAGCGGGCGATCGGCGAATACCAGGCAATCCTCAATGCGATCCGGGCCTCGCTCATGGAAGGGACGGAGCGGCCGCGCATCGTGCATCGCGCCCATTCGGATGCCGAAGCTGCCGTGCTGCGCCAGCCGCACGAGATCAATCTTCGGATCGACAACGTGATCACCGGAATCGAGGCCGCGCTGCTCGATCTCCTGGGAAAACATCTTGGCGTGCCGGTGTGCGGGCTGATCGGCCGCGGCAAGCAACGCGATGCGGTCCCGGTGCTTGCCTATCTTTTCTACGTGGGAGACCGCAGGCGGACCGACCTTGCGTATCCGGAACCGACGGGGCCGGCGGGCGGCTGGGCGCGGGTGCGCACCGAGCCCATGCTGGATGCAGATTCCATCGTGCGCCAGGCCGAGGCCGCCACCGAGCGGTACGGCTTTCGCGACTACAAGCTCAAGGGCGGCGTGATGCACGGTGTCGAGGAGATGCAGGCGGTGGAAGCGCTCAAGCGGCGTTTTCCGGACAGCCGCGTGACGCTCGATCCGAACGGGGCATGGTCGCTCGCCGAGGCAATCGCGCTCGGCCGCGCGCATGGCCGGGCGCTCGCCTATGCCGAGGACCCGTGCGGAGCGGAAGACGGTTATTCGGGGCGGGAGGTGATGGCGGAGTTCCGCCGCGCCACCGGCGTGCCGACCGCGACCAACATGGTGGCCACGGACTGGCGGCAGCTTTCCCATTCGCTGGTGCTCAACGCCGTCGATATCCCGCTTGCCGACCCGCATTACTGGACCCTGCAAGGCGCGGTCCGCGTCGCCGAGCTGTGCGAAGCCTTCGGCCTGACCTGGGGCTCGCACTCCAATAATCATTTCGATATCTCGCTTGCCATGTTCGTCCATGCCGCCGCCGCTGCGCCGGGCCGGATCACCGCGATCGACACGCACTGGATCTGGCAGGAGGGGACCGAGCGGCTGACCAGGGCGCCATTCGAGATCGCGGGCGGCGCGGTCCGGCTTCCCGATCGTCCCGGCCTCGGCATCGAGATCGATCCCGCGCAACTCGAAAAGGCGCATGAACTCTACCAACGGGTGGGCAGCGGCGCGCGCGACGACGCGGCGGCCATGCAGTACCTGGTGCCGGGCTGGACGTTCGACCCGAAGCGCCCCAGCCTGGCCCGTGGAACGCCCTGAGCATTCCGGAGACCAGACCATGGATATTCCCGCTCCGCTTCCCTATTCAGACGAAAAGCTCGCGCGGATCCTGCGCACGGTGCGCACGATCGCGCTGGTCGGCGCCTCGCCCGAGTGGAACCGGCCGAGCTATTTCGTGATGAAGTATCTGCAGGGCAAAGGCTTCCGCGTCATCCCCGTCAATCCGACGATTGCCGGAACGACCCTGCTCGGCGAGCAGGTCTATGCCAACCTCAAGGAGATTCCGGATCCGGTTGACATGGTGGACGTCTTCCGCGCCTCCCGGCACGCCGGACCGATCGTTTCCGAGGCGATCGAGATCGGCGCGAAGGTCGTGTGGATGCAGCTTGGCGTGCGGAACGACGAAGCCGCGGCCAAGGCGGAGGCCGCGGGGCTCGAAGTGGTGATGGATCGTTGCCCGAAGATCGAATATGGGCGGCTTGCCGGAGAGCTTTCCTGGAGCGGGGTCAATTCCGGCATTCTGCGCAACCGCCCGGCCCAGGCGCCGAAAGGGCCGAGGAGCCGAGGCAGCCAAAATCCGCGCAACGGCGCCGGGAACGAAACCTTCGGGTTCGAGACGCGCGCCATTCATGCCGGCGCCGCCCCCGACCCCACCACCGGGGCGCGCAGCACGCCGATCTACCAGACGACGGCCTATGTGTTCCAGGACGTGGATCACGCGGCCTCGCTCTTCAACCTGCATGACTTCGGCTATCTCTATTCGCGGCTCACCAACCCGACCGTCTCCGTGCTCGAGGAGCGGGTGGCGAATCTCGAGGGTGGGCGCGCCGGGCTTGCCTG
>Ga0335075_10006676_pt1 | contig 17801 bp, 12 predicted proteins | sample Lox_Sample_24_FD_206723 | JGI IMG/M metagenome (GOLD analysis project Ga0335075, IMG submission 206723) | Soil microbial communities from Loxahatchee National Wildlife Refuge, Florida, United States - Lox_Sample_2.4 | ecosystem: Environmental > Terrestrial > Soil > Wetlands | place: USA...
CTCGTCGATCGCTGCCGCGCGTGCCTTCATCTGCTCGGCGGATGGCGTGAAGCCGGCGCGTCGGGTCCGACGGCGGATGAGCCGTCGCTGCCTGGCCGTGGGCCCGTGGCCGGTCAGTATGTGGCGTATGGCCGAGTGGCACCACCACCTGGTCGCTGCGGTCGATACCGGATTGACAGCTGCGCTTATGCGACGCCCGATCCGGTTCATCATGCCTCCCGCTTGAGACGGACCCGCCTGCCCCCATGGTCCGCCGGTCACGGCGAAGATGCGAACCGGTACCGGCGATCGTTTGTCCCGCCCCGCCGCCGGCCGCCGGGCACGGGGCGGACGAGCATCCCAGGCACGGGGCCGAGAGGATCACGAAATGTGACCGGCTCCCGCTGATGGTGGCTGAGTGCCGGGCGGGAGTGGATCTTCGTCCGGTAGTGTCCGGGTGTGCCCGCCGGTCAGGAGCCTGCGTCGTATGAGGCGCTCGCGGCGCTGGTGGTGTCGCTGCGCGGGGATCTGGCGGATGCGGTGGCGGAGCTGACGCGGGCGCGGGAGCGGATCGCTGAGCTTGAGGACCGGCTGAGGAAGACGTCGCGGAATTCCTCCAGGCCGCCGTCGGGTGACGGGTTAGCGAAAGCCGCCGCCCCGGTCACGGTCGCTGCGGAAGAAGACCGGGCGCAAGCCTGGCGGGCAGGACGGGCATCCGGGCACGACGCTGGCCCAGGCCGCGAAGCCGGACCGGGAGGAACGGCACGAGCCGACGTGCTGCCGAAGGTGCGGGGCGGGCCTGGCGGGCCGGCCGGTCGCCGGGGTCGGCGCGGCCAGATCTTTGACCTCCCGCCGGTAAAGGTGCAGGTGACCGAGCATCAGCTGATCGAGCGGGAGTGCGGCTGCGGGCACCGTAGCAGGGGCGCGGCCGCGGAGGGGGCGGACGCGCCGGTGCAGTACGGCCCCCGGATCGCGGCGGTCATCATCTACCTCTACATCGGCCAGTTCCTGTCCAGGAAGCGCACCGCGCAGGCGCTCGCCGAGCTGTTCGGCGTCCCGTTGTCGCCGGGGACGGTCGCGGGCATCACGGCCCGGGCCGCCGGGAGGCTGGATGCTTTCCTGCACCGGGTCCGCGAGAACATCACCGCCAGCGCTGTCGCCGGGTTCGACGAGACCGGGTTCCGGGTGGCGGGCCGGCTGCACTGGGTGCACTGCGCCCGGACCGGCAGGTACACCCTGCTCATGGTGCACCCCCGGCGCGGCGCACAGGCGATGGAGGCGATGGGGATCCTGCCGTCCTTCGGGGTCGCCGTCCATGACGCCTGGGCCCCGTATGACACGTGTAGCGGCCCTGAGCACCAGCTTTGCTGCGCGCACGCGCTGCGGGAACTACAGGCCGTCACCGACGCCGCGCCCGCGGGCCGATGGTGCTGGGCGGCCCAGGCCGCCGACGCGCTCACCACGATGCAGGCGCTGGTCAGCACGGGCCTGCGCGACCGCACCCGACGGCGCGGCCCGCTCACGGATCCTGGCAGCCTGAGCTGCGGAGATCTCCTTCGAGTGACCGCGCGGGACCAGGTCACACAGCACCGCGTGCAGTCGGCAGGCGACCTGGTTGCGTAGCCGGGCCAGGCCACGGTGGCGCTTGGACCATACCTTCAGCACCGCCGGGTGGTCCTCGGCGGTCACCGGGCGCGCCGTCTTGGACCGCAGCGCTGCAACCGCGACCGGCAATGCGTCGTTGGGGTCGTTCTTGTTCGTGTCGCCGGCCTGCAGCAGCCGCACCCGGGCGGCCAGCTTGGGCTGCACGTCCAGGACCCGCTCGCCGGCGGCGCAAGCATGATCAGGACCTTGCGATACAAGTCAACCCGCTCCGCCCGGCCGGGAACCTCCCGACGTCCGCCCAATCTAGACGCCCAGACGTCACGCGCGCGTTTACACGACACCCTGCACAGTCCGCCCCGGCCCACGTTCCGCAAGCCAGTAGCCGCGCAGGCGGCACTGCGCGCCTCGTTCGTAGCGAGGGCGGATTACGCAGCGTGGGGTAATCGACTCCGCTGCATGTTCCAGAACGATTCGGGCGCGACGCCCGACTTCGGTCACTTGATCACAAATCCGGTCCGGATTCCCCGTTCTGCGCTGTGCAGCGGGAGCCCTGGCACATGCCTGTGCGGGTGGTTTATGGGCCGGCCGGGCGCCGGGGCTGGCCGGGCTGTGTGAGGGGGTGTTGCCCGGCGGCGCCAGGTGCTGGCTGCAGTGGCTTGGCCGGGCCTTTTACGCTGTGCCCGTGGAGACTCTCACGTTCCTGTTCACCGACATTGAGGGCTCGACGGTGCTGCTGCGGCGGCTGGGGGAAGACGTCTACGCGCAGGTACTGGCCGACCACCATTCGCTCATCCGGTCGGGCCTGGCCGCTCACGAGGGTACGGAGGTGGGTACCCAGGGAGATGCGTTCTTCGCCGTGTTCTCCTCGCCGAGGGCCTGCGTAACGGCAGTGGCGGAGATGCAGCAGGCCCTGGAGGCACGCCGATGGCCTGGGGGGAGCATGTCCGGGTGCGGATGGGTGTGCACACCGGTGCGGCCGCGCAGACCGTTACCGGTCTGGTGGGCCTGGATGTCCACCGCGCCGCCCGGGTGGCGGCGGTCGCGTACGGGGGCCAGGTGCTGCTGTCGGAGACCGCGGCGGCCCTGGTCCGCGATTCGCTCCCGCCCGGCACGGCGCTTCGGGATCTGGGGGTGCACCGGCTGAAGGACCTGGGCCGCCCGGAGCAGATCTTCCAGCTGGACGTGGCGGGCCTGCAGGCCGAGTTCGCGCCGCTGCGCTCGCTGGGCAATCCGGCGCTGCCGAACAATCTCCCGGCCCAGCTGGCGACGTTCATCGGCCGCGAGCGGGAACTTTCCGACCTGCGGGGCTTGGTCGGATCCTCTCGCCTGGTCACCCTGACCGGGGCGGGCGGGTCGGGCAAGACCAGGCTGGGCCTGCAGGTGGCCGCCGAGCTCCTGGATGGGTCCGGTGACGGGGTCTGGCTGGTGGAGCTGGCTGCCGTCGCCGACGAGGACGCGGTGGCGCCGTCCATCTGCCGGGCGCTGGGGATAGCCACCCAGCCGGGCCGGGCCGTCCCGGAGACTCTGCTGGACGCCCTGGCCCTGCAGGACGTGCTGATCGTGCTCGACAACTGCGAGCATCTGATCGGCGCCTGCGCCAAGACCGCTGAGGCCATCTTGCGGCGCTGCCCAAGGGTCCACGTGCTGGCCACCAGCCGCGAGCCGCTGGGCGTCGGCGGCGAGACGATTTACCGGGTGCCGCCGTTGTCGCTGCCCGGACCCGGTGACGGCGGCTTCCCGGCGCCCGGGTCCTCGGATGCGGTCGCGCTGTTCGTCGAGCGGGCTAAAGAGCAGGGCGCTGGCCTGCTCCTCGATGAGGAAACCGGCCGGCTGGTGGTGTCGGTCTGCGCGCGGCTGGACGGGATGCCGCTGGCCATCGAGCTCGCTGCGGCCCGGTTGCGCTCGCTGTCGCTTGGTGCCCTGCACGACCGTCTCGACCAGCGGTTCCGTCTCCTGACCGGGGGGAGCCGCACCGCCTTGGGGCGGCAGCAGACCCTGGAGGCGACCGTCGACTGGTCCTATTCGCTGCTCAACGGGGCCGAACAGTTGCTGCTTCGGCGGCTGTCGGTGTTCGCCGAAGGCTTCGACCTCGAGGCCGCCGAGGCGGTGTGCGGCTTCGGTGACATCGAGGCGCTCGAGGTCACCGGCCTGCTCGGCTCGCTGGTGGACAAGAGCCTGGTCGGGGCGGAGCGCACGGGGGGAGCCCTGCGTTACCGGCTGCTGGAGACCATCCGCCAGTTCGCCGCCGAACGGCTCGCCGAGGCAGGCGCGGACGAAGCCGCCGCCGTGGCGGCGGCACACAGCGAATACTTCCTGGCGGTCGCCGAGACGGCGGCACCTCATCTGAACGGGCCGGACCAGGGCGAGTGGTTCGCGCGGCTGGATGCCGAGCAGGCCAACCTGCGGCGCGCCGCGGACCATGCGGCCGGCCGGCCAGACGGGACCACACAGGTGCTGCGCTTTGGTGCCGCGCTCCGGGTGTACTGGATGACGCGCTCTCGCAATGAGGAAGCCCTCAGCCTGCTCACGCCGACGCTGGAGCGGCCCGACGCCCGCACCGAGCCTGGGCTATTCGGCAAGGCACTGGTCACGGCCGCGACACTTGCGCAGTTTCATGACATGGCAGCGGCCCGGCAGCTTGGCGAGCAGGCGGTGGAGTTCGCCCGCCTGCAGCGCGACGACCAGCTGCAAAGCGATTCCCTGCTGGTACTGAGCTCCACGTACTACTACGCCGGTGAGCCTCAGCGGGGATTCCCCCTCGCGGAGGAGTCCGTGCAGCACGCCCGGCGACTCGGTGACGATGCCTTGCTCGGCGCGAGCCTCATGGTGTATCTGGTGTACGCCGATCGCATCGGCCCGGCCCGCTGCGGGCAGCTGTTCGCCGAGGCCATCGCCTGCACCGAACGATCCGGCGACCGGTTCGCGGCCTGCCTGCTGCACAACAACGCAGGCAGCCACGCCCTGCAAGCCGGCGACATCCCTGCCGCCCGGGCCCACCTGGAGCAAGCGGCACAGGCCAGGCAGGAGATCGGGCTCACAAGCCATTTCGTGTCGACCAACCTGGCCTGGGTGCTGCGCCAGGAGGGTGACCTGCCCGGTGCGCGGTCCAGGTTCGAAGAAGGCCTGCAGATCAGCCGCCGCAACGGGGACCGTTCAGGCCTGGCCTACGCCAGCCTCGGCCTGGCGTGCCTCACCGCCGACGCGGGCGACTGGTACCGGGCCGGGCAGCTGCACGGTATCGCCCAGGCCTGCCTGGACCAGACCGGAGAAAGCTGGCAAGAGCCCGAAACGGGCTACCGCCACGACAGCCTCAACAAGCTACGCTCCGCCCTCGGCGAGGAGCAGTTCCAGCGTGCCTACACCCGGGGCCAGGCGCTCGGCCTCGACCAAGCCCTCGACCTCGGAACGGCCCGGTCCGCCTGACAGATCGTTCCGGTCACGACATGATGCCGAGCCTGATCCTTGCGAGCCAGCCATAACGATCATTCGGGTGCTACCAGACGGCCAAAACGGCTGACCCAAGCCGGTGCCAGAACGGCGGCTCGGCGGGCACCCTCGTCATCACTCGACGTAGTCATGACTGCCGACGCGGCCAGCCTCGGCCGTCGACTTGGCCAACCCGATCGTGTGGCAGGCACAGCTGCCCGGTCCGCGCTCAACGCGGCATAGTAAGTCGGCAATGGCGAGGCGTTCGCTCGGACGGGGGTGATGATGAGACAACCAACATTGTTCCTGACTGTGGGACTCCCAGGCACCGGGAAGACCACTGCTGCCCGGCGCATGGAGATCGAGAAGAAGGCACTTCGTCTCACGAAGGACGAATGGGTGAAGGCTTTGTACGGGCACGAGAATCCGCCATCGGCCCAGGACGTGATCGAAGGGCGGCTCATCCAGATCGGGCTGCGCGTTCTCGAACTCGGCAACAACGTCGTGATCGACTACGGCCTCTGGGGTCGAGACGAGCGCTCCGCTCTACGGCAGGCAGCAGCAGACCTCGGCGCGATGGTGGAGATGCACTACTTCGAACTCACCCCAGCCGAGCAGCGGAGACGACTTGATCAGCGCCAAGCCGAAGCGTCACACACGACTTGGCACATGTCCGACGAGGAACTCGCCGAGTGGTCCGCTAGCATCGACATCCCAACGCCAGGCGAACTCGACGGCAGTGAACCTATTGATGACCCACCGGCTGGATCCGCGACATGGGACGAGTGGCGCAGGCATCGCTGGCCGCCGTCGGTCTACTGACGCCTGTTCTTCTCCCCCCGCGAGCGGCGGCTACGACTCTGCCCAAGGGGCGCGTGCCACGACCGATCATCGCCTCCTCCGGTAGACCTCGGCGCGCAGAGCGACCTGATGGGCGCGCCTGAGCCGATCAGCATCGAGGCCGTCCTGGCCGCGCGGCAACAACGGCACGGCCGGACAAGCGGGCGGCCGTAAGGGAATGGGGTGGTGGGCTGGCCACTACTGCACACAGCGTGGCGGTGGCGCCCCGACGCCAGGTAGCGGACATGGCGGCTGACGTGACAGGGCCACGGGATGGCCCGGTCAGCCACGCAATCCGGGGTGTGGCCGCAGGCGCAAATGTGCCATCGACCTGCTACCGGTCGCGGCGCAACCGCGGTGTCTCGCCGGGGGTCCAAAAGGAATGCGGCCACTTATGCGGTGCGCGCCGGCACGACGCTCCTCCTGGCCGCCTGCGCGGCCATGGCAGTGGCGGGCTGCGCCGCTACGCACACGACGACGGGACCGGTAACGGCGGGAACGGCGGCCTCGCCCACGCCGCGAGAGCGCGCCGCCGCCGAGGCGGCGGCCATTCTGAGGGCATTTGCTGTGCCCTCGGGCGCGCAGCGGTTGCAGCAGGCGCCGGGTACGCTCAAGGTCCCGATCTCCACCCTCGTCTCCACCACGCTGGTGGACGACGTCTCCTTCTGGCGGGCGCCCGGCCAGCCGCAGGCGGTACTGGCCTGGGAGCAGGCGCACCTGCCCCGCCGCTTCACGCCCGAAGACGCCGATTTCGGGCCGCCGTCATGGGACCGCACGTTCTCGCTGCCTCCGATTCCCGGCGTCCTGAACGCCCGGGACCTAGTGGTCGAGGTGACCGGAGTCGGCAACGGGGAGACCGCGATCCGGGTGGACGCCCAGGTGAGCTGGCAGCCGCAGCGGCCGGCCTCCGAGCGGGCGCCGTCCGCCGCCCGCGTGGTCACGATCAGCCAGCTGCCCAGCCTCGACCCGCACGCCAAGCGTCCGCCCGCGCCGGTCACGATCACCGACCTGGCGGTCGTCGGGCGGCTCGCGGCGCTCGTCGACAGCCTCCAGCTGTCCACGATCGGACCGGACGCCTCCTGCCCGCTGCCCGCCGACGGCGGGATCAGGCTGACGTTCCTCGCCAGGGCCGGCGGCCCGCCGCTCGCGGTCGCGCAAGGCCCCGCCCCCTGCGGCACCGTGCAGTTCAGCATCGGCGGCAGTCAACAACCCGCGCTTCAGATCACGGACTCGTTCATCCCGCAGGTCCTCATGCTCGCGGGCCTGCACTGGAAGGTCCCGTAGGACACGTGGCCAGCGGATGTCGGCCCGGTCAGCATCTGCGCAGACCCGCTCGGCGGGCGACGTGCACCGGCGTCGATGGCGTCAGCACGGGCTTGCCCGGAAGGGTACTGCTGGCCGACCCGGCCTGCCCGGGCGGCTCGCAGCAGTCCGGTGCGTGAGTCAGCAGCGTGCGCCAGGTGGGTGAGCACGTGCGCACGCGTCCAGCCGGGCAGTGCCGAAGCTTGGTACAAGCCGTCATCAGTCAGCGCCTGCGCCGTGGCCAAAAAGCGGGCCGCGCTGCCGGGCGAGAGCACGCGTCAGGGCCTCGACGGCGGCGAATGCCGCTGTGGTCATAGACCTCCCGGCGCTTGGGCGGACCACCGCCCCGCCTGTGACGAAGGTGATCGAGCCCCGAGATCGGACCCGGGGCGCGGCGTACCGGCGCACGTCCAGCTCCCGAAGAACTTGCCATCCATGAACGTCCGGGCGCGGGCGAGGTCTTGTTCGAGGAACACGCCGGACCGTCTGGGCCGGGCAGCATCATCGCCGCCATCGCGGCTGCCCCGCGACTATTATGTGTGGCTGGATTCCATCGACTTGTCGCTGGATCTGGGGGTGATCGGCCGGCGCGTCGAGGTGGTGGCCAGCCGGGACCGGGTCCGGGCGCGGCACCAGACCCTGACCGACCCTCGCGCGCTGGGCCGCCGCCCAGGCGCTGCGCTGCGGGTGGCTGCCGGTGGTCTGGCCGCCGTCCGGGCCGGAGGTGCGGATCCGCTGCCTGGTCGGCTAAGACGGCGCACTCGGCCTGGACGGGGGCTCGCCTGATGGCCCCGGCCAAGACCGGCCGGGGACCTGGCCGCCGTCCGGTTCGCGGTTCGCGCCGCCGGCGACTCACCGGCAGGCATCGCGGCCTCAGGTCCGGGAAGCTGACGCGGCTGAGGTAGGCGTCGACTCGCCCACCGTCGGCCTCGCCGAGCCTGGCGCCGCGCGGTGCTGCCCGCGGTCACGGCGCAGTATCGTCAGCACGGTCAGCGCGGCCGGGTCGGCGGGTTCGGCCACGGTGAACCGGAAGTCGGCGGGGGCGCCAGTGGCGAAAAGCCGCTCGCCCTGTCCGGCGACGGTCGGGAAGGTGATCAGCCGGTACTCGTCGACCAGGTCGGCGGCGGCCAGCGCGTGCACCAGGCTCAGGCTGCCGATCACGACGATGTCGTGTCGCGCACGCTCGGCTGTGGCCCAGGCCACCGGGTCGCCATCGATTGCCGCCGAATTCGGCCAGGCGGTCGCGTCGATGCCGGTGCGGGTGGCGACGCGCTTGGGCACGGCATTCATCAACCGGGCGTAGTCCCCGTCGCGACCCGGCCAGAGCCGGGCGAAGTGCTCCCAGGTCCGTCGGCCGTAGAGCTGGACGCCTTGCTCCATCCGCGGCCCGAGGCGGAATTTGTCGTCGCTGACCGGCCCGGGCCCGTACCGGAACGCCCAGCCGCCGTGACCCGTCCCCCACCGCCCGTCGGGGTCTGAGACCACGCCGTCGAGCGTGACGAACTGGATGACAATGACGTCGCCCATCGCGGGCTCCCTCCTGCTATGGCGGCTCTCGTCCGGCCGCCCTCACCGGGCGCATACCGGGACCGGGTGGCGAGCTCATCGCTGCCTGGACAGTTTGCGCTGGTCATGCCGCCCAGTCTGAGCCGGCTGCGGTGGGCGCGGCCAGTGCCCCGAGCACCAATCCTGCATGACATTGCCACCCCCCGGACGTGCACTTTGCACCCCGCGGACATCAGCCGGGCGCGGTGGTCACGGCGTTCTCCGCTCGGAAAAGCGCGGTAAGCCGCTCGCCCGCCTCCGGGCCGCGCTGGCCGCGATGCTCACCGCGTGGCCAAGCGGCGTGACCGGTGGTATCCGACGTCGAGGTCGTGGGTGGGTGACCGCGATGGTGGTGGTGTGGTGCAGTCTGTGGACCAGTTCCAAGGACATGCCAACGGCGTCCAGGTGGCCGGGCCTGGGCGATGGGCGCGCGCCATTCTGCGGGTGCGCCGGCTATACATGACCGCAGTCCCATCCGGCGGTCACGGAGAAGAACCAGGGTCCGGTGATGTCGGGGCAGGCGCGGCGCGTGACGTGGCTGTGGGCCGCGCGATCTGGGCAGCGGCCGGTGCCCTGCCGCGCACGCCGGCGGGTTGTCCTGCGGGCATGCGCGCCCCGCCGCCATCGCCGCGGCGGGCACCGGGCGGGCTGCGGGGGGCTTCGATGATGCTGGCGGTGCCTGCCCGCTCGTCCGGTGATGTGTCCCGCCGGGCGAGTATGCTGGCCGCTGCCGTTTTGTGCCTGCTGCTGGTCAAGGACGTCTTTTACGCCGCCGATCCGGTCTTCGGGGGCGGGGCAGCCCAGGTGCCGTTCGTGGTGGCGGTGTTCGTGACACCGCTGCTGTTTGCGTTTCGTGGTCCGCGGCTGGTGCTGGCCCGCTTCCGGTGGCCGCTGCTGGCGGTGCAGGCGGTGCTGACCTGGGTGCCGTTCGCGGTGTTCGGCCGGCAGTGGCAGGTGGGCGTCGGAGGGCTGCTGGCCGGGCTGGTGCTGCTGACGGTGCCGGGCCTGGTGTCATGGCTGGCAGCCGGGTCGCTGCTGGTGGCCGACGTCGCGGTGCGGGCCGGCGTCGTGGGTTTGCCCCCTTTCGGCGTGGCTGGGTGGCCACGCGCACTGTGGGCATCGGTCGCGTTCACCGACCTCGGGCTGGCGTTTTTCGGGGTGATCCGGCTGGCGCAGCTGGTCGGTGAGTTGCAGGACGCACAGGACCAGCAGGCCGGGCTGGCCGTCGCCGCGGAGCGGCTGACGGCGGCCGGGGACCTGCAGATAGCGGTCGGCGAACGCCTGGACACCATCGCCGCGATGGCCGCGGCCGCGCGGCGGGCGCTGGCCCGCGACCCGGGCGAGGCGCGGGCCCAGGTGACGGCTGCGGGTGCCGCGGCCAGGCAGGTGGCGGCGCAGGCCCGCGCGATCACCCTCGGCCGCCGCGCCCTGCCACAGGCCGAGCCTGGCGCACCGCCCCCGGGCGGCGCGGTCATCGGGGCGCGGCTCGCGTGGGCGGTCCTGGTCGTGGTGTTGTGTGGATATGCCACTGTCGCGTTGATCGACGCCGCTGCCGGCTACGGCCCGCGGCGTACGGTATTTGTGGTGGTCGGCGTTGCGGCGAGCATGGTGTTGCAGCTGCATCACTCGTGGGCGGCACGTCAGGGAAGGCGGCCGCAGGCGTGGCCGGTCACGCTAGGCCTGCAGGCGGTGCTGGCGTACGCGTTCTTCCTGCCGCCGCTGGGGGCATTGTTTACGCTCACCCCGTTCCTGGCCGGGTCGGTGCTGCTGCTGGTGCCCGGCCGGTGGCGGTGGGCGGGTTATGCGGCGGTTGTGGTCAGCTGGCCGGCGCTGTATGCCACGGTGCCGCTGTTCGGGACAGCCAGTGCCCGGGGCGCGCTGACAATCCTCTATTGGGCCGTTAGCATCGCGGGCATCGGGCTGCTGGTGTATGGGTTGTCCTGGCTGGCGGGGATGGCTCGCGAGCTGGAGGCGGTCCGCGGAGAGCTGGCCCAGATGGCGGCGGTGCGCGAACGGCTGCGGGTGGCCCGGGACGTGCATGACCTGCTCGGCCTCGGATTGTCGGCGATCGCGCTGAAAACCGACCTGATCGGCAAGCTGATCGGCCGCGACGATGACCGGGCCGCCGCCGAGATCGGCGAGCTGGGCCGGACATGCGCCGCGGCCCGGGCTGACATCCGGCTGGTGACCGGCGGCGGGCAGCAGCTGTCGCTGGCTACCGAGCTGGCCGTGGCCGGCCAGATCCTGGCCTCGGCCGGGGTGCAGGTGCGCGCCAGAATGCCCGCCGGGCCGCCGCCGGCCCCGGCCGATAGCGCGCTGGCGGTGGTGCTTCGGGAGGCGGTCACCAACATCCTGCGGCACAGCACCGCCACATCCTGCACAATCGAGGCCGCCGCCGGTGACGGCGCGACGCGGATGACGGTCAGCAACGACGGGGTGACCGGGCGGGCCGGCCCGCCTGGCGGCGACGGCAGCCGCGGCCCGGCCGGGGGCAGCGGGCTGGCGAACCTCACCGCCCGGGTGCAGGCCGCGGGCGGGCAGCTAACTACCCGCCGCCACGGCGACTGGTTCGAGCTGACCGTGCACATCCCGCTGCTGGGTCCCGGCGCGGTCACCGAGCCTGCCCCGGCCCCTGCCCGGGGTCTGGGAGCGCATCGGCCAGCCGGGGGTCGATGACCTGCTCGCCGCGGGCCACGGCACGCACTGCGGCGACGAGATCTTCCGAGGGGATGTCTTTGAGCAAGAACCCCCGCGCACCGGCGCGCAGCGCCGCGTCCAGGTTGCCCGGGGCCTGCAGGCCGGTGAGGATCAGCACCTTGCAAGCGGGCAGGCCGCGGGCCAGCTCAGCGGCGGCGGTCAGGCCGCTGGTGCCGGGCAGGCCGATGTCCAGCAGCGCCACGTCCGGGCGTTGCGCCAGGGCGGCCGGGACAACCTGGTCCCCCGATGCCAGCGCGGCGGTCACCTCGATGTCTGGTTCCAGGCCGAGCAACGCAGCCAGGGTGTCGCGCACCACCGCGACATCCTCGGCGAGCAGCACACGGATCACCGGGCGCTGCCCGGTGCTCCCGCCGTGCGGGGCGTGCTGGCCCGCCGGTGGCGCCGGAACCGGTGTACCGCCCATCCCTGCCGAGTCTGGCCCACGCGGCCGCCGTTGCGGAACCCGCGCCGGGCACGACTTGCCCATGCATTTCACACCACCGGCGGCATGCAGATTGCATACCCGCCGGCCTTTAGCCGCCTGCCCCGGACGGCCCGGCGGGCGTTACAGCCATCCGGCCTCGGCGGCGATGCGCACCGCGTCCACCCGGTTGCGGGCGCCGAGCTTGGTGACCGCCGAGGCCAGGTAGTTGCGCACCGTGCCATACGACAGGTGCACCGCGGCGGCGATCTCGGCCGGGCCGGCACCGGCCGCGAACATGCGCAGCACCTGCGCCTCGCGCGGCGACAACGGGTTGTCCGCGACCTCCAGCGCCGCCAGCGCCAGCTGCGGGTCGATCACCCGCCCGCCCGCGGCGACCGTGCGGACCGCATCGGCCAGCTCGGCTGCCGGGGTGTCTTTGACCAGGAACCCGGCCACGTGCGCGGACACGGCACGGCGCAGGTTCCCCGGATTGCCCAGCGCGGTCAAGATCAGCACCCGGCAGGCCGGGCACTGCTCCCGCAGCTCCGCCGCGGCGGTCAGCCCGTCGGTGCCGGGCAGGTCGATGTCGACAACGGCCACATCCGGTCGCTGGCCGATCGCCGCCGGCACGATGGCCTCGCCGTCGCTGACCTCGACCACCACCTCGATGTCATCTTCCAGGTTCAGCACCGCAACCATCGTGTCCCGCAGGATCCGCATGTCCTCGGCCACCAGCACCCGGATCACCCCGCCTGCCGGGCCCGGCGGCACGCCAGCCGCCGGGCCGGGCGGCGACCCTGCTCCGGTCACTATGCTCCTTAACCCATCGCTACCCCAGCCGGTCATGCACACACCGATCTTCCCACCTGCGGATCGGGGACCGCAGAGCCTCCACGGCCACACCCGGTCTACTCAGGGAGCCCGGCTGGCTCCCGACGCTCCGGGGTCCTCAGGGCTGACGAACAGGATGGCCTGCTCGACGCGAACGGCAGGCCGTGAAGGCGCGGGGCGATGTCACGAAATCGGCTGCCAGGGCTGCCGCGCCCCATGGCGGTGAAGCTCAGGGCGGGCCTGGCACGGACTGGCCGGACGCCCAAGGCTGGCCACGGCGGGAAGGCACCGGCGCAGAATGCACCCGCGCTGCCGACCAGCCGTTTGGCTCGACAGCGCCTTCGCCAGCCAGCGGCGGTTTGTCGCCAACGCCTCGCATGAGCTGCGCACTATCCGTGCCGCCAGGCGCCGGCGGGACCGGGCGTCTCGCTGACCGGTCCCGCCGGTGCTGCCCCGCGAGACTCCGTGGTGCTGACCTTCCCCGGCGGCCTGAAGTAGGAGAAGGCGCTGTTCATCCACGGCTGCTGGTCGCGCTCAGGCGTTGGCGATATTCTGGCGCGTCGTCTCAAGCCGGTCGAGTTTGCGGATGACGATCGGCTGCGTGTCCTTGTCCTTGTCCTTGGCTGTTTCCGTGGGCTGGTCGTGTGCGGCCTCGAGGATGTCTGGCATGTCCTTCCACCTCCTCTCCTGTTCGCGGTTGGCGCCTTGTGATCGATCGGACCTGATGTCCATGGCGGTGCCACCAGCGGCTCACCCACAGGATCTGGAAACCCAGCAGGACGGCCAGGGCCGCGCCCCCATCCAGGGTTCCGGTAAGAGTGGTGCCGGTTTCGGATACCGCGCGGGCAACGAGAGTGATCAGGGCGGGCAGTGACACGGCGAACTCAACACCGAGGCAGATAGCGGTCCCGCCAAGGAGGACGGCGCTGTACAGGCGGATCGCGCGGCGCTGCGGCAGCTGGTACTCCTCGCTGGGGTCGGGGTCGTCAGCGTGCCTGACCGGCCGGGTGACACGCCCAAAGAGATAGCGAAGATATGCCGAGCCGTCCGCGTACAGATTGGCGCACCTGGTGATGTCCTGGAAGACGAAGTAGATATCGGTGCGCATGAAGACCAGGAACTGAATGAGCAGTCCGAGAAGCGCCTCGGCGGCTGCCACTGCCAGCAGGTGACTGGCCAGGCCATGCGGATCGCCTAGCCAGAGCACGATCAGGAAGATCCCCGCGGCGCAGATATCGGCGCTCATGCCGGCCAGGTACACGGTCATCCGCGTTCGTCGTGTCGCCGCCCAGACACCACTCACGTCGGTCTGCGCGGTAAGGAACTGCAGCCTGGTGCTGAGAGTTATCCGGGCGGGCACTCCGGCTGCCCGTGCAGTGGCCAGGTGCGCGAGTTCGTGCACCAGGATGAGCGTCCATGCGATCGCGGCGTTGACCGCGAGCACTATGCCAGCGTGTTTGCTCCAGACGAGTACCCGGTAACTCGGGAGCAGTGCCGGGTGCAGCGCCAGCACGACCACGGCGGCCACTGCGAAGCCCGCCACCATGACCGGCGCGAGCGGATGCATGAGCCAGCGCACATGCGCGGGCCGCAGCCAGGGCAGGCTGGCCCGGAGAGGAGCTTTATCCGGACGGGCAAGCTCATCGACCATGGCGACGAAGCCCAGTTCATCGAGCGCGGCCACGAAGTCGGCGACGCCGAAGCTCGTCCCGGTCTCCGCTCGGAGAATCGCCGCAACGTCGTCAACGGCACGGCCTTCGCCGAGCAGCGCGATAATGCGGTGCGCCACTTCTGGCACAGTGATGAAGTCACCTGTCTCGATCCGGCCGATCACCCAGCCGTCCCCGTCTGGGCGCTCGCACAGGCGGCGGAGCCGCACCCGCGATCCGCCCGCCACTCCGACGGTTCCCGCGGTCTGCTCCGTTGCCATTGCGCTGCCGCCTCCGTCACCGTGCCGTTCCGCAGGCTTCGCATTCAGGGTGGGGCGGGTCATCGAGCACCAGCGGAGCGTCAAGAGCGCCGAGGTTCACCGTTACGATGCGGCCCGGGACGACGGGCGGTATGCCGGTGAGGAGCGATATGACCAGGTGAGCGGCGAGATAACCAGATACTCCTGCGGGCACCGCGCCAACCGCGCTGAAGACAGCCGCAGGGCGATGGGGCGAGTCGTCTGTCCTGGTGCCGTCCCTGGCGTCGGTGTCGCGAAGCGCAAGCCTGGTGCACTCCCAGCATCGTCCGGCGCCAGGAACGAAGGCTCCGCTCTGGACAAGCGGGCCGTGATATCCGGCATCGACCCACGAGCGCTTCGCAGCGAGACAAGCCCGGTTGGTCCAGATTCGTAGTTCCGGAGGCCGGTCGGCCCCGAGCAGAAGCACGTCACAGTCCCGGGCCAACCCCAGAACGTCCTCCGTACAAGTCGCCTCCAGGTTCTGTCCGGTGATCTCGATATCGCTGTTCAGTCGGCGGAGGTGGGTGACTGCCGAATCGGCCTTAGGCTTCCCGATATCGTCTTCGGCGTAGACGATCTGCCGGCTCAGGTTGGACAGCTCGACCTCGTCAGGATCCACGCAGTTCAGGTGCCCCACTCCGCTGGCGGCCAGCGCCAGCGCGGCAACGCCGCCGGTGCCACCCACGCCGAGTATCGTGACCCGCGCATCCCGCAGCTGGGCCTGCGGTACCCAGGAACTTATCCGAGGCGTCAGATCCAGCCATCGGTAATAGCCCACCGCGCGGTCGTACCGGCGGATGTCACGCTCGGTGAGTCCGTCCGGCATCGGGCCCGCGGCATCCTCCACATACCCGCTCCCGACTAACTGCTGGGCAGCGTGCCGCAGGACACCGATGGGCTGCCCGGGATGCGCTGTGTGCACGTGCTCGACGATTTCCGGCAGCCCGCGGCTGCCATCCATGGCCGCCAGCATCGTCCACACCCAGCCCTCCGGGTCCGAGATCTCCGCAGCAAGGCCGTAAGACGCTCCGCCGATGCGGATCTTGCCGCCAGCGATGCGGTACGGCGCGTGCTCCGGCTTCACCCGCGGCTTGAGCATAGATACCTGTAGATCCCGATCCACCAGAATGCCTTTCCGAGCCTATTCATACGCGCATCCCCGGACTCTGGGAAGGCGTCCGGCTGGACACATGTCGAGCCATCCGACTGAAGCCAACCGATTGTCAGCGGACAGCACCAGAGCATGAATGGCGCACGATTGTCGCACCTGTCGCTGTCACCTGCGCAGTCGTGGTGAAGCCAGCATCAAATCCCGCCATCGCCCAGCCGACCGAGCAGATCCACGGTGAGCTCCGGCAAGGCATCGAGGACGAGCTGGGCACTGGCGAGGATGTCGCGCGGCGGCGGGTAGTCCCGGTTGGGGACGGCCACCACCTGCATCCCGGCGGCGATAGCGGATCGGATCCCGCTGGCGGAATCCTCGACCGCGGCGCAGGCCGCGGGCGGCTGGCCGAGCCGGCGCGCGGCTTCCAGGTACACGTCCGGCTCCGGCTTGCCCCGCGGCACCTCCTCGGAGGAGACGCTGGCCCGGAATTGCTCACTCAGCCCGGCGACGGCGAGCACTGTGTCGATGACCACCCGGTTCGCCGATGATGCCAGCGCGAGCGGCCACCTCGCTGCGATCTGCCGCACCGTCTCCACCGCTCCGGGGATAAGCGGAAGGCCGTGCCGGTAGCGCTTGAGGAGGTCCGCGACAACCAGGTCGCTGATCTGGCCCGGCGTGAGGTCCACGGCAAGGGCATCGCGCATGTACCTGGACCATTCGGCGGAGCTCATGCCTTGCATGGCGGCGGTCGCTTCGTCACGCCAGTGGCCATGGTGGCGGGCCGCCACCGTCCGCCGGGCCTGGTCCCACAACTGCTCGGAGTCGAGCAGCACCCCGTCGAGGTCGAACACCACCGCCTGGATCATGGGCCCAGTATCACCAGTGGCGAGCCGCGAACCTGCACAGAGGTCTGGCTGTCTGCGGTCCCGCGCTTTGACCCGTTCCGGGCCAGCAACTCGTAGGGCTAGCCGCGTTCGGGGGCGCGGCGCAGCGCGGGGGCGACCTTCTCCGCGACCAGCTCGAAGGACCGGATCCGGTCGGCGATGTCGTAGACCATCGTGGTGAGCATCAGCTCGTCGGCGCCGGTGCGCTCGAGCAGCCCGGAAAGCTGCGCGCGGACCGTATCCGGCGAGCCCACCGCCTGCTGCTCGAACCGCCCCCAGGCGATCTCCCGCTCGGCCGGCGTGTACCCGTACGCGGCTGCCTCCTCGGGGGTGTCCAGCGGCTGCGGCCGTCCGGTGCGCAGCCGCAGGAACGACAGCGCCGCCGGGCCCGCCAGCCACTCGGCACGCTCGTCGGTGTCGGCACAGATGGTGTTCACCGCGACCATCGCGTACGGTTGCTCGAGCCACTGCGACGGCCGGAAGTTCTCCCGGTAGAGCGCCAGCGCGGGCAGCGTGTTCGCCGAGCTGAAGTGGTGTGCGAAGGAGAACGGCAGCCCGAGCAGGCCGGCCAGCTGGGCGCTGTACCCGCTCGAGCCGAGCAGCCAGATCGCCGGCATGTCGCCCAGGCCGGGCGTGGCGGTGATCCGCGCGGTGGCGTCGCCGCCGGTGAAAAGGCCGATCAGGCCGAGCAGTTCCTCCGGGAACTGCTCGGCGGACAGGCCCTCCATCGTCCGCCGCAGCGCCAGCGCGGTGAACTGGTCGGTGCCGGGTGCCCGGCCGATGCCCAGGTCGATCCGGCCCGGGTGCAGCGCCTCCAGGGTGCCGAACTGCTCGGCGACCACCAGCGGGGCGTGATTGGGCAGCATCACCCCGCCGGAGCCGACCCGGATTGTCGAGGTCGCGGCCGCCAGGTGGGCGATCAGCACCGCGGGCGCCGAGCTGGCGATCGCGGGCATGTTGTGGTGCTCGGCCACCCAGAACCGCCGGTACCCAAGTTCCTCGGCCCGCCTGGCCAGCTCCGTTGTAAGGCGCAGCGCCTCGCCGGACGTCGTCCCGGCGGCGACCGGCGAAAGATCAAGAACGGACAGCGGCACCTCGGTCATATAGCCCGGCAACTCAGAACCGGCCAGGTTTCTTCCGCGGCCGTGGTCGGGGCGGGGCAGGCGGGTCGAACGCGGCGGTGCCCCGGCGCACCGCCGCGTCCAGGCGGCCGGA
>Ga0335075_10006678_pt1 | contig 17799 bp, 12 predicted proteins | sample Lox_Sample_24_FD_206723 | JGI IMG/M metagenome (GOLD analysis project Ga0335075, IMG submission 206723) | Soil microbial communities from Loxahatchee National Wildlife Refuge, Florida, United States - Lox_Sample_2.4 | ecosystem: Environmental > Terrestrial > Soil > Wetlands | place: USA...
CTTCGTCTTCGCGCTGTTTGCCAGCCAGGATCGCTGGGCTTTTGCCCCGAACGTGAACTCGACGGCAGAGCTCGGCAAGCTGGCGGCGCTCGACGGCATGTCTTCTGCCGCCTTCAAGGCTGCCATCAACAATACGGCTTTGCAGGATTTCATCCTGGCCGAGCAGCGGCAGGCCGAACAAAAATATCACGTCGACTCGACGCCGACGTTCATCATCAACGGCCATCCGCATCCCGGAGACATGCCATATGCGGATTTTGCCAAGCTGATTGCCGCTGCCGGCGGCTGAAGGGGACTGTTTGCCCGCCTGCTTTACCCGCCTGCGCCTGGCCGGGTTCAAGAGCTTCGCCGACCCGGTCGTGATCGAGATCCTTCCAGGCCTCACCGGGATCGTCGGGCCGAACGGATGCGGCAAGTCGAACGTGGTTGAGGCGCTCAGGTTCACGATGGGCGAATCCAGTCCGAAATCCATGCGCAGCGGCGAAATGGAGGAGGTCATCTTTGCCGGAACCGTGGCCCGCCCGGCGCGCAACCTGGCCGAGGTGACGCTGACGCTCGAAGCAGGGGAAGCGAAGCTGCCGCCGCCGTTCCATGAAGCGGCGGAGCTTGCCATCAGCCGCAGCGTCGAGCGCGGCCGCGGCAGCAGCTTTCGCATCAACGGACGGGAGGTCCGGGCCCGCGACGTGCAGACACTCCTGGCGGATCTCGGAAGCGGGGCGCGCGCTTCGACGATCATGGGTCAGGGGCGGATCCTGGCGCTGATCGCGGCGAAGCCGGAGGAGCGGCGGGCGCTCCTGGAGGAGGCGGCGGGAATTACCGGCCTGCATGCGCGGCGGCATGAGGCGGAGCTCCGGCTGGCCGCGGCGGAGGCCAACCTGGCCCGCGCGGAGGAGCTCAAGGCCGAGCTCGAAGCCGGACTCGCGGGCCTCCGCCGCCAGGCCCGGCAAGCGAGCCGGTACCGTAATCTCGGCGGCGCCATCCGCGCTGCCGAGGCGGAGCTGCTGGCGATCGAACGGGCGCGCGCGCTCGCCGCCCGGGCCGCCACGGAAAGCGCGCTCGCGGCGGCACGGCTCGCTCTTGCCGATGCGGCCACGGCAGCAGAGACGGCGGGCGCGCGCGCCGCCGAGGCCGCCGCCGGCCTTCCGGAAGGGCGGGAGGCCGAAGCGGCCAGCCGGACCGCGCTCGAGCGGGCACGCCTTGCAAGCGAACAGATCGCCGCAGAGGAGGGCCGGGCGCGGGCGGCGCTCGCCGCGGCGACGGAGCGGCTGGTCGAGCTTGACCGAGACCTTGCGCACGGCGAGACCCTGGCCGCCGACGCGGCGGCAGCCGAAGCACGCCTTGCCGCGGAGGCGGACGAGATTACGCTGGCACTCCGCCGGCACCCTGGCGAGGCAGAGCGGGCGGGTGCCCGGGCGGCGGCATTGGCCAGCGAGGCGGAGGCTTGCGAGGCGGCGGCCGACGCGGCCGCCGATACCTGTGCTCGCCACTTGGCGCGTGCCTCGGCGCTCGACCAGGAGCGGGCGCGCCTGGCCCAGCGGCGCGCGCGGCTCACTGAAGACGAGCGGCGGCTTGCTGCGGAACAGGCGGAGGCGGCCACGGCGGCCATCGATGCAGAGCGGCTAGCCGCCGCCGTGCGCGAGGAAGAGGCGGCCGAAGCGGCGCTGCGACACGCCCATTCCGAGCGCGAGCGGCTGGAGACCCAACGGCAGAACGCGGCGGCGGCCGAGGGAGAGGCGCGCGAGCGGCTGGCGGCGGCCGAGACCGAGCGGGCCCGAATCGCGGCGGAGGCCGAAGCGCTGGCTGCCGTGCTTGCCCCCGGCGGTGAAGCGGCCTCGCTCGGACCGGCGCTCGCCGATACGCTGGCGGTTCCCGACGGTCTCGAGGCGGCGCTTGCAGCCTGCCTCGGAGAGGCGCTGGAAGCGCCGCACATGCGGTGGCGCGCGCTTCCCTTGGTAGCGCCGCAGACGCCCCTGCCCCGCTCTGCGACCCCGCTCGACGCGGTGATGCCCACCCCCTCCGGATTGGCCCGCGCGTTGTCGTGCACCGGCCTGATCGACAGCCCGGCCGAGGCGGAACACCTGCAGCCAAGTCTCGCGCCGGGGCAGGCACTCGTGTCTCGCGACGGCGGGCTCTGGCGCTGGGACGGGTATAGCGTGCGGCCGGGGACGCCGAGCGCGGCGGCGGTGCGAATGGCGGCGCGCAACCGGCTCGGGGCGCTTCGCGCGCAGCTTGGTGCGGCTGAGGCCGCGGCTCGGGAGATAAAAGCCGCGCATGAGCGCCTGGCCGGCCATGCGCGCGAATTGTCGGCGGCGACGGCAAAGGCGATCACGGCGCACCGAGAGGCCGAAAGCCGCTCTCAGATGCTCCGCCGCGCCGGCGACGCGCTGCGTCGCGAGGCTGCCACAGCCACCGCCCGCGGCACGGCACTCGGCCTGCATGCGGCGCGGATTGCCGCCGAACGCCGAGACCTGGACGCCGCACTCGCGCACCTCGAGGCGGAATGCGCCGGCCTTGCCGATCCGGGGGCCGCGCGAACTTCGCTTGAAGCGGCGCGGGCGGAACTCGCGGCTGCCCGGGCGCGTGAGGCGGCGGCACGGTCCGAGCAGGCGGCAATTGCCGAGCGCGTGGCGGCTCTCTCTGCCCGCGAGGCCACGATCCGGCAGGAGCAGGCGAGCTGGGCGGAGCGGCGCGAGGCGGCGGCCGAGCGGGCCGCCGAGCTGGCAGGCCGGCGCAGCGCGCTGCTCGCCGAACAGGCGGTGCTGGCCGCTCTGCCAGCGGATCTGGCACGCCGGGCGAGCGCGGCCATCGAGGCGCTGGAAGCGGCGGAGCAAGCGCACCGGCAAGCCGCGCGGCTGCTGGCGGAAACCGACCAGAACGCGGTTGCGGCCGAGCGGGCGTTGCGCGCGGCGGAGCGCAGCCTCGCCGCGGCGCGGGAGCAGGTGCTGCTCGATGCGGCTGGCCTGCGCGAAGCCGAAGCGGCGTTGGCGGCGGTTGGTCTGCGCGTCCGCGAGCGATTGGGCGCGGATGCCGTGTTGCCCGAGGCTCCAGCCGGGGCGGACGGCGAGGCGGCGGCGCGGCAGCGGCTCGAGCGGCTGTTGCGCGAGCGCGACGCGATGGGTCCGGTCAACCTCAGGGCCGAGCTCGAGGCGCGGGAACTCGAAGAGCGGATTGCTGGAATTGTTCGCGAGGGTGAGGAGCTGGCCAGCGCGATCGCCAAACTGCGCGGCTCGGTCGGGCACCTCAACCGCGAGGGCCGCGCCCGCCTCGCGGCAATCTTCACCGAGGTCGACCGCAACTTTCAGGCACTTTTTCAGCGCATGTTCGGCGGCGGACGGGCGCATCTGGCGCTCGTCGGCTCGGAGGATCCGCTCGCCGCCGGGCTCGAGATCTATGCGCAGCCTCCGGGCAAGAAGCAGGCCCAGCTTTCGCTGCTTTCCGGCGGCGAACAGGCGCTGGTGGTGCTCTCGCTCGTGTTCGCAGTGTTTCGCTGCAATCCCGCGCCGATCGCGGTGCTCGACGAGGTCGATTCGCCGCTCGACGACATCAATGTCGGGCGCTTCTCTTCGCTGATCGAGGACGTGGTACGGGAATGCGGCACGCGCATGCTGGTGATTACGCACCATCCGCTGACAATGGCGCGGATGGACCGCCTCTACGGCGTGACCATGCAGGAGCGCGGGGTTTCGCGGCTGCTTTCGGTGGATCTCGCGCGCGCCACCGAAATGGCCGACCCGCCGCGCATGGCGGCGGAATAACGGGCTAGTTCCGGAAGTCCGCCTCGATCTCGGCCATCAGGGGGCTCGAGAAGCCGCGCTTTCTGAGCGCTGCGAAGTCTTCGAGCACGCCTTCCTTCCAGGATGCGCCGCCGCTCGTTCCCACGTTTGCGACCTCCTTGTACCGGAGGTAGATCCGGCGCGCCGCATCGGTCTCTCCGAGCATCATCAGGGCGTCGGCGCGATTCGTCTGCAGCCAGACAAGGTCCGGACCGAATCCGACCGCGGAATCCGCCGCGTCGAGCGCTTTGGCGAACTCGCCATGCAGCAGCAAGTGATAAGAGATGTTGCCGATCGCTTCGGCAGCAAGCGTGATCGCGCGGAGCGCACCCTGGTCCTTCGGGTTCGTCGCCAGAGCCGCCTTGGCGAGCTGGACGGCCTGGCGGCATGAAGCCAGCGCTTCGTCAAACCTGGCCTCGGCCGTGAGGATTTCGCCGATATGGATTTCGGTGACAGGCATGCTCCCGGCTGCAGCAGCCTTGCGGTACCAGACGAGGGCCACGGCATAGTCCTGCTTCACACCGAGGCCGTGCTGATAGAAAAACCCGATATTGTTCTCGGCGGTGGCGTTGCCCTGGCTTGCGGCCTTGCGATACCAGATGAGCGCCGCGGCATAGTTCTGCTTCACACCGAGGCCGTGGTCGTAGAAGTAGCCTACCTCGAAGACGCCTTCCGGGTTTCCCTCACTCGCGGCTTTCCGGTACCAGCGCAAGGCTGCGGCATAATCCTGCTTCACACCGAGGCCGTCCTGATAGAAATCCCCGATATTGCTCGCCGCTGTCGGATTGCCGCCGGCCGCGGCCTTTTCGTACCAGGTCATGGCCTCGGCATAGTCCTGCTTCACGCTGAGGCCATGCTGATAGAGGTAGCCGATATTGTTCTCCGCCGCAGTGCTTCCCGCTGCCGCCGCCTCGGTGTACCACTTCATCGCCGCGGAATAATTCTGCTGTACTCCGTAGCCTTGCTCGAAAAAATAGCCGGCCTTGAATGCCCCGTCGGAATCCCCGGCAAGGGCTGCCGCTTTATAATGAGTCATGGCGGCGGCGTAGTCCTGCTTGACGCCGAGGTGGTGCTCGAAGAGGAATCCGATATTGTCTTCGGCCGTCGCGTCGCCGACGGCGGCGGCCCTCTCGTACCACAGCATCGCCGCGGCATAGTCGGGAGGCGAGGCGTGCTGATAGAGATATCCGAGATTGTTGTTGGCCCAGGCGTCACCCTGGGCCGCGGCCTTTTGGTACCAGGCGATCGCTGCCTTCGCATCCATTGCGGTGCCCAGTCCTCCCTCGTAGAGATAGCCGAGCGCAAACTCGGCTGCCGCATAGCCCTTCTCGGCAGCCTTCCGGTACCATTCAGCCGCCTTCTTGTAGTCCTGTGGAACTCCGTTCCCATGCTCGAAAAGCGTACCCATCCGGTATGCGGCATCGATGGAGCCGAGTGCTACGGCCTTCTCGAACCAGGTCTTCGCCGCCGCGTAATTCCTTTCCACTCCCTGCCCGCTGACCATGCCATGGCCGTTCACCAGGCCCTGGCCCGTCAGATAGCTGACGCCGATATTGTCGTCTGTGGTTGCGTCGCGCAGGCGGGTGAGCGCGGCCTGCTGGGCTTGGCGCACGCGATTGAGCACCATCCGCTGGTGCACGAGGGTGGGCACGCCCCCGAGGATCAGAAGTGCCGCCAGCACCCCCGCGCCGATGTAGCTGCGGCGCAGCGTTTCCCGGCGGCGGCCGCTTTGTTCGAGGAAGCGCATGGCGAGCGGGAAGTCCCCGCCGTAGCGTTTCGCCCAGGCAACGGTCGGGCATTCGCGCGCCCGCCACGCGAGCGAGGCGGCGAGCGTGGGCATCCTGAGCAGTCCGGCGTGGCCTCTCTGCCAGCGGCTCGCCGTTTCTTCGAGATAACGGTACTCGTCCGCTGCCTTGGCTTCTGCCGCCAGCCACTCGGAGAGCCGCTGCCACTGGCGGATCAGGCTTTCGTGGCTGATGTCGATCGCGGTCTCGGGACCGAGCGGGCCGGCGGGAGAGGCGACGAGAAAGTTGCAAGAGGGAGCACGAAAAGCCTCGACCACCTCTTCGACGGCCCCGCGATTGCCGTTGGCGAGCGTGACGAGCTCGTCGATCCGGCAAGGCCGCCGCACCGCGGTTGCGATCGAGGTGCCGTCGACGAGCGCGCGGAAGATCGGTTCGGCAAACGGCCGATGCTCCGCCCCGATTGCGGCGAGCACCTCCTCGGCATGCTTATCGAGCGCACCGGCCAGCCCGCCGAGTGCCTCGTAAGCTTCGAGACGAAGCGTAATGCGCGCCTCATCCTCGGTGCGGCGGGCGGCGAGCCAGAGCCGGTTCAGCACGTGCTGCAGGAGCGGCAATTGGTCGGCGCGGCGCGCCAGCATCTGAAATTGGTCGGCGCCTCGTTCACCCTCCCACGGCGCGAAGCTCGCAAGATCGTTGAGCAAGGTGTTCACGAGAACAGGTTCGATTGCGAAACCGCAAACGGCGGCGGGACCTTCGATTGCTTCGCGTATCTCCTCCCGCGTCATGCGCCGTGTCAGATAGAGACCGGCATTGATCCGTTCCGCCAGGTCCGGGATCAGCGCGCAAGGGCCGAGAAATTCCGAACGCATCGTCAGCACGACGTAGATCGGCAGCTCCTCGGCAGCGGCGCTTTGGATCAGGAGGGCAGCGAAGGCCTCGGCCTCGTCGCGGCCGGCGAGATTGGCGTAGCGGAACAGCTCTTCGAACTGATCGACCAGGACCAGGAGGTTGGTGCGCTCGGAAACATGGCCGGCCTGCCACCACTCGATGAGCGAGCGTGGGCCGCGCCGGAGCATACGGGCGAAGCCGACAGGATCCGTTTCGGCGGGCACGGGGCGCCCCGTCGGCTCCGCAAGCCCGAGCAGGGCTTGCGCCAGACTCTCCATCGGACGCGCCCCGGGATGCAGATCGGCGATCAGCCAACGCGGCCCGGCGCCGGCCATCAACCCAAGCTCCAGTGCATCCAGCAGACCGGTGCGCACGAGCGAGGATTTGCCGCTGCCGGACGGACCGAGAACCGCCAGGAAACGCGTCTCGGCGAGTCGCGCCACCATGTCGTTCACGCTGGATTCGCGGCCGAAGAAAAGATCCGCCTCGTCGCGGTGGAACGGGCGCAGGCCCGGATAGGGCAGCCGGTCCGGCGCGTTCACCCGCCGAGCGCCTCGAGCACCGGCCTGAGCGCGGCCTTGTCGAGCAGACCCTGGTCAAGCGCGCCGCGCACGCGGACCCGCCTGAGCTCCTCGAACCGCATGCCGTGCTCCTTGTTCTCCGGCGGTTCGACGACGACCTCGAGCACGCGGGGCGGCGCGGCCCGCTTACCGCGGAGCTTGGTGTAGAGGCGCAGCTGCGCCCGTACCCAGAGCGGGGTGGTGCGGCCATTGACGAGAACGAGAACACTGCAATCGACGATATTGTCTTCGAGGTCGGCGAGCACCGCCTCGGGCGGGCCGGATAGCTCGGGCAGCGCGGAAGGCTGCGTAAGCTCGCTCTGGATCTGGCGCGCCAGTTCGAGATCGTCGAGCGCCGCGTCGATGAAGACCAGGTTCGAGGCAGGCGGAGGGCCGGCCGTTTGCGGCGGTTTGCTCGCCTGGCGCACGACCGCCGCCTTGAAGCCCTCCAGGCTGTCGACGATGACGTGCTCGCCGCCAAGCAGCAACCGGTGCTCGGCGTTGGCGACCGCATCGAGCTTCAGCTCCGGGCTCCGCCATTGCATGATCGGGACGGCCTTGGCGCGCGCCGTCGCAGCCTGGTACGCGGTGTAGCCTTCGGGCATGTCGGGCGGGCGGCGGCCGGGCGAACCGCCCAGCAACTGCACATAAAGGCTGGCACGGGCAAGATCCTGGGTGAAGGCGGCCCGGAATGCGTCGCCGCCCTGCGGATAGGGCTCGGCCGGCAGAGCGGGAATCTTGAACTGCCCGAGATAGCTCCGAAGCTGCTCCGACGCCTCTTCCAGATCGTCCGTGGTCTGTGCGAGCAGCACTGTCGGGCCGGATGCGGCCGGTCGCGCGGCAGCCGCCGTTGCCGCGGTTTGTGCAGCGGCCTCGCGAATCTGCTTTAGCTTCTTTGCGATGTCGTTCGCCACCTTGGTGAGCTTGATGGAATATTGTTCCTGGCTCGGCCGGAGCGGCATCGCCAACTGATCGTGTGTCTCCCAGAACGGCGTGGCGAGGTGGGTGTCGAGCGGCGTCGGATAGGCTTGCCGATCGTCGGGCTCCAGGCACTCGACCGCGAACAGGCGGGTGGCGTCGGCGTCGTTCCAGTCGTTGCCGCCGGTGAAGGCCGCGAGCTCTTCGCGCGTCCAGGGACGCGCGGCGTAGGTGGGAGAGACGATCGCCAGAAAGATCGCCGAGTTGCGAGCCGCCGTGCGAAGCTTGCTCAACTGATGGTTGGAAGCGACCTCGGCGTGGTCGAAGAAGATGACGGGCGTATTGCCCAGCAATCGTTGCGGCAGGAGCTTCCGAAGCGCCTCCTGGAACTGCGCGACCCAGCCTTTCCCCGATGCGTCCGCAACATCGTCGGCGTGCGCGTAGCTGATGAAGATGTCGTATTCGAAGGACGTGTACGCCATGGCCCTGCCGCCGGCAGCGGATCATTCCTTCCGGTGATCTTACTCTCGGGATCCTGGGGTGCAAAAGAGGGCAAGCCGCTGTCCCGATCCCAAGTTCGTCGGTATCGCCGAATGTTGAAAGCGGGATCCTAGTTCTTTGTTTTCAGTGCCCTGCTGATCCCCTCGCTTTGCCGACCGGGACGGCAAACTTCCGGCGCAGGCAACTTGGCCGAAGGTCACGTTCACGAGATCGTGCGCGAAACGGTGCGTCGCGCGATGACAATTGCCTGAGCACCTTCGCTCCTGCCTTGCCAGGGCCGGGAACGCCATGCAACGGTCCATGAGTGCCGGATCTCGCGCGGGGGCAACGGGGGACGATGCGGCGGCGGAGTGCGTGGCTGGCAATTCCCGTCCTGGCTTTGCTTGCGGGCTGTGCCGCGGTGGATAGCTTCAGTTCCCGCGCCTTCAACTACAACCGCCAAGCCTCTTCCATTCAGGAACAGCAACTGCTGCTCAACGTGATGCGGGCGGCCTACCGTGCGCCTCTGCAGTTCACCACCTTCACGCAGATCACCGGGCAGGCGTCGATCTCCGGCACCGCCGCCTTTACCCTCCCGTTCAACCCTTCGCCTTCCACCTTCGGGCATGCCGACACCGCCGTCCCCTCGGCGACCGTTTCCGGCAACCAGGCTTTTACCGTCGCCAATCTCGACACCCAGGAATTCTACCAGGGCATCCTCTCGCCCATTCCGACCACGACGATCGACTATTATATCGAGCAGGGCTTCCCGGAGACGGTCCTGCTGACCCTGATGGCCAGCCGCCTTGGCTTCACGATCAACGGCGAACCGCCGAAAAGCTTCTACAACGACTTTTACCACACGACTTTTTCCCAGTTCGAGCAGGCGCTTTACGGGCTCGTTTCGCTCGGGTTGAGCACGGAGACGGTGCGGAACGTCGAATCGATCGGGCCGCCCGTTACGGCGAGCGAACTGCCGGAGCTGCGTGCGCTTAGCCCGCTGATCAGCAGCGACACAGCCCTCCGGCGCTTCACGCCGGGGACCGACTCCGACCTGACGCCTGCGGAGCAGGCCCAGCTGTCCCGCGAGCATACGAGCGAATATTTCCGGTTGCAGACGACGAGCGAGACGAGCCGCTTCTGCTTTTCCCCCGAGCTCCGCAATTTCAGCAACGCCAGCAAAGCCCTGACCAAGGCCGGCGTGCTGCAGCCGGGCGCCACGATCACCGGGTTCGCAAACACACTGACAACCGAGGCGGAACAATGCGGTGCCAAAGGCTCCCTCAGACGCAAGGCCGAGGAGAGAAAGGGCTACGCGGCACCCAAGCCCACACTCGACCTCGAGGTGCGGGAACCGGACGGCGAGACGCGGACGATCTCGCTCGGCCTTACCTACACCGTCCGTTCCACCGAAGGCGTGATCTACTATCTCGGCGAGATCGCCCGCGGCGAGCTCGGAATCGGCGTGCCGCACCCGCGGCCGCCGCCGCTGATAACAACCGCCCTCGGCAACGATCAGTTGTTCATGGTCCAGCATGCCTGCGATGCGACGAGCCCCGAGATCGCGATCGGCTATGCCGACGCACGCTACTGCGTCGGCATTGATCCCTCGGGGGCCGACCGATCCGCGGAAGTGATGCAGATCGTCTTGCAGCTTATAGCCCTCAACAATTCGGCCAAGAACCTGCCGGCGCCAAGCGTGCTTTCGATTGTCTCCCCATGACCGCGGCCGCTCCCGCCTTGCCCGCCGGGGCGCCGCCGACCGGTACGGCATAGCGATGCAGCTTGGCATCTATCGCCTGCGGGACTGGTTCCTGCTCGGCCCTCTCGCAGTTGCCGCGATGACGCTCGGTGTGATCGGCTTCGAGCGCTGCACGACGGCCGATTGCCAGGTGGGCTCGATCGGCGGCGCATTCTTGCGCGCCGCTCTGCTGATCAAGCCGGGGCAGGGCTTCGCTTTCAAAAGCGACCCGTGGGAGCTGGTGATCGCCCAGTTCCTGATGTTCGCCCTGTTTCTGCTGGCCGGGCTGATGGGCAGCATCAAGCTCTTCATGCACAACCTGCGCCATGACGTGCAGCTGGCGCGCGCACAGGCGATGCGCGGCCATGTTCTGGTGTGCGGGCTGGGCGACACGGGGCTCGAGGTGGTGCGCGGGTTGAGGAATGCGGGGCAGGGGGTGGTGGCCGTTACGCGAGAGGAGGGTTCCGCGGCGGTCACGGCATGCGAGCGGATAGGCGTGCCGGTGTTGAGCGGCGATGCCAGCCGGACCGAAACGCTGGATCAGGCGGGCGTGCGGCGCGCCCGCGCGGTGGTGGCGACCACCGGCTCTGATGCCGTCAATCTCGAGATCGCGGTGGCAGCGGGCCGCCGCGCCGGGGGCCGCGCGACACCGCTCGCGGTGCGGCCGGAGATCCGCGCGCCGTGGCTGATCGATGCAATCGCCGCGCCCGCCGAGGCGATTTTCGAGGCAAGCCTGCTGGTTCATCCGCTGCGCGTGCAGGAGGTCGCGGCCCGGCGCTTGTTCGCGACGGCCGGATTTGCCCGGACCGTCCGGCCGCGGCCGCGGCTGGTGCTGGCCGGGCTTGGCGATCTTGGTGCGGCGGTTCTGCATCACGCCGCATTCTGCACCTTCGCGCTCCCGGGCGTGCGGGCGGAAGTTCTCTGCTATGACGACGCCGCCGAGGCGCGGCAAACGGCAATGCGTGCGGCGCCGTGGCGGCGCTTCCTCGACCTCGAGATCCGGCCGCATCATTTCGGCCCGGCCCACGATCCCGCCCGTGCCGCGGACTGGGAGGCGATTCGGGCGGATCTCGCGGCCCGCCCACCGGATGCGGTCATCGTTACGCTGCATGACGACGATACCGCGCTCGAAACCGCGTTCGGGCTCAGAGACGCGCTCGACCGGCTGCGGCGCTTCGCAACCCCGATCCACGTGCGTACCCGCCGCGCCCAAGGTCTCCCGCAGTTGCTCGCGCGGATGGCGGAACGCCCGCTTTGCCGAGACCGGCTCGCCGGATTTGGCGATCTCGGCTCGCTGGTCTCGCCAGGCGAGCTGTTCGACGAAGAGGCCGACCGTACTGCGCGTGCGGTGCATGCCGTGTTCCTTGCCGGCGGAAACGTCGCCGGCCCGGCCGGCGTGCCGTGGGAACAGCTTGCCGAACGCTTTCGCCGATCCAACCGGGCCTTCGCGGATCATCTTCCGGTCAAGCTCGCCTTTGCCGGGCTTCGCCTCTCACCCGGTTCCGGCCCCGGGGTCACTCTCACCGAGACAGAGATAGAGGCGCTGGCGGAGGCCGAGCACTATCGCTGGAGCTGCGTCCTCGAAGCCGCGGGCTGGCAGGCCGGGCCGCGTGACGAGGCGGCGAGGACGCATCCGTTGCTGCTTCCCTGGCGGGCGTTGCCGGAGGAGGTACGCGCGGACAATCGCAGGAGGGCCGGACAGATTCCGCGCATCGCCGCGGCGGCAGGCGCGGTCATCCACCGCGTCGTGACGGCCGGCCCGATGGAAGCTGCGGCAGATCCGGACGAGGTCCGGTTGGTCGAGATCGAGATCCAGGACGAGCCCGCCTGGACGAAAGCCGAGACGCTGGCGAAGGGCGGCTCTGTCATTGTCCATGTGCGTGGCCTCGCGGCGGCCTCGCCTGCCGATTTGCGACGGATCGCAAACGATTTTCCGCTCGCCGCTGCGGCGGTGGAGGCCTGGATCGATCCGCCCGAGAGCGCGCTGCGAGAGGTGGCGCGGCAGGAGGGAATCCCGGAATGAAGACGGCGCTCCCTCCGGCGCCGAAGCCGAGGCTCGCGTTCCGGATCGGCGTGACCGGGGCGCGACCCAACAAGCTCGAGCAGGCTGCGGTTCCGGCGCTCTCCGCTGCGGTGGGAGCCGTGCTGCGCAAGGTGCGTGACACGATCGCGGTGATGGCGGCGGAGCCCGCGCTCCGGGCGGCCTATACGGCGGAGCCGGCGCTGCTCCGGCTGATTTCGCCGCTCGCCGAGGGAGCCGACCGGATCGTGGCCGAGGCCGCGCTGGCCGCGGGCTTCCGGCTGGAAGTGCCGATGCCGTTCCCGGAGCCGCAGTACGAAAGCACCTTCGCCGCCGATCCCCCACCCGGCTACCCCGCCTTCCAACCCCTCTTCGACGCCGCGCGCACCGAAGCAGGCGAGGCCGCGACGCTGGCGCTCGACGGCGATCGGAACGAGGACGAAGAGGCCGGTTACCGAGCGGTCGGGCGCTTCGTTGTGCGCAACGCCGACCTCGTGATCGCGATCTGGGATGGCGGGCGCGGCAAACCGGGCGGCACCGGCGAGACCGTGCGCTACGCGGCACACGCCCATGTGCCGGTCTGGTGGATCGAGCCGAGCGGGCTCGCGCCGCCCAGGCTGCTGACCGGCCCGGCGATGTTCGAGCGGCGCGAGAGCGCTCCCCTCGGCGTGGCGGCGGAGGCACGGCTGGTGGCCCTGCTGCGTGCCGCCGTGGCCCCCCCGGCGCCGGGCGAGCCGGCGCATCATAGTTGGCTCGGCGAAGCCATACATCGGATCGCGCTCCTGCTCGGCCAGCGGCGCGAGCCGCTGCCCGCCTATTTTTCGGAGCCCGAGGAGCCGGTGCGGCCGTGGTGGTGGCGAGCCTACGGCTGGATGCTCGACCTTATCGCCCCGGTGTCGCCGGGGGCCGAGGCCGCCCCGGCGGAGCCTCCGGCCGGATCGGACGACGCGGTGGAAGGTCCTTGGAAGACAATGTACGAGGCGGCCGATCGGCACGGTCGCACCTACGCGGACCGCTATCGCTCTTCCTATGTGCTGATCATCGTGCTCGCCGCACTGACTGTCACCGCACTTGGCGTGGGGCTCGCCCTCCGGCAGCGCGCTTCCCTCCTGGCTTTTACGGCCGCCGAGTTTATCGGGCTCTGCTTGATCCTGCTGATCGTGACGGCCAGCGAGTTCGGGCGCTGGCATGAGCGATGGATTGCCTATCGCCTGCTGGCCGAGCTCTGCCGCAAGCAGCGCGTGCTGGCACGTCTCGGCTGGTCGCTGCCGGTGGCGCGGGTGACGGCCATGCCCGGCGAGCACGACCGCGGTGCGCTGGCGCGCGATGCCTGGGTGGCCTGGTACGTGACGGCGGCGATGCGCGCCGCTGCCCTGCCGCACGGATCGATCGGCGAGCATGTTCCGCGTGTCCGCCTGCTGGGCGGCGCAATGCTCGCTGAGCAGATCGCCTATCACCGCCGCCGGCGCGACCGCAGCCGCATGGCGGCGCACCGGTTGGCCGGGATCGGCGCCATCGCATTCGTGGTGACCGTGCTGCTGGTTCTCGCCAAGTTCGTTCTGCTGCTTAACGGCGATCGCTCGCTCTGGGGCGGCTGGCTCGGTGCTGTTTGCGTCGCGCTCGTCGCCCTCTCGACGGCCTGCGTCAGTCTGCGTGCATACGCCGAGTTCGGACTTTTGCACCTGCAATCCGAGCGGATGCTGCATTTGCTGACCGAAACGAACGAGGAGCTCGATGCTGTTGATCCCGCCCGGCCGCTGGCGTCCTCGGCGCTCGGCGCGGTGCTCTACGGACTCGCGCTGGCGATGCTCGAGGATGTACAAGGCTGGTCGTTGCTTTTCCGCACCAAGACACCTGAGGCCGGTTGAGCGGCTCTTGGGGGGCAGCGTTCTTGACACAAGCGGATGCCGCCATTACGAAGCGCGCGCTTTCCGCCGGGTGACGTGCGGAGGGGCGGGCATGGACGAACCACCGGCCGCTCGGCCATCGGATCAGCCGGCCTCATCCTTCGAGGAACGGCTCCGGACAGCTCGGGAGAAACAGGGTCTCGAGCCCCGAGCCAAAAACCACGGCGGCGGCATGGGATGGGCCGAACGGCCGCTCGCGACGGGCTTTCGGGTGGCCGGGGAACTGGTTGCGGCCCTGGCGGTGTCGGTGGCGATCGGCTGGTGGCTCGACCGCTGGCTTGGCACCGCACCGTGGCTTCTGGTGTTGTTCCTGGTGCTCGGATCCGCGGCCGGAGTATTGAATGTCTGGCGGCTGTTCGCGCCGGACGGCGACGACCAATCCCGACCAGGGAAGTCCGGGCCGGCGCCGAAGGCCTGACGCAGGAAAGCTTTGATGCGGTCGTCGGAGACCGCGCGGGAACGGGAGACGGGTACGGGTGGCCGCAGGACCTTCGATCGACGCGCTGGGCCAGTTCCGGCTGGCCACGAGCCTCGGGCATGCCGGCGCATCGGTGGACTTCACCAACGCCAACCTGATGATGCTGCTGGCCAGCGTACTCGTGATCGCCCTGTTCACGATCGGCATGCGCCCGCGTGCGCTGGTGCCGGGGCGGCTGCAGGCAAGTGCCGAGCTAGGTTACGAGTTCGTCGCCAATCTCTGTGACGACATGATCGGCGAGGGATGGCAGGCGTTCTTTCCGTTCGTTTTTACGCTTTTCTTCTTCATCCTGTTCGGCAACCTGGTCGGGCTGTGGCCTCTCTTTTTTGCCTATACAAGCCATATCGCGATAACCGGGGCCCTTGCCTTGATGGTGTTCGCGCTCACCATCATCGTCGGTCTGATCAAGCATCGGCTGCGCTTTTTCACGTATTTCGTCCCGGCAGGCGCACCGAAATTCATCGTCCCGCTGCTGGTGCCGATCGAGATTCTTACTTTCCTGTCCCGCCCGATTTCGCTCTCGATCCGGCTTTTCGCCAACATCGTTGCCGGGCACGTACTTTGGGAAGTTTTTGCCGGCTTCATGCTGATCTTTGCGGCGGCGCTCGGCGCCATCGGCATCGCCGCGGCGGTGCTGCCGCTTGCGGTCAACGTCGTGCTGGTGGGCTTCGAGCTGCTGATTGCCCTGCTCCAGGCCTATGTCTTCGCCGTGCTCACCTGCCTCTACCTGCACGATGCGCTGCATCTGCATTGAACAACAGAAAAGGAACCCGCTCATGGATCCCCAGGCTGCAAGGGCAATCGGTGCCGGACTTGCCGCGATCGGCGTGGCCGGCGCCGGCGTCGGTATCGGGAATATCTTTGCCGCGCTGGTGAACAGCGTGGCGCGCAACCCGGCTTCGCGCAACCAGGTGTTCGGGCTTGGCATTCTGGGGTTTGCGCTGACCGAGGCGGTCGCCCTGTACGCGCTCCTTATTTGTTTCTTGATCCTGTTCGGTTAGAGCAGCTCGCCGGAAACAGCCCGGATGCGCCTCTTGCTTGCCCTGCTCGGCGCCCTCCTTCCCGCCACGGCACTGGCCGCGCAACAGGCAGGGATGCCGCAGTTCCAGTTTGGCAATCCTCTGACCTTGACGCAGGTCGGGTGGATGGCGGTGATCTTTCTCGCCCTCTACATCCTGCTGGCGCGCTGGGCGTTGCCCCAGGCAGGCGCCGTGCTCGAAGAGCGGGCGCGACGCATCGCCGGCGATCTCGATGCCGCCAAGGCGGCCAAGTCCGAGGCGGACAAGACGGCGGCGGAGCTGGCGGCGGCGACGCGGCACGCGCGGGCGGAAGCGCAAGCTGCCATCGCCGCGGCGACGGCGGCGGCGCGCGAGGCGGCGGCGCGCCAGGCTGCGGTCCTGAATGCGCGCCTCGAGGCCGAGCTCCGCGAGGCGGAGGAGCGAATCAACGCGGCGCGCGATCAGGCGATGGGTGCGCTACGCGAAGTGGCGAGCGCAGCAGCGGCAACGATGATCGCCCGGCTGACGGGACGGCCGCCGCCAGCCGCCGCCCTCGCGGATGCCATCGAGACATCCCTGGCGCGCACCGCGATCGGATCGGGTGCGCGCGGGAGCTGAGTGATCCATGATTACGACGTTCACACTGGCGCTGTCGCCGTTCGTCCAGTCGGTGTTCTGGGTCGCCGTTGCCTTCGTCATTTTCTTCGTGCTGTTCGGCAAGCGCGTGTGGGCCGCAATTGCCGGGATGCTGGATGCCCGCGCGGCGGCGATCCAAAGCGAAATCGCCGAGGCGGCCCGGCTCCGGGAAGAGGCTGAGGCGATGCTCAAGGATGCCGAGGCGCGCCGCCGGGCAGCGCTCGACGAGGCAAAAAAGCTGCTGGAAGGTGCCAAGGTCGAGGCCGAGCGCGTCACCCGGGCGGCCGCCGCCGAGGCCGAGCAGGCGGCTCGCCGGCGCGAGCGGATGGCCGTCGATCGCATCGCCGCGGCCGAGAAGGCGGCCGTGGTGGCGGTCAGAATCGCGGCGGTCGAAGTGGCGACCGATGCCGCGACTGAGGTCATTCGTGCCGATCTCGACGCCACCGGCGATCGCGCGCTCATCAGCCGCGCGATTGCGGCGCTGCCGGCCGCGCTGGCACGCAAGGTGGCCTGAGCCGCCCGCCGGTCCGCGGACTGGCTCCGCCATCTTCCCGCCCGGGCAGCGCGCGCGCCATCTTCCCGCCCGAACCTGCCACCTGGTGAAAGCCCATACCAAAAGCGCGATCCGCCTGCGGCGCACCCGCGCTCGGGCATCACGTTCTAATCGCAGACGATGCAATTGACGCCGCTGCCGGGAAATTCCTGGCCTGCCGCCTGCAGACTCGCATAGTTGGCGATCGGCAGGAAGGGCAGGTTCTCGAGGCGGGCTACCACCTCCGCGGGCGGCAGCGTGAACACGGGCGGCCGCAGCACCTGCTCCGCTGTCTGCTTGGTCGGAACCGCCGTCAGCATGATCAGGGCGTTCACCACCGCCTGCGACGGCGCGGCCTCTGCGATTCCGACCGCCGCGCGCACTTCGGTGCGGGCGTGCAGCATCTCGAGCTTGGTGAGCGCGGACATGAATTGCCAGCGCGGGCTGGAAGTAAGCTGGCCCGCGAGATAATCGATCGCCATCACGGCACGACCCCCGTTGACGAGGCTGCCGCGCGTGCGGGCGGGATTGGCGAACGCCCACGCCGCGGTGTTGATCGCCGCAATATCGTTGTCTGCGTTGGTGCCGAATGCGCCCGGCGGCAGCACCGCGGTGCTCGGCCTCGGGGTCACCGCACAGCCGGCCAGCGCCAGCGCCAAAATCAAGACGAGGCCTCGGCGATGCATTGCTTTCCCCTTGCCCGGAGTCTTCAAGCCTCGAGCGCGGCTTCGGTTCGTGCCCGCCCCGCGGCATCGAGCCCGAGCATGAGCGCGATGTTTTGCACCGCCGCGCCGGCCGCACCTTTGCCGAGATTGTCGAGTCGCGCGACCAGCACGGCCTGGCCCTGGTCCTCGTTCGCGAAGACGCGAAGCTCGAGCCGGTCGGTTCGATTCAGCGCCTCGGGCTCGATCCGCCCGTGCTCGGGCAGCGGCGCGACGCCGACCAGCGTCGCTCCGGCGTAATGCCGGGCGAGGGCGGCCGCGAGGTCGGCGGAGCTGGGGCGGCCGGGGAGAAGATCGAGAAAGAGCGGCACCGCGACCAGCATGCCCTGGCGGAAATGCCCGACCGAAGGGACGAAGATCGGCCGGCGCGAAAGCCCGGCATAGCGATGCATCTCCGGCAC
>Ga0335075_10006679_pt1 | contig 17798 bp, 15 predicted proteins | sample Lox_Sample_24_FD_206723 | JGI IMG/M metagenome (GOLD analysis project Ga0335075, IMG submission 206723) | Soil microbial communities from Loxahatchee National Wildlife Refuge, Florida, United States - Lox_Sample_2.4 | ecosystem: Environmental > Terrestrial > Soil > Wetlands | place: USA...
TCCAGGTGCACGACCAAGGGGACACTCTGAGTGAGGACGAGCTGGTCGGCACAGTGATACTTTTGCTGGTGGCCGGCCACGAAACGACGCGCAGCCTGATCGGCGGGGGCGCGCTGAGGCTACTAACCCACCCTGACCAGCTAGCCATCCTTCGAGAGAATCCCGAGCTCGTCGGGCAGGCGGTGGAGGAGCTGCTCCGCTACGACCCTCCGGTCCAGTTTCTGACCCGCTACGCGCTGCGCGACACGCAGGTCGCCGGGACCACGATCTGCGCCGGATCGTTCGTCCTGCTGCTGCTCGGCGCGGCCAACCGCGACGAGACAGTGTTCACCGACGCCGACCGCTTCGATGTGCGCCGCGACAATCATCGCCACCTGGCGTTCGGCCACGGCATCCACTTCTGCCTCGGCGCCCCGCTCGCCCGGCTGGAGGCAGCAGTTGCGCTGCGACAACTCCTCCCGCTGCTCTCGCGCGTGCGGATCGCGGCCGAGCCGGAATGGAAGCCGAACACCGTGCTGCGCGGACTCCAGTGCCTCCGGCTCGACCCTGCGCCGGACCACAGCGCCTCCGGATCTGAGCCCTAACGCCGGCGTGAGGCCGAGATCGCCGCGGCCGTGCGCAGGCTCGACGTTGACCAGGCTGTGCGCGGCCATCACCAGGTACTCCCACAGCTGCGCGTCCAGCGCCGGATCAAGCTCGAGTTCGTCCAGCGCCACGCGCATCTGGCGCAGCCAGGCATCCCGCTCGGCCTCGCCGATCGCGAACCGGGCGTGGCGCATCCGCAGCCGCGGGTGCCCGCGCAGCTCGTCGTAAGTGCGCGGACCGCCCCAGTACTGGATGAGGAACAGCCGCAGGTGCTCTTCGGCCGGCCCAAGGTCCTTGGCCGGATACACCGGGCGCAGCACCGGGTCCTCCGCGACGCCCTGGTAGAACCGGTGGACCAGGCGGCGGAAGGTCTCCTCCCCGCCCACTGCCTCGTAGAAGCTGGTCGGCTGGCTCATGCCTGCAAGCTTAAGCGGCGGCCCGGATGATCAGAACTTCTCGATGGCGGGGATGACCTGTTCGCCCATCAGCTCAAGCGGACGTAGCGTGCTGACGCCCGCGAGCGCCCCGTGCGCGACATCGATGCCGAGTTCGCCCAGTTCGTGCAGCTGCTCGATGGTCTGGGACACGTTCTCGCCGTGCGGGCCTAGGTCGAAGCGCATCTGCGCGGTCTTCTCGATCGAGTCGTAGTCGCGGCCCTCGGCGGCGCAGTGCTCGCGCAGGACGTCGAGCTTGTGGGCCAGCTCGGGGCCGCCGAAGATGTTGCACGAATCGGCGTAGCGGGCCACCAGCCGCAGCGTCTTTTTCTCTCCGGCGCCGCCGATCAGGATCGGCGGGTGCGGGCGGCTCAGCGGCTGCGGCGAGTTCAGCGTGCGGGTCAGATGGTAGTACTTGCCGTCGAACGGGCCCTCGTCGTCGCTCCACATCTGCAGGCAGATGCGCAGTGCCTCTTCCAGCCGTTCGAACCGTTCCGCCAGCGGCGGGAAGAACAGGCCAAGGCCTTGCGCCTCCGCCTCGTTCCAGGCTGCCCCGATACCGAGCATCGCGCGTCCGCCGGACAGAACGTCCAGCGTCGTGACCTCCTTGGCCAGCAGCCCGGGATCCCGGTAGACCACCGCCGTGACCACCGTGAGCAGCTTGACTCGTTCGGTCCTTGCGGCCAGGAATCCCAGCGCGGTGTAGGCCTCGAGCATCTCGTGTTCCGGCGGACCGAGGTGCCCAATCTGCCACACGTGGTCCATCACGCTGATCCGGTCGACGCCCGCCTGTTCCGCTGTGCTGGCCACCTGGCCCAGGTGCCCTCGCAGTGCAGGAGGACCGCCTTCCCAGGTGAAATCCGGTACGTGGAGGCCTATCTTCATCCCTATGCTCCTGTCCTTCGCCAGGCTGGGCCCAACCTCAACCACGATCTAACCACCCGTCCCGCCGGGCGCCGCCAGGCGGGCCAGGTTAAGCCGGCGCCCCGCCCGACTCAGGCTGCGACGGCGCCGAGGACTGCGACGGCGGCGCGGTGATCACGATGGTGTCCGGGCCGGCCGGGGCCACGCCGGCCGCGTCAAGCGCCGCCTTGACCCGGGCCCGCAACTCCCGCGCCACCTCCCATTGGCGTTCGGGCGCGGTCTTGACCACGATGCGCATCGTCACTTCCCGGCTGGACAGTTCCTGCGCGCCCCACACTTCGGGCTTCTCCAGCATGAGCTTGCGCCAGCCGCCCTCGCGAAACAGCGAGTCGGCCGCCTGCTCCATCAGCGCCCGGATCCGGGCCAGGTCCTCCTCGTAGGGGACCGGGTAGTCGATCACCGCCCGGGACCAGCCCTGTGATTCGTTGCCCACGCTCTCGATGGTGCCGTTCCTTACGTGCCAGACCACCCCGTTGACGTCCCGCAGCCGGGTGGTCAGCAGCGTCATCGCCTCCACCGTCCCGGACGCGCCTGTGAGGTTGATCGTGTCGCCGACCCCGTAATGGTCCTCCACCAGCATCAAGATGCCCGCCAGGTAGTCCCTCACCAGGTTCTGCGCGCCGAAGCCGAGCGCGACGCCGAGCACAGTGGTCGAAAGCAGCAGCGGCGTCAGGTTGAAACCCAGGTCACCCAGGATGGTCAGCGCCGCGATGCCGAACACCACGATCGAGACACCGCTGCGCAGGATCGAGCCGAGGGCCCGCGCGCGCTGCTCGCGACGCTCCGTGCCGGCCTGTGCCACCTCGACCGCCGGTGCCCCCGTGCCGTCGGGAGGCACCGCACCGCCGTCGGGAAGCACCGTACCCCCGTCTGGAGGCACCGCACCGCCGTCGGGAAGCACCGTACCCTGGCTGCGCACCGCATCGCCGGGGCGCGCCCGGTGCGTGCGGATGATGGGCGCGACCGGCAGCGTCGCCGTGGCCGCGCGCTCGGTGAGCCGGTTGATCACGCGATGCGCCACCGCCCGGACGGCCAGCGCTACCACGAGCACGAACACGATCTTCAGGCCCTGGCTGACCGGTCCCGCCAGGTACACCCGGACCAACTCCGCCGCCCTCGTGCTATGGGTGACGTCCCAGGCCAGCCTGCAGGCAATCCCCGGCTCGCCGCCGCAACTCCCCGCCAACGTGCTGGAGCCGAGACCGGAGCCAACACCAGAGCCAAGAAAAGCGCCATGAACCACGGTGTGCAACACAGGCGCGAGGCTACTGCGCAGACCGGGACCAGAACCGCCTTACGCAACAATCAGCCCCGTATAGCACGCAGCGAACCCGAGCGTGTCCCCGGCCAGCTCGGCCGACCGGCTGACCGCGCGCGCCCCGTGTCCCACCTGGCCCTCCGCGCGCAGCAGCACCGGACCCCCGGCGGCAGACGTGGCGTACTGCAGCGCCGCGCACATCTTGTACGCGTGCATCGGGTCGACCCTCGTGTCGTTGGTGAACACGGTGAACAGCACGGCCGGGTACACCGTCCCCGGGACGACGTGATGGTATGGCGAATACGACAGCAGCCACTCAAGCTGCGCAGGATCCGACGCGCTGCCGTACTCGACGTTCCACGTCTGCCCGAGCCCGAACCGCTCGTACCGCACCATGTCAAGCAACGGCGCGGAGCATACGACAGCGGCGTACAAGCCAGGTTCCTGCACCAGCGAAGCGCCGACAAGCAGCCCGCCGTTGGACCCGCCCGAGATGGCCAGCTGCCGCGAAGTCGTCCACCCGTCCCGGATCAGGGTCTGCGCGGCGCAGCGGAAGTCGTCGAAGACCTTCTGCTTGCGATCGAGCATCCCGGCCCTGTGCCATTCCTCGCCTTCCTCACTGCCGCCGCGCAGGTTGGCCACCGCGTACACGCCGCCCGCCGACACCCAGGCCAGCGCGTTCGGCGAGTACCCAGGCGTGAGGCTGATGTCGAACCCCCCGTACCCGGTAAGGATCGCCGGCCGAGGCCCAGGCACACCAGACGCACCAGGCGCACCAGGCGCACCGCTGATCACCAGCATCCGCACCGGCGTTCCGTCCGCGGACTCGTACGTCACCTGCCGCGCCGTCACCTCCGGCACCGGAGCGCTCCCGGGCGCGACCGCCCACGTGCTGACCGAGGAGTCCCGCGCGTCGAACCGCAGCACCCCGGGCGGCGTCGTGTAGTCCGTGTACCCGAACCACGCCTCGTGCCCGCCCTCCGGCCGCTCGCTCAGCCCGCCCGCGCTGCCGAGCCCGGGCAGCGTCACGCCAGATAGCCGGTCGCCGGAAACCAGGTCGTGCACGCTGATCTCGCTCAAAGCGTGCCTCATCCAGCTAACCACGAGCACGGACCGCGCCAGCTCGGGACCGTCGAGGATCGCGTACCCGCGCAGCACTGCCTCTGGGTCCTCCCCGATCAGCTCCCGCCAGGCCGAAGGGTCGGCCAGGTCAGCAGCCGACGGAGAAGTCACCGCGATCCGCCCCCGCGGCGCGTCCCGGTCGGTGAACACGTACAACAGCCCATCGCGCCCCGCGCGTACCCATGTCTGCGCGTCCACCCCTTCCTGCACCACCCGCAACTCGGGCGCGGCAGGGTCAGATGAGGTCAGGTCGGCCAGCCACAGGTCGTTGCGCGGCGCCGTGCCGCGCGAGGCGGAGACGGCCAGCCAGCGCCCGTCCCGGCTGACCGACACCGAGTAGTAGTCCGTCTTGTCCCGGCCCGAACCGAAGATGAGCACGTCGGCGTCCGCGGGCGCGCCGACCTGGTGCAGATAGACCCGCCGGTGGTACTGACTCTCTCCCTGCGGGACCAAAGAAGCAGGCAGCCGCCGCGTGTAGTAGAACGCCTTCCCGCCTGGCAGCCAGGCCACGTTGGAGTACCGGCACCGGTCGATCGGCCCGTCCACCAGCGAGCCGGTGGCCACGTCGAGCACCCGCAGCAGGGATTCCTCGTCGCCACCGGCGGACAGCTGATAGGCAAGCAGTCGCCCCTCCTTGTCCGGCTGCCAGGCGTCCAGCGTGGTCAGCCCGGACGGGTCGACCGCCATCGGGTCGACAAGCACCGTCGGAGACTGCGAACCCGACGAGACGTACAGCACCCCGTGCTCCTGCCCCGGCTCGCGCCTGGTGAAGAAGCACCGCTCCCCGCGCCAGGCCGGGGTGCCCGCGTAGCCCACGGCCAACAGCGAGCGAACCCGCTCGGCGAACCATTCCCGTCCAGGCCACCCGTCCTTCGCCACGCCGAACAGTTCGGCCTGCGCGGCCAGCCACTCCGCCCGCTCGGCGCTCCCCGCGTCCTCCAGCCAGCGATACGGATCGCTGACCCGGTGCCCGGAAAGTTCCTCGGTCAGGTCCAGCCTGCGCGCCTCCGGATAGCGCCCCTCGCGTGTCCCGCTCATCCTGGCACTTTATGTCGCCGCCGGCCTTGTACTCTTATGTGGTGGCAGAAGCGCGAACCAGACGACAGACTGGGAGCATGAGCTTCTGTTAGACGGCGCCAGCGGGAGGTGCGGTGCGGAGAGTGCTGCTGCTCAACGTGACGTATGAACCGCTGACAACCGTCGGTCTCCGCCGCGCCGTCTGTCTGGTGCTCTGCGGCAAGGCCGAGGTTGTCCACGACGACGCCGAGGGGGCGGTCATGCACGCGGCGTCGGTAGCGCTGGCGATGCCGTCGGTAATCAGGCTCAGCCGTTATGTCCGGGTGCCGTACCGCAACCGGGTCCCGCTGACCAGGGCCGCGCTGATGCGCCGCGACAACTACCGCTGCGCCTACTGCGGTCACCGCGCGGACACCATCGACCACGTGTTGCCCCGCAGCCGCGGCGGCCAGCACACGTGGGAGAACTGCGTCGCGTCGTGCACGATATGCAACCACCGCAAGGCCGATCGCCTGCTTGAGGAACTGGGCTGGACGCTGGCGGTGCCGCCCGCAGTACCACGCGGCGCCCACTGGAGGCTAGTGGGCGCTCAGCACGATGGCGACCCCCAGTGGGCCGCTTATTTGCGTGAGCCCAGTGCCGCCTAAGACCAGTGCCGCCTGAAAACCGCACTCCGCCGCGCCCCATTCTTTTTTTACCGAACGGTCCGTGGTATCACCCCACAGCCCGATCCTCGCTCACCGCAGCCAGCGCGTTCCCGTCGCTTGCGCTCCCCCCAGCCGCCCCGAACATACGGAACTCCCGCTGGGTCAGCCCGATCAGGATGCCGACCGCCACCAGTGCGCCCGCCACCGGGAAGAACAGCGCAGGCCCGATGTGCCTGACCAGCACCCCCGAGACCGCAACCGACAACGGGAAGCTGCCGAACGCGCACAGCATCACCACGCCCATGATCCGGCCGAGCAAGGCCGGAGGCGCCCACTTCTGCATGACGGTAAGGACGGTGACGTTGCCGAGGCCGTTGGTGGCGCCGCTGATGAACAGCATCGCGGCCGCCCCTGCCTCCCCGCCCAGGTAAGGGATCAGGGCTATCGCGACCGCCTCGACCAGGAACACCGCGGATGCGAACATGGTCGGCTTCCGCAGCCCGCCGGTCCGGGCCGCGGCCAGCGTGCCGATCACCGACCCGGCGGCGAAGCAGGCCAGCAGCGCCCCGTAGCCGGCCGCCCCGAACCTGGCGTGCGCCAGCGAGGGCAGCGCCACCTCGCTCTCTCCGCCCCCGGCCAGGTTCGCCGCGATCACCACGACCAGGATGACCTGCAGCACCCGCGACCTCTTCAGCAGCGCCAGCACGCCCCCCGTCCCGTCGCCCCCGGTCCCGTCGCCCCCCGTGCCGCCGGCGTCCTCCGCGTTCGCCTCAATCACCCCATTGGAACCAGCGGCAGTCGAGGTCACGGAGTCGGCCGCGGGCTGCCGTGGGATCAGCGCCAGCGTCAGGGCCGACACCGCGAACGACGCCGCGTCGACACCGAAGGCCCAGGTCGACGCGCCGGTGGCGGCAACCATCGCGCCGCCCACAGCCGGCCCGACCAGCGACCCCGCCTGCACCGCCGCGGTGGAGATCGCGTTGCCCGCCCCGAGCCGCTCTTCGCCGAGCAGCGACGGCATGATCGAGTACGACGCGGGGATGAACAGGCCCTCGCCCGCGCCGATGCACGCCGCAAGCGGTCCGAGCGCCGCCAGCGACGCCATGTGCCGGGACGCGAGCACCGCAAGCCCCGCGACCAGGACGCATCGCGTGGCGTCTGCCGCCAGCATGACCGTGCGCGCCCCCACCTTGTCGGCCAGCACCCCGCCCGCCGGGATCAGGACCGTGCGCGGCACGCCGTAAAAGGCCAGCACGGTGCCGAGCAGGATCGCCCCGCCGTGGCTCGAAAGCACGAGCCAGGGGAGGGCCACCGCGTAGCAGTAGTCCCCGATCGTGGACGTGAACTGCCCTCCGGCCAGCAGCCGGAAGCTCCGCACCCCAAGCGGCCCGGACCGCAGCGACCCCAGACGGCTCATTTGGCCTCCTCCGGCCCGAACCACGGGAACATGTCGAGCATGATCCGCACCGGCAGCGCCCCCGGTGACCGCTCGGCCTCGTCCAGCCGGATGTAGGGGGCCATGACTTCAACCACCTTCGCACGCAGTTCCTCAAGTTCGCCCGCTGTCACGTAGGCGCCGCTGAACATCTCGCCTGCGGCGGCCTGCCAGTCCGCCGGATACTCGGATTTGCGGTCCAGGTAGCGGGCGCGGGTCTCCTCCGCGTCCGCCCGGAGGTTCTCCACAAGCAGTCGGCTGGCTACCCGTCCGGCGGCCGTGGCGTCCGGGCCGTCTTCCATGTTGAAGGCGATCAGCCGGGCCCGCCACGGACGCTCGCGCCCGTCCGCGGCGCTGGCGGGGTCCTCCTCGACGAACCCGTACCTGGCCAGTGCCCGCAAGTGATAGCTGCACGCGGAGGGCGAGAGCCCCGCCACCTCCGCGCACTCGGTGGCCGTGGCCGAGCCGTGCAGCCCGATGTGCGTCCAGATCGCGATCCGGGCCGGATGCGCCAGCGCCCGCATCATCTTCGGATCGGTCAGCCTGACCGGATTTCCCGGCATCCCCGGTTCCGGGCTGCCGTCAGGCCGCCCCGTAGTCTCACTCATACGTGAAAGAATACTTTCGAAGCAACTGCTTCACAATATGTTCAGGGTACGATTTCCGTGGAGGCCGATGCGATGCAGCGCGAGATTTTCACCGAGGAGCACGAGGCATTCCGTGACATGGTGCGGGCGTTCATCGCAAGGGAGGTCACGCCGTATCACGAGCAGTGGGAACGGGACGGGGTGGTGTCCCGCGACGTATGGCTGGCGGCCGGCCGGGCCGGCCTGCTCGGCATCCACATCGACGAGAAGTACGGCGGCGGCGGCGATCCGGACTACCGCTACTACGTGATCTTGAACGAGGAACTAGCCAGGGCCGGCGCCACCGGGCCCATGTTCCAGCTGCACAACGACATGATCGGCCCCTACCTTGACCGCCTGTGCACGCCCGAGCAGCGGGAGCGGTGGCTGCCCGGCTACTGCTCGGGCGAGCTCATCGCCGCGATCGCGATGACCGAGCCCGGGGCCGGCAGCGACCTGCAGGGCATCCGTAGCACCGCGGTCCGTTCCGGTGACCATTACGTGCTGAACGGCCAGAAAACGTTCATCTCCAATGGCCAGCTTGGCGACATCGTGATCGTGGTCGCCCGTACCAACCCGGACGCCGGCCACCGCGGGATCAGCCTGCTCGTGGTCGAGCGCGGGATGGACGGCTTCACCCGCGGCCGGAACCTGGACAAGCTCGGCATGCATGCCCAGGACACTTCGGAGCTGTTCTTCACCGACGTCCTCGTGCCGGCCGCCAACCTGCTGGGCGAAGAAGGTGGCGGGTTCATCGCCCTGATGCAGAACCTGCCGCGGGAGCGCGTCACGATCGGCGTCACCGCGCTGGCCATGGCCGAGCAGGCGTTCTCCGACACGCTCGCCTACTGCAAGCAGCGGCAGGCGTTCGGTCAGCCGATCGGCAAGTTCCAGCACACCAAGTTCCTGCTGGCCGAGATGGCCACCGAGCTCGCCGTCGCCCGCTCGTTCACCGACCGCGCCATCACCGAGCACTGCGCGGACCGGCTCGGCGCCGATGAGGCCTCCATGGTCAAGTGGTGGAACACCGAGCTGTGCAACCGGGTCACCGACCGCTGCGTCCAGCTGCACGGCGGCTACGGCTATATGCGCGAGTACCCGGTCGGCCGCGCCTGGGCCGACGGCCGCGTCCAGTCGATCTTCGGCGGCACCACCGAGATCCAGAAAGAAATCATCGCCCGCGACCTCGGCCTTTAGCATGACCAGGCTATCTACGAACTCCGTGCTCCCGGATTCTGACACGATGTTAGACGAAAAGTTAGAATTGGCCCTGTTACGGAAATCCGTGTCGGACAGTTACGGCAGTTGTAGATTGTGACCTGGATTGCGTTGTTGCAGGTCGCGGCTGTCCGCCGCACGGGCATATCGCATTGGCCCGACATGCTGGTGACAGGGGCCCGGTGCCGGCCCTGGACGAGCAGATCCGCGAGTTCCACCGCCGTTTCCGCGCCGGAAGGTAGCTGGTCGACGTCACTCAAGACCGCGGAGATGGGAGGCAAGGGCCTGCGGTCCTTGGCCGTAGATCTCAAGAATGGGTCCCTGGAGCGGATTGTCGGCCAGGCCAAGCTCCACCCCGCCGCTCAGTAGATCGGCAAGCTCCCGCGGTAGCGTGGTGAGCCGGTTGCCGTCGAGCGCCAGCCTCCGGAGGCTGGTGAGCTGGCCGATCTCGGGGGGCAGCACGGTGAGCTGATTGCCCTCGAGCCGCAGCGTGTCGAGGTTGGTGAGCTGGCCGATCTCCCGGGGGCAGCGCGGTGAGCCGATTGCCGCCGAGCGCCAGCCTCCGGAGGTTGGTGAGCTGGCCGATCTCGGGGGGTAGCGTGGTGAGCCGATTGCCGCCGAGCTTCAGTTCCCGGAGGTTGGCGAGCTGGGCGATCTCCGGGGGCAGCGCGGTGAGTTCCCGGTTCGATAGGTCATAGCGGCCGGTCCGCTTGATTTCCTGGAACTCGGCCTCCGGGACCGGACCAGCCGCCGCTGCCTCGACCTTGCGGCGTGCGACGTTGAACGGTTCCCCCGCATCGGCCATACGGCCCCGGATGCTGTCCTTCTTGTCGCGGTTAGTCACGGCTGGCCTCTTCCTGACGGCACTGCCCGCGTCTGGCCGCCCTGGAGTGGACCGCAAGTGACTAAGCGGAACCGCGCGTCGCCCCTGGGAGCGCTTGACCTCAATGCCACCTGCGGCGCGGGCCGGAGGACAGCTCGGTGCGGGCGGGCGCAGCCGCCATCGCCAACGTAACACCGGGCAGGCTGCCGGTCGAATCATCCGTCGCGCCGCCGCGGCAAACGCCCTTGACCGTCCTACAGCACCGGCAGCGTCGTCGCCGTCGACGAGGGCTTCAGCGCCCGGTTAGCGTGTGGAGGTGACGCTTCTGGTTGTGTTCGCCGGGCTCCCCGGTTCGGGAAAGTCAGTGCTGGCACGCGGAGTAGCTGACGCAATCGGCGCGACCTACCTGCGCATCGACAGCATCGAGTCGGCTATCGTCTCGACGCTCATGCCTTTCCGGGACAACCCGGTGGGCTATGTCGTTGCCGAGCGGGTCGCCGCCGACCAGCTCACTGCCGGCCGGAACGTGGTGGCCGATGCCGTGAACGGCGTTGCCCCGGCGCGCGAGGGGTGGGCCGTTCTGGCGGCGGAGACCGGTGCGGCGCTGCGGTTCGTGGAGGTGCGGTGCAGCGACGCCGCTGAGCATCGCCGCCGCGTGGAGGCACGCGAGCCGGAAATGCCCGGGCAAGGCGTGCCCACCTGGAACCAGGTGCGGCAGCGCCGCTACGAGCCATGGCCTCCGGAGCTGTCCGGCCGGCTCGTCGTTGACAACATCGGCGACGCGGCAGGACACGTCGCGCACATTGTCGCCGGACTATCGGCGTGACGGCGGGACACGACCGGCGGCAGCGCCTGACGCGACTTGCGCTGGCCTGGTGGGCTCAGCTGTCAGCGCAGCCCGCCCCAGGCCCCGGCGGCGGGGTCATGTCACTCCGGCGGGTCATTGGGCGGCTAAAGCTGCCTGGGTCGTGCGAGGCGGCGTGACGGCCCAGCGGATAGCGTGCACCATGGCGTGCCCGGCCGGACGGACCACTACGGTCTCGGTCACCGGCATTCTCGGCAGGTAGAGCGGTCGCCGGGCCCATCCGGGCAGCAGCGACACCGCGGCCGCCGCCAGCACCCCGTATGGGGCGCGGGCGATCACCGGGAGCGGAGGGCGCAGCAGCAGGAACCGGGCCGCCTCCCGGGCCTCGGCGGTGGCGGCGAGCTCGGGCCGGTACGCGCGGATCCGGTCGGCCAGCTCCGCCTCGGTCCGCGGCGGGTCGGGCACTCCGAGCTCGGCACCGATCCTGGCCATGTCGGCCACGTACCCGTCGCGCCCGGTCTTATCCAGGGGGTGGGTGCCGAAACACGTGTGGGCCCGCAGGAAGCTGTCCGCCTCGGCGATGTGTACCCAGGTCAGCAGGTGCGGGTCGGAAGCCGCGTACGGCCGCCCGTCCGGAGCGATGCCGGTGACTCGCTGGTGGATCGCGCGGACCCGGGCGATCGCCTGCTGCGCGTCCGCGGCCCGGCCAAACGTGGTGACCCCTATGAAGCGGCTGGTCCGCTGCAGCCGTCCCCACGGGTCGTGCTGATAGTCGGAGTGCTGGGCTACGGCGGCCATCGCCAGCGGGTGCAGCGACTGAAGCAGCAGGGCCCTGATCGCGCCGATGAACATGGCCGAGTCACCGTGCACCTGGCGGATCGGCCGGTCCTCGCCGAACCAGCGCTGGACCCTGGTCAGCTCAGCCGGCCGCTGGCGCGGCGCGACTTGCGGCCCGGCGATCCGCTCGATGATCGCCGCGCCGATCCGCCCGCGAATCCAGTCCGCGGTGCTCGGGCCTGTCATCCACCTATTATTGCCCTGGGGTGGTACTGAAAGAGAGTCGAGCCGCTACCGCAGCTGTGGAAACCAGCGCTCACAGTTACCCCAATTGCTGCGTTCCGTCACAAGCTCAGGCTGCGGCCGTTGTTCGGTTACCCGTGGGCCTGGGTTGTCAGGCAAAGCCAGCCGATGGGCTGACTGGCCGTTCGGGTCCGGCCGGGAGTAGCGTGCGGGGTGAGATGAGTAACCCAGCGGGCATCGTCGTGGTTGTGCACGGCGGGCGTGAGGTGGGCTTGCGGCCCGTCCTGGCGGTGGACCTGCCGGTGCTGCGCATGATTCCGGTGGCCTGGGAGATCGAGCGCGCGGTCGGGGGATCTGGGATAGAGGTGTGGCGGCACCGGTTTGCGGTCATTGGGTGGAACGGTGACCAGGCGTCGCCAGTTGGTGATCTGAACCGGCTGCTCGATGGCATCGGGGCTGACGTGCGGTACGACGGTGTTCCGGTTTTGGTGGCCGGGCATTCGATGGGGGCGCGTGCTGCGGTCCGGGCGGCGGGCCACCCGGTGGTGTGCGCGGTGGCTGTCCTGGCGCCGTGGCTGCCGGCCGGGGAGCCTGTGGGCCAGCTGTCGGGGCGGCGGCTGCTGCTCGCGCACGGCAGTGCTGACACCATCACCGATCCCGGCGAGACCTGGGCCTACGCTGGACGCGCCCGCGAGGTGACCTCGGTGACGGCGCTGGAGATTCGCGGTGGGGACCACGCGATGCTGCGCCGCGCGGACTTGTGGCACGCAATTGCGGCCGAGTTTGCCCGGGTAGCATTCGGGCTGCCCGCGGGGCCGGGGCCGGCCGCGGCCGCCGTGCGGAACTCCAAGGATGACGACATCACGCTGGTCTAGCTGGCGGTCACCAGGCGGCCACTTCCACCGAGCTGGCTGGCTGTAGCGGGTGGAATTGGCCCTGGCGTACCCAGCCGAGCTGGTTTCCGACGAACAGGAGCCAGTAAGTGCCTGAACTGTCTGTCCACGCCGGCATCTCCCAGATGCCGACGCCGGTGCTTACGGTCTTCGCGCGGAACAGGACCGTGGTGACCCGCCCGGCCGGCAATGAGAGGTGTTCGAGCATGAACGTCCCCGGCGCGTTCGCTCCGCCGAACGCCTCGGCCAGCAGGGCCTTCCCGTCCGGCCTGATCCACGCGCTGTAGACACAAGGACCGGGAGCGCAGTGGCTGTCCTGGTGCCACACCAGGCGGCTGTGGGCCTGCAGTGTCCCGCTGCCGCTGTCCACGTTCACCACCACGACCGCCTCGTCCGCGAAATTCACCTGCGCTGGCATCCACTGGTAGGCGAACGACAGCGACCTGCCGTCGGCGGTCCACGCCAGCACGCCGCCCTGCGCGACATCGGCGGGTGTGGCCGCGGTCACTGCGTTGGTCCAGGTGCTGACCGCGCCCGAGGCCAGGTCCATCACGTGCAGCACCCACGTGGGGCCGGGATTGGCGAGCGTGCTGCAGACCGTCGTGTAGGCCAGTCGCGTCCCGTCGGGGGAGGCGGCCAGCGGGCCGATCATGCCCGACACGTGCACGCCTACCTGGCGCAGGCCGGTGGGCACGCCGCTGTCCGTGACGCCGAACTCCAGGAACCGGTCGGTCGGGCACAGCCCTTGGTTGCTTGCGGATGCCCGCTCCGCCCGCAACCTAGGCCCGTGCGCTGACCAGGCCAGGTAAACGCCGATCTTGATTGACTCCAGAATCTGAGCCACCCTTGGGAGGATGCCCACGACTGCGGACTTCGAGCGCATGCTGCGCGGGGCTGCGCTTCGTGTGACCGGTCCCCGGGTGGCGGTGCTGAGGGCGGTCCATGATGATCCGACGCGGGCCTGGTGCGGCGCATCCAGCCGGCCGGCTCCGTGGCGCGGTACGAGGCGCGGGTCGGGGATAACCACCACCACGTCGTGTGCCGGTCGTGCGGCGCGATCAGCGACGTCGACTGCGCGGTCGGCTACACCCCGTGATTGACACCGGCCGACAACTCGGGCTACGAGATCGACGAGGCCGAGGTCATCTACTGGGGCCAATGTAGCCAGTGTGCCGCGGCGGCGCCGGCCGAATCTGGCGGGTGATCGCGGCCGCGCAGCGTTCGGCACCAGCAGCGGAGCACAGCCTTAGATGCAGGGCAGCCAAGGCCAAGATCAATAATCCATAAGAACGAGACAGCGATCAGGAGGAGGACCGACGTGTCTGACCACGCCAGCGAAAGCGAGAACCCAGTAATCCCCTCCCCGACTCCCACGGCGCACCGGCCCAGGACCAACCAGGACTGGTGGCCGAACCAGCCGAACCTGCAGCCTTTGCGCCAGCCCTCATCCCGGTCCGACCCGATGGGCGCGGACTTCAACTACGCGGAGGAGTTCAATACCCTTGACGTCGAGGCGCTGAAGCGGGACATCTTCGAGGTGATGACGACCTCACAGGAGTGGTGGCCGGCCGACTACGGCCACTACGGGCCGCTGTTCATCCGGATGAGCTGGCACGCCGCGGGCACGTACCGCATCCACGATGGCCGGGGCGGAGGCGGCCAGGGCGCCCAGCGCTTTGCCCCGCTCAACAGCTGGCCCGACAACGCGAGCCTGGACAAGGCGCGTCGGCTGCTGTGGCCGGTCAAGCAGAAGTATGGCCGGAAGATCTCCTGGGCCGACCTGATCATCTTCGCGGGCAACTGCGCCTACGAATCGATGGGGTTCAAGACGTTCGGCTTCGGCTTCGGCCGCGAGGACATCTGGGAACCCAACGAGATCTACTGGGGGCCCGAGGACACCTGGCTCGGCGATGAGCGCTACAGCGGCGACAGGCAACTCGCCGATCCTCTGGCCAACGTGCAGATGGGCCTGATCTACGTGAACCCGGAGGGACCCAACGGCAACCCGGATCCGCTGGCCGCCGCCCGGGACATCAGGGAGACCTTCCGCCGCATGGCGATGAACGACGAGGAGACGGCGGCGCTCATCGTGGGCGGCCATACGGTCGGCAAGACCCACGGGGCGGTCGATACCGAGTACATCGGACCGGAGCCCGAGGCGGCCCCGATCGAGCAGCAGGGCCTCGGCTGGAGAAACACCTACGGCACAGGCAACGGCCCCTACACGGTCACCGGCGGTCCGGAAGGCGCCTGGACCAACGAGCCGACCAGGTGGGACAACGGCTTCCTTGACAACCTGCTCAACTACGACTATCAGCTGACCACGAGCCCGGCCGGGGCCAAGCAGTGGAGGGCGAAGAGTCCCGAGGCGCAGGACGCGGTCCCCGATGCGTATGACCCCTCGAAGCGGCACGCGCCGATGATGCTGACGACGGACCTGGCGCTGAAGGTGGATCCGGTCTACGCGCCGATCGTGAAGCGCTTCCATGAAAACCCGGACGAATTGGCGGACGCGTTCGCCCGGGCGTGGTACAAGCTGTTGCACCGCGACATGGGGCCCGTCTCGCGCTACCTTGGCCCGTGGGTTCCCGAGCCGCAGCTTTGGCAGGACCCCGTCCCGGCGGTTGATCACGACTTGATCGACGGCGCGGACATCGCGGCCCTCAAGACCAAGATCCTCGCCTCGGGTCTGTCCGTCTCCCAGCTCGTCTCCACCGCCTGGGCGGCGGCCGCGAGCTTCCGCGGCACCGACAAGCGCGGCGGGGCCAACGGCGCGAGGATCCGCCTGGCGCCGCAGAAGGACTGGGAGGTCAACAACCCGGCCGAACTGGCCACGGTGCTGCAGGCCCTCGAACAGGTCAAGCAGGACTTCAGCCGCTCGCAGTCCGGCGGGAAGACCGTCTCGCTCGCGGACCTGATCGTCCTTGGCGGCTGCGCGGCCGTCGAGCAGGCGGCGAAGAAGGTCGGCCACGACATCACCGTCCCGTTCGCGCCGGGCCGCACGGACGCCTCGCAGGAGCAGACCGACGTGGAGTCGTTCGCCGTCCTTGAGCCGGCGGCGGACGGGTTCCGCAACTACCTGCGATCCGGGCAGAAGCTGCCGCCGGAGACCCTGCTGATAGACAGGGCCTTCATGCTGACCCTGACCGTGCCCGAGATGGCGGTCCTGATCGGCGGCCTGCGGGCGCTCGGCGTCAACTTCAGGCAATCCAGGCACGGCGTCTTCACCAGTCGGCCGGAGACACTGACCAGCGACTTCTTCACGAACCTGCTCGACATTGGCACCGAATGGAAAGCATCGGCCTCGGAGGAGAACGTGTACGAGGGCCGGGACCGCGCCACTGGAGAGGTCAACTGGACCGCCACCGCCGTCGACCTGGTGTTCGGCTCGGACTCCGAGCTTCGCGCCATCTCGGAGGTCTACGCGTGCGCCGACGCAAAGGAGAAGTTCGTAAGTGACTTCGTGGCCGCCTGGGACAAAGTCATGAACCTCGACCGCTTCGACCTGGCCTGACCGAAGGCCCGGGCCGGCCGCCTGCCGGGCGGCCCGGGCAACCCGGCCCGGGTCCCCGCAACCTTGCGAGCTATGAGTCAAAGACCCTAAAATTATCGAATCATCCGATCTTGCCGCTGTGGCGCTGATCGAAGTACGTGTGGCGGAACCAAGAGGGGACCTGAACACAATGTCCGATCTTCCTGATGTGCTGCGGCTGACCGACATGGGCGAGGGCCGATTCGAGGTCACCCAGCCGACGGAGCAGGCTGAGGGCCGCGACGTCGTGTTCAGCGGCCAGTACATGGCCCAGATGCTGATGGCGGCTGAGGCCAGGGAAGAACGTCAGAAGTCGCCTCGCTCGATCCATACGTTGTTCTCCCGTGTCGGCTCCTACACCAAGCCGATCGAGTTGCAGGTCGAGGTGCTGCACACCGGGCGGACGTGGGGTAGCGACACAATCACCGCCTACCAGGACGGACGGCTGCTCTGCCGCTCGCTGGTGCTGATGACCTCGGACGACCCCGACCTCATGCGGCACCAGCCGAACATGCCAGCCGATCTGCCGGGTCCAGACGAACTGGAGCCCCAGCCAAGCAACCTGGCCTTCCCCAAGGCGGACTGGCGCCCGGTGCCGGGTGATCGCATCGTGGACGGTGTACCGGTTCTGTACGCCTGGCACCGATTCGGCCAGGCCGTGGGCACCCCCGCCGCGAACCAGGCCGTGCTGAGCTGGTCTACGTGCGGCAACATCATCGGGCTTGCGATGAGCAAACACCGGGATAAGGTCAACATCAGCCAAGCGCACCGCACGCTCAACACCGGGGTCATCGGCCATACGATCCACTTCGTCGAGGCGTTCGACGTTTCCCAGTGGCTGCTGCTTGCGCACTGGGCTGACAAGGCGGCCGGCGGCCGGGTCCTCGGCCGGGGGGAGGTTTTCACCCCGGACGGCGAGCTGGTCGCCGAGTTCTCCCAGGACGCGATGGCAAAAACCTCAGACAGAGAGGTGGACTGGCAACACGCGATGTGAGTCGGGGAATCCCGGCTCCGAGCCAGGGCGGCCGCTGGCTCGGGGATGGAGGCCACATGGAGCAGGTCAATGTTGCGGTCATCGCTCCGATCTTGGGGCGGGATCTGTCATTCGTGAGCGACGTCGATCCCCGGGTCCGGGTCTTCGACGCCAACTTCGCCGCCCCCGGCCGCCATGCGGGATCGGACGGTTCGGCGGCGCGCGGCTCCGAGCCCTTGGAGACCATCCTGACCCAGACCGAGGTGCTCCTGGTCGGGTACCCGGTCCCTGACAACCTCGTCGCCCGGTCACCGCGCCTGGTGTGGGCGCATCACACCCAGGCCGGGGTCTCGAACCTGGCCGGTACCGACCTGTGGGACTCGGGCGTGACCTTGACCAGCAGCCGCGGCGCGGTGGCGGCCACGGCCATCGCCGAGTACGTCCTGGCCGCGGCAGCGCATTTCGCCCGGGGCCTGCACGAGGCTA
>Ga0335075_10006680_pt1 | contig 17798 bp, 17 predicted proteins | sample Lox_Sample_24_FD_206723 | JGI IMG/M metagenome (GOLD analysis project Ga0335075, IMG submission 206723) | Soil microbial communities from Loxahatchee National Wildlife Refuge, Florida, United States - Lox_Sample_2.4 | ecosystem: Environmental > Terrestrial > Soil > Wetlands | place: USA...
CGCCAGTTGGCTCTGATTACCGTCCGACAGCTCCACATCGCAGGCGTCGGCCGGGGTGGCGTGCGCCGGCGTCGTGAGAACCACTCGCTTCACCCGATGCATAGAGGCGTCTACCTCGTTGGCAATCCGATACCCCCTCCAGGTGCCCTCGAGTTGGCCGCAGTCCTGGCCTGCGGTGAGCGGACACTGGTGAGTCACCGCTCAGCGGCGGCGCAGTGGCAGCTCGTCAAACCCGACATCGATGTGGTCGACGTAACGGTGATTGCGCGCGGCTGCCGGTCGCGCCGCAACCTGCGGGTCCACCTGGTGGAGGCGCTCGATCCGCACGACCAAGGCACGCGGCACGGCATCCCCGTAACCGCGCCGGCCCGCTCGCTCATCGATTACGCGTCGACGACGGGGTCCAACGAAGCTGAGCGCGCCATCGCCGAGGCGTTCGCGCTCAGGCTGGTCACCGAGCCGCAGCTGCTCGCGGCGATTGACCGCGCGCCCCACCGCGCCGGCGTGGCCTGCGTCCGGTCGATCCTCGGCCGGCCCGGTGGCCCGAAACGGACGCGCTCTGGCGGCGAGCGGGCGATGCTCCGGTTGATTCGAGCCGCCGGTCTACCCGAGCCCCTGACCAATCACCCGGTAGCTGGCTTCGATGCCGACTTCTTCTGGCCTGACGTGGGGTTGATCGTCGAGGTGGACGGCGGGGACTTTCACCGCACGCGACCGGCGTTCGAACGCGACCATCGACGGGACATCGCGCACAAAGCTGCCGGCCACGAGGTCCTCCGGGTGAGCGGACGGCAGCTCGATCAGGAGCCGCTCTACATCGCCACCGTGATCGCCCGGGCGTACGACCGGCTCAGCCGAGCCCGCGGATAGCATCAGAAGAACCGGATGAGAGTGCTCCTGACCAACGACGACGGTATCGAGGCCGAGGGTCTGCAGACGCTGCGCCATGCCCTTCTGGACGTCGCCGGCATCGAGCTCGCGGTGATCGCGCCCGACGGCAATCGCTCCGCGATGGCCCGCTCGATCACGACGCGGCGCCCCCTCTGGGTCCAGGAGGTCGACTTCGACGACGGCACGGTCGGGTACGCCACCGACGGCACTCCGGTCGACTGCGTGCGCCTGGCCAACCTCGGGCTGGTGGAGGGGTTCGAGGCCGAACTGGTGGTGTCGGGCATCAACCACGGCTCGAACCTGGGCGACGACATCACCTATTCGGGTACGGTGGCCGCCGCGCTCGAGGCGATCGTCCTCGGGTTGCCGGGGATCGCGGTCTCGCAGCAGTCGGGCGCCCGCGAGCTCGACTTCCGGGTGGGGTCGGCTTTCGACTTCTCGGTGGCGGCGGCGTTCACGGCACGCTTGGTCGCCCAGCTCGAGGACGCGCCGCTGCCGGCGGGGACGCTGCTGAACGTGAACGTGCCGGGCGCGCCGCCGGCCGGGGTCGAGGTGGCGCGACTCGGCAAGCGCACCTACCAGGACGAGCTGTCGCTGGTGGACGAGGACGGCGCGGAGCGGCGGCTCTACAAGATCTACGGCGAGGCAACCGCTGGGCACGACGAGGCCGGGACCGACCTGGCCGCGATCGCGCAGGGCAGGATCGCGGTCACGCCGGTGCACTTCGATCTGACCGACCGCGAGGGGATGTCGGTGCTCGAGCGCTACGAGCTCGACCGGCTGGTCGAGCCGGCGGCGAGCGAGGTGACCGAGTCTTGACCGCGACGCGCAAGGACGCCGCGGCACGCGCCGCCGAGCTGCGCAAGCAAATCGACTACCACGCCTACCGCTACTACGTCCTGGACGACCCGCAGGTCGGGGATGACCAGTACGACGCGCTGTACAACGAGCTCAAAGCGCTCGAGGAAGAGCACCCCGAGCTCGTCACCCCAGACTCGCCGACCCAGCGCGTCGCCCCCGAGCCGGTCTCAGAGCTCGAGAAGGTGAGCCACCCGCAGCCGATGCTCAGCCTGGCCAACGCCCACTCGGCCGAGGACATCGCGGCGTGGATCCAGCGGATGCGCAACTTCCTGGCTCGCGAGGGCATCACCGACCCCGAGTTCGAGTTCGTGGCCGAGCCCAAGATCGACGGCCTGGCGATCTCGCTGATCTACCGGAACGGCGTGTTCGAGCGCGGGGCCACCCGCGGCAACGGCGAGATCGGCGAGGACGTCACCCACAACCTGCGGACGATGCCGGCCATCCCGCTGCGGCTCGAAGATCCCAACCCACCGGAGTTCCTGGAGGTCCGGGGCGAGGTGTACATGTCGCTGCCCGACTTCGCCGCCCTCAACGAAAGGCGTGCCCAAGCGGGCCTGTCCACCTTCATGAACCCGCGCAACTCCGCCGCGGGCACGATCCGGCAGCTCGACCCCAAGCTGGCCGCCGACCGGCCCCTGTCGCTGTGGACCTACGGCGTCGGCGTCACCGAGGGGATCTCATTCGACGCCCACTGGGACGCCTTGGAGTGGCTGCGCGAGCACCGCTTCCCGGTCCACCCCGACGTCCGCAAGCTCCGGACCGAGGACGAAGTGGTCGCGCAGTGCCGGGGCTGGGAGGAGCGGCGCGGCTCGCTCGAGTTCGAGATCGACGGCGTGGTGGTCAAGGTCAACCAGGTCGAGTTGCAGCGGCGGCTCGGGTCGGTCGGCCGCGAGCCGCGCTGGGCGATCGCCTGGAAGTTCCCGCCCACCACCGCGGTCACCAAGCTCAACCAGATCATCTGGGCGCCGGGCAAGTTCGGCGACCTGCACCCGGCCGCGATGCTCGAGCCGGTCCACGTCGGGGGTGTGACCGTGAAGATGGCCACGCTGCACAACGAGGAGGACCTTGCCCGAAAGGACATCCGCGAGGGCGAGGACGTCATCGTCCTGCGCGCCGGCGACGTGATCCCGCAGGTCCTCAGCCCCGCGCCCCACGTGGCCGAGCGATCCGACCGCCCCGCTCCTCCAGAACCGCCCAAAGAGTGCCCGATCTGCCACACCCCGACGGTCAAGCCCGAGGACTCCGTCTTCACCCGATGCCCCAACCGGGACTGCCCCGGGCGGCGCTGGCAGCTGCTCAAGCACTTCGCGGGTGCGATGGACATCGACGGGCTGGGGGAGAAGCAGGTCGAGCTGTTCATGAACCTCGGCTGGGTCCGGACCGCCGCGGACTTCTACCGCCTCACGCCCGAGCAGATCGCCGAGCAGCCCGGCTTTGGCCAGGTCTCGGCGGACAAGCTCGTCAGGGCGATCGAGGACTCCAAGCGCCAGCCGTTCGGCCGGGTCTTGTTCGGCCTCGGGATCGAGGAGGTCGGCTACGTCATCGGCCGCAACCTCGCGCAGCACTTCCGGACCATCGACGCGCTGCTCGAAGCTGACGAAGCCCAGATCGAGCAGGCCCAGGGCGTCGGCCCGAAGATGGCGGCCAAGATCCACGAGCAGCTCCACGACGAGCAGATGGGCGAGCTGATCGAGGACCTGAAGGGTCTAGGGCTCACGCTCCAGGAGGAGGGGCCGCCGCCCGGCGAGGGGCCGCTCGCGGGCAAGACGTTCGTGCTTACCGGCACGCTGCCCGAGCTGACGCGTGAGCAGGCGAGCGAGATGATCGTGGCCGCCGGGGGCCGGGTCACCGGCTCGGTATCGCGCAAGACCGATTACGTGGTGGCCGGCGAGAGCGCCGGGTCCAAGCTGGCGCAGGCCGAGAAGCTCGGCGTGCCGGTGCTCGACGAAGCTGGGTTGCGAGAGCTGCTGGCCTGACGGCCCCGGGGGCGCGGGCGCCAACACCGGCCGGACGCGGCGAATGTCAGCCGTCGTAGCCCGCGAGCTTGACGGCCATGTCCGCCTCGATCCCGTGCACGTAGTCGGGATCGCCCAGGCCATTGGCCAGGAAGGCGTAAACGAGCGTGTGGCCGTCGCGCGCCTTGCAGTAGCCGACCTGGTTCGCGACGTCGTGCAGCGAGCCGGTCTTGCCAATGCAGTTGCCCTGCGCCACCGTGTTGTTTCCGAGGTCCTGCAGCGTCCCGGTCTCGCCCATCACCGCCAGCGAGTTCACGAAGGGGCGGTTGGTGGCCAGCTTCTCGAGCGCGGTGACCACCTGGACCGGCGAGGTCGAGTCGTAGCGGGACAGGCCGGATCCGTCGTTGAGCCTCGGCGTGATCCCGAACTCGCTCTGCATCTCGGCCCGGACCACGGCGGCGCCGGCCGCGGTTGTGCCGGCGCCACCGAGCCGGGCGCCGATGTCCTTGACCAGCGTCTCGGCGAAGTAGTTGTCAGACGGCGTGTTGGTGAGCTGGATCAGGGTCGAGAGCGGCGGTGACTGCACGGACGCGAGCAGCGTGGCGCCGGCCGGCGTGCGGCCCGAAGATATTGGTACCCGCCCACCCTGGCCCACCTTCACCCCGAAGGCGCGCATGGTGTTGGCCAGCTGCTGGCCGGCGTACAGGGCGGGATGCGACTGAAACGCCGTGCCCTGGACGCTGGTGAACCCGCGATCGAACATCAGCCCACCGAGCTGGCCCTCGACCTCCAGATTGGGTCCGAAGCCGGTCGCGGGCGTCCCGCGCCGCATGTCGAAGTAGGACTGGTCGGCGACGATGCGGCCCTGGATGCCCTTGATGCCGGTCGCCCGGATCAGAGCGCCGACCAGCGTGCGGAATGTGGTGCCCGTGCCGCTGCCGTACCAGGCGTGATCGAACCCGACGGCACCCAACGTCGGATCGCCGCCGCCGCGCAGATACAGCGTGCCGTTCCAGATTCCCTGGGGATTCTGCGAGCCGACGCCGAGGATCGAGGTCGCGAATGTCGCGGTGGGGCCGAGCCGCAGCAGCGCCGTCGAGGTGGTGTAGATCTTCTCCACCGAGGCGGGGAGCCGGCCGGTGTCAGCCGCCACCGAGTACAGGACCTGGCCCGTGTCCATGTCGACGACGTAGGCGCCGCTGCTCGAGCCCATATCTCCCATCAATGGGTTCAGCGCCTGCTGCAGCGCAGCCTGAGGAGATGACTGGCCCGCTGCCCCTGCGGCGGTGCCGGCAAGGAAGACAAGAACCGCGGCCAGGGTTCCGAGGAACACCCGCATCGGCGGGTTATAACCGCCCGCGCGGTCGAAAGTAGCGGCCGGGCCGATCTCGGTCCGGCGGACCGCCCCCACCGTCCGGCGGACCGCCCCCACCGCTCCCTACAATGCCTCCCGGGATGGGCAAGGTGGTCAAGCTCGACACCGCGGCCACCGAGCGTCCGGGGGCGGCCTCGCGCACCGCGGGGTCAAGACGACGAGCCAGGTCCAAGACCGCGCTCGTGCTCGGCGGCGGGGGATTCACGGGCGGCGTCTACGAGATCGGCGCGTTGCGGGCGCTCGACCTGCTCTCGGTGAACCGCACCGTGAACGAGTTCGACGTCTACGTGGGGACGAGCGCGGGCTCGTTCGTCGCCGCCGCGGTGGCGAACGGGGTGACGCCCGAAGAGATGATGCGGGTCATCGTCCAGCAGGTTCCGACCTCGTTCCCGGACGCGCGCGTAAGCGCCCTGCTGCGCCCAAACTACCGCGAGTTCCTGTCCAAGGGCCTGCTTGTCCCGTTCCGCGTGGCACAGCTGGTCCGCTCGCTGGTCCGGGACCTCGGGCAGATCTCGGCCGTGGACATCGCGGTGGGGCTGGCCGAGGTGCTGCCGTCCGGCCTGTACTCGGAGCGGGGAATCGAGGACTACGTGCGCCGGATCCTGTCCGACCCCGACCGCACCGACGACTTCCGCCTGCTCCAGAACGAGCTGTATCTGGCCGCCACCGACCTGGACACGTGCGAGCGGGTCGTGTTCGGCGCCCAGGACTGGGACGACGTGCCGATCTCCAAGGCCGTGGCCGCCTCCAGCGCGCTGCCGATGATCTACAAACCGGTCCGGATCAAGGACCGGGAGATGGTCGACGGCGGGATCGTGTCCACCACCAACCTCGACATCGCGGTCGAGGCCGGGGCGAAGTTCATCGTGGTCGTCAACCCGCTCGTCCCCTACGTCAACGACTTCCAGAAGCGGATCCCGACGATCACCGGCTCACGGGCGCGCCGCGTGTCGGACATGGGTTTCCCCCAGATCGGCTACCAGGCGTTCAAGCTGCTCGCCTACCAGCGGCTGCACGACCTCGCTCGCCACTGGGAGGAGCGCTATCCCGGGGTCGACGTGATCCTGGTCGAGCCCGAGCCCAACGACGAGCTCATGTTCCAAACCAGCATCATGAACTACACCTCGCGGGTCGACATCGCCCGCCACGGATTCCAGTCGGTGACGCTCAAGCTCGCCAACGACTATCCGCGCTTCAAGCGGATCTGTGCCCGACACGGGATTGAGATATCGGCCACCCGGGTGCGCAAGGTGGTCAAGCACTTCGAGGCCGAGCGCGAGAAGACCCGGGCGTGGCGGAAGATCCTCGAGCAGACGACCTCGACGCTGCTGCGCCAGTCGGCTCAAGAGTAGGAGTGGTCGGCGCTCGCCCGGTGGCGACGCCGAGAAACTGCTGGTGCTGGCGAGACCCGCTAGGCGAGCTGGGGCTGCTGCGTCTGCGGGACGGAGCCCGTGATCTCGCGCAGACTCGAGAGGAACAAAGTCTTGTCGATCCGGCCGTTGAAGATCGGGATCCCCCACTCGACACATTTCACGATCACGTCACGGCGCTCCAGGCCGGACTCTCGTGCAAGCTCGGTGGGGGTGAGGTGAATGGCCATCGGTGGTCCTCCTTTGCCGCCTGCCTGTGGCCGGGAAGTATGCCGTCTGTCCCGGACGCTCTCAACCGGTCTTTCGGCAAGATCCCTGGTCAAACCTTAGCGTGTTTCACAAAACCTCTGGACATATGGCCGATTCCCGGTAGAGTCCGCGCAGCTAAGGGGGAACTCCGGCGCGAGGGGAAAAACTGGTCATGGCACGGCTGCTTGGAGAGACCGCGTGGGGCACCGATCATGAGCTCGTAAGAGCAGTTCGATCGGGCGAGAACAGCGCCTTCGAGGAGCTGTTTTCCCGTTACCGGAGCCGGATCCGGACCTATGTCAGCGGGATGCTGGCCGACTTCGACCGCGCCGAGGACATCACCCAGGAAGTGTTCATCTCGGCCCTGCGTCGTCTGCGCGACACCGAGCGGCCAATCGCCTTCAAGCCCTGGATCTACCAGATCGCCAAGAACGCCTGCATCGATGAGATGCGGCGGGCCAGGCGCAACGTAGAGATCCCGTTAGAGGAGGACCGGCCGGACGCCGGCGACACCCTCGAGGTGTTCTCGCGCGAGCCCGGTCCTGAGCTGGCCGCCGAGAGAAAGCAGCAGCTCGACGATCTGCGCCGGGCGTTCGGCGGCGTGTCCGAGCTGCACCACCGCATCCTCGTCCTGCGCGAACTGGAAGGCCTCTCCTACGGCGAGATCGGCGCGCGCTTGGGGATGACTCGCCCGGTTGTCGAGAGCACCCTGTTCCGCGCCCGGCGCCGGCTGGCCGAGGAGTACGAGGAGCTGATCAGCGGCCGCCGCTGTGAGCGCACGCGCGCCCTGATCGATGCGCTCAACGTTCCCGGGCCGCGGCGGCTCGGCGTCCGCGACGGACGCCAGCTGACGCGCCATCTCGCGCAATGCCAGTCGTGCCGGCGTCACGCATCGCTGGCGCGGATCACCGAGGCCGCTCCGGTGAAGATCGCGGCGGGCTCGCTGGCCGCCGCCTGAGGCCGGTCTTCACCGCTCCGCGCCGGCGATCGAGAATCCGCGCCCCTGTGGGATACTGGATCCATTCGGGGCGTGGCGCAGCCTGGTAGCGCGCACCGTTCGGGTCGGTGAGGTCCCCGGTTCAAATCCGGGCGCCCCGATAAAAGCCCCGCAAATGCGGGGTTTTTCTTGGTCAGGTTAGTAGCGTACCGGGCACCGCAAAAGCTGAATGGGACGTCCGGGTCGGCTTGGGCGGATGACATAAACCCCTGCAAAGTTGGCGGATCCTGGCGACCTCCGCGCACCACCGCACGCATCGGCGAGGTCCCCGGCTTGGGCTTGTGCGCCGGAACGAGAAATCCCTGGAAAAATGGCCGAATCGCATCGTCGCCGGAAACGACGCTGATGGCGTCCCTGCCCAATCCCTGCCTAAACCCAGGCAGGCCGGAACGGCCGGGCGCATTCACCGCGGAGGCAGCCTGATCACCCCTCGAGGTGGATGTGCTATTGGCGAATGGGAGGTGCACGCCCACGCGCGGGCCGAGACTCGCTTTCAGGTCCGCACGGGGCAACACGGGCTTCTGCGTTGGCCGGTTATGTTCCGAAGGCGATCGCAGTTGTCGTCCCGACCGGTATGGGTGCATGGGTCGATTGGTCACAGAGCACCGGCGTGCTTGGCAAACTGCGCGCCCCGCGCACGAGCGAGTCCCGATGCGAACTCGGCGGCTGTCTCCAGGTCCCGCCTGCCAGTGGCCATGAGAACCTCCCCATAGGCGGCCATCGAACCTCCCCGCTGGTGGCCATGGTTCCTCCCCATTGGTGGCCACGGTTTCTCCCCACGGTTCTGTCCTGAGGTGTCGGTACCCGGAGTCGCGTGTCCAAGCGCGATCCGGGAGGCCGGCCGTGAAGAAACCGGAGGAAGTGATGGAGATTCTCGAGGCTTATGACGCGACCGGGTCGCTGCGCGGCGCGGCCGCGTTGGCGGGTTGTGATCACAAGACGGTCGCCAGGCTGGTCGCCACGCGCGACGTGGCTGGCGGCGGTCTGCCGGATCGGGCGAGGTCCCGGCCGTTGGTTGATCCGTTCGCCGAGAAGATCGATGAGTTGGTCGATCGCTCACGCGCGCTGGTCCGCGCGGATGTCGTGCACGGGGTGCTGGTGGCGATGGGGTATCACGGGTCCTATCGCACGACCCGTCGTGCGGTCGCCGAGGCCAAGCGCCGATGGCGTCAGCGGCACGGCCGCAGGACACGGCCGTGGATCCCGCAGCCGGGGTTGTGGTTGCAGTGGGACTACGGTGACGGGCCCGAGGTCGCCGGCCGGCGGGCGGTGTTGTTCTGCGCCTGGTTGGCGTGGTCACGGTTCCGGGTCGTGGTGCCGCTGCGTGACAAGACGCTGCCGTCGGTCGTGATAGGTCTGGACCGCGCGTTGCGCGTGATCGGCGGCGTTCCGACTTACGCGTTGACCGACAATGAGAAGACCGTGACGGTCGAGCATGTCGCGGGGATCGCGGTCCGCAACGCGACGATCGTTGAGGTCTCCCGTCATTACGGGCTGACGATTCACACCTGCGAGCCCGCGGACCCGCAGAGCAAGGGCGGCTCGGAGGCAACGGTGAAGCTCGCAAAGGCACACCTGGTCCCAACCGAGCACAACCTCCGCGACGGGTACGCGGACTGGGGGACGCTTGAGGCAGCGTGCGCTCGGTTCATGGCGGACGTGAACACCCGGCCGCACCGCGCGACCCGGCAGCCACCGCTTGACCTGTTGGCCCAGGAGCATGAGCATCTGCACCGGCTGCCAAGGTTGCCGCACACGTTGTGCTTCGGGCAGACCCGCAAGGTCGACCGCCAAGCGACCGTGAGCGTGGGTGACGCGATCTACTCGGTCCCGCACGCGCTGATCGGCGAGAAGGTCTGGGTCCGTGCCGAGAGTGAGCAGCTCGTGATCGTCCACATCGACCTCGACGCCGGGCCGCGCGAGGTCGCCCGCCACGGCCTGACCACGCCGGGCCGGCCGAGCATCCAGGACGCGCATTACCCGCCCCGGCCAGCCGGTGCGCTGGAGCGCACACCCCGCGCTCGCAACAGCCAGGAGCGCGAGTTCCTTGCCATCGGCGACGGTGCGGAGCGGTGGCTCAAGCGCGCTGCCGCGGAGGGCACCTCACGGATCCGGCGCAAGATGGACGAAGCGATCGACCTTGCCAAGCTGCACGGCCAAGGTCCGGTGAACGACGCGCTCGAGCGGTGCGCGAGCTATGGCCGCTTCGGTGACGGGGACCTCGCCTCCGTGCTCGCTCACCAGCAGCAGACCGGCGGGGAGCTGATCCTCTTCCCCTGCAGCGAGGAGCACTCGCTGCAGGGATCCACCCGCCGCTGGGAAGGCCTCGGCCGATGACCGTCAAGCCGCCGCCACCGCCACCACTACCGGACGAGCTCGACCGGCTCCTGCGCAGGCTCAGACTGCCGTATCTGCGGCGCAGCGCGCCGGAGGTGATCGCGACCGCCACCTCGCAGCGATGGGATGCCGCTGAGATCCTGCGCGTCCTGTTGGCCGAGGAGGCCGCCGGTCGTGACCGCGCGACGATCCAGACCCGCCGACGCGCGTCCAAGCTACCGGCCGGCAAGACGTTCGACGCCTGGGAGCCCGACCGCTCCGTGATCCCGGCCGCGACACAGAACGCGCTCCGCTCCCTGGAATGGATCGATCGCGCGGAGGTGCTGTGCGTCTGCGGGCCGTCGACGATCGGACGATCGGACGATCGGACGCTCGGTCCGCGCTGCGCGTCGCGGACGCGCACCCGGCATGCGGCAGCGAAGGCGGCGGCAGCACCGAGTACGTCGTCTCAGCTCATCGTCACGCCGCGTAGCTTCTGAGCCCGCAGATCCCGTCAGGGCGAGTTTGTTGGCGCCGATCGTCGAGAGTGATGCAGCATTTTGGGTCTCTTATCGCCCCGATCGCGAGCAGCTGGGAGCCTTTTCGATGGGAGCTCGCTGTCTGCCGTGGCGGGCGGGCTGGCCTGGTCGATGAGGGCGATGGCTTGCATTCGTGTCCGGACGCCGAGCTTGTCGAGCGCGTGCTGGATGTGCTTGTCCACGGTGCGGGGACTGATGCCGATCACCGACGCGATGCGCTTTGTCGCGAGGCCTTCTCGCACGAGCGCGAGCACCTCCGCTTCTCGCGCTGTGAGCCCAAGTTTGCGGGTGTCGGCCGGTCGCTTGGGCTGTTCGGATAGCAGTAGGAGATCGCCGGTCGGGGCGGGGGCGCGGTGGACGATCAAGCTTCGGCCGTCGGAGCGGTAGAGCACCAGCTCGGCCGGACTGGTTCGGCCGCGGTCGCGGGCCAGCCATTGCGAGATCTCGTCTGGCAGGGAAGACGTGTTGTGGAGGTCGAAGAAGCGGTGCAGGATGCTGTGAGCGCTGAGGCTGGTCTCGTAGGGCTGGCCTTCGTCGTCGACGCGGATGAAGCCAAGCCCGCGCTCAGCCGCGGCGAGCTGGAAGGTGTTGGTCATGTCTTTCATCCGCGTCGCGGCCTCGACACTGCGATACGCCTGTACCAGGTGCGGGCGCAGCAGGTTGCACACCTGTCGGTCGCGGGGGGAGAACCCTCGTCGGGCGCGGTTCAGCGCGATCCCGATGATTAGGGACGAGTCGGGCAGCACGAAGCTGAGCTGGTCCTCGGCGCCGAGGTGGCGATAGAAGTGGCGGTAGATGCCGGTCTGGTGAAACTCGGCAGCGCTGAGGAAGTCGGAGATCGCATACGGGCGCCCGTCGAAGGTGCGCCGGTAGTGCGCGATGACGGGATGGTCGGCGAGGTGCTCGATGAACGCAGCCCCCATCGCGTCGCGCTCTTGGGGGGTGAACTGATCGGGCGGCGGCGAGATCACGGCGTCGATCTCGCGGCCGTCGAGGTCCACCTCGTTCCAGGCGATCAGCGTCGCCTCGACCAGCTCGGCGACTATGTCGACCGCGCGTTGACGTAGCGCTTGGAGCGAGCCGAGGCTCGCCAGCGAGTCTGCGGCGGCGACCAGCCTCTCAACGTCGGTCGCGGAAACGCTGGTTCTGGCCATGCCCTCCGGCGTGGGCATGTACGTATTTTTGCTCATTGCGCGATCCCTCGACGAACTGGTCCACTTTCCGGTGGGGTTACCGAGAAGTCCAGGGGGTGTCGTGACGCTCCAGGCCAAGAACATCGATCACCCGGACGAGCAGCGCAGCTTCGAGCACGGGCAGGTCCGGCTGGTGAAGCTTCCCGGCGCGACGGTCGGCATCGCGGAGTTCAGGCCGGGATGGCGCTGGTCTGTCGACGTGAAGCCCCACGTCGGCGCCGAGTCTTGTCAGGTGCATCACATCGCGTACGTCCTCTCGGGCCGGTTTCACGTGCGTATGGACGACGGCCGCGAGCTCGACCTCGGTCCAGGTGACGCCCACGTCGTGAGCCCAGGTCACGACGCCTGGGTCCTCGGCGATGAACCGTGCGTGACGATCGACTTCATCCCCGCCGAGTCCGACGCCCCGGGGATCGACTGAGGAGCCGCGCCTCCCGGGAATGGGGTTCGGGTCAGTGCGCGCACGGAGGTTGGGACCTCACTGCCCAAGATCCAAGCCAGCACCAAAGGAGTACTCATGAACAGGAGTTGGAGTTCGATATCCGCACGTGCGCTGGTCGCGCTCGTGCTCGTGATGTTCGCGGCGATCGCGGGGACCACGGTCGCGCTGGCGGCGTCGTCCACGCCCCCAGGAGGCGCGTTCCGCGTGTTCGGCGTGTCCAACGGTCTCGGAGGCGGCGGCAAGATTCTGCTGACCGGGGCGATCGGCGACCATGGCCAGAGCCAGTCGGTAACCACCTCGGGCCAGGTCAATCAGAACGGCTCGTACGTCAAGCTGACGCTGACCCAGGGAACCCTGACCCTGAACAAGACCGCGCTCGACAACGCGATCAACCGCCAGTTCGAGAAGGCCAAGCTGAATAGACCGAACTGCTCGCTATCGGCGGCGGCGAGCGGCGAGCTGCCGTTCGTGTCTGGGACGGGTCTATACGCCGGGGCCACCGGCTCGGCTCACATCACGGTCGCGGTCGGATTCATCCTCCCGCGCAAGAACGGGAAGTGCGACACGGCCAACAGCGCCACCCCGACCGCCTCCCAGCAGATCATCTACGGCACCGGGAGCGTGACGTTCAACTAGCCAGCGCGAGATCGAGGCCGGGCGTCTCAACCGCCCGGCCTCTCTCATCATCCAGCCCACGACGGCGCAGGGTCCATAACCCCGCCTTGCCGGCGAGCCTGGGCCGGGTGTCAGGCGAGAGGCCGAATCGTCCTAGGCGCTCTTGACACCATTGCGGCGGCCCTGATAGCGCTTAGCGCCGCGCGCGACACCGGACGATCGACCGGCGCAATCCACTGTCGCGTGCGTAGGTGATGCGAACGCTCGAGCGCCGCGACAAATGCTGTATTCCTGAACTTATTCGACGTCTGTCGCAGCAGGTGGGCGGCACGTCACTGGCGAGGTTGCACTCGACGGCATGCGTTTACCGAGAGCCACGGCCCGCACGCGGTCAGCGATCAGGATCTCAGACAGCGAACGCGCGGAGCCCAGCCAGCGACGTCGACGAGGCCACCATCGGGAGCGACGCCTGCTTGCTCCTGCTCGATCAAAGCGAAACGCAAGCTGATGGCTTCTGCAGAACCGGTCGCAACGAGCGACGCCCGGTCACTGCTAGGCCTCTAACCGTTTGCGTGAAACATCGGGTCCAGCATCCGGTCGTTAGGCACACCGATCGACGCGTGGCTCTGTACCGCCTTCCACTCGCCCTCCTCCTGGTGCAGAACGGCGGTCAGCCGAACCGGGACACGCTTGCCCCGCATCTCGAAGTACCCATGACCGGCGGCCCAGCCGACGCCTCCCTCCCGGAACGCCTTGACGTCGTCGAGACCGACCGTGACGCCGAGCTCCCCCTCCGGAGTTGAGTCCCGAAACAATCGCAAGATTTCTTCATAGCCCTCCGCCCACTCGCTCGGGTCCGAGCCGATCGAGAGAACACAGGCATCACGCGACGTGCGCCGCGCAAGTCGATCGACGTCTGAACGAGCCATCGCGTCCAAAGTGTCCCGCAGAACCTGCTCGATCTCGGGTGAGGATTCAGGCATGGTGCCCCCTTTTTTTGGAGTCTTTTGAACGATCCTAATGGCGCGGGCAGCAGCAGAGTCGAGTTGACCGCAAACATGCCCACGCGGCCACTGAACCGGTGCTGCAGCCGCCGCTCGCACTTCCCTTTTCGGGGCTAACCGTCAAGCCGCACAGTCCCTGTCGTGTCGTCCTAGAGGTGTTCGCGGAGCGTTCCTCATCGAGATCGCCGACCGCGGCCGATCAGCGTTCCCGGCAACCCTGCTGACGGCCGCCGGAATCACCTGCATCCGCGACTCGACGGGCATCTTGCCGCCGTCGCTGCCAGTCGCGCTTTGCGCGGATCTCGAGGGAGCCGGCGGTGTGCGAGCCGATGAACGACAGCTTCGCCGCTGTCTGACGGCGTCGGGCATGAACGATCGCGTCCCAGAGATGTGGTGTGAGCGCGATCAGGGCCACGTTGTTTGATCGATGGGGGCTGCGGCGGCGACTGCCGAGAGCTGCCATGTGATGCGTTATGCTGTATGTATGAAGCGGACGACGATCATGCTCTCGGACGAGGTCGATGCCCGGCTGCGGCTTGAGGCGCGGCGGCGTGGCGTCTCGGTCGCACAGGTCGCTAGGGACGCGATCGAACGGGAGCTGCCGCCCCAGCCCGACGGGCGCCTGGGTTTCTTCGCGGTGGGTGAGGGTTCGCCCAGGGATGCCTCCGAGCGGGTCGACGAGCTCGTCGCCAAAGGCGTTCGGCGCCGCCGCGGCGGGCGTCGCCGGTAGTGCTGATCGTCGACGCCGGGCCGCTGTATGCGGCGGCAGCGAGCAGGGATAAACACCACGAGCGATCTGTGGAGCTGTTGTCGGCCGCCTCGAGGCCGTTGCTTGTTCCGGCGCTCGTCGTCACCGAGGTGTCCTACCTGCTCGGGGACCGAATTGGCCCCCATGCTGAGATGGCGTTCGCGCGGTCGCTCGCGGATGGGGAGCTCGTGGCCGAGCCCGTGCTCGACTCGGACTGGGAACGGATCGCGGAACTCGTGGCCCAGTACGTCGACCTGCCGCTGGGGATCGTCGACGCGTCGGTGGTCGCCTTGGCCGAGCGGCGGGGGCTCGAGGTGATCGCGACCCTCGACCAGCGCCACTTCCGTGCCGTCCGGCCCAAGCATGCGGAGGCCTTCACGCTCGTCCCGTGAGATCGTGAGTCGTGAGGCGAGGGTCGGTCAGCTGGCAGAGCCCGGCGGAACGCCAACCGACCGAGGTAGCGTGCGAGGACGTGTCAGGGACTGCGGGCGGACTGGGACACCTGCGCGGGTGGTCGAGCAGCGCCGACCCGTCGCCCATCGCGGCGGCACCGCGAGTCCGGAGGCGCTCTCGCGGCGGGCCGAAGCGGTCGCCGGCGGCGAGCGTTGTCACGTGGCTGTTCGGCACGTGGGGAACGGCCCGAGCATTGGCCACCGATCAGGCCGGAGGGATGCAGACGACGGTGACGGCAGCTTCATCGCTCTCATCTGCCAGAGAGTTGATCTCCCTGCCTAAACCCCGGGAATCCACCGCAAAAACCGAGGATCCGAGCGAAGGTGCGACTGGACTAGAACAACATGATTTGCAGGGCTTTTCCGTGTGCGGGTCGGATTTCGACCATAATTCGGGTCGGTGAGGTCCCCGGTTCAAATCCGGGCGCCCCGATTTTTGCCTGCAAATCGTGCCTTTTTGGCTACAGATTAGAGGCGTAAGCGGTGCTTGGGGGGCTCGCGGCGCCGGGGTTCTTCTTGCGAAAACCCTGGAAATAGGGGGATTCGCAGTGAGGGCAGCGTCCACCGGCGCTGTCGGTGAGGTCCCCCGTTGCGCTCTCCACAGCCGAAACCAAGAAATGCCTGGTAGATAAAAGGCTTATACGGCGCGATCCGGGCGCGATCACGGCGCTCCCTGCCCAATCCCTGCGTAAACTCGGCCAAGCCGGTTCGAGCCTGCGCTGCCCAATCATGGCGACGTCCTTTGTGCTTGCTGGGTCCGCGCCTTCGCTAGCACCCGCCGCATGGGTCTCGCTCCGGGTCAGGCTCGCCGCCGCTGATGCGCGCTATCCGCGCTTAAGAGGTCTCGGCGGGTATTGGTTTGAAGCACCGCCGGACCGGCAAAGCGGGTCACCGCGCTACTTGACATGTAGCTTCCGCATCCTCGAGGGGAGACTAGAAGCTCGGGGTCGACCCGGCGGTGCTGTTGCCGGTCGTCCGGGACAGCGTGGTCGTTGGTGATCGCCGCGGGCGCCTGGATCTAGACCACGATCGTCTCACCGAGTTCCATCGGCGTGGCCCGGTCGGTGGCCGCGGCCAGCCGCTCCAGGGCATGGTCGACCGGCTCGTATACGCCCGGTAGGTCGTAGGCGCCGTAATGGATCGGAACCAGCCGGTCGGCCCGGAGCAGCGCGGTTGCCAGTGCTGCCTGCTCGGGGTCCATAACACCGGGCAATGGACTGCCTGGCTCGCGGTGGGGAAACGTGAGTCGGGCGCCGTTGATCGGAGCCAGCACGACATCGGGTGGTCCGTATCGCTCGCGAATGCGCCACCACCAGCCATGCCAGATCGTGTCGCCGAGGTGCAGCACTCGCTTGCCGCCTGCCTCGACCAGCCAGGACACCTGCGGATCTCCGGTCCCGTCCACGGCGGGCAGGGCGGTGAGCGTGAACGCCCCAACTCGGGCGCCAGACCAAGCTGCGGCGGGCTGCCGGGCGAGGCCGGCCCTCGTGAGCTCGTGGTCGGCTTGGAGAACCGCCAGCCGCTCGGCCCCTTCGCCGCCGTAATCGACCGGCTCATAGACGGTCGCGCCGGTGCGCAGAGCGGTGCTGAGCGCTGGGGCGTCCGCGTGGTCGCGGTGCAGGTGGGTGAGCAAGCCGGCAATCGCGCCCGGCCGGGCAGGGACGACGTCAGGGGCCTGGATCGCCCGAGCGCGCTCCCCCATCCACGCGAACACGGCTGCCGACTCCTTGAGTGGATCGACCACGACCCGTTCACCCTGTTCCTCGAGTTCCACGCCGGCCCAGCCAAGCCATCTGATGCGCATGCATCCCTCCAACATCTCCAGTAACAGAACGATCGTCCGCAATATATAAGAAACGAACGTTCGGCTTGTAAAATCGACTCCCATGCCACGCCGATCCGCCACCGACGTTGCAGACTCGAGGACCCAAACGCTCGCGGCCGCAGTGGAGGTCGCGTCGGTGGTGGGCCTCGAGGGGCTCACCATTGGTCGACTGGCTGATCGGCTCGGCATGAGCAAGAGCGGGCTAGTCGGCCGCTTCGGCTCCAAGGAGCAGCTTCAGCTCGCGACGCTTGAGCGAGCCGCCGAAGTCTTCCGCCGCACGGTGTACGAGCCCGCGTCCACGGAGCCGCCGGGGCTCGCTCGCTTGAACGCAATCTGCGACGCGTGGGTCGCCTATCTGGCCCGTCCTCCGTTTCCCGGTGGCTGCTTTCTCACCACTGCGATGGTGGAATTCGATGGGCGTCCGGGACCGGTCAACGATGCGGTGAAGAACGTGATGCGGCGGTGGCTGGGTGTCCTTGAGCGAGACGCGAGCACGGCGATCGAGAACGGCGAACTCCCCGCAGACACCGACCCCAAGGACGTCGCGTTCACCATCAACGCGCTGGCCGTCGGAGCCAACTGCGACTTCCAGCTAAATCGGAACCGCGGGTCGCTGCAACGCGCCCGGCGCGCGATGGCTGCCGCGATCAGTCGCTGACCACGTCCACACCACGTAGCCCTCCGTCCGCCGCCATGCGCGGGGCGCCGCTGAAGCACGCCGAAGCCGGCTTACCAAGGTCGGCCTCGAAAGTCGCCAACAGCGAGGCGCCGGGTCACGCCGGCCGGTCGGCGGGTCGCCTTCCCTCCGATCCGCGCGAAGCCGGGGACTATTAACGCTTGTTGGAGACTCTCGCCCGCACCGATGGGCTACGGGTTCGCTGATCGACTGCCCGGCGCTGGCGCATGCAGTGCCCGCAGGGCGGTGTGCAGCATCAGTTCGACGTAGCGGTCCGGCTTGACGCCAGC
>Ga0335075_10006681_pt1 | contig 17796 bp, 12 predicted proteins | sample Lox_Sample_24_FD_206723 | JGI IMG/M metagenome (GOLD analysis project Ga0335075, IMG submission 206723) | Soil microbial communities from Loxahatchee National Wildlife Refuge, Florida, United States - Lox_Sample_2.4 | ecosystem: Environmental > Terrestrial > Soil > Wetlands | place: USA...
AGAGGAGCGCGTTTATCGTTTCGCGCGAAACGTAAACGCGCTCCTCTTCGGGTCGCGGCGAAACGGCGAGCTATTCTTTTTTTCCCTTGAGAAACTCTCTGGCTTCGTTGACAACACCTTCCATGGCTTTGTCCTGACCGTACAGGATCAAGACATCCCGGTAAACGATCCGGGCCTTGGTTTGGGTGGTTTTACCTTGAGCGAGCTGTTCGCGCACCTCGTCGAGCCGTTCCTGGACCTTATCCCTGAGCTTATCCTTGTTCAAGTCGTCATCGCCTAATGTCGGGATCTTCCAGGCCGCGTAGAGATACCAACGATTTCTCGCGCCCCCTTCTTTCGCTGCATCCTCTCGGAGCGATTGGAGCAGTGATTTCGCCAGGCCCTTATCACCCACCCCGGTCTTGCAATTCTCGGCGAGCCAGGCGAGAAAGGCCAGACGCTGATGTTTGTTCTTATATGGCGGCTCTTCCTCGGGACTTTTTATGTCATCGTACATCCTCGAGAACGTGTCGTTCATCTGATCGGCCGCTTTCCATTCCGCCAGGTGCTTGTCGGCAACCCGCGCCCAGCTCGAACCCTCGCCTCCCAGCGTCTTGACGGCATTCCAGTGCTCGACAGCGGCGTCGTGATTGCCCTTTTCATCCGCTTCCATGGCAGCGAAAGCCTTCTCTTCCGTCTTGCTTTGTGCCTCGACCTTGATCGGCCCCTTCCGCTTTTGCATGTAATTGTTCAGCAGGCGCTCGTGATGGGCCATCTGAATCCGGGTTCGCCAGCCGCGCACCTCGCGTGCTTGCTCGTTGTCCTCGTCTCCATAAAGATCGATATACTTGTAAATGGCTCCGTTCGGCTCGATGGCCTTTTCCTGTTCCTCCACATTGTCGGACTGGGCTGCGGCCCTGGCCTTCTGGTACAGCTTGTCGGCCGACGGGGGACGGAAGAGGAGATACAGTAGCGTTGCGACGAAGACGAGCGCCAGCGACAGGCCCGCCGCCTGGAACCACACTTTCTGATATAAGGGTTTCTTCCCGCGTTTGCGCTTCGACCTGCCCTTGCCGGTCATCAAGACGCGGGCGGCTTCCTTGTCCTCCTCGTCGACGCGTTTCTGGCTGGTTGTGCGATCCATCAGACGGCGGCGGACAACCTCGACGCCGGCGCTCTGCTGCGCCTCGATCTTCTCCTGGATGGTGCCGAGCGTGTTGGCCACCATGTTGGCGTCGAGCGGCCGTTGCTCCGGCTTCTTCTCCAGCAGCTGGCAAATCAGCGTATCCAGCCACACGGGAATGTCCAGCACCAGGCGCGACGGCCGCTCGAACGTGCCGTTGACGTGCTGCATGAACATGTCCATGGCGTTGTCGGCCTTGAACGGCTTGCGGCCTGTCACCAGCTCGTAGAACAGCACGCCCAGCGAATACAGGTCGGACTTGAGCGTCAGATCGCTCATGCCCTTGCACTGCTCCGGCGACATGTAGGCGGCGGTTCCCACCGTGCAGTTGGTCGCCGTCAAGGCATCCAGATCGATGTCCTTGGCGATGCCGAAGTCCGTTAGCTTGAGCGTGCCGTCGGACAGCATCATGATGTTAGACGGCTTCAAATCGCGATGGATGATCCCCTGATCGTGAGCGTGCTGCAAGGCGGAGCAGAGCTGCTTGCCCAGCTCGGCGACTTCTTCCCAGGTCATGCGGCCGCGCCGGCTCATTATCTTGTCGAGCGATTCGCCGTCGATGAATTCCATGGCGAAGTAACGCATGCCCTGATTCTTGCCGGCGCCATAAAAGCGGACGATGTTGGGATGATTGAGCTGTTTGAGGACGGTGATCTCGCGCTCGAAGCGATCGGCGGCGGCGGCATTGGTCGAGCCGATACCGGGGGCCATGATCTTGATGGCCATGAGCTGTCCGGTCTTGGTGTAGCGCCCGCGATACACGGTGCCCATGGCGCCGGAGCCAAGCTCCCTATCGATGGTGAACGGCCCGAACTGTTGTCCGACCAGCATGATTACACCTCGAATTAGCCACAGATGCACACGGATAAACACAGAGAATACAATTTGTTTTTTTTCTTTCTCATCTGTGTTTATCCGTGTTCATCCGTGGCTAATTTACTTCAACCACCGCGCCGCATCGCGCGCATGATAGGTCAGAATCATATCCGCGCCGGCGCGTTTGATGCTCGTGAGGATTTCCAGGGCGACGCGGCGCTCGTCGATCCAGCCGTTTTGCGCCGCCGCCTTGACCATCGCAAACTCGCCGCTGACATTGTAAGCGGCGACGGGCACGCCGAAGCGATCCTTGACGCGGCGGATGATGTCGAGGTACGCCAGCGCCGGCTTGACCATGACAATGTCCGCTCCCTCACCCAGGTCCAGCTCGACCTCGCGCAACGCTTCGTCGCTGTTGGCCGGGTCCATCTGATAACTACTGCGGTCACCGAATTGCGGCGGCGATTCGGCGGCGTCGCGAAAAGGACCATAGAAACCGGAAGCGTACTTGGCGGAGTAGCTCATGATCGGCACATACGCGAACCCGGCATCATCGAGCGCGGTGCGGATGGCGCCCACCATGCCGTCGAGCATGCCGCTGGGCGCGACAAGATCCGCACCGGCGCGAACGTGGCTGACGCACTGCTGGGCCAACAGCGGCAGCGTCGCGTCGTTGTCGAGATCGAGCCGGCCGTATGTCTCAGTAAGAACTCCGCAATGTCCGTGATCGGTATATTCGCAGAAACATTCATCGGTCATCAGCAAGACGCGCTCGCCGTACTGCTTGCGAAGAGCGCGGAGAGCTTGCTGCACGATCCCTTCCGGATCGAGGGCGCTGGAGCCGGTAGCGTCCTTGTGCGTGGGAATCCCGAAAAGGATGAAGGCACACACACCCAGATCGAGCGCGGCCCCCACTTCTTCGATGAGACAATCGATGCTGAGCTGATAATTGCCCGGCATCGAGACGATTTCTTTCTTGATGCCGTGACCCGGACGCACGAACAGCGGCAGGATGAGATCCTCGACGGTGAGGGACGTTTCACGGACGAGGCCGCGGATCAGCGGATGATGGCGCAGACGGCGCGGCCGAACGGTGGGGAACCTCCCGGCGATGGGCTGTGAGGCAGCAGAGTGCGATTGACTGGCCATCGTCGAATCTCGGAAAGAGGATACGCCGTTAGTTGACAAGCGCTTCCACGACCTTCACGGACGGAAGGCAAACGGCTACACACGTCAAGAGGATGACGACGACAGGCGCAACCGTCATGAATCCCGACCATAGCTCTTTGGCCAGCACGCCGCGCAAGCGATATGAAACCGCACTGTCAACGGCCACGAATATCAGCACCAGCAAGAGTGCGGCCGGGATCCAACCGTGCGTCAAGGATAGTACCAGCTCCGACATGGTTGGCAATTTGAGATTCACCTTATGATACATACTTTCGTAACGGGGTGCATAGGTGAATAACCCCAGTAACCACAGTCCCCAGAGAGTGGCGTGCATGGCCACCGTGATAAGAGACTTTCGGTCAAAGCTTCGCGCATGATCAAAAGTGTGTGTTGAATCAAACATTGTCTTTCTCCGGACTTGTCAGCCCAAATAAGTACGGTTCGCCGCCGCCACACCGGCGCCGGCTTGCACCTTGACGCCCTGACTCGTCAAACACTGCTCCAGCGCGCCCAGGAACAGCAGCACAACGTCCGGCCGGCTGTTGTAGCCCATCAAGCCAATCCGCCACGCCTTGCCCTTGAATTCGCCGAGACCGCCGCCGATCTCGATGCCGAACTCCGTCAGCAAGCGTTTCCGCACGGGCAAATCCTCGCAGCCCGGAGGGACGCGCACGGCGTTGAGCTGCGGCAGCTGATGGCCCTCGGTGGCGGTATACGTTAATCCCAGCGCCTTCAGCCCCGCCTTGAGCGCCTCATGATTGCGCCGATGCCGCGCCCAGCGCGCCTCCAGCCCCTCTTCCAGCACCAGCCGCAGTCCTTCGTACAGGGCATACACCATCGTAATCGGCCCTGTGTGATGGTAAAAGCGATCGCTGTCCCAGTAATGCTCGACGAGATTGACATCGAAATACCAGCTCTGCACCTTCGTTTTGCGCTTGCTGAACACCTCGACGGCACGCGAGCTGAACGACACCGGCGACAGCCCCGGCGGACAGCTCAGGCCCTTCTGCGAGCAGCTATAAACCGCATCGATCTGCCACGCATCCAGGGCGACGGGTATGCAGCCGAGCGCGGTGACGGCATCGACGAGCAGCAGCGTCTCGAATTCATGACACAGCGCGCCGAGTCCTTCGAGCGGCTGCCAGGCACCGGTCGAGGTCTCGGCCTGCACGATGGCGAGCAGCTTGGGCCGTACTTTCTGTAGCGTCTCGCGGATTTGCTGGAAATCGAACACTTCGCCCCACGGACGTTCCAGCACCGTGACCTGTGCTCCGGCCCGGTTGGCGACCTCAACCATGCGCTGCCCGAAGAAGCCCGCGGCACAGACGACCACGCGATCGCCCGGCTCGACGAGGTTGACGAAGCACGTCTCCATGCCGGCCATGCCGGTGGCGCTGACGGGAAACGTCACCTGGTTTTTCGTCTGATAGGCGGATCGCAGCATCTCCTGGGCGGCATTCATGATCTCCAGGAATTGCGGATCGAGATGGCCCAACAGCGGCGTGGCCATGGCGCGGAGGACGCGCGGATGGGCATCGCTGGGACCGGGGCCGAGCAACAGACGCACAGGCGGATTCAAGGGTCCGGGAACGTTCATGGTTCTCCTACTTCTGAGCTTCGTTTAGCCGCGACGTTTATCGTTTCGCGCGAAACGTAAACGCGCTCCGCTGCGCGTCGCGGCTAAACGAGAAACCGCATCATAACATTTTCATGCGATCCTGAATGAGCCGGCTGACGGCCTTGAACTGGGGATGGCCGGCGCCGCCGATCCACTCGAAAACGCACATTTCACTGGTCGTCAGGATGGCGCCGGCCTGCTCCAGGCGCCGCAGCGCCGTCTCGTGATCGAGACGAGAACGCGAGCCGGCGGCATCGACGGCGACGTAAACACGGAAATCCAGGGCGAGCAGATCGAGCGCCGTGTGCAGCACGCAGACGTGCGTTTCAATGCCGCACAACACCAGCTTCGGCCGAGCTTCGCGATGGAACGTCTGCACGACGCTGGGCACGGCACAGCTACTGAAGGCGATCTTGTCCGGCCGCTCCGGCAGCTTCTCGGCGAGGGCCGGCACCGTCGCGCCGAGTCCGCGTGGATACTGCTCGGTACATTGTACCGGCATGTTCAGCAATCGGGCGGCGTCAAGCAGGAAGCCAATGTTGCGCACCAGGGCGTCGGCGTCGAAGATCATGGGGACGAGCTTTTCTTGCACGTCGATGACGAGCAATCCGGTATCGGCGGCCGACATTTGCGTGGCGTGCGGCATGGTGCGTTCCTCTTCCGATCTCTCTGTTCAGGATGCTACTTTGTGCCGCGGAGAGCGTCAAGGAAGCCGCGACCGGAGGGGCCATCTCGTGCTTGCGCCGGGATCGCTTCACCTCGATTCGAGCAAGGAGCCATCCCACGCATCATACCAATAAAAAAGAATACAACAGCCAGTACAGCTGGTTTAGCGACGCTTCGCAGAAGCGTCGGACGGCGGCGACGCTTCTGCGAAGCGTCGCTAACCGAAGTTATTCCGGGTCGGCTCCTTTGGTGGTCCGTATGACGTTTCCCAAGCGTTATCTCGTTCGCTTCGGTCCCAAGCAGACGCCGCATCTGTTCACGGATTTGCTGGTCATCGGCGTCGGCATCGCCGGGGTGCGAGCGGCCCTGGCCACGCCGCGCGAGCTGCGCACTCTCGTCATCACCAAGGACCGCCTGCAGCAGAGCAACAGCAGCTACGCCCAGGGCGGCATCGCCGCCGTGCGCTCGCCGGAAGATCGCTTCGAGAACCACATCGAGGACACCTTGACCGCCGGCGCCGGGCTGTGCGATCACGCCGCCGTCGAGATGGTGGTGCGCGAGGCGCCCCGGCAGATCGACGACCTCATCGCCTACGGCGCCCGCTTCGACGCCGAGCCTGGCATCGAGGGCGGCCACAGCTATCATCGCATCGTCCACGCCCTCGGCGACGCCACCGGCTTCGAGGTCATGCGCGCCCTCATCGAACGGATCGAGAGGACAGCCAATGTCGCTTTATGGGACCGCACCTTCACCATCGATTTGCTGACACAGGAAGGCGCCTGCGTCGGAGCGCTGGTCCATCGCAAGAACCACGGCAAGCTGCTGATCTGGGCCAAGCAAACCATTCTCGCTTCCGGCGGCGCCGGCATGGTTTACCGCGAGACGACCAATCCGCCCGTGGCTACCGGCGACGGCATGGCTGCCGCCTACCGCGCCGGCGCCGAGCTGCGCGACATGGAGTTCATGCAGTTCCATCCGACCGTGCTCTACGTTGCCGGCTCCAGCCGTTATCTCATCAGCGAGGCGGTGCGCGGCGCCGGCGCCTATCTGCGCGACAAGGACGGCGTGCGTTTCATGCTCGACGAGGATCCTCGCGCCGAGCTGGCCACGCGCGACGTGGTGGCCCAGGCCATCGTCCGCCGCATGCAGATGACCCAGCATCCCAACGTCTATCTCGATCTGTCGCACCTCGATCCAGTCAGGGTCCGCGAGCACTTCCCCGGCATCGGCAAGGTGTGCGCCGAATTCGGCATCGACATCACGCGCGATCCCATCCCCGTCCGTCCCGGCGCTCATTACATGGTCGGCGGCGTCACCGTCGATCTGCACGGCCGGACCACGCTGCCGGGTTTGTGGGCGGCCGGCGAGGTCACGTCCAGCGGTCTGCACGGCGCCAATCGCCTCGCCTCGAACAGCCTGATCGAAGGGCTGGTTTACGGCACCTTTTGCGGCCGCGACGCCGGCGCGACGGCGGCGAGCATGCCGGATGCCTTTCTCGTCCCGCCGGTGTCCGCCGCATTCCAGCCGGAAACCGACGGCCCGGCGCTGGACGTTGCCGACCTGACCAATTCGCTGCGCAGCTTGATGGTTCGCCACATGGGAATCACTCGCAGCCGCGAGGGTTTACTGGAGGCGGAGCGCAAGGTCGCCTTCTGGTGCCGTTACGCGCTTCGCCGCGAGTTCAACACGCGGGCGGGCTGGGAGCTGCAAAACATGCTCACGATCGCTCGGCTCATGATCTGGTCTGCTTTGCAGCGCACCGAGTCGCGCGGCGTCCATTTCCGCTCCGATTATGCCGCTCGCGATGACGCGCACTGGCAGCACCATGTCGCCTGCCCTGACCATCTCCCCGACGCGACGGGAGCACCGAGAACCCTTTTGTGATCTGCTGGGCAGCTCGTGACATTACGCCGGCAGGTTGGTTTCACTCAAAAAATTGAATCACGAAAACACGAAAGAAAAAAGACAAGAAAAAGAAGCCATCTTATGCGTTCGTTTTTTCTTTCGTGTTTTCTTTCTTTCGTGTTTTCGTGATTCAATTCCGGGCCGTGCGTTGGATTACGGTTGTTTCTGCGGTGCCGTGAACAGATCCAGGCCATTCGCACCCAGATGATGATCGAGCAAATCGATTTGCCCATTTTCCTTGAGCCGCGCGAAGAGCTTGCTGCGCTCTTCCTCCCAAATCTGTCGCAAATAGTACGGATTGTCCTTGCGGCCAATCTCATACTGACGCAGTCGTTTGAGAAAGCGATCCGCTTCTTGTTGAGCTAACAGCTTTCGAGCGTGGACATAGGCGGCCGTCTCCTGTTCGAGACGATATTGCTCGGCCTCGGCCATACGCAGCTCGCGGGCCACGTTTTGCTCGGCGGTGTTGCGCAGCGTGGTGTTGCGCGTCTGGGCCAGGGCGACGCTGTCGAAGTCCGGCTTCACGTCGTTGGGCGGCGCGATCAGGGCCACGCGAGCATCGAGGATTTGCACGCCCAGACGATACGGCTCGATCCACGTCTGCGTCTGCTCTTTCAGCACCGGACGCATGGCGTTCTTGCCGTTGAGCAGCACGTCATCGACGGTGCGGCCGGCGACCCACTGGGCCATCACCGCCTCGACGGTGCGCCCCAGCAGCGCGTCCACGCGGTCGGCCTGGAAAATATAGTCGGCCACTTCGTCGGCGCGAACCTTGTAAGTCAGCACTGCCTGCACGTTGACGAGGTTGTGATCGCCGGTCAGGAGCTGGCCGGCCGGCATCGTTTCGCCGGATAAATCGTCTTCCTGATAGCCGACGGTCACGCTCTGCACGCGATCGACGGCGACGCGATCAACGCGGTCCATGCCCCACGGTAGCTGGATTGCCAGTCCTGGCTCCAGTCGATTCGGCAGCAGACGCCCGAAGCGGCGCACCACGCCGCGCTCGCCGGGACGGATTTGCACCACGCCCGTCAGAAGATAGGCCGCGATCAGCAGCACCAGCAGAATACGCAGGTAACGCATATCACGGCCTCCCTTGTTGGATTGCCGGCGTGCTGGGCTTGTCCGTCTTCGCGGGGTCGCTCATCGCGCGGACGGGAGCTGTCGGCGACATGGTGCCGGGCTTGGGCGGATTGAAGAGAAGATCGAACAGCTCGCGATGCGTCGAGAGCAGCAGCGTGCTCTTGTTGTCGCCGAGGATGCGCTGATATTCCTCCAGCTTCTTGAGGAACGTGAAGAATTGGGGATCTTTTTTGTGAGCTTCGTTGAGGACGCGCTCGGCCTCGACATCGGCGGCGTTTTTCAGGGTGCGCGACTCCGCTTCCGCCTGGGCCTTGAGGATCTCGACGCGGCGCTTGCCGTCGCTTTCGATGTTCTGCTTGGCCTGTTCGCCCTCGCTTTCGTACTCGGCCTTCTTCTTTTTGCGTTCGCTCGTGATGCGATCGAAGATGGCGTCGCGCACGGCGGGCGGATGATTGGAGCGACGCAGGCGAATGTCCACTACCTCGATCCCATATTCGGCCTCGGCGGATTTCTCCAGCGAGGAGCCGCTGACGCCGCCGCTGAGCAAGCGTTGGCGAAGCTTCGCGCGGGCGGCGTCCACCGTTTCCGGATTGGGATTGATAAGCTCGTCCAGCTCCATCTGCCCGATGGCGGCGCCCAGCTCGCTGGTGATGCGTTGACCGAGAATGGCCTGCGCGCCTCCCGGCGTGCCGACGCTGCGGATGAACTGATCCACGCCGCGGACGTTGGCGATGCGCCAGCAGACATAGGCGTCGAGGGTCAGCGTGCGGTCGATGGTGTTGCGCTTGGGATCGCGCGTCAGCAATTCCGCCCCCGGCAGGTCGAAATACTGCAAGCGGCGATCGAGGCGCTGCACCGACTGGATCGGCCACGGCCATTTGAAATGCAGACCGGCCTGCTCGTCGCTGCCGCCGTCGAACGTCTCCAAGTGACGGCCGAATTGCGTCTTGTAGACGTACTCGGTGCGATCCACGGTGAAGACGCACATCGGCGCGACGAGGACCGTCACCAGTAGGGCGAGAATCAGCAGAAGTTTCCAGCGCATAAATGTATCTCGTTCGTTTGTTTATCGGTTAGCGACGCTTCGCAGAAGCGTCGGGAGGAACGACGCTTCTGCGAAGCGTCGCTAACCGAGTTACGATTCGCTGCGTGATTCCGGCGGCTGAGACCGGGGCGCGGGCATCGTACCGGGCATCGGAAAACCAAATGGGCTGAACGGCACCAACCAGAGATTGCGCCGCCCCGGCACCTTGTCGGCGTCGATGATGATCTTTTCGCGGTTGGCCAACGCCGCCGCCAAGCTCTCCCAGTAGCTGCGGAAATCCAGGAGCATCTGCTGCTGGGCCAGCGCCTCGTCGCGGCGGCGCAGATATTCCTCGCCGACCTCGGCGGCCGATCGGCCCTTGCCCATCTCCTTCCAGGCGGCGCTAAACAAACGCCATTCCTCCGCCACACTCAGCCGGTGCCGCAGCCGATAACGGCCCTCAAACCCCGACTGATCCGCGTGGGCGAAGAGGATCTTCTTCTGCGCCGCCGCCTCGGTCTCGCGCACCTGTTTCAGTCCCTCGGCCTGTTGCCGGCGTTCCCAGCGCAGCACGTTTTCTTGGCCGATATTGATGCGCTTGTCGCGCTCCTCCATCGCCTTGGTGACATCGTGATAGGCGGCGACGACATCCTGCGGCGGATGCAGATCATGCAGATCCAGCCCTTCCAGACGAATGCCCATACCGTTGCCGCCGTAGTCGCTACAGCGCTGGCGTAAACGTTCCAGGGCCGCGTCCTGAAAGCGGCCGCGATCAATGGTTAGCAAGTCGGCGAAAGGCCGGCCGGCAACCGTCTCGCGCAGCACCGACTCGGCGGCGCCGCGCAGGATCGCTTCGGGATCGGCCGTCTCGAAGAGATAGGCGCGCGGATTGGCGATGGTGTAGCGGAGCGTGCCTTGCAGCTCAAGAAGGTTGCCGTCGCCAGTAATCATGACGGCCTCTTCCGACAAGCGGCGGACGCCGGCGCCGGCGTGCAGGCTCGACCATGAACCCGTGCTTGGCCCTCCTCGACCGGCCACGGTGCGGAAGCCGATTTCGATGGTATGCACGCGGCGCGGCTGCACGCGTGTCACGGTATCGATGGGCCAGGGCCAGCACCAGTGCAGGCCAGGATCCAGATCGTCCGGCAGCGGCCGGCCGAAGTGACGCACCACGCCGATTTCATCGGCGGCGATGGCCGTGAAGCCGCTCAAGGCCCAGCCACCCAGCAGCAGCAAGAGCAGCCCGGCCAGCACCGGCTTCCACTGGTGCGAGAGCCAGTGAGCGGCCTCATCGAGATCGAGACGATGTTCGAGCCAGTCGTTGGCGCGGCGCAGGCCGCCGAAAAGACGCTGGAAGAATGGGCTGGCCGCGGTGCGCTCGAACCACAACAGACGCATGGCGTTGAGCAGCACGGCCAGTGAGCCAAGCTGGTGATAGACGACGGCGGCGACCGGCGATTGTTCGTACCACGACGCCGGCACCAAGAGCGGCCACAGCCAGGCCGTGAAAACGATGCCGACCGCGTTGACGCCGAAGGCGAAAATCACAATGTTTTGGTGGATGATGCGGACCGTCTCGCGCGACAGACGCAAGAGCAGCGGTAGATGCCGCAGCGGATCGCTCATGAAGACAACATCGCCAGCCTCGGCGGCGATGTCGGCGCCGGTGCCGCCGATGGCGAGACCGACATCGGCGCGAGCGAGAGCAGGCGCGTCGTTGATGCCGTCGCCGACCATGCCGACCCGCTTGCCCGCCTGCTGCCAGCCGGCGATGAATTCGGATTTCTGGGGAGGCAGCAGCTCCGCATGCACCTCGATCAAGGCCAGCGATTCGGCCACGCTCCGAGCCACCGCCGCGCGATCGCCCGTCAACAGAGCGATGTCCGTGATCCCCATCGCCCGCAATTCGGCCAAAACGCTCGCGGCTTCCGAGCGCAGCCGGTCTCGCGCTCCAAGCGCTCCCAGGACACGTCCCTGGCGAGCGACGAACAGGACCGTGTGTCCCGCGGCGTCGAGGCGCTCAAGCGCAGCCTGCGCTTCCGGCGGCAGAGTCAAACCCTGCTCTTCCAACAGCCGTTTATTGCCGACAATGACGGTCTCTAAACCAGCCGATTGCGCGGTGACGCCAATTCCCGGAAAGGAGCGAAATTCCGCGATCGGCTCGGGACTCAGCTGGCGGCGGGCGGCCTCTTGCACAATCAGGCGCGCCAGCAAATGCTCGCTGTGCTGCTCCGCCGTCGCCGCGGTGCGCAGCAGCTCCTCATCGGCTACACCCTCGAACGGCACAATCTCGCTCAATTCCAGCCGTCCCTCGGTGAGCGTGCCGGTCTTGTCGAAAGCGAAAGCGGTGACGGCGGCCAGGCGTTCGAGCGCCGAGCCGCCCTTGATGAGGATGCCGGTGCCGGCAAGGCGGCCCAGTGCCGCGATGATCGCCGCCGGCGTCGCCAGGATGAGCGCACACGGACAGGCCACGACCAGTACCGACAGGGCCGGCAGCGTCACCAGCTGCCGAAAGCTCAAGTTCGTCTCCGGAGGCCGCATCCAGCCGGTGCTGTAGCCGATCCAGCACACCAGAAACGTCAACGCCGACAGCGACAGGACAGCGGGCAGGAAATAGCGAGCGAGACGATCGGCGGTGCGCTCCAGCGGGGCCTTGTCCTTCAGGGCGCGCGAGGTCAATTCGATGACACGGCCGACGACGGTATGCTCGGCGACGCGGCGGGCCTCGACGGTCAGCGCGCCCAGCTGATTGAGCGAGCCGGCCAGCACCTCATCGCCCGGTCCCTTGTCCACCGGCAGGCTTTCGCCGGTCAAGGCGCTGACATCGACGGCCGAGCGTCCTTCCAGCACGATGCCATCCGCCGGCACGCGTCCGCCCGGCTTGACCACGACGCGATCGCCGACGCGCAAGTCGCCGACCAGCACGCGCTCTTCCTGCCCGTCGCGCAGCCGCCAGCAGCGCCGCGGACAGATCTCGACAATCCGCCGAATCGCTCGCTGCGTGCGCTCGAAGGTGATGCTTTCCAGGCATTCGCCGAGCATGCCGATAAAGACGATCTCGGCGGCGACGAGCGGCTCCTGCACGAGAATGGCGGCGACGGCGGCGATGGCCACCGCCAGGTCCGCGCCGATGCGGCCCTCAAGCAGCGAATTGAGCGAGCCGTACAGTGTCCGCGCTCCGCCGAGGATTGCGGCCAAAAGCGCGATGCGATAGCCATACGGCTCGTTGGACCAGGTTGGCAGAGATGGCCCCCACGTGGCGATCCAGCGGGCCGCGACCGGCCAGACATCGGCGCCGATGAGCAGCCCGAGAAGGCCGGTCAAAAGGTACAGACCGAGCCGGCTCTCCGGCTGGAAGGCGTGATCGGCGTGGGAGATCTCGCGGTGCATCAGCGCGGCTCCGGCGTGCGGCGTCAAGGTAGGTGCATCAGATTGTTCAGGCTACGGTGCGCGGACAGCGCCGTCAAGCGCTCTCCTCGCGTGCTGAGATGTTCGAGAGTCTTGCGGAAGTCGGGAGTCGTTTTTCCTCGTTCCCAAGCTCTGCCTGGGAACGCACGATTGCGAAGCTCTGCTTCGCGGCCCTTTCCCTGGCAGGACGGGAAGCAGAGCTTCCCGACGTGCGTTCCCAAGCAGAGCTTGGGAACGAGGAGAAACGCGATGTCGAAGGAGGGATTGACAAACTGGGAAATCGCCTTTTACGATAGATGATGAGTGGGGCTGCCAACCCCACCACAACCTTTCCCAAGGCATCGTTCTCCGCCCTTTCGGGCAATGTAGCCCTCCAATGGATTGAGGAATGGATCCCCAGCAGCCGGGCGAGCGCGTCGTTCGCGGCCCGTGGCATGGTTTCACTCCTCATGCGCTGTCGCGAACCATCGGTACGGCAGCGGAATCAACTGGAGGACATCATGGATTCAACCGTTACTCTCATCGTCACCCGCGGACCGCTCGCCGGCCGGAAATTCGTCTTCGACGAGCCGACCGTGTGTCTGATCGGCCGATCGCGCGATTGCTCGATTGCCCTGCCACTGGAGGCGGAACACATGGATGTCTCGCGCCACCACTGCCTTGTGGAGATCGCTGCTCCGTCGGTGCGCGTACGCGATCTCGGCAGTCTCAACGGCACCTACGTCAACGGCAGGAAGATTGGCCAACGGCGTGCGTCGCTGGCGCCGGCCGACGTGGAAGGCACTCATCAGCCGGTGGTGGCGTTGATTGATGGCGATGAGATTCGATTAGGCGAACACGTCGCGTTTCGCGTATGCGTATTCACGTCGGAGCAAGAGGAGAGCGCACGAACGCATCGACACTCCAGCGGCGAGCTACAATTCGAGGTGCCGGTTCCCTCGTAAGTAAGCCTCGAACGCCGCTTGCGGCTTAGCGCGGGGAACGCTAAGCCGCAAGCGGCTAATCCAGGAGCGCTGATGGCCGAGTATTTCCTCTGTCTCGACGCCGAGACATTCCTGCGGCGAATCCGACCGGCGCTCGCCGCCAGCTGGCGGCAGCGCAGCTTCGAGCCGTGCCGTTCGCTGTGCAACGACCTTCTCCCCGCCGCGCGCGAATATACCCAGCGCTATCACACCGGCGAAGAGGAAACGCTTGTCGCGCGGATCGCCGCAGGCTTTCGCTTCGATCGCGCCTGCTGGCGCCTGCTCGCCGGCGAGGTGCTGTTGTTCGCCGCCGTGGAAATCCCGGAATTTCAAAGCAACGCCGAGACGCTGTGCTGCCTGCTGGCTCCCGAAGCGTATCGAAGTGCCGTGACGGCCCGCGAGCACTACGCTCCCATTCAGCAGGTGCTGCGCGGCAGCCGCGATGTGACATTCGGCAGCACCGTCTACCGCCCAGACCAGGCCGGCTACAACAATCCCGACGATGTGGCCCTTCTCGCCACCTATCTCGCCGACGTCGAGCCGGAGCGCTGGACCGTGGACGATCTTCGGCCGCTGCGCGATGTGGAGGACTACGACGAGCAGGCCGACGAGCTGGCGTTTGTGCGTGAATGGTTCCCGGCGCTGGTCGAATTGTATCAGCGATCGCGGACGGAAAACCGCGTGCTGGTCATCGAGAACATTTATTGATTCCCCCTAGGGCCAGGGATCGGCAGCAAGCGCGGCCGCGGCACGACGACGCCGACGACGCTGCCGTGACGATGCTGCAATTGCGCAAAATTGAGTCGCAAAAACGCATGCAGGGAGCGATCGGCTCCGTTGGACAGGTAAGCGCGGGCCAGGTGGGCCATGTGAGCGTCGTACAGGCGCTTGCTGTGCGTGTGCAGCGCGCAGCGGCCCTCATGGCGACGCAGGTCGCCCTCGAAGCCCGGACTGATGTGATACAGCTCGTGAAATAGCGTGATGAACTTGTCGTCGAAGTCCTGATCGAGAAAGCGCGGCAGACAGAAGGTCACCAGGTAGAGCATCTCGTGCTGCTCGACGAAGTAGCGCTGCACCTGATAGAGGCCGCCTCCTCGCCGCGCTCGCGTCAGCCGGCCATGGCGGAAACGCATCGGTGTCACGCGCGCTTGCAAGCCATGTTGCCGGCCGCTGCGTGCCTGCGTCATGCCGAACAACAAACGCGAGATGTCGATGTGCTTCAGGTCGGCACAATGGCGGACGATGTCGGCGCACAGCGCCCGGACACGGCCGCTGAAGTCGAACGGCTTGTCCACGGGGCCGGTTGCCAGCCAGGGCGGCGCTTCCAGGCCGGTGGTCTGCCGCCGCGCTCGCGCCGGCAAACGCACCGTCCGCAGCGGCAGCGGGTTGTCCGCCGCGCTCCACCGCAATTCCAGCGGCAACGGCACTTCCTCATGAAGCGGTTGTGTCCTGCCCACGCCTGTTCTCCTCAGAATCGATCGATTTGCGGCCCCCGTGCCGCGTTCGTTGCGTCCCTTCCCGCGAGCCGATGTGAGTACCGATGTACTTATAATGCTCGATTTTTTCCGCAGATCCAGTAAATTCCGACTTTGTGGGCAACCGATACCATCTTCAAACACCGCGTCGAGAAATTCAATCGGGCCTCACGGCTCGCAAGAGGGAGTATCATCCCCATGACAAGGATAGGTTGCTGGCGAGGCCTGCGCCGGAGCGGACTGGCTTTGGCGTTCCTGGCGTTGAGCGGATGCCAAACGTGGGGTCCCAACTTGGGCGGCATTACCTTGCCTTCGCCCCACTATTTAGAACATCCCCCCCAGTATATCCCACCATCGCCGCCTTTCCCACTTCCGCGCGAGCTGGCCTCGCAGGAAGCGGCGGCGGCCGCGCCGGTGGTCGGCGGAGCAGCGGAGGGAGCGTTGCCGCCGCCGCTGCCGCCTCCGTAAAGTTGGTTAGCCGCTTGCGGTTTAGCGGAGCTGTTGAATCGCTAAGCCGCAAGCGGCTTTCGGTCAATTCCTCGTGATAGTTTCGTGCAGGTTCAGGATGACCCGCGCCACTGAGGTCCACGCCGCCAGCTCGGACACATCGATGTCCGCAGCTATGGGCCGCTCGCCGGTGCTCACCAGCTTGCGGGCCGCTTGCGGATCCTTGGCGAAATCCGCCTTGTGCCGGCCGTACAGGGCGATGAGCAGGCTCGCCTCCTCCGGCTTGACCTTCCGCGACACAGCCCGGCGATACGCCCAGTTGAGCCGCTCCGCCGGCGTCGCGCCGCCTTCCTTCATCATACGCTCGGCGAAGACCCGCGCCGCCTCGACGTAGGACGGATCGTTGAGCAGCACCAGCGCTTGCAGCGGCGTGCTGGAGCGCGGCCGCTCGACAGTACATTCCTCGCGCGTCGGCGCGTCAAACGCTTTCAAGCTGGGATGCAGAAAGGTGCGCTGCCAGTAAGTGTACAGGCCGCGGCGATACTGGTCGGCGCCGTGATCGGGAGAATAGCTGCGCGTCGGGAAATTGAGGTGCTTCCAGTAGCCGGCCGGCTGATACGGCTTGACGCTCGGCCCGCCAATTTTGGGAGAAAGAAGACCGCTAATGGCCAGAGCGTTGTCGCGTACCATCTCGGCGTCGAGGCGAAAGCGTCCCTGCCGGGCCAGCCACAAATTGCTCGGATCGCGGCGGCGCAGCTCCTTGCCGGCATGCGACGATTGCCGATAGGTACACGACATCACCATCAGCTTCAGCATGTGCTTGACGTCCCAGCCGCTGTCCATGAATTCGACGGCCAGCCAGTCGAGCAGCTGCGGATGCGTGGGGTACGCGCCCTGCGTGCCGAAGTCCTCAAGACTGCTGACAAGGCCGCGTCCAAAGGTGAGCTTCCACAGCCGATTGACGAACACGCGCGCCGTCAGCGGATTGTCCCGCGACGCAATCCAGCGCGCCAGGTCGAGCCGATTGGCCCGGCGTCCCGCCGCTTCCAGCGGCGGCAGCGTGTCCGGCACGGACGGCGTGACGATCTTTCCCGAATCGTCCAGCCAGTTGCCGCGCGGCAGGATGCGCATGACGCGCGGCGCAACCGCCTCGGTGACGAGCGTCTTGGGGACCGCTGAGAGAACTTTCTTTTTGCGCTTCTCCGCCGCGGCGATCTTCTCGCGCACGCCGGCCAGCTCCGGAGCGATGGAGCGGTAATGCGCGGCCAGCGTCTCGCGCTGCATCGGCGTGCGTTTTTCCAGCGCGGTTTTCAGGGCGGCGGCGACGGGAGCCGGCAGGCCCGCCGGCTTGCTTCGCACGCGCTTTTCCCAGGCGCTTTGACCCGCCTCGACGGCCGGCGACGGCTTCGCCAGCGTCTTTCGCAAAGCGGCGATGTCCTGATCCAATCGCGTGAGCTGCGCCTGCTGCTCCGGCTTCGGCAAGAGCGTCTGCTCCTGCCGGCCGACAGCACGTTCCTTTACGTCGGCGAAGAACGCGCCCAGGCTGTAGAAGTCCTTCATCGTGAAGGGATCGAACTTGTGATTGTGGCACTCGCAGCAGCCCATCGTCGTCGCCAGCCACACCGACGCGGCGTTGCGCACACGGTCGGCGGCGTACTTGGCCGTGTACTCCTTCGCCTGGGCGCCGCCTTCCTCCGTCGTTTGCAGCAGCCGATTGTAGCCCGATGCGATCTTCTGCTCCTTCGTTGGGTTGGGCAGCAAATCGCCGGCCAGCTGCTCGATCGTGAATTGATCGAAGCGCTTGTTCTGATTGAAGGCGTTGATGCCCCAGTCGCGATAGAGGGCGATGTCGCGATGGTTGTCGCTGTGGTAGCCGCCGGTGTCGGCGTAGCGGACCAGGTCAAGCCAGCTCACCGCCATGCGCTCGCCGAAGTGCGGCGAGGCGAGCAAGCGATCGACCACCTTCTCGTAGGCATTCGCACTGGCATCGTTGACGAACGCATCGACTTCTTCGGGCGTCGGCGGCAGGCCGATCAGATCGAATTGCAGCCGGCGAATCA
>Ga0335075_10006682_pt1 | contig 17796 bp, 17 predicted proteins | sample Lox_Sample_24_FD_206723 | JGI IMG/M metagenome (GOLD analysis project Ga0335075, IMG submission 206723) | Soil microbial communities from Loxahatchee National Wildlife Refuge, Florida, United States - Lox_Sample_2.4 | ecosystem: Environmental > Terrestrial > Soil > Wetlands | place: USA...
CCCCCGGCATGGTCGCCGGCGTGTTCGCGGAGCTCGCGCGTGATCAGCCGCGGCGGCGGTTCACGATCGGCATCACCGACGACGTGTCCGGGCTGAGCCTGCCGTACGACCCGTCGCTAGACATCGAGCCGCCCGGCACGGTGCGGGCGGTCTTCTTCGGCCTCGGCTCGGACGGAACCGTCGGCGCGAACAAGAACACGATCAAGATCCTCGGCGAGGAGAGCCTGCACGTGCAGGGGTACTTCGTCTATGACTCGAAGAAGTCAGGCTCGCAGACCGTCTCGCACCTGCGTTTCGGGCCGCAGCCCATCCGCGCGCCCTACCTGGTGCAGCAGGCTGGCTTCGTCGGCTGCCATCAATTCGGGCTGCTCGACCGGGTCGACGTACTCGGCCTGGCCGCACCCGGGGCGACCCTGCTGCTGAACTGCGCGCACCCGCCGGACGAGGTGTGGGACGCGCTGCCCCGGCCGGTCCAGGAGAAGATCCTCGCCAAGCGGATCAAGGTGTACGCGATCGGCGCCGGCCAGATCGCCCGCGACGCCGGGCTGGCCGGCCGGACCAACACCGTGCTGCAGACCTGCTTCTTCGCCATCTCGGGGGTGCTGCCGCGAGATGAGGCGATCACCAAGATCAAGTCGGCGATCACCAAGACCTACGGTCGCCGCGGGGCCGAGGTGGTCGCGAAGAATCACGCCGCCGTCGACCGCGCGCTCGAAGGACTGCACCGGATCGAGGTGCCCGGCGCGGTGACCTCTGTCAGGGAACTGCCGGCGGTGGTGCCCGCGAGTGCGCCGGAGTTCGTCCGCACCGTCACCGCCGAGATGATGGCCGGCCGCGGTGACGACCTGCCGGTCAGCGTCCTGCCGGTGGACGGCACCTACCCGAGCGGCACCGCGGCGTACGAGAAGCGGAGCATCTCCGAGTTGGTCGCGGAGTGGGATCCGGACCTGTGCATCCAGTGCGGCAACTGCAGCTTCGTGTGCCCGCACAGCGTGATTAGGTCCACCTACTACGACGAGTCGCTGCTGGCCGGGGCGCCGGCCGATTTCCGGTCGGCTCCGCTCGACGCCCGCGGGCTCCCCGATACCCGCTTCACTCTGCAGGTGTACGTGGAGGACTGCACCGGGTGCGAGCTGTGCGTGCAGGCGTGCCCGGTGGGGCCGCCTGCGGATCCGACGCGCAAGGCGATCAACCTCGCGCCCCGGGAGCCGCTGCTGGCCGCGGAGCGGGATAACGTCGCGTTCTTCGAGACGCTTCCGGTGGCCGACCGGTCCAGGGTGGACTTCGGCACCGTGCGCGGCACGCAGTTCCTGCAGCCGCTGTTCGAGTTCTCTGGTTCCTGCGCGGGCTGCGGCGAGACGCCGTACGTCAAGCTGCTGTCGCAGTTGTTCGGCGAGCGGCTGATGGTCGCCAACGCCACCGGCTGCTCCTCGATCTACGGCGGGAACCTGCCCACCACGCCGTGGACGACCGGTCCCGGCGGGCGCGGACCGGCCTGGTCGAACTCCCTGTTCGAGGACAATGCCGAGTTCGGGCTCGGGTTCCGGCTGACCGCCGACCGGCACACGGAGCTGGCGCGGCGGCGGCTGACCGAGCTGCGGGAGGCAGTCGGCGACGGCCTGGCGGACGATATCCTCGGCGCGTCGCAGCTCACCGAGTCTGAGTTGGGCGCGCAGCACGAGCGGGTGGCCGAGCTGAAGCGCCGGCTTGACCGACTTGACGGCGATGACGTGCCCGCCGCCGACCTGCGCAGCGTGGCCGATCACCTGCTCCGGCGCAGCGTGTGGATCGTCGGCGGCGACGGCTGGGCCTACGACATCGGCTCCGGCGGCCTCGACCACGTGCTGGCCAGCGGGCGCAACGTGAACGTGCTGGTACTCGACACCGAGGTCTACTCCAACACCGGGGGCCAGTCGTCGAAGGCGACGCCGCTCGGGGCCGTAGCCAAGTTCGCCGCGGCCGGCAAGACGATGCCCAAGAAGGATCTGGCGTTGCAGGCGATCGCCTACGGCTACGTGTACGTGGCGCGGGTGGCGATGGGCGCCGACCCGCAGCAGACCCTGCGCGCCTTCCGCGAGGCGGAGGCCTACGACGGGCCGTCGCTGATCATCGCCTACAGCCACTGCATCGCGCACGGCATCGAGATGCGCGACGGGCTCGGCCAGCAGTACCGGGCCGTGGCCAGCGGCTACTGGCCGCTGGTGCGCTACGACCCGCTGGTGCGGGCGGCCGGCGGCAACCCGTTCCTGCTCGACTCGCCCCGGCCCCGCATCGGGCTGGCCGATTACACCCAGCGGGAGCTGCGGTACCGCGCTCTCGCCAACGCCCGCCCGGCCGAGGCCGAACGGCTGGGCATCCTCGCGCAGGAAGCGGTCGACCAGCGCTGGAACACCTATGAGGAGATGGCCACCCGCGGCGCGCACCGGTTCCCGGCCGACGCCCGGAAGGAGAGCTGATGGACCTGTCGACCCGCTACCTGGGGCTGCCGCTGCGCAATCCGCTTGTGGCCTCTGCGTCCCCGATCTCCAACACCCTCGACGGCGTCCGCCGGCTAGCCGACGCGGGGGTAGCCGCGGTGGTGCTGTTTTCCCTGTTCGAGGAGCAGTTGCGTGAGGAAAGGGAACGGAACGCGCGGCTGGCCGACGCCGGCACCGACAGCTTCGCCGAATCGCTGTCCTACTTCCCGGCCGGCGCGGATACCGACAGTGGCCTGCGCCGGTACCTGAGCCTGCTCGAGCGTGCTGCCAAGACCGTGGACATCCCGGTGATCGCCAGCCTCAACGGCGTGACGCGGGGCGGCTGGACCTACTACGCGCGGGCGATGCAGGACGCGGGCGCCGCGGCGATCGAGGTCAACATCTACTACATAGCCAGTAACCCGCGCCTGACCGGGCAAGAAGTCGAGCAACGACACGTCGACATCCTGGAGCAGGTCAAAGACGTGGTGAGCGTGCCGGTGGCGGTGAAGCTTGGCCCCCAGTTCAGCTCTCCGGGCGAGATCGCGCTGCGGCTGGACAAGGCCGGCGCGGACGGCCTGGTCCTCTTCAACCGGTTCCTTCAGCCCGACATCGACGTAGAGACCCTCGCCGTGCTACCCGGCGTGGGCCTGTCAAGCCCGGCCGAGGCCAGGCTGCCGCTTACCTGGATCTCGCTGCTGCGCAGGCAGGTCCGCGGCTCACTGGCAGCGACCAGCGGCGTCGAAGGACCGGCCGATGTGGTCAAGTACCTGCTGGCAGGGGCCGACGTCGTGATGACCGCGTCGGCACTGATCCGCCACGGTCCTCAGCACGCCGCCGTATTGCTCGACGGCTTGTCAGACTGGATGGCCCGCAAGGGGTACAGCTCGGTCGGCGAACTGCGCGGGCTGCTCGCCGTGCCCGCTGACATCGATCAGGCTGCTTACGAACGCTCGGGTTACGTCCGCGCGCTGCGCGGCGCCAACGGCGCCCCGTGGTGACGAGCACATCTGACTGACGGGACGTTCGCCCGGCCGATCGTGGCCGTTCATCCCTACCGCATCGCAGGGGCTGGGCGTGGACTACAGACAGGAAGGACAACTGAGGAGGGGATAACGGTGAAGAAGTGGCTCGCACTGGGATCAGCGGCAGCGGTCGGAGCCGTAGGCGTGGCGCTGCTGGCGGGCAAGGACGATATCCGCCGCTTCTGGCAGATGCGCAGCATGTGAAGGCGGTCATCAGCGCACGGCGTCACCCGGCTGAAGGGCGCGCAGCCGGGTGACGCCGCGGGGCCGACTCCGTCATCACCGGCGGACTCGGTCAGGCAGTGGCCTTGCGGTAGAGGCTCAGCGAGGTCGCCAGGAAGACGATGAAGATCCCGGCGCACCACAGGGCCGACAGCCACAGGTCGTGATAGACGGGCCCGCCTTCGAAGAGCGCCCGGACGGCGTTGATGGTGACCGTGGCGGGCTGGTTGCGGGCGAATGGCTGCAGCCAGCCGGGCATAGTGGACACCGGGACCAGCGCCGAGCTGGCGAAGAAGAGAATGAACATGGGCAGGATCGAGGCCATCTGTGCGGTCTGGGGGTCCTTCACGGCCAGCCCGATCGAGGCGTAGACCCAGCTCATGGCGTAGCCGAAGGCGATGATCACGGCGACGCCGACTAGGCACGCCCCGACGCTGTTGTGGAACCGGAAGCCGACGCCCATCCCCAGGCCGATGAGGAACGCCAGCGCCAGCACGCTGCGGCAGACGTCGGCCAGGGTCCGGCCGGCCAGGAACGCCGGCCGCGCCATGGGCAGGCTGCGGAAGCGGTCGACGATGCCGGCCTGGAGATCCTGCGCCAGCGCCAGCGCTGTGGTCATGCCGCCGATCAGGACCGCCTCGAGGAAGATGCCGGGCACCACGTAGTCGACGTAATCGAGGCCGGGCACGCTGATGGCGCCGCCAAGCACGTAGCGGAACAGCAGCAAGATGATCGTCGGCTGGATGATCGACATGAACAACAGCTGGGGCGTGCGGATGATCCGGAGCAGGTTGCGCCGGGTGATGCCCCCGATGTCGCGGACGGCGAGTCGCAGCGTCAGCGGCACGGTCTCGGCCCTCGGCAGGCTGATCGCGGCGTCAGTCATCGTCCCGCCTCCGGTGATCGCGCTGGCTGGCCCGCGTCGTCGGCCTGGGCGGCCGGGGCGGCCGGGTGGCCGGTGAGCGTCAGGAAGACGTCATCGAGCGACGGCCGCCGGATCCCGAGGTCCTCCAGCTCGACACCCGCGTCGTCGAGGGCGCGTCCGGCCGCTATGAGCACCCGCGGGCCCCCGTTGACCGGGAGGGCGAGGCAGTTGAGGTCGGCGTCGACACGGGGCAGCGCGCCGGCCAGGCCCGCGATGAGCGAGGCGGCCTTGTCCAGGTCGGCCCGCCTGGCCACCCGGACCTCGAGGACGTCGCCGCCGAGCTGGTCCTTGAGCTCGTCGGCGGTTCCCTGGGCGGCGATGCGCCCGGCGTCGAGGACGACGATGGCCCGGGCGAGGTGCTCCGCCTCTTCCATGTACTGGGTCGTGAGCAGCAGCGTGGTGCCCTCGGCGACGAGTTCCTCGATGAGCTGCCACAGGTCGTTCCGCGTGCGGGGGTCAAGGCCGGTGGTGGGCTCGTCAAGGAACAGCACCGGCGGGCGCCCGATAAGGCTGGCGGCCAGGTCAAGCCGCCGCCGCATCCCGCCCGAGTAGGTCTTGACCAGATGGTCGCCGGCGCCGGTGAGCGACATGCGCTCCAGGGCGTCCTGTGCGCGGCGCCGGTACACGCCCTTGTCCAGGTGGTAAAGGAGCCCGATGAGCTCGAGGTTTTCCCGGCCGGTGAGCAGCTCGTCGACGGTGGCGTACTGGCCCGCGAGCCCGATCAGCGTCCGGATCGCCCGGGCGTCCTTCCTGACGTCAAGGCCCGCCACCCGGGCGCGGCCGCTGTCGGCCGCCAGCAGCGTGGTCAGCACCCGGATCAGGGTCGTCTTCCCGGCCCCGTTGGGGCCAAGGAGCGCCAGCACCTCGCCCTGCTGAACGCTGAACGACACGTCATCCAGCGCCAGCGTGTCCGCGAACCGCTTCGTCAGGCCCTCAACTTCAACCTCGGCATTCACGCTCGTGCTCCTGACTGCGCGGGTGCGCCTAGAGGCGCACGGGATCGTGCTCGCTGCGGGCGTGGCCCCGCCCCCCAGGGCGCGGTCAGTCATCTCGCTGGCCGCGGATCACGACAACGGGGCAGCGCGCGTAGTGCACGCAGTGCTGGCCTACCGAGCCGAGCAGCGCCTCAGTGAACCCGCCGTGCCCGCGACTGCCCACCACCAGGAGATCCGCACCGTCGGAGGCGTCAAGCAGTACCTGCGCGGGGTTGCCCTCAACCACCCGTGCGTCCACAGGGGCGTCGCCGCCCGGGCCGCAGGCTGTGTTGATCGCTTCGGCCAGGACCTTCGCCGCGTTTTCCTTGAAGTCGAAGGATGTTGCCATACCTGTTGGTGCCCATCCGTAGCCGCCGGTTGGCATCGGGTAGTGCCATGCGATCACGGCCTCCACGGTCGCGTCGGTGAGCTCAGCCTGCCTGATGGCCCATCGCAGGGCGCTCACCGATGAGGAGGAGCCGTCGATCCCGGCCACGATGCGGGATCCGGTGTGGTGTTCTTGTCCTGGCATTTGCTGCTCCTCTATCTCGTATCTCATATCTCGGTCCCGGCCGGCAGTCCCGGGTCCGGCATCTGCAGGGAAGTGCATTCGGGTCACTATGCGGGCGAGGGCCCGGGCGCTGGCGAGATGGCCGTCATTGGTGTGGTTGCGTCTGGCCGGGGCTCTGCCGTGCCGTGTGCGGCCCTGTGCCGGCGCAGTACGAAGCGCCGGAGTTCGTCGGCTCCCCAGACGATGAAGGGGAACGGGGCGACGATGGCGAGCTGCGGGCCGGTCAGCGGTGCGGTACCGAAGACGCTGTTCAGGGCGGGTGTGTAGATCAACGCGGCGGCGAAGGCGAGGGCGATGGCGATGGCGCCGAGCAGATAGCGGTTGGAAAATACGCCGACCGAGCACAGTGAGGCGTGGCTGGTGCGGACCGCGAAGGCGGTGCCGACCTGGCAGGCGACGATGCCGAGCCAGGTGACGGTGGTGGCCTGGCGGTACGCATGGTTCAGCGCAGTGCCAGGTCCGGTGGCGGCGCCGGGGTGCCATCCGGCGTGTCGGAGGGTGAGGTAGAAGCCGGTCATGACGAGGGCGGCGGAGATCAGGCCGAGGAACCCCCAGGCCCGGGCGAGCATGGAACGGCTGATCACACCCTGGGTGCGGGGCCGCGGCGGGCGGTCCATCAGGCCTGGCTCGGCCGGCTCGCGGGACAGCGCCAGCGCGGGAAGGGTGTCGGTGCCCAGGTCGATGGCGAGGATCTGCATGACGGTCAGGGGCAGCGGGATGGCCCCCCCGGCCAGGGCGAAGACGAGAAACGGCACCACTTCGGGGACGGCGTGGGCGAAGATGTAGCAGATGAACTTGCGAACGTTGTCGTAGATCCGCCGGCCGGACTCGACGGCGGCGGCGATGGTGGCGAAGTTGTCGTCGGTGAGGATCATCGTGGCGGCCTCGCGGGCGACGTCGGTCCCGGAGGCTCCCATCGCGACGCCTATGTCAGCGCGGCGCAGCGCAGGGGCGTCGTTGACCCCGTCGCCGGTCATGGCGACGACCTGGCCGGCGGAGCGGAGCGCATCGGCGATGCGCAGCTTGGCCTCGGGCGAGCTTCGCGCGAAGACCACTTCGGTGCCGGCGGCGAGCAGGCCGTCGAGCTCAGGTTCTGTCATTGCATCGAGTTCACCGCCAGTGACCACCTTCATCCCGCTCGCGCCGCCGCCGATGCCCGCCCGGCGGGCGATCGCGGCGGCCGTCACCCCGTTGTCTCCGGTGACCACGTTGACGCGGATGCCGGCCCGGTGCAGCCGGGCGATCGCGGCGGGAACCTGCGGCCGCAGCGGGTCGAGCATGGCTGCCATCCCGGTCAGGCACATGTCCTGCTCGGCGTCCTGACGCTCGGCCGGGACCGCCGACCCGGCAGGCAGGACCCGGCGGGCAACCGCAAGCACCCGCAGGCCGCGTTGCGCGTAATCAGTCATGACGCGCGCGGCCTCGTCGCGGTCGGCGGCCGTGATCGCGTCATCGCGGCCGCCGCGGTGGATCCGGCTGACTCGACCCAGGACTTCCTCGGGCGCGCCTTTGGTGTTCACCACCAGGCACCCGTCTTGGTCATCGACGGTGGTCATCAGCTTGAGCCGGGGGTCGAAGCGGAAAAGTTGGCGACGCCGTGCTTGACGGGCGACCAGCACGACGTCGGCGCCGTAGGCGGCCGCGAGTTCGAGTAGCGCGATCTCGGTAGGATCGCCGACCGGCTTACCGCCCGGGCCGCGCAGGTCGGCGTTGTTGCAGGCGGCCGCCCCGAGCGCGAACAGGCCGCAGACGCCAGCCGGGCCGTCCGCCGCCGCAGTGGCGGAGAGCCCGGCGGGCGGGCTGATCTCGCCGTCTGGGGTCCATGCGGCCGTGACGCGCATCCTGTTCTCAGTCAGCGTGCCGGTCTTGTCGGTGCAGATGACTGAGGTCGACCCCAGGGTCTCCACCGCCGAGAGCCGCTTGACGAGCGCGCCACAGCGAGCCATCTCGCGCACGCCCACGGCGAGGGCGAGGGTGATCGTGGGAAGCAGTCCTTCCGGGACGTTGGCGACCAGCAGGCCGATCGCGAAGCTGGCGGCCGCGGCGACGCTGAGCCCCGCGGCCAGGCCGATCGGCAGGAACGCGATCCCCGCGCCGACGGCGACGAACGCGATGAGCATGGCGGCCCGCTTGACCTGGCGTTCCAGGGGGCCGTCGCTGCGCCCGCCGCGCTGGCTGAGAGCCGCGATCCGGCCCAGCTCGGTGCGCATCCCGGTGGCCGTCACCACGGCCTCGGCCTCGCCGCCGGTGCAGGTGGTGCCGCTGAAGATCACGTCAACTGCCTGCAGCAGCGGCACGCCGGGGTCGGCCGGGCCGGCGCAGCGGGTCACCGGCGCCGACTCGCCGGTAAGGGTCGACATGTCGACCTCAAGGGTGCCGGCCATCAGGCGGGCGTCGGCGCAGACGCTTTCGCCTTCCTCGACCAGCACGACATCGCCGGGCACGAGCAGCCGCGCCTGGATCTCCTGCCGGGTGCCATCGCGTAGCACCCTGGCGTGCTCGGGGAGGAACGCCGCGAGGGCCTCAACCGCCCGTTCTGCCTGCATCTCCTGTGCGAACGCGAAGCCGGCGTTCAACAGGATCACCGCTGCGATCGCGATCGCCAGCCGGGGCGTCCCGCTGGCCCAGGCCAGCACGCCGGCCACCGCCAGCAGAACCGCCAGCGGCTGGGTGAACTGCGCGGCAAGCTCGCCCGGCCAGCGCCGGCCTCCGCGCCGGGCCAGCTCGTTGGGCCCGGACACCTCCAGCCGCCGGGCCGCCTCACGGCTCGACAGGCCAGCCGGCCCGGCCCGCAGGTCACGGAACAACTGGCCCACCGGCTCAAGCGGGTCAGCCTGCCGGACAGGAACGCCGGGAGCTGCGGCGACGCCCGGGCCGCCGCGGCTCCCGGCCGGAGTGCCCGGCCCGTGCCCGTCAGACACGGCTTCCAGCCCCGCCACGAGTCCTCGATCCGTCCCGTCCACGCAGTGCTCCTCCTCGGTTAGTGCCGCTGCGGCGTTCACCGGGCTAGCTGATGCAGCGCAGCCGCTCGCTACCGGGCGCGACGATCGCCGGGTTCCTTGCCGCCTTCGGCCAGACCAGGCAAACTCCGTTCCTCCTAGTGCACACCGGCGGCACCCGCCTGACCAGGGACTTAAGTCCTCGCAGCAGGTGACGAAGAGGCTGGGCCGACCCCGTGACGGGGGGTCAGCGCACGATCTCGCGTACCTGCTCGACCAGCTCCGCTACCGCGCCCGCCACTTCGGCGGTCAGCCCCGGGCCGTAGCCGAAGTCGCGGCCGACGACCGCGAGGACCGTGAGCCGCTCCGGCAGGCGCCCGAGCGCCCGGGCCAGCTCCACGGCGTCGCCCAGGCCGATGCCGTGCGTGCTAGCCGCGCCGTCCGCCAGGCCGGCCAGGGCGTCTGGCCCGAGCGTGCAGGTATGCCCGGCGGGCCTGGCCATGTCTCGCACGGCGTCAATCACCACGGCGATCCTGGCATCATGCCACAGGTCGATCAGCCGGCCCGGCTCCCCGTCGCTGACCGCCAGGGTCGCGCGGGCGAGGCCGGCGTCACCCGGCGGGAGGGCGCGCAGTCGGGCGATCACCGCGGGCCCGGCTCCGTCGTCGCGGCGGAACTCGTTGCCGACGCCGATCACCACCGCGGGCCGGCCGGGATCGGCGTGCCCGGTCATCCGCGATCGACCGTCAGATTGAGGAAATGGGTCGAGCAGGAGATGCACGGGTCGTAGTTGCGGATCGCCTGCTCGCACTGGCGGGTCAGCTGCTGGTCGTCGAGGTCCAGCCGGGCGGCGACGAACCGGCGCAGGTCGTCTTCGATGCTGGCCTGATTCTGTGAGGTCGGCGGCACGATCCGGGCGGAGGTGATGAGGCCTTCCGTGTCGATGGCGTAGCGGTGGAAGATCACCCCGCGCGGCGCCTCGGTGGCGCCGTGCCCGACGGCGGCGCGCGGCGGAACCTCCTGATAGCACGGCGCGGGGGGTTCGTACCGCTCGATCAGCCGCAGCGCCTCTTCCACCGCGTACACCACCTCGACGGCGCGGACGAGGATGCTGCGGAATGGGTTGCGGCAGTCGAGGCCGAGGCCGGCCGCGTCGGCCGCCTGCCGAGCCAGCGGGGACAGCCACCGGCTGCTCAGCGTGTAGCGGGCGGTCGGGCCGGTCAGGTAGCGGCCTCGCCCGGCCAGCCGGGCGTGCAGCGCGGTCGAGTGGGTTACCTGCTCTTCGATGATGTGATTCTCGAACTCGGCCGCGGGGAAGCTCAGCCCTCTGGTGGAGGCGACCGTGCCCCGCTCGATCGCGTACTGCCCAGGCCTGACCAGGGCGAGCATCTCGTGGTCGTGCTCGAAGTCGGGGAACTCGAACCCGGCCGCCCAGGTCACGGTGTCAAGCGCCAGGTCAAGCGCGGCCCGCAACTGCTCGGCGAGGGCGGTCAGCTCGGTCTTGGCCGGCGCCCGGTAGAAGCCGCCCACCCGCACGTTGACCGGGTGGATGGCCCGGCCGCCGACTAGTTCCATGATCGCGTTGCCGACCTTCTTCAGCTTCAGCCCTCGCTCCACCAGCTGGGTGCCGCGGCCATTGCGGGCGAGGTCGAGCGCGCTGGCGTAGCCGAGGAAGTCGGGCGCGTGCAGCAGGTAGATGTGCAGCGCGTGGCTTTCGATCCACTCGCCGCAGTAGAGCAGCCGGCGAAGATCGGCGACCTCCTCGGAGACCTCGATCCCGCAGGCCGCCTCGATCGCCAGGCACGCGCTCATCTGGTACGCGACCGGGCAGATCCCGCAGATGCGGGCGGTGATGTCGGGCGGCTCGGTGTGCCGACGGCCGCGCAGCAGCGCCTCGAAAAACCGGGGCGGCTCGTAGATCTCCAGCCGCACGTCCTCGACCGCGCCGCCGCGCACCCGCACGTGCATCGCGCTCTCGCCCTCGATCCGGGCCAGCGCGCTGACGGTGAGCCTGCGGTCGGCCTCGTCACTCATCCGGCCGCCTCTCCGGGATGTCGCCCGGCCCGCGTCCCGGCGGGGGGCCGGCGGTGACCTGGGACAGTTCGACGAACGCGGGCGCGCCTGCGTTGAAGGTCCGGAATGCGCGCCTGACGTCGGCCTCGTCCATTCCCGCGGCCCGCAGCAGTCCGACCTGGGCGCCCGCGTTGGGCGTCTCCATCGGCCCGAAGCAGCCGTAGCAGCCGCGCTGGTGAGCCGGGCAGAGAGCACCGCAGCCGGCGTGCGTCACCGGCCCGAGGCACGGCGTGCCGTGCGCGACTACCACGCACACGTTGCCGCGCTGCTTGCACTCGAAGCACACGCTGTGGGCCGGGATGTTGGGCTCGCGCCCGACGAGCAGGGCGGTGATGACTTCGAGGAGCTGGCGCCGATCGATCGGGCAGCCGTGCAGCTCGAAGTCGACGTCCACGTGGGCCGCGATCGGGGTCGACGTGGCCAGTGTGGAGATGTACTCGGGCCGCGCGTACACGACCGAGGTGAACTCTCGGACGTCGGCGAAGTTCCGCAGGCCCTGGACGCCGCCGGCGGTCGCGCACGCCCCGATCGTCACCAGCGTCCGTGACATTCCGCGTACCTGCCGGATCCGCTCGGCGTCGGCGGCGGTGGTGATCGAGCCCTCCACCAGGGATACGTCGTACGGGCCGGGCCTGGTCTGGCTTGAGGCCTCGGTGAAGTGCGCGATCTCCACCCGGTCGGCGATTGCGAGCAGCTCATCCTCGCAGTCGAGCAGGGAGAGCTGGCATCCGTCGCAGGAGGCGAACTTCCACACCGCCAGGCTCGGGGCAGGCACGTCCATCACAGCTCCCGCACTCTCATCAGCGCCGCCGCCCGGTCGTAGCCGACCACCGGGCCGTCCCGGCAGACCAGCAGCGGTCCCAGCTGGCAGTGGCCGCACCAGGCGGCGCCGCAGCGCATGTTGCGCTCGAGTGATACCCGTATCTGGCTCGGGGGAATGCCCAGCGCGGCTAGCGCGTCGGCGGTGACCCGCATCATGATGTCGGGACCGCAGATGAACGCCACGCTGTCGCCCGGCGCGAGGCCGGCCGGCTTGATGAGCGCCGTCACCAGCCCGACCTCGCCGTTCCAGCCGCTGTCGGCTTGGTCGACCGTGACCGCCACCTCAACCCCGTCGCGGCGCCAGCGGTCAAACTCGCCGCCGTAGAGCAGGTCAGCGGGGGTTCGCGCGCCGACCAGGAGCACGATCCGCCTGTACCGGGACCGGTCCGCGAGCGCGGCCAGTACCACCGGGCGCAGCGGCGCCAGCCCGATGCCGCCCGCCACGATCACGAGGTCCCGCCCGGCTGCGGATGCCACGTCCCAGCCGACACCGAACGGGCCGCGGACGCCGATGAGCCCGCCGGGCTGGACGGCGCAGAGCGCACGGGTGACCGCGCCGACCGCGCGCAGCGTGTGCTGCAGCCGGCGGGCCCGCCCGCCGCCGCTGTCACCAAGGCCGCTTACCGAGATCGGCACCTCGCCGACGCCGAACGCGGTCAGCATGGCGAACTGCCCGGGCGCGAAGGCGGGGACCGGCGCGAAGGCGGGGACCGGGCCGTCCGGTTCCGTCAGCTCCAGCGTAACCGTGTCGCCGGTGTCCTCCTGGCGGGAAGCCACCCGGTAAAAGCAGGGCACTGCGGCCGACGGCTCGGCCAGTGCCGACGTGGCCGTCGCCGTTTCCTGGCCGGTCATGTGTCCGCCTGCTGGACCTCGCGCTGCCGGACCTGGGCCGCGGTGGCGTACAGGTCGAGCAGCCGCAGGCGGGTCGCCTGCAGGCGTTCGGTGATGATCGGCGTGAACAGGCGGAGGGCGGCGTACCCGAAGGCCGGATCGGCGTCGCAGCGGCGGCGCACCGAGGGGGCCTCGAACTCGATCGCGTTGGTGGCCACGCGGGCAACCGCGCCGAAATGCCACCGGTACGGCGGATGCAGCCACGACCAGCCGAGGACGGTGCCGGCCCCGAGCGTCTCGATGATCTGGTCGCCCCGGCCGGGGACCCGCAGGTCCAGGGCGATGCCGCCGTCCTCGATCAGCCAGAAGCAGTCGGCGATGCCGCCCTCGTCGAACAGGCGCTGGCCGGGCGTGAATGTCACCGCCGCGCCGTCCTCGGCCAGCGCCGCGCGCTGGTCATCGGTGAGCGCGGCGAAGAACGAGTGAGCCGCGAGCCGCGCGGCGACCGTGTCCGTCATCGTCGTTCACCGCCGCCGTTTTCATCGTCGTGCGCGGTCGCCGCGTCCAGCAGGTCGGCCAGCGCGGACACTTCCTGCGTGATGTCAATGCCGACCGGGCACCAGGCGATGCACCGTCCGCAGCCCACGCACCCGGATGAGCCGAACTGCTCGTGCCAAGTGCCGAGCTTGTGGGTGATCCACTGCCGGTACCGGCTCTGACCGCTGGTGCGCACGCTGCCGCCGTGCAGGTAGGAGAAGTCGAGCGAGTAGCACGAGTCCCAGACCCGCCACCGCTCGGCGTGATCGCCGGTCAGGTCGGTGACGTCCTCGGTTGTCGTGCAGAAGCAGGTAGGGCACACCATGGTGCAGTTGCCGCAGGTCAGACACCGGGAGGCGACGTCGTCCCAGTGCGGGGACTCGCGGCTGTCGGCCAGCAGCCGCGGCAGGCCCTGGGTCGGCATGGCGCGGCCCATGTGGTCGGCCGCCTCCTCCACCGCCGTGCTTGCGCGCCGGACCGTCGCGTCGTCGGCTGCCCGGCTCGGCACGTCGGCCAGCACGACGGCGCCGGCGGGGGTGCCGACCCGGACGACGAAGCGGTGACCGTCGGCGTCGGCCAGCTCCGTCATGGCTAGGTCGAACCCGGACTCGACGCCGGGCCCGCAACTCATCGACGCGCAGAAGCAGGTGGCACCGGGCTCCGTGCACTCCACCGCGATGATGAACGCGCCGTCGCGCCGCCCGCGGTAGACCGGATCGGCCTGCCGTCCGCCGGCCAGCACCTGGTCCAGGATGCCGACCGCGCGCACGTCACACGGGCGCACGCCGAGCAGGGCGTATCTGGGCGGCTCGGCCGCCTCGCCGGCTTCGACGCTGCCGGTCGCCCGGTCCGCCGACCACAGCCTCGCCCGCGCCGGATGGAGCACGCTCTTCCATGACTGCGGGCCGGCCGAGTGGCCGAACGCGGCGGTGTCGGGCCGCTGCCGCAGTCGGTACCGCCCCGCGTCGGCTTCAACTCCCCACCCGAATGGCAGCTCCCTGGCCGAGGCGAGCTCGGCCACGACGATCGCGCCGTCCCTGACAGTCGGGCCGACCACCGTGTAGCCCCGGCCGCGCAGCGCCTCAAACAACGCGGTGAGGTCGCCGGCATCGACCACCACACGCCGGCCAGACGGCTGGAGCATCGAATCCTCGCTCGGGTGCATCGCGGCCTCCCTGTGCTCGCCTCCGCTCCGTTCACGGCGCATTCAACTTAACCCCGGGGTACGTGCGTCCGGATAGGGACCAACGTCCCTGGCAGGCATTCGGGACGGCTCTTCGGCGGCGACCCACGCGGCTCACCGGCCCGATGCGCCAGCGCGGGCGTCAGGCCACCAGCGTCTTCAGCGCCAGCAGCGGATACGGTACGTTCGCCTCGGCCAGGAGGACGTTCATGCGGCCCGGCATCCGGCCCGCCAGCGGATGGATCGCGTGGCTCACATCGATCCCCCGGTCCTCCAGGTACTGCGACAGCTCGCTCATCTCGTGCTGCGCCTGCGCGGCGGCGAGGCCGTGGCCCGGCACGATGATCACCTTGCTGGCATAGCCGAGCTGGATCGCGGCATCGTCGGCCGTGACCTGCCGTCACGATCGACCGGTTCATCGCGTCGGCCCGCGGTTCCGGTGAAGGCGTTCAGCAGCGAGATCACGACGGGCATGTCGGGCCGATGGGCAGCACCATCGTCACCCCGAAGATCGCAGCCGCCGCGAGCAGCACTACCAGCGCGGCGGTGCTGGCCGGGGTGACGATCAGCCAGACCCCGCCGGCCAGGCCGGCCGCCGCCACCACCACCGTGCTAAACGCCCGGGAGCCGGGGAACATCAGCGGCCGACCGGGAATCCAGCCCTGTAGCTTCCCGGCTGCGACCAGCGACCCGGTGAAGGTGACCAGTCCGATCAGGATGTCGAGGGCGCCCGTGATCGAGGACAGGCTGGAGATGCCGACATGACGGTGCTGCAGGATGTCGCTGATCGCGAGCAACGCGGCCGCGCCGCCGCCGATCGCCATCACCGTCCAGTTCGCGGTCCCGACGTGGTGCTGCGCGAGCAGCCCGACGGTTGCGATCACGGCGACGGCCATGCGCTCGCGGAGATCAGGTTTCCGCGCCGAGCGGTCGCCGACGCGTTCATCAGGTGCAGGCCGAGCACGAATCCGACCGCGGCCAGCACGCAGATCAGGCTGATGGTGAACGAAATGCCGCTCATCGCGCCGCCGCCTCTTCGTCACTGCGCAGGTCAGCGGGCGGCGCCGGCGGCGCTGGGGCGGCGGCCTGGCGACGACGGAACATGTGCAGCATCCGGTCGGTGACCATGTACCCGCCGACCACGTTCATCGCGGCGAACGCCATCGCGACAGCCGTCTTCTCGTCGAGCAGCGCGCGCACCGCCGGGTTCTGCACCTGGCCGGCGTGCGCGACCACGATGGCGGCCTGAAGCTCATCCGCCAGGTCAATCGTGAGGCCGCCATCGCGCACGAACTCGCCCAGCGTGGCGGCGACGTTCCTGGCGTACGCGGTTGAGGCGGCGATCGGCATCTGGGCGGGCAGGTTGCCCGCGCCGATGACGGTCACCCCGTTGCCGACCTCCACGGTGGCGTCCGGCTGCGGCAGCGCGACGTTCCCGCCGAGTGGGCGAGGTGAGCGCGTCCCATCGACTGCGCCCGGGACAGCGTCCGGGGAAGCAGGTCCAAGCTGATCGCGGTGACCCCGGCGCGGGCGAGGTCACCGATCAGGACCGGCCGGGCCAGCGGCTGCAGCAGGCCGATCAGGACCTGGCCGGAGCGCAGTGGCGCGCCAGCCGCCGCCGACACGCAGGCCAGCACGTCGGCCCGGTCGTACACCTCGCCGGCGGTGGTGACCGTGGCACCGGCGCCCGCGTAGGCACCGTCGGGGAACTTCGCGCGGGCGCCGGCACCCGCCTCGATCAGCACGTCCATGCCCGCCCGGCGAAACCGCGCGGCGGCGTCGGGTACCAGCGCGACCCGTCGTTCACCCGGGGCGGTCTCGCCGACCACGCCGATCGTCGTCGTTGGCACGGTCTCCTCCTCAATCGTTTGCGCGGGCCGGTCGGCGTGGCCGCCGGCCGGACGTGGCCGCCGCTCAGAAGGTGAAGACCAGGCGGGCGGGCACCTGGCCCGCGAGCACCTCTTCGATGCAGACGTTGACGTCGTCAAGGTGCCGTGCCTGCGCGATGACCTTGGTGCGGCCCGCGGCGTGCAGCGCGAACACGTCGGCGAGATCTTTGCGGGTGCCCACGATGGACCCGATGATCGACTTCCCGCCGATGACGGTGTCGAAGATCGGGACGGTCATCTTGTCGTCCGCCGGGAGCGCGACGCACACCAGCCGGCCGCCTCGGCGCAGCGAGCCGAACGCCTGCTCGAACGCCCGGGGCGAGGTGGCGAGAGAGATCGCGACGTCAGCGCCGCCGAGATCCAGGATGGCCTCCACCGGGTCGGTCGTCCGCGCGTTCACCACGTAGTCGGCGCCGAGCTGCCGGGCGAGGTCCAGCTTCGAGTCCTCGATGTCGACGGCGATGACCCTGCCGCCGAACTCCCTCGCGTACTGTAGGCCAAGGTGCCCCAGGCCGCCGACGCCGAAGATCACGGCCGTCTCGCCCGGTTGGATCCTGGAAACCTTGACCGCCTTGAACGTGGTGACCCCGGCGCACGTGAGCGGCGCGGCGTCGAAGGAGGACACGGCCTCGGGAACGGTGACCACGTGGCTGTCAAAGGCGAGCGCGTACTCGGCCCAGGCGCCGTCGGCCGAGTAGCCGCTGTTCTGCTGCGACTCGCACAGCGTCTCCCAGCCATCGATGCAGTACGAGCAGTGCCCGCACGCCTTGCCCAGCCACGCGATGGCAACGCGCTCGCCGGCCTTGTGGAGGCCGGCGTCCGGGCCGACGGCCTCGACAATGCCGACGCCCTCGTGCCCCGGAGTGAACGGCGGGTTCGGCTTGACCGGCCAGTCGCCGGCGGCGGCGTGGATATCGGTGTGGCACAGCCCCGAGGTCTCCATCCGGACCAGTACCTGGCCAGGACCGGGCTCAGGGACCGGAAGCTCCCTGATCTCGAGCTTGGCGCCCAGCTCCGGGACTACGGCTGCTTTCATTGTCCTCATGGCTCTTCCCCTAACCTGAAATTGTTGCTGTCCGGGTGGCTATCGCGCGACGGATTCCCGACACTCGTTAGCCACCCACATCATCTTCTGTCTATTCCGCGCTTCACCGCAGTGCACAGAGTCGTTGGTCCCTTTTAGAATCCGGCCGAATTGCGTAACGCGACGTCCGGCATAAGCTCGGCCTATTCATGCCCGGATGGCGCGCCCGGCCGCAAATCGGTAACACACGGGAACCGCATTCGGCACCTCCAGACCGGAGGAAGCGTCATCGCTCACGCCCTCCAGGTGCTTGACCAGCGCCCGC
>Ga0335075_10006683_pt1 | contig 17794 bp, 13 predicted proteins | sample Lox_Sample_24_FD_206723 | JGI IMG/M metagenome (GOLD analysis project Ga0335075, IMG submission 206723) | Soil microbial communities from Loxahatchee National Wildlife Refuge, Florida, United States - Lox_Sample_2.4 | ecosystem: Environmental > Terrestrial > Soil > Wetlands | place: USA...
GCCGCCAGCACCCAGGCCAGGAGGGTCATGGCGTAGCCGATGAAGGCTACATCCGCTCCTGGCCCGACGTAGGCCATCGCGCTGTCCGCTCCCAGCATTAGGACAGACAACGCCAACACGACCTTGCCCACAGAAAAGAGATTACGGATGAGCACGCACCACCTCTTTCGTAAATGTCAGCTTGTCCGAACCGTACTGCCGCGCAAAGTGGATCGCATGACCTTCGGAGCGCTGGCCTGGGGAAGCCGAAGTTAACGGACAATCGTACTCCCGGACGAGCTCTTTGTCCCGCGTCCCTTCAAACAACCGGTAATTTTTCCGGATCGACAAGAGTACTCCCAGACGAGCTCCCTCTGTATAGACCTTTTCTTTACTGGACAACTGCCTGACCAGAATGTAGGGCCGATCGATCCTGGTGCCACAAGCCACATAAAGAAAAAGGTCTATACAGAGGGCATGCCGCTTCAAAGTGTCCGTCAACGACATGACCAAGCTCCTGCTCGACATCGGGCGACAGGATGCATTCTATCGGATAGTTATTTGTCTGGAGCCGGCCTAGCCCAATCTGGCCACGAGGCGCGAGCAGCGTCGGCTCGAGGGGCATTGTGCTGGGGTTAGGGCCATTGCTTTCGCACCCGACGGCAAGATGCTGGGCGGATGCGTTAACGTCTCAGGCGGATGCGCTAACCCCTATGGCGCGAGTGTTCGTGACCAGAATGTCCAGGTTCCTGGTGCTGCGTTCTCGAATCGGCAATGGTCTCAGTTGGTCACGTTCGCTCGAAAACCTGCTTTGGCGTTGCCTACGAATGGCACTAGATTAAGCGAGAAATCGTCACAATGGATAAGATAGGTAACTGCCCATCTTGCTCACCTTATCGTTTTCGGCCTTAAGCTAGTGCCATTCGTCTGATCGACCGAAGTATCCAACCGCTTGGGGACAAATCGGACAACCGAGAGCAAGGCAGAAGTGTTCGCCAGACGGCGCTGTTTTACGTCATGTTTTGCAGAGCCCGTGCTTCATCGCCTGACGTGTCAACCGCCGTGACAAGAACGTCCGAGTGCCGAGCAACCGGGCTCCCGATCGGCGACATGGCCAGTTGGCTACGCTGCCGCCCAGACCGGCCCGATGAATTTACGAATCGGTCATCTAGCTCGGGCGCCAGCGATGGGCCGCGGAGCCCGTCGCAGGCGCTCCGGGGTGTTCGTCAACAAGCTCGTGCCGCTGAGGAGGCCTCACCGGGACTGCCAATTATCGATTGCTTTGTCTGATTTGCCGCGTTACCGTACCTGGAAGGAGGAGAAAATCGAGCCCGCCGGCCCACCCGACGGATCGCCTGCCAACAATCCTACCCCGATCGTCCGGTTGCTCGAAGGAGACAGATTGTGCTGACGCTGTATGCCGGCCATCGAAGCCGCGATTGTGCGGGTTTTTCGCGGCGAGATTTCCTGCGGGCTGGCTTCCTGGGCCTGGGCGGTCTCTCGCTGCCCTGGCTGCTCCGCATGCGGGCCAAGGCGGCCGCGCTGCATTCCGGCTTTGTCCGCGACAGGGCGGTCGTTCTGGTGTTCCTCGCCGGGGGCGCCAGCCACATCGAAACCTTCAATCCCAACAGGGACGGGCCGGAGCCGTCTCGCAGCATCACCGGCGAGGTCAAGACCACGCTGCCGGGCGTGACGCTGGGCGGCACCTTTCCCGGTCTGGCCAAACATGCCAAAAAGATGGCGATTGTCCGCTCGTTCAAACATCGCGTCGGCAGCCATGAGCAGGCGATCGTCCATGTGCTGACCGGCGGCACCGATGCGACGGGCCAGGGCAAGGCCGGCTTCAGCATGGGATCGGCCTACGCCCGCTGTCGCGGCAGCAACCATGAGCAGACGGGACTGCCCACCTACTGCCTGCTGACGGCTCCCCACAACGACAATCAGTATGGCCGCGAGCTGCTGCGCGTGGCCAAGGGGTCGCATGCCGGCTCGCTGGGGGCGGCCGTCGAGCCGTTCTCTCCGGGAAGCAACGGTCCGGGGCTGACCAACATGCAGCTCCACCTTCCGATCGAACGGCTGGAAGATCGCCGGCTGCTGCTCCGCAAGCTGGACCATCTCCAGCGCGGCCTGGATCTGGGCGAGGGACTGGACCCATTTGAGCGGCAAGCGTTGTCGCTGCTCACCGGCGGGGCCAGCAAGGCGTTCGACCTCACGCGCGAGGATCGCAAGGTCGTCGATCGCTACGACACGAGCATGTTCGAGTGCGGCAAGAAGGTGTTTGAGCCTTCGATCCTGGGCAAGCAAATGCTGCTGGCCCGGCGACTGATCGAAGCGGGGGCGGGCTTTGTCACGGTGCAGAGTGCTGGCTGGGACATGCACGCCGACGTCAACAACCCCGGCGTCAAGGACGGCATGGAAATGCTGGGGCGGCCGCTAGACAAAGCCTTATCCGCGTTTCTGGAAGATGTCGAGCAGCGCGGCCTGCTCGATAAGGTGCTGGTCGTCGTCACCGGCGATTTTGGCCGCACGCCCAAAATCAACAAGAGGGGCGGCCGCGATCACTGGGCCAATCTGTCTACGCTGGCCCTGTTCGGCGGCGGCTTGAACATGGGACAGGTGATCGGCAAGTCCGCTCGCAACAATGACGTGCCCGCCACGCAGCCGATCACGCCGGAAAACCTGCTGTCCACGCTGATGCACACCCTGTTCGACGTCGGCAAGCTTCGCGTCGCGCGCGGCTTGCCGGCCAACCTGATCCGGCGGATCGAAAACGCCAAGCCGATCGAGCCGCTGTTCTCGTAAGGCCGCTTGCTCTGCTGCGCGGCGAGCACGGCTCGGAAGGATCATTTACTCGCAGGGGGAAAGCCATGCTCTCGATCTTTGGCAACGGTCGCGTCCGCCACTGTCAGGGGGTCAGCCGCCGCGAGTTCCTGCGCGTCGGCAGTCTTGCTCTGGGTGGGCTGTCGCTGCCTGGCCTGCTCGCCGCCCGCGCGCGGGCGGAGGCGGCTCGGAAAGTGTTCCAGGATAAATCGGTGGTGCTGCTGTGCCTGGTCGGCGGGCCGCCGCAGATCGAGACGTTTGATCCCAAGAAGGACGTGCCGGAGAACAACCGTAGCTGCACCGGCGAAGTGCAGACCAAGCTGCCCGGCGTCTCCTTCGGCGGCACCTTTCCGAAGATGGCCGCCCTGGCCGACCGGCTGGCCATCGTCCGCTCTTTCGGCAGCGGCGACGGCGGACACAATCAGCTTCCAATCCTCACCGGCAACAACCGCCTCAAGTCGCCGATGGGGGCCCTTGTCGCTCGCGCTCTCGGCAGCATGAATCCTCGCACCGGCGTACCAACCAACAACGTCCTTGTCCCCGAATCGATCCAGCCCGACCTCAAGCTGGAGAACCCGACCGGGCCGTTCACCTACGATTACGTCCTCAAGAATTACGTCCCGGCCGGAGGCGTCGGCAGCAGCTGCGAGGCGTTTCTTCCCGCCGGCGGCGCGACCCTGCTCAACAACTTGCAGATGCGGCTGCCGCGCGAACGCTTCGACGACCGCCGCCGGCTGCTCGGCGAGCTGGATTCGCTCAAGCGCCGGCTCGACCGCATGGGCGAGCTGGAGGCGCTCGACGGCTTTCAACAGCAGGCCTACGAAGTCCTTCTCAAGGGCGTGGTCGGTGCCTTCGATCTCTCGAAGGAAAATCCGAAAACGGTGGCGAAGTACGATACCAGCCATCTGTTCAACATGGACGACTACCACAAGGGCGGCAAGCACTACAACAGGCTCGTCAATCAGTCGCGGGTGTCGAACCTGCTGGGCAAGCAAATGCTGCTGGCTCGCCGGCTGTGCGAGGCGGGGGCCGGCTTCGTGACCGTCCTCGATTCGTGCTGGGACTTTCACGCCGACGGCAACAATCCCGGCGTGCCGGCCGGCATGGCGTTTCTGGGACCGCAGCTCGATCACGCCGTCGCCGCCTTCCTCGAAGACGTGCAGGAGCGCGGCCTGTCGGACAAGATTCTCCTCATCATCACCGGCGAGATGGGGCGTTCGCCGACCAAGGGCAAGAACGGCGGCACTGGCCATCACGCCGATCTGACGCCGCTGGTCCTGGCCGGCGGCGGCCTGAAGATGGGTCAGGTGATCGGCCTCTCCGACAAGCAAGGCCGCAAGCCCGCAACCGAGCCTTACCGTCCGCCGCACTTGCTAGCGACGGTGCTGCACACGCTGTTCAACGCGGGGGAAGTGCGGATCAATCCTTCCAGCGTGCCCGGCGCCGTGGCCGAGCTGGTCAACAAGGGCCAGCCCATTGCCGAGCTGTTCTGAGCGTCCGTGTTCCGCCGACTTGTCACGCCGCCGACGGTGGAGAATCGAGTTCCATGAAACCACACCTTTCCCTCCGCGTTGCCACGCTCGCCACTGGGATCTTGCCCGTCCTGGCGCTGCTCGCCCGTCCGATGACCGCCGCGCCGGAGTCGAAGGAGCGCGGGCGGGACGCCCGCATTCAGTCGATCCGCATCGACACCGGCCGAACCACCGATGGACGTGTCGTCCTCACCGGCCCTGACTCCGCGCAACAGCTTCTCGTCACCGGCACGTTATCGTCCGGCCAGGTCCGCGATTTGACGCGGCAAGCGCGCTATTCCAGCGCTCCCGTCGGCATCACGGCCGTCGATGCGTCCGGCATGGTGACGCCGCTCAGGGACGGCGAGGCGGAGATCACCGCGCAAGTTGAGGGTGCCGCCCCTGTCCGCATCGGCGTGAGTGTCACGCGGTTTGCCGACGCGCCGCGCGTGGGCTTCGCCAATGCGATCGTGCCGACCTTCACGAAGTTAGGATGCAACACGGGCGGCTGCCACGGCAAAGCTTCCGGTCAAAATGGATTCAAATTGTCGCTGTTCGGCTTCGAGCCGAGTGAGGACTACGAGTACATCGTCAAGGAGGGGCGCGGCCGGCGCCTGTTCGTGTCGGCCCCGGACAGCAGCTTGCTGCTGCTCAAGCCGACCGGCCAGATCGCTCACGGCGGCGGCAAGCGACTGGAGAAAGGCTCGCCGTCTTATGCGCTGCTGCGGCGCTGGATTGCGGAGGGCGCTCCGAACGACAGCCCCAGCTCTCCGACCGTGCAGCGGATCGAGGTGCTGCCGCGCGAGCGAGTCCTGGATCGCAATGACAGCCAGCAAATGATCGTGATCGCCCACCTCAGCGATGGCTCGACTATTGATGTCACGCGCCTCGCCCAATTCGAAACCAACGCCCAGGAGATGGCCGCCGTGACGCCGGGCGGTCTGGTCACGGCGAAGCAGCTGCCCGGCAGCGCCGCCATCATGGCCCGCTTCCAATCTCACGTCGGCGTTCTGCGCGTGACGGTTCCTCTGCATGCACCGGTCGCCAACCTGCCGCCCGCCTCTAATTTCATCGACCAGCTTGTCTTCAAGCAGCTCAAGGAGCTGGGTCTGCCGCCGTCCGCCGTGTGCGACGACGCTACCTTCCTCCGGCGTGTGACGGTCGATATCGCCGGCCGGCTGCCGACGAAGGAAGAGACGCTGCAATTCCTCGCCGACAGGGACGCGACGAAGCACGAGAAGCTGATCGATCGACTGCTGGCCAGCGGCGACTATGCCGACTACTTCGCCAACAAGTGGAGTGCCGTGCTCCGCAACCGCCGGCCTTCCGAGAAGGACGATCCCAAACCGACCGCCGACTTCCACGCCTGGATCCGCGACAGCATCAGACAGAACAAGCCTTATGATCGGTTCGTGCGCGAGATTCTCACCGCCGAGGGGGAGATGGGCTCCTCTCCGCCGCTCGTCTGGTATCGCGAGGTGAAAGAGCCGACGGCGCAGCTGGAAGACGTGGCACAGCTGTTCCTCGGTCAGCGCATTCAGTGCGCCCGCTGCCATCACCACCCGCTGGAGAAGTGGAGCCAGCAAGATTATTACGGATTGGCTGCCTTCTTCTCGCGTCTGGAAATCAAGGACGCGGTGCCTCCCAAAAAGGGAAAGAAAGGCAAGAAAGGCAAGCCGGACACGCCGGATACGCCGGGCCAGCCCTTCCGCGTGACCTTCAAGCCCGGCAAGGCCGAGGCGACCAACCCGCGGACGAGCCAGAGGGTGCGGCCCGCTGGACTGGGCGGGCCGGAGCTGGACATCGCGCCGGAAACGGATCCCCGTCACAAGCTGGCCGACTGGCTGACAGCGAAGGAAAACCCCTACTTCGCGCGGGCGCTAGTCAACCGCTACTGGAAGCACTTCCTTGGCCGCGGCCTGGTTGATCCGGAGGACGACCTGCGCGTCACCAACCCGCCCAGCAACGAGGCACTACTCGAAGCGCTGGCCAAGCACTTCCGCGACCACAATTACGATCTCAATGATCTGGCTCGCACCATCTGCACGTCGCAGGTCTACCGCCTTAGCGTGGAGCCGAACGCCTACAACGCCCGCGATACGCAAAACTTCTCGCGCTTTCTGCCGCGTCGCCTGCCGGCGGAAGTGCTGCTCGACGCTATCGACACGGTCACGGGATCGAAGACGGTTTTCAAGGGCGTGCCGGCCTCGACGCGGGCCGTGCAGCTGCCGGACAATCAGTTCGAGTCGTACTTCCTCAGCGCCTTCGGTCGGCCCGACTCGGCCAGCGCTTGCGAGTGCGAGCGCAGCGGCGACGCCAGCCTGGCTCAGGCGCTGCACCTGTTCAACTCCGAAGAGCTGCTGGAAAAAATCAGCGGCCGAAAGGTCGCTCCGCTGTCGCAGAAACCTGATGACTCGAAAGACAAGAAAGGCAAGAGCAACAAGAAGGAGCAGCCGAAACAAGCGAAGGGAAATAGCGGTCTGGTCGGCGGCCGCATCCGGGAGCTGCTGGCCGACAAGCGCTCCGATCAGGAGAAGATCGAGGATCTCTACCTGATCGCCCTGTCTCGCAAGCCAACCAAAGATGAGACGGATACCCTTCTCGCCCACATCAAGAAAAAGGGCGATCCGCAGGCCGCTTACGAGGACATCTTGTGGGCGCTCCTCAACACCAAGGAGTTTCTTTTCAATCATTGATTGATGTTGGTCTGCGGCCGTCTAGAAAGGCTGTGGCGGCACGTTTGCAACGTGCCGGCTAACGGAACGAAACGGGCTGATCGGCACGTTGGAAACGTGCCGCCACAGCCTTTCTAGACGGTCAGTCAGAAACAGGATGCTATTCCGAGGCGAGGGCCATAACATGAGCACGCTTCATTACGCCAATCAAGCTCAGTGGCAGCGACGGGCATTCCTGCAAGCAGGCGCGGTCTCCGCGCTGGGGCTGAGCCTTCCCAATCTGTTGCTGGCCCGATCGACCTCCCAGGGCGTCAGGCTCAACGGGACGGCGAAGGCGTGCATCCTGCTGTACATGACCGGCGGACCGGCCCAGCAGGAGACCTTCGATCCCAAGCCCGACGCTCCCGAGGGCACGCGCGGCGAGTTCCAGCCGATCGCCACCACGGTCAACGGCATCCAGATTTGCGAGCATTTGCCGAAGCTGGCGAAGCTTGTCCACCACTGCGCCCTCTTTCGCTCGGTCTGGCACGGCTCCAACACGCACGGCGTCGGCGTCCATTACAACCTGACCGGCCTCAAGCACGCTCCCCGGCGCTCGGGGGAGCCGCAGCTGGACCGCAAGGATCCGCCCAGCATCGGCTCGGTGATGCGTCAATTGCGCGGCGACCGTAACGGCCTGCCGGCCGCCGTCCAGCTGCCGCGCCCCGTCGGCGATCAAAACAACGCCATGTGGGCCGGCCAGCATGCCGGCGTCCTGGGGCCGAAGTACGACCCGCTGTTTCTGTTCGACGAGAAATGGCTGCCGGGCGACCCCTTGCCCGGCTTTGGCCTCGCCCGCGATGTCGGCGAAGCACGCCAGAAAGACCGTACCAGGTTGCTCGATTCCCTAGAGCAACAGCGGCCGGCAAGGACACAGGCCGAGCAAGACTTTGCCCGTTTTCAGAGGATGGCCCTGGACGTGATAAGCTCGGAGCGCTCCTGGCGTGCGTTCAAGCTCGACGACGAGAAGCCTGCCACGCTGGAACGCTACGGCAACAACCGCTTCGGCCGCAGCTGCCTGGTGGCGCGGCGGCTCATCGAGGCGGGCGTGGCCCTGGTGACGGTTCCGTGGGGCTTCAAGCAGTCGGAGCAGAACTTCGACACGCACAACAAGCACTTCGCGAAAATGAAGAGTATGCTGCTGCCGCCGGTCGATCTGGCCTTCTCTGCCCTGCTGGAGGACCTGCACGAGCGTGGCATGCTGCACGAGACACTGGTGGCCTGGACGGGCGAGTTTGGCCGCACTCCCAAGATCAACAAGAGTGCCGGTCGCGATCACTGGGGGCGGGTATACTCGGCCGTGCTGGCGGGCGGCGGTGTGCGCGGCGGGCGGTTCATTGGCCGCAGCGACAAGGAGGGCGGCTCTCCCGTTGATAACCCCGTACACGTCACCGACCTGTTCGCCACGATGTATCACGCGCTGGGAGTCGGCCCGGACACGCCGGTTTACGACCAGACCGGCCGACCGCTGTTCGTGGTCCAGGGCAAGCCGGTTCCAGCCGCGTTTTGAGGTTGGCAGACGATCCCGTGGGAAGGTTGTCCTCCGAGGTGCCCGCGGCCACCGCACAGACAGGAACAACCCCTCGAGCACGCCTGTGTAACCAGCACAGCTCGTGTCATGCCCTCCCTCTGCTCCCTCCTGGTGCCGGCCGTCGTCCCAACGCTTCACGCCAGATCCAGATGCTCGATGCGTTCGACCTCCTCAGGCTCCAGGCGAAGGTCGAACACGTCGAGATCCTCGCGCATGTGCCTGGTGTCCGTGGTGCCGGTCAGGGCCACCATGCCGGCGTCGAGGGCGAACCGGAAGACGATTTGACTGACCGTGCGACCGTGGCGCCGGGCGATCTGGGCCAGTTCGGACCGGCCCAGCGCCGCGCGGTTGGCGGTCAGCAGCGAGAAGCCCTGGTAGATCAGCTCGTGGGCGGCGCAGAATTCCCGCACACTACGATCCCATCCCTGCGAGGCATAGCACCGGTTCTGAACGAAGCGCGGCGGCACATGCGCCTCGTCGCACAGGCGTCGGAGTTGGTCGAGGCTGAAGTTGCTGACGCCGATCAGACGAGCTTGGCCGCTCTGGTGCAGCGTCTCCATCGCCCGCCAGGCCTCCCAGTCGGCCGAGGTCAGCCCGGACCGTTGGGTGGGGCCGTGCAGCAGGTAGGAGTCGATCACCTCCGTGTCCAGGTGTTCCAACGAGCTGGCGAAGGACTGATGCACCTGCGTCTGGATGGAAGCCTTCGGGTCATAAGGCAGGCGATGATCCTGTCCGTTGCTGAACGTGAACTTGGTCTGAAGGAACAGGTCTTCTCGGGCCACCAGGCCACCCGCGATCGCCGCGGTGATGGCCTGTCCGACCGCCGCCTCGTGATAATGGCGCCGCTGGTTGGCGGTGTCGATGCCGCGGAAGCCTTGTCGCAGAGCCAGCTCGGTCAGGCGCCGGGTCTGGTCCTCCTTCCAGGCGGTCCCATACAGGAAACGCGGGACGCGAGCGCCATCGACGGTTATGCTTCGGTCGGACATCGTCTGCTCCTGCTCGTGGGTCGAGAAGTCGTTCGTGGTGGAGAGCAAACGGATTGTCTTCACTGACTGCCCGCGCCCTTGACACGCATCTTCAGGCCGTAAAGCCCCGTGCTCGCCGTAATGAACAGCGTCTTGCGATCCTTGCCGCCGAAGCAGACATTGACCGTCCACGGCTCAGGCACCGCGGCCTCCTCGATCTTCTTGCCGGATCTGTCGAAGACCGTCGCGCCCTTGCCAGTGAGATAGACGTTGCCTGCGCTGTCGAGAGTCATGCCATCGGAGCCTTGTTTGCAGAAGAGCCGCTTCCTCTTCAGCGTGCCGGCGGCGGCGATGTCGTAGGCGTAGGTCTGGCCCGCCTTGATGTCGGCGACATACAGGGTCTTACCGTCCGGTGTGCCAATGATGCCATTGGGTTGCCGGAGGTCGTCGGCCGCAAGCTGGCCACTTCGGCGAGCAAGCCCTGGACTTGGTTGTGGAGGACATCCAGGCGGGATTGCAAGCGTTGACAGTTGCGACAGCGGGGACGGGTGTCTGTTTTCATGCCGCCTATTGTAACCGACAGCTGCGCTCATGGCCCTCACGCCGTGAACGGAACCCGAAAATCCTTGCGGTGGCGCCTTCGGGGGTTAGAATCAACAGTCTGCCGTCGAAGCGTTAGAGGCCGTAACTTGATAGCGAGCCAGGGGCTAACGCCCCCGGCTCACCATTGTGGAGGTTCATCACCATGAAGAGATGGCTGTGTCTCATCCTCCTCACCGTCTTCGGGCTCGCCCTGCCGGACTCGCCATCGCGGGCAGCCGACACGAAACGTCCCAACATCCTTTGGCTCATTGCCGAGGACATGAGCCCCGACCTTGGTTGCTACGAGACCCAGCAGGTCTGGACCCCGAACCTCGATAAGATGGCCGCCGCCGGGGTCCGTTACACGCGGGCTTTCACGACCGCCCCCGTCTGTTCGCCATCGCGGTCGGCCTTCTGCACAGGCATGTACCAGACGACCATCGGCGCCCACAATCACCGCTCCCACCGCGACGACGGCTTCAAGCTCCCCGACGGCGTCAAGGTTATCACCGACTGGATGCGTGAGTCGGGCTACTTCACGGCCAACCTCATCACGCTGCCGAAGGAATGCAGCTTCAAAGGCACCGGCAAGACCGACTGGAACTTCACCTACCAAGGCCGGCCTTTCGACTCGACCCGCTGGGACGATCTGAAAACGCACCAGCCGTTCTATGCCCAGCTCAACTTCCACGAGACGCACCGTCCTTACCGAGCGCCCAAACGAGCCGACCCGGCCAAGGTCACGATTCCGCCGATCTATCCCGACCATCCCGTCACGCGCGAGGACTGGGCGAAGTACCTCGATTCCGCGACCGAGCTGGACCGCAAGATCGGCCTAGTGCTCAAGCAGCTGCAAGCCGACGGGCTGGGGGATGACACCATCGTCCTATTCATGGGTGACCACGGCGAATCGCACGTTCGCGGCAAGCAGTTCTGCTACGACGACGGCTTGCGCATCCCGCTCCTCATCCGCTGGCCCAAGAATTATCCCGCTCCCAAGCACTTCCGGCCAGGCACGGTGGACAACCGGCTGATCGCCGCCGTCGATTTGGTTCCGACCTTCCTCGACGTGGCGGGGCATGTCAAGCCCGACAAGATGGAAGGCCGCATTTTTCTTGGCGACCGTGCCGAGGCGTCGCGCGAGTACGTCTTCGGCGCACGCGATCGCTGTGACGAGACGGTCTTCCGCTTCCGTACCGTGCGCGACGCCCGCTACCGCTACATCCGCAACTTCACGCCGGAGCGACCCTTTCTCCAGCCCAACAACTACAAGCAGAGAGCGTACCCCGTCTGGTCCCTCATCCCGGAGCTGGGCAAGAAGGGAGAGCTGACCGACTGGCAGAAAGCTTTCTACCTGGCCCCGCGGATGCCGCCTGAGGAGCTGTGCGACATGGACGCCGACAAGTGGTCGATGCACAACCTCGCCGGCTCGGACAAGCCGGAACATCAGGCGGTCCTTAAACGTCTGCGCGGGGTATTACAGAAGTGGATCGAGGAGACCAAAGACCAGGGGCGTACCCTGGAGCCGGAGGAGGTGGCCAAAAACCTGGGCCGCACCAAGCCCCCGTCCGGCCATCAGCGGGAAGAAGGGCCGGCGAAATCAAAGAAGCCTTGAGGGAGAAGTCGCATCATGAGAGGGCTGTTCCGAACGAACGTCGTCCTTTTGGCTGTTCTCACCGGCGGCGCCTCCCCCGGCATGGTCCGGGTGGCGCATGCCGCCGACAAGGCGAGGCGTCCCAACGTTATTGTCCTTCTCGCCGATGATCTGGGTTACGCGGATGTTGGCTTTCAGGGGTGCAAGGACATCCCCACCCCGCACGTCGACGCGCTGGCGAAGCGTGGCATCCGCTGCACGAACGGTTACGTCTCCGGTCCCTATTGCAGCCCCACGCGAGCGGGGCTGCTGACGGGGCGCTACCAGACACGCTTCGGCCATGAGTTCAATCCCGGCGGAAAGAACGCGAACGCCGGCCTGCCGCTGAGCGAGACGACGGTCGCCGACCGCTTCCAGACCAGCGGCTACGCCACCGGCTGGGTCGGGAAATGGCATCTCGGAGGTGTGCCGAAGTTCCACCCGCGAAAACGCGGTTTCAAAGAAACATTCGGCTTCCTCGGCGGCGCGCACTCTTATTTTCCAGGGAAAGGCGCGCCCATCTTGCGCGATGCCGAGGCCGTCCCGGAGAAGGAATACCTGACCGATGCTTTCGCCCGAGAAGCGGTCGGCTTCATTGACCGACACAAGCACGAGCCGTTCTTCCTTTATCTCGCCTTCAACGCTGTTCACACGCCGATGCAGGCGACTGACGATCGGCTGAAGAAGCTCGAGTCCATCGCGGACCGGACCCGCCGCACCTACGCGGCCATGACCCTGGCCATGGACGAGGCCGTCGGCAAGGTACTGGACAAGCTGCGGGCCGAGAAGCTGGAAGAGGACACCCTGATCTTTTTCCTCAGCGACAACGGCGGGCCGACGATGCGGGGAACGACCATCAACGGCTCGCGGAACACGCCGCTGCGCGGCTCCAAACGGACCACGCTGGAGGGCGGCATCCGCGTGCCGTTCGTCGTCGCCTGGAAAGGTCGTCTGCCGGCCGGCAAGACCTACGACAAGCCGGTGATCCAGCTCGATATCCTGCCGACCGCGCTGGCCGCGGCCGGCGTCGAGGCGCGGGCGGAATGGAAGCTGGATGGAGTCAACCTGCTGCCGTATCTGGAAGGCAAGAACGCCTCGACTCCGCATGAGAGCCTTTACTGGCGTTTCGGAAAGCAGATGGCGATCCGGCAGCGCGACTGGAAACTGGTGCGTTACGATCCCGCCGCGGACGGAGACGAAAAGGGGAGGGGAGGTGCGACGGAGCTGAAGCTGTACAATCTCGCCCGGGACATCGGCGAGACGAACGACCTGGCGGCCAAGCAGCCGGATAAGCGGAAGGACCTCGAAGCGGCATGGCAGAAGTGGAACGCCGAGCTGGCGAAGCCGCGGTGGGGTCCGGGGTCCAAGGGGAGTAAACAAGAGGAGGAATAAAGTGATAAAGTCACCGCCGCGAAAGCTGTTTCCTCATACCGGGAGCTCGACAAGGCTCTCCTGCCGATCGCTCCTCCGGACTTGCCTTGTGCTCTTGGCGTGGGCCGGCACGTCGGCCGCCGCCAAGCCGGCTCGGCCCAACATCCTGCTGGTGCTCTCCGACGATCATAGCGTGCCGCACGTCGGCTGCTACGGCAACAAGGACATCCAGACGCCCAACCTCGACCGCTTCGCGGCCGAGGGCATGCGCTTCGACCGCGCCTACGTCACCTGTCCGCAGTGCGCGCCTTCGCGATCCTCGATCATGTCCGGGCGATCGCCCGTCGCCATCCAGATGACGCGCTTCTCCGCTCCGCTTCCCATCGAGGTAAAGGTCTTCCCCGAGCTGCTCCGCGCCCAGGGCTACTACTCCGGTGTTGCCGGCCGCACCTACCACCTCGATGGCTCGCGTCTGCCGCCGGAGTCGCAGAAGGTATTCAACAAATACGGCTTGCGGACATTCTCCAAGCGGCTCGACTACGTTAAGGTCGCCGGCAAACGGGAGGTGATGATCGCCCAGTATCGCGAATTTCTCGATCAAGTTCCCAAGGGCAAGCCGTTCGTGCTGCAACTGTGCTTCAGCGATCCGCACCGGCCGCTCGACCGCAACGCCATCTCCAAGCCGCACGACCCGGCCAAACTCCAGCTGCCCGCTCACTACCCGGACACGAAACTGGTGCGCGAGGACTTCGCCCGCTACTACGACGAAATCGCCCGCTTCGACGGCGATTTTGGCACGGTGCTCGACGAGTTAAAGAAGCGCGGGCTGGCCGAGAACACCTTGGTCGCCTTCATGGGCGACAACGGGGCGTCTCAATTGCGTGGCAAGGGAACGCTGTACGAGTTCGGCGTCCATGTACCGCTGATCGTGCGCTGGCCGAGCAAGATTAAAGCCGGCTCGGCGACGAGCGAGCTGATCTCCGGTGAGGACCTAGCCCCGACGTTCCTGGAGGCGGCCAGCGCGGCGGTGCCGAAGGAGATGACCGGCCGTAGTTTCCTCAAGCTGCTGCGCGGCGAGCCGTTCAAGGGTCGCCGGTATGTGTTCGCCGAGCGCGGCGCGCACGGCTCCGGCCTGCCGACCAGCTCCGCGGCGTTCGACCTCGGCCGCTGCGTGATTTCCCGGAAATACAAGCTGATCTACAACGCCCTCTGGCAGCTGCCCTACACGCCGGTGGACTTCGCTGGCGATCCGTTCTGGAAGGAGCTGCGGCAGATGCACGCGGACGGCAAGCTGTCGCCGGAGATGGCCAAGCTGTACTTTTCGCCGACGCGGCCGATGTTCGAGCTGTACGACCTAGAAGCCGACCCGGCCGAGATGAAGAACCTCGCGGGCGGCCGAGAGACCGCAGCCGTCGAAAAAGAGTTCAAAGGCATCCTGCAAGAGTGGATGCTCTTGCAACGCGACTTCCTGCCGCTACCGGTGCCGCCAGGCAATCGAGCGCCGCAGCCGCGCAAGTAAGACGTGATCTTGCGGCAAGCGTTCCGGTCAGGCGTGGCGGTACTTCTGGTAACAGGATCCGGGCTATGCCGAAGCACGCCGGCTGCTGAAGGTGTGATTCATGGGTTCGCCTTGACGTGGCCGTCTCCGGCGCCGGGTTACGCCGAGGCGTGCTCGCTCCGTGACGTGTGACCGCGTGAACAGGGGCGCGGCTCTTTTCATGGAACCCAAGGTCACCCGCGCCGCGGCGCGCGTTGTTCCCACGCTACGTGGCGCGTCCCGGCGGACCGAAGGTCGCGATGGATGCGCCCAAAATGGCTGTCGGCCGATGTAGTGTAACGCGCCAGCGTTATAAACTTATTGGGAAACGCTAATGCGGAAAATCACTCTGGAGGGTGTCTGGCATGTTGCTACGACGTTTTCCGCCGCGATTGATCCTCGTTGGCGCCGCGCTGCTCGTCTGGTGTCTGGCGGTGGAGGGCGAACAAAAGCCGCTCTTTCAGGGGAAATTCTCCGGCAAGCTGTCGGCCTGATAGACATGGATCGATGAGCAGCCCGGCATGTGGCAACTGGTCGATGAGTCACTCGACCTCAAAGTTGTACCCGTCGGCGAGGGACTCTGGGCTGGTGGCCGCAAGCATCCCAACCTGCTGCCACGCGATCCAGGGACGAAGGGTGATTTTGCCGTCGAAGTACATCTCAACAGCAAGCCTACTTCCGAATGCGAACACGCGGGAGTGTTCCTGTACGCCGACGGCGACAACTGGGTCGCCCTCAACAAGGAAATACTTGGGAAGCCCGAAATCGTCATGGTCGCGGAAAAGGCGGCAAAGCCCATGGTTCGCCAGAAACCCTACGAATACGAAGAGGTCTAAATTGACTGTGTCGTGACCTACAAAGTTGACCGCTTAAGTCGCTCGCTGTTGGACTCCGCCAAGATGATGGAGACGTTCGAGTAGCATGTCGCCTCCTTCGTCTCCATCGCCCAGCAGCTCAACAGCGCCACCTCCATGGGACGGCTGATCCTTAACGTCTTGCTGTCCTTCGCCCACTTCGAGCGTGAGATCATCGCCGCATGCACGTGCGACAAGATGGCCGCTACGCGCCGCAAAGGCAAGTGGTCCGGAGGCACACCCGTGCTCGGCTAGGAGGTTCGTTCGCGTTCGGGAAGCCGTGACTGCGGATCGTGCTTGAAAGCTCGTCCTCTTCCTTTCATGATTTATCATCAATTACTCATTTTTTCTTTATCCATCAGCCGGTGATTGTCTCTACAACAGAAAACATGTTGATTTCTCGAATCAGCCCGCGAGGCAGGCAACGGAACGCTTACCTCGCGGGCTTTGCATTTGGTCTTTCCATGGGAGGTGCTTGGATGTCGGTTCGTACTTGTCAGTCGAATGCCCGGAGGGTTGCTTTCACTTTGATCGAGCTATTGGTGGTGATTGCCATCATAGCCGTGTTGATCGGCTTGCTCTTGCCCGCCGTGCAAAAAGTGCGCGAAGCGGCTAACCGCGCCGAATGCCAAAACAACCTCAAGCAACTGAGCCTCGGCATCCAGAACTGCGCCGACACCTATTCGCAGCAATTGCCGCCGTTGGTGGGATATTACCCCGGTCCTTACAATAAGGATGTGACAGGCAAAGAATTCGTAGTCAACCCCCTGACCGCTGTTTTACCTTTTATCGAGCAGCAGTCGTTGTACAATTACTTCGTAGCGTCGGTTCCGAAATACGGCTCCTCCGGCGTTTATGATGCAGCGTTACCCTTGAACCCGGTCGTCAAGCAGTTCTTTTGCCCTTCTGATCCCAGTATTTCGCCCACGACCTACCCGTTGTTGACCTCCTACGCTGCCAATGCTATCCTGTTCGGCCCCAGCCGCTTCACTTACAGCCTCGTTTCTGGTTCTCCCACGGAAACAATCGCGAACAAGTCTCTGGCGGGCGGCGCGAACTTCCCGGCCAGCATCTCCGACGGCACCTCCAACACGATCATGTGGACCGAAAAGCTGGGCTACTGCGGCAGCTTCACAGACTCGGCCCGGGTCGATAATTATTGGGCGATGGCAGGCATAGATACACACATCCCGGCAGTTGCCGCCTACAAAACGCCGCCCAGCTCTTATTTTTTTGTTGGCGTCAGCCAGAGCAGCTGTACCTCAGTAGGAGCAGGCTACCAAGGCTCGACGGGGCATACCGGTGTCATCTTGGCCGGACTCTGCGACGGCAGCGTCAAGATGATCGCCCAAGGCATGAGTAAGGGAACCTGGAACCTCGCCCTGATTCCCAACGACGGCTTTCCCATGCCGTCGGACTGGTAATTTGCCGATTCTTCTGTTAGCGATCTCGTTGTCAGAGACACCAGCCACGTTCAGGATGCGGCTGGAGTCCCCGTCGGCCTGGGATGGTTGCAAGACCGAAGCGGTGAGGAACCGTCCCAATTCCAGGCGGGCTTCGGCTGGTAAGTCGGCCAGGAGCATGCCGGCCAGACCGCGGAAAGTGACGGGTGCGACCACTCCATTCTGCCAACCCCGACTGAGACTTCTGGTGCCCAGGTCTTGTGTACCGGCGGCCGGAGAAGGCGGGTCGCCGCTCACGCCGATGACTTGCAGAAGCAAAACAGCCGTCTGTTCCAGGGCTCGCTGTTGGGGGTCGGAAGCGGGCTGCCGATGGAGCTGGCGAGCCTGATGCCAGAAGCGTAGATAGTAGGGGTGACGCCGGCTGACTTCCCAGCGTAGGTTGACGGGCAAGTCCATCAGCTGCGCGGGTGGACGCGGAATGATCCAGGACTCCTCGGCCGTCTGATCGCTTGACACTCCATCAGACGCGCTCCAGTCCTCCAAATGCTGCCGGATACTTTCACCATTCTCTCCCACAGGCAAGTCGTACCGGGCACATCGTGCCAAGCCAGGACAGACCGAGCCATCGGTGAATAATGAAAAGACACTTCAAGGCGCTGGAGCGTGCGCCCCGGTTGCCGATGGCTCTCGGGAACCACATCCCGTTGCGCCGCTACCCGAACACGCTGTACCTTTGCAGACCGCCTGAAATCTCTTCCCTCCGTGCCACTATTGGGACCGCCGTACAACCGGGAAGGTGGCTCACTTCTCGCCGCGAAAATGGTGCAGTCCCAGACCGCGTTCGACAATTAGATACCCGTACACTGCCAAAACGCTAAAATGTAGCCATGCTAC
>Ga0335075_10006684_pt1 | contig 17788 bp, 14 predicted proteins | sample Lox_Sample_24_FD_206723 | JGI IMG/M metagenome (GOLD analysis project Ga0335075, IMG submission 206723) | Soil microbial communities from Loxahatchee National Wildlife Refuge, Florida, United States - Lox_Sample_2.4 | ecosystem: Environmental > Terrestrial > Soil > Wetlands | place: USA...
TCTCGGCTACGAGATTGCTGGTGTCGAAGACCCTATGGTTCCCCCTCCGAAACACCTAGAAACGAAACTCCTGCAAGCCGTGGGGAACCTGATGCGCTATCGATCCGTGTGGAGGTTCATCTCCTGGTTGTTCGGCGGTTCAGCCCGTCGATCCGCGCCTCTGGAAGGCTCTTTCGCGGCCAAGGTCGGAGGACACGCGGTCCCTATCTCCGTTACTCTCGATCTGCATTGCTCGCGCGTGGTTCTTCGGTTATCCCCAGAGAGCTTGGCCGCGTCGGCAGCATGCGACGCTCTCGAAAGCCTCTTGAGTCATATTCCCACAGAGCCCCTGCAGGAATTCCCTGATGAGGAGCTGCAATGAGGGAACCGTAGAAGGCGTCGTTTGTCCTGATCTACGTCTTCCTATGCCGGCGTTGCTTCGATGTGTCTGCGGAGCTGCAATGCATGTAGGAATCAGCACTCAGAAAATGTTCGCCTGAATCCACTTTGAAAATAGCAAATCCTCCGAGGGAGATTATGATGCGACCGACGATGAAGGATCTTGGCATCGACCGGCTGGCTCCGGAACAGCGGATCGCTCTGGCTTTGGAAATCTGGGAGAGCTTGGGGAATGATCGCCCGCGTGGCCGACTGACCGACGAGCAGCGCACCGAGCTGGCTCGCAGGGATGCGGAGCTGGACGCGAACCCTGGGATCGCCCTGACCTGGGAGCAGATCCGTGCCAGCATCGAGGCCAAGCCATGAGCCTTCCGCTGGACTTCCATCCGGCGGTGCGCAGCGAGATGGACTCGCCCTACCGTCAGCTTCGGCGAGTGTAAACGCGAACAGCACGATCGGTCGTGTCTTCGAGCTCCGCGGGAAAAAGTCATTTGCTTCGCCGGACCGAGAGAGGGTATCATCGAGACATCTTGCCAGGTGTCCTCCCCGAGCGTCGGGGAGCGCATCCCAAACCTTCAGGGGGGTCCCGCCAATGTTGACACTGTGGGGCAAACGACAGAGCTTTTGCGACGGTATCTCGCGGCGAAACTTTCTCCAGATCGGCGCCTTCGGCGCCGGCATGACGCTGGCCGAGATGCTTCGCCTCCGTGCCGTTGCCGGCACCGGCTCATCGAACAAGGCCGCCATCATGATCTACCTGCCGGGGGGGCCGTCGCACCTCGACATGTATGATCTCAAGCCGGATGCGCCCAAAGAATTCCGCGGCGAGTTCAAGCCGATCGCCACCAATGTCCCCGGCGTGCAAATCTGCGAGCATTTCCCACTGCAAGCACGCATGTGGGACAAGCTGGCGTGCGTCCGCTCGCTCGTCTCCGTCGATGAGCACTCCGACTCGCTGGTGATGACCGGCTATCCCGAACGGGTGAACCGCACGGCGCATCATCCCTCGTTGGGTGCCGTCATGTCGAAGCTGCGCGGCGCGGCCGCCGGCGACATTCCACCGTATGTCAGCCTGCGCGGCATGTCGCGCTTCGGCACCGATCCGGGCTATCTCGGTGTGGCGCATCGGCCGTTCACGCCGGACGGTCCCGGCTTCCAGAACCTGCGTTTGGCCGGCGGCGTCGATGCGTCGCGCATGGACGATCGCAAATCGCTGCTGACCAGTTTTGACGAGGTCCGCCGCGACATCGACGCGACCGGCACCATGAAGGGCATCGATTCGTTCACCGGCCGGGCCTTCGATATGATCGCTTCCGGCAGAGTGCGCAAGGCGCTCGATCTGAACCAGGAAGATCCGCGTTCGCGCGATCGCTACAAGGGCATCGAACAGTTCCTGCAAGCGCGTCGTCTGGTCGAGGCGGGTGTCGGCTGCGTGACGCTGTCGATCGGCGGCTGGGACACGCACGGCAGCAACTTCAAGATCCTGCGTAAACAGCTGCCGCAGGTCGATCGCGGCATCGCCAACCTGATCCAGGATCTGCACGACCGCGGCATGGAAAAGGACGTGGTGACGGTGATGTGGGGCGAGTTCGGACGCACGCCGAAAATCAACGGCAGCGACGGCGGCCGCGATCACTGGGGGCCGGCCATGAGTGCTTTGATCGCCGGCGGCGGCCTGAAGATGGGTCAGGCCATCGGCGCCACCAACGCCCGCGCCGAGCATCCCAAGGATCGCCGCGTCACGGTGCCGCAGGTGCTGGCCACCATGTATCATGCGCTGGGCATCGATCCGTCGCAGACGTTCCCCAACGGCAGCGGCCGACCGATGTACATCCTCGACGATCGCCAGCCGATCACTGAGCTGCTGTAAGAGCCAGCGGACAAAAGCCCACAAGCCCGAAACGCCGGCGAGGGAATCTCATCCCCTTGCCGGCGTTTCGGGCTTGTGGCTTAGAGGCACTCACAACCTGTGGCGACACGTTTCCAACGTGTCGGGCAATTCGGCACGTTGAAAACGTGCCGCCACAGGTTGTTACTCCCTTTTAGAACGAGCGGACAAAACCTACCAAGCCCGAGCGTCAACATCGGAGTGTCCCATGCGCATTCGAGAAGTAAGCTCGCTAATCTGGATCGGTGTGCTCGGCTGGATGCCGCCCGTTTGCGCCCAAGAATCGCCTGCCAAACCGGAGCCGTCCGCCGAATGGCGCGTTACCGGCGCCCTGTTGATCGATCAGCCGCCCAAGAGCCTGGCATTCGGGATTTACGGCGAGGACGAATCGAAACAGGCGCCACCCCTGAGCTGGCGTGTCGGCAACTGGGATCCACGCACGCGCATCACGTACCACGCGACGTTGCCGCTCGCCAGGACCGGCTGGCGCTTTCGTACAGGGCTGCACGAGTGGAGGGTTTCCGCCAACGACCTCGTCTCGTTCCGCCATCACATTTTCCTCGTCGATCGTCCGGAATTCCACAAGCCGGGAGGCAAGGACCACGAGCGCGTTCTGCACCTGGCGCTCGGCTCGGATGTCGTGTACGCCGGCGATCGGATCGCGACTCGCTGGGCCTGGCAGGGGAACAAGGGGCTGCCCGAGATCAAGGACGCCAAGCTGACGGCCTTCCTACAACAAGCTCCCGCCGGAGCGGACGACGAGGCCGGCTGGTCGGCGCTGACGATCGAAGCTGCGGAACAGGGAGGCGGCACGCTTGCCGTGCCGGCATCCTTGAAGCCCGGCCTGGCTTGGTTACGAATCGGACTCGCCGGTGAAAAAGCGAAACCAAACGATCGACTGCTCGTCGAAGTGCCCCTCATCGTTGCCGCGAAGAACAAGCCCGCTGCGCCGCCGGCCGCCGACAAGCGGAAGGCGGTCGCGATTGGGGCCGCGGCGAAGCAAAGCGCCGTCCCCGATGCCTGGCGTCAGGGCACTTTTCTCCAGCCGCAAAGCGTCTCCGCGCTCGATGTGAGCGCCGACGGCCGATTCATCGGCGTGACGACGATGGCGTTCCGTCACGATCGCAATTTCTGGCTGCTTTCCCAGGACGGCAAGGTGCAGTGGGGCCGTTACGTGCAGCCGTGGGCGCCCTTCCAGGCGGCGGTGCTGCCGCAGGGCAAGGGCATCGGTGTCGGACTCGCCTATTCGCGCTTCACCGATCCCCACCCCACTATCGCGCTCTTTCAAGGCGAGAAATCGGAGGAAGCCGTGCTCGTCGATGCCTTCTGGGACATGGGTTGGCTGCGCTACGGCGAAGGCGACTGGCGCAGCGGCTGGCCTGCCAGCCTGATCGGCGATCTCCTGGTGCGAACCCATCAATCCATCATCACCGTTGCCTCGCACAACGGCTCGTGGCAGTGGCATTCCGACGGCAGCCATCTCCGCTTTCCGCTCATGTATCAGCGGCCCTTCCGCATGTCCTCCAGCGGCGACGGACACGTGGTCGGGTTCGGCTACCTGGTCCCCGCGGCGAAGAGCCTGGACGAAAGCGTGCGCAAACGCCTGCGCCTGCCGCCGGCACTTTTGACGGTGAGCAATAGCTTGACGGCGGCCGAGCTGTGGAAGATTGACCCCATGAGCGATGCCGAGCCTCCGCCCCGGCCGCCGGAGCCGTCCGACGAGTTTCCCGACATGGCCGAGGACTTCAACATGAAGCCGTTGACGCTGGCGCCGTTTCGGACGGCAGCCTCGGTGGCGCTCAACGGCGACGGCTCCCGCGTCGCCCTGACCGAATACGGCGGCTGGCTGCGCGTCAAACGCGCACGCGGCATCGGCAGCTGGAACCCGGATCATCCCGTCGCCTTCTGTCCGCGGCAGCGCGGCTGGCTCCGCGTCTTTGGCCCGTTCGGGCGCGAATTGGTCCGAGCACAGCTTCCCGCCAGGGGGCTGTTCGACGTGAAAATGAATGCCGCCGGCGACAGGCTCTGGTGTACGCCGCTGAGCTGGTTTGCGCGCGGGCTGGCCGGTCGGCCGTGGCTGCCGGCCGATCCCGAAGCAAACACGATTTTCGTTTACGACCTGCGCCGCCGCAGCTGGACCGCAAGCTGGCACTTCCCCGACGCGGTCAGTGACCTGGCCCTTCATCCCGACGGCCGGCGCGCCCTGGTCTCGTGCTGGGACAACAAGCTCTATCTCGTGCGCCGCGACGGAAGCGTTCAGGAAATCCTCGATGTCGGGGAGACGGCCCGTGTGTGCTGGAGCGCCGGCGGGCGCTTCGCCGTCGCCGGCACTGCGGCGGGCGAGGTTTGGGGCCTGGATGCCGAGGGCAAGGTGCGCTGGAAGACCACGCTGCCGAGCGCGAAAGTACCACCGCTGAAAGAGCCGCTGAAGCCGGTCTTCGACGATGTGCCGATCTACTCGGTTGGCCGGGTCGGGAGCGAGCACGCCTACGTCGGCGACATCTGGCTCATCAAGACGAAGGAGGGCGGCATCCTGGTCGATTCGGCCGGCACGTCCGCCATCCCGCTGACCTGGCAGCGCTTGAAGGCGGCGGGCGTCGATCCGAAGGAGGTTCGCTACGTGCTGCTCAGCCATTCGCACGGCGACCATTCGGGCGGCGCGTATCTATGGCGGACGCAGGGAGCGAAGATCGTCGCGCCGGCGACCGCCGCCTTTACGGTAACGTGGCTCATGCCCACCTGGAGCGATTACAGCATCTGGCCGCCGTCGCCGATCGATAAACCGTTGCCGTTGAAACGTGCCGGCGATGAGACGCGCTTCACGCTCTGCGGCCTGCCGATCCAGGCCATCTTTGTTCCGGGCCACAGCTTCGATCTTGTGCTTTACTCGATGGAGCTGAACGGCAAGCGTATCCTGTTCACCGGCGATCTCGGCTTCGAAGGCAAGTCCCACATCCTGCACCGCTGCTGGGGCGATCGCGACAAGGCGCTCGTCGTCACCAAGGTGGTGCGAACAAAGGCGCTGCCGCTGAAGCCGATTCACGTCTTTACGGGACACGGTCCGCGACGGGACGGCACCGCCTGGCTCGAAGACTTGCTCAAGCGCACCGAGGAAGCGCTGGCGAAGCCGGAGAGATAGGGAACGACGCGACGTGAGCTTAACCCTAATAACCTGTAAAAAAATGAGCCACAGATGAACACAGATGAACACGGATAAAGGACAAAAAGAGAGAAAGACAAAAGGCAGCGGCAGGGAGTGTTCATCGGTATCGCTTTTCTTGTTGTTTTGATCCGGGTTTATCCGTGTTTATCTGTGGCTCATTTTTTTACAGGTTTTTAGGGATCTCCCGCCTGGAGCTGCGCTGCTTGCTGGCGCAGGAATTCCTCTTCACGCTGCCGCTCTTGTTCGGCTTGCTGGCGTTGGGCTTCCTGTTGCTGACGCTGCTCTTCTTCTTGCTGTTGGTGCAAGTAGGCTTGTCGTTGATCCTCCTCCGCCTGCTGCTGGCGCTGAAGCTCCTCCGCTCGACGTTGTTCTTCTTCCGCTCGACGCAGCATCTCTTCCCGCTGCCGCTGCTCTTCCGCCTGTTGCTGGCGTTGAGCTTCTTCCGCCTGGCGTTGTTGCTCTTCGAGCTGGCGTTGATATTCCGCTTGCTGGCGGGCTTGTTCTTCCTGCTGGCGCTGCTGCTCTTCCGCCTGCCGTTGCTGCTCCGCAAGCTGCTGTTGATAGGCGTCATCATCGGCTCGTGCCGCCGGCACCCCGACGACCAGGCCCGCGAGGACAGCAAACGTGCCGATCCCAAGAAAGAGACGGGACTTCATGGTAGGATCTCCACACTGAGGAAAGCGAAGCCCCGTGCGGAGGAAAAGCTCGGCATCAGGACTTCTACTTTCGGACGCGGCCTGCGGGCGAGCTTGCGCAGCTCATTTCGATCTCATGATTGCGGGCGTTTACGGCGCGGCCGGCTCTCCGGAGCGGCGTTCCAGGGATCTTCCGGCCAGGCGTGTTTGGGATAGCGCGCCCGCAGCTCCTTGCGCACCTGCGGATAGGTGTTCGTCCAGAAACTCGCCAGATCGTCGGTGACTTGCTGCGGTCGATAGTTCGGCGCCAGCAAGTGTAACAGCACCGGCACGCGGCCGCCGGCGATTCGCGGCGTCTCCTCCCATCCAAACAGCTCTTGAATACGCACGGCCAGGATCGGCGGCCGGCCCAGCTCGTAGCAAAGAGCGATACGGCTGCCCGACGGCACAAGAAGACGCTCCGGCGCCTCGCGCTCCACCGCTTGCCGCTGCGTGTGGCTGAGGCGGCCCTGGAACGCTTGCAGCCAGTCGGCCTTGCGCAGATCGGCGAACGACCGGCAATTGTGACAGAGCCATGTCAGTAATTCGCGCAGCTCGGCGTCGTCGAGCGGCGGCAATTGCAATTCCGGCATCCACTCGCGCAGACAGCGAAGGCGCGTGCGATACAGCTCCGCCGGAGAATCGTCCGGTGGGATGACGCTTTCCAGATGGTCGGCAGCTGCCGCGGCGAGGACGCGAGCCGTTTCCTCGCCGTCGGGCAGAGGAGCCTCCGTCTCCTCGATCACCAGGTCGGCGAAGCGCACGCGCCGCTTCGCCGACACGCGCTCCGTCTGCGGATCGAAGGCGACCTCAACGGCTGTGCTCACTTGCTCGGCGGGCAGCCAGTCGCGCTCGATCGCGGACGCCTGCCGTACCAGTGTCTCCTTCTGTCCGGCATCGACATCGATGCAAAGGAAAAACTCGGCATCGAGAACGCCGCTCCACGGTGCCAGCCGCACGCCGCGGCCGCCAACCATGACGCCGCGCCGGCTACCGGCCTCGCGTCGCCGCGCCACGCGATCGGGAAACGCCGCCAGCAGCGAACGCAGGACAACCTCGTCCGCCGCGTGGCGGGGTGGCGGAGTGGCGGAGTGGCGGTGTTGCCTGGATCGCAAGAAACGTAGCAACTGATCGCGTGTACGCAGGATGAAATGGGCGGCCGCGCGATGCAATTGCCCGCGCATCGTGGCAGTGCGTCCGCTGCGCTCGAATTCCTCCAGCGCTTCCAGGCGATCGAGCACATCCGAAGACGTGCCGTGCCGAGGCGCGGCAGCGGAGGCCGGCTCGTCGAGAGAGCGCGCGAAGGGATCGCGCTCCGACAGCAAGGCGGCGGCCAGGGCGACGCGTTTCGGCTCGCCGAGATGCTGGCCCTCGATCAGCAGACGCGCCAGGCGTGGATGCACCGGCAAGCGCGCCATGGCGTGGCCCAGCGCCGTCAGGCCGTTCTCCTCAACGGCACCCAGGCGGCGCAGCAGGGCGAGCGCCTGCGCGACCGTCGCTTCCCTCGGCGGCTCCAGCCACGGAAAACGCAATACGTCCGTCTCGCCCAGGAAGAGCAGCTGCAACACCGCGCCGGCGAGATCGACACGGCGAATCTCCGGCTCCGTCTGCTCCGGCCGCGAGCGATGACTGCCGGCGCTCCAGAGACGCACGCAGAGGCCCGGCTGCGTCCGCCCGGCGCGGCCGGCGCGTTGCTCGGCGGAGGCGCGCGAGATCGGCGTTAGCTGCAAGCGATCCAGCCCGACGCGCGGATCGAAGACGAGCATCCGAGCCAGTCCGGAATCGACGACGCCGGTGACGCCCTCGACCGTGACCGATGTTTCCGCCACGTTCGTCGCCAGCACGACCTTGCGGCGTGTCTGCGGCAGCAGGGCCGCATCCTGCTGCTCGGCCGGCAGCTCGCCATACAGCGGCAGCACCGCCAAATCGCGCTCCGCCGCCAGCGCTTCGAGATGCCGCGCCGTTTGCCGAATCTCCTGTAATCCGGGGAGGAAAACGAGTAAATCGCCGGGTGTGCGGTCGAGCGTGCGCTCCACCGCTCGCGCCACGGCCAACGGCCACGGCTGGCGTTCCGGCCGGGCTTCATGGACGATCTCGACCGGATAGGAGCGTCCCTCGCTGGCGATGATCGGACAACCGCCGAGATACGCCGATACCACCTCGACCACCAGCGTCGCCGACATGACGACGAGGCGCAGCTCCGGCCGTACCGTCTGTTGCACCAATCGCACCATGCTGAGGGCGAGATCGCTTTCCAGACCGCGCTCGTGGAACTCGTCGAAAATGACCACTCGGGTCGATTCGAGGAAGGGATCATCGTGCAGCAGGCGGATGAGAATGCCGGGTGTGACGACGAGGATGCGCGTGTTGGGTCCGCACTGGCGATCGAATCGCACCTGGTAGCCGACCTCGTCGCCGAGGCGTCCGCCGCGTTCGTCGGCCATGCGGCGCGCGGCGGCGCGCGCGGCGAGTCGCCGCGGCTCCAACATGATAATGCGTCCGTTTTCCGTTAGCCCGGCATCGAGCAGAGATGGAGGTACGCGGGTTGTCTTGCCCGCTCCCGTCGGGGCGCGCAAAACGATGTTGGATTGCCGCCGCAGTGCGGCGGCGACTTCGGGGAGAACAGGATCAATGGGTAGTGCAACACGCGGCAAGGAAGCCTAGTCTCTTCAACAAGCTTTATTTTGGAGTGCGGCGCTTTTCCGCCGCTTTTTTTCTTTCGGTTTTCAACAAACAATACGCAAAACAAAGCGGCGGAAAAGCGCCGCACTCCAAATAGGCAAAGCCTCTTCAACAGCGCGAGGACCGAAATCACTTCCACAAACTCAGAGCGGTCGGCGCCTTGACCCTCTTATTTCTTCTCCCCCAAGCGACGAGGCTCCCACTTGAATGGCTCACCGAGTAGTTGTTTCCTTTTCTTTTTCTGTGCAGGCGTCAACACGTTCAGGAGTTTTTCATCCCGCCTCTTGAACAATTCCGTTAACGGGTGCTGGTCTCCCTTTTTTCTACTCTCACGATATTCTCTGAAAGTTTCTCTATCAATATCCTTCATTTTCTCCTTCTGCTCATCCGTAAGTTTGAGCGCGGCTGCCACTTGAGGTGATCGCAAGAGCATTGGACCGCGCAGCTGCAAAAAAATCTGCTCCGCTCGCCTGAGTTGTTTCCGGGTGAGGATCTTGGCGAGCGCCGCTTCGGTGGCCTTGACAATTTCCTGGGCCTTCTTCACTCGCTCTTCCAAACTCAAACTCCGCAAATCGGCGGGTTTCAGTCTCCTCTTTGTCTTCAGTTCTTTCTTCAGTTCCTCGATTTTCTTCAACTGGTCTTCCGTGAGCTTCAACTCGTCTCGGACCTGTGGGCTGCTCAGATACGATAATATGCCCGTCGCCACGCCTATCAAGGGAGGAGCTTCCGGCGCTGGGGCCGCGCTGGACGCGAATACAACAATCGCCAAAATCAAACCGCTGCCACAAACTGTTCGCATGGTTCACCTCGCCATATCTTGGATTTACCGGATAAAACCAAGCCGCGACCGCCAGAGAGAGCGAAGCAATCACCGCTCCCTGCCGGTCGCGGCTAGGAAAAGCTCATCAAGGGCCAAGTGTACCATAGCCATCCGCAATGAGGAAGTAGCACGGCGGTGAAATCGAGGCCCGCGCTTTTGCGCCGAACGCTCGCGGCATCGCCACCGTCAGGCACAATGGCAGAAGGAAAAGAGAGGCGGGGGAATCACGCCACGACGACAACCCATATCACTTCCAGCATCGACGGATCCGCGTCCCGGACCACGAATCGCAACTGTCGAAATCTCAACGAGTGTGAGTCAAGCGAATAACTGCGCTCGAAATAAAAGCAGCGCGGGCTGCCGGCCGCTCGATTGGATTGGTAATGAGTAAAGTAGGTTGACAGGATGATGTTCAAATCCGTCTGGATTTTTCCCAAAATGGCGCGAAAAAGCGGCTCTCCTTTGAATATGTCGGCAATTTGTCCATAGACCCCAGGCTGGATCTTTACCAGGCGTGCCATCACGGCCTCGATTGATTGGAAAGCTCCAAGGGAGCGGCCCCAACCGACGCCAGACTTTCCGCGATAGCGGCCCAATCAGGTTCCGGCGCCGGCTTCGCGGCCCGCTGGAGTACGTCCGCTGCCAGGTCACGGTAATGTCGAATTTGCTTGGCAGCTTCCTCTGTCTCGACTGAGTGAGCAGCGACCTGAATGATTAAGAGCCGGTGATCGGCCAATCGCACAATGGTGTCGCAGAGCGACACAAGGTCTTTTGTGTCGATCCCCCCATTAAGGGCTTTTCGCGTCCCTTCCCACAAGAGACGCACGGCCTCCGAGGACTCGGTATGTTCAGAAGGCTCCCAAGGGACCGCATTTTCCTGCATTTCACCACCACCTTTCGAGAACGCACGCCACGGCGCGTGCGTGGCTCAGCGCTAGGTCTGCCGCTCGAATGCCCGGCCGATGCACCTTGGTATCGTATAGGGTGTCAACCACGGATGCAAACACAGGTTTGCGATGGCGACGGTACTCTTATCCGATGTAGCAGACTCATCTTAACTCCCCCGATGGAAGAAACAGCTCGTTCACCTTATCGCCGACCATCTCGGACGACGTTCCCTGCTCCCAGGTGGGAATCCCTTTCTTCTCCGGCGGATACATCGACTCCATCGGTCCCCACACCTCATCAACCTTGTCCGTGAACAGATCGCCAATCAGCAGGTCGGTGACCTTGCCGCGCAGGTGCGGATAACTCTTGATGAACTTGCCGAAGCTGAAGCCGTCATAATACTCGCAGACCAGGCGGCGCATGCGATCGATGCCCTTGTTGAACATCTCGCCCCAACGGCCGAGCTGCGCGGCGGAGACATCATTTTTCGCCAGTCCGTCGGCGATGGCGTCGGCGGCCAGCTCGCCGGACTTGAGCGCCAGCAATACGCCGGAGGAATACAGCGGATCGAGAAAACCGAAGGCGTCGCCGATCAGCACCCAACCGTCGCCGGCTACCTGCTTTGAACGATAGGAATAGTCTTTGGTGGCGAAATAACCTGTGGCGCGTTTCCCTCCGGCGATGCGCTTCTGCACGGCGGGGCAGGCCTCGACTTCCTCGTTGTAGGTCTGCTCGTGGCTGCCGCGACCCTTGAACAGATACTCGAACGGCGCGACGACGCCGACGCTGATCGTGTTGTCGTGCTGCGGGATGTACCACCACCAGCCCTTTCGGTTCGTGGTCTGGATGACGACCGTCGCTCCCTCATCGCGGCCGGTGTCGCGGTAGGCGCCTTCCCAGTAGGTCCAGATGGCGCCCTTGTTCAGCACCGGATCCCACAGACGCAGCTTGAAACGATTTTGCAGCATCGTGCTCTGGCCGCTGGCGTCAACGACCACCTTGGCCCGGACCTCGTGCTGGCTACCGTCCTCCGCCTGGACGCGCACGCCGGCGGCGCGGTCGCCGTCGAACAGCACCTCCAGGACGCGGGCCGGCTGATGGACCTCGACGCCCTGCTCGCGGGCGTTGGCGAGCATCATCGTGTCGAACTCGCTGCGGATGACCTGCCAGGTCTGCGAGCATTCGTGCGGCTTGTTGTCGTGAAAATAGAAGGGGGCCGACTCCTTGCCTTCGGCGTTAACGAACTGGACGCTGTATTTCTTGATGAAGGCACTGGCTTTCATCTTGTCGAGCATCTTGAGACGCTGGAAAACCCAGTAGGTTTCGGGGATCAGCGATTCGCCGATGTGGAAGCGCGGGAAGCGGTCGCGCTCGAAGAGCTGGACCTTGCAACCGTGCTGGGCCAGCAGGGTGGAAACCGTACTGCCCGCCGGTCCGCCGCCGATGACAACCACGTCCGCCGAAACGCTGATACTCGCACTCATGAGGGAAATCTCCTTGCCTGCGGGAAAAACATTATTCTATCGCGGACCGGTTGGGTTAGCGACGCCATGATGGGCTTGCTACGCTCCGATGGCGAACATAGTTTGATCTGGCATGCGCATAGCCCTTTTATCCGCCGGGGATGGTTGGCACGTTCGTGATTTGCAGCGCGCCGCGGCGCGGCTCGGCCACGATGCGGTCGCGGTCGATTTTCGCCGTCTGTCCGCGGCCGTGGCCCAGCAGCCGGACGCGCTGGCCGGCTTCGACGCCGTCCTCGTCCGCACCATGCCGCCGGGATCGCTGGAGCAGGTCGTGTTTCGCATGGATTTGCTGCACCGCGCGCAAGCGCGCGGCGTGGCCGTGCTGAATCCGCCACGGGCCGTCGAGACCTGCGTCGATAAGTACCTGGCGACGGCGTATCTCGAAGCGGCCGGGCTGCGTGTGCCGCCGACGGTCGTGTGCCAGCATGCCGACGCCGCCCTGGAAGCGTTCGCGGCGCTGGGCGGCGATGTTATCGTCAAGCCGCTGTTCGGCTCCGAGGGGCGCGGCATGGTGCGCGTCAGTGATCCGGAAATGGCCTGGCGCACCTTCCGCACCCTGGAGCGCACGCAGAGCATTCTGTATTTGCAGCAGCTCATCGCTCATCCGGGCTGGGACTTGCGTGTCTTCGTCCTGGGCGGCCGGGTCCTGACGGCGATGCGTCGCTACAGCAACGGCGACTGGCGCACCAACGTCGCCCAGGGCGGCCACGGCGAGGTGGTGCAGATCAGCGCCGACGAGGAGCGCCTGGCCCTGTCGGCCGCCGCGGCGCTGGGCGCGCCGATGGCCGGCGTCGATCTGCTGCCGGGACCGCGCGGCGAGTGGTACGTTCTGGAGGTGAACGCGGTGCCCGGCTGGCGTGCCCTCGCTCCGGTAACGGGAGTGGACGTGGCCGCCGCCGTGATCGATTTCCTGGTCCACGATTATTGCGCGAGGTGACGGCCATGCTCGATGTGGGCTTATGCACGCAGATTGCCTGCATCTGGGAAGCAACCGCTCGCAAGCCAGGCAACGTCCATCGCTATCGCGATTTCGACGACAGCACATATCTCGATTTCCTGCTCAGCGCCGCCGCCATCGCTCCGGTGATGACAACGGCCTGTCGGCGGCGTGTCGGCGCCACCGTCCTCGACGCCGTGTGCGCCACGCGCCGCGTCACCGGCACGAACACGAACCTTGGCATCGTGCTGCTGCTGGCCCCACTCGCCGCGGTGCCGCCGGAGCAGGAGCTGCGCGGCGGCATCGAGCGTGTCCTTGCGGAGCTGGATGTCGAGGATGCGCGACACGTTTATGAAGCGATCCGCCTGGCAGCGCCCGGCGGTCTGGGGCGCGTTTCCGAGCAGGATGTGTACGCCGAGCCGACGCAAACCATGCGACAGGTGATGGCCCTCGCCGCCGGCCGCGATCTGGTGGCCCGGCAGTACGCCAACGGTTTCGCCGAGGTGTTCAACGACGGCGTGCCGGCGCTGCTCGCGGGGCTGGAACGTACCGGCTCGGTGGAGGGAGCGATCATCTCCGCTCATTTGCACTTGATGGCCCATCATCCCGACACGCTCATCGCGCGCAAGCGCGGCCCCGCCGAGGCCGAGGAAGCCGCACGCCGCGCCAGGGCCGTGCTCGATACCGGCTGGGCGGAGCTGAATCCATTCGACGCCTGGCTGCGCGAGGAAGGACATGAGCGCAATCCGGGAGCTACTGCCGATCTGCTGACGGCGTGTTTGTTCGTTCTGCTGCGAGAGAGTACCATCACGTTACCGCCGCGATTGGCGTGGACCACATGGTAAAATGTGGACCTGTTTCCCAGAAAAGCTGAAGGAGGAAATCAATGCCAGACACGGATACGGAATATGTGCGGACACCGGGGGTCCGTGCGCGGTGATTCTCGGCCAGAGCGATCTGGCGTTGTTACTGCGAGGTTCGGCGGAAAGTGTGGTCCTGGTGAGACTATCCACTCACGAGGCTGCCATGCACAACGGTCTCGTCGCGAACCAGGACCGAAGCGTGGCGATCGCCCTTCAGGTCCGCACGATAGTCCTCGCCGACGCCGATTGGGGGCGCCTGCTGCCAGGAAGCGTCGCGCAGCTCCGCGAGCATTGTTTGCACCTGACCGGCATCCGCGCTTGTCTCGCCGGCTCCGGCCTCCAACGCATCGAGCACCACGCCATCCAGCAATCGGTCCCACACCTTCCGGCACGTCGAAGGCTTATCGAAAAGATCCACGGAAACCAGCTTGTCGCCGACCGCGACCGCCAGTCCTGTCGCTCCTTCCGGATATTTCAATCGTTCCCGGAACTCGGTCAGGCGACCCTGGAATGAATCATAGGTATCCGCCATCGCTCCAGTGTCAGAATGCGAGCCGAGCGATTCCATCTGTCGTCCCACTTCCTTCCACACTTCGCCCTGGTCGGAGGCATGGCCGTGTCCTGCGCGAGCGGATCGCGAGACCGTCTTTTTCAGGATGTGGCGGAGCTTCGACGAGGAATGGCTGCCGGAAACGAAGTGCCGCGACAGATGCCGCCAGCGGCCTTGCTCGACGCAGCTGACGGGAATCGTCGTCTTGCTATTCGCGGCCACGAGAAGGGAAGTGTTGAGGACGCGGTTTTGCTTGGCGCCGCGCAGCTCCTCGCCTTCCAGGAAAAGGACGGGAGAATCGGTACGGTTGTCCACCAGCAGCGTGGGGACCGAGCCGGATTCACTGACCTCCTCGACCGTCACGGAGCCGGCCGAGATGGCCTCGTCGCAGAGTAGGTAACTGAGGTCGGACCCGGTCTGCGCGAAGAGGGGGAAGACCGTCAGCGTCTCGTGGCGCGTCGGGTCGGCAACACGGACATCAGGGAAAGTAGGCATGAGGTGCTCCTTATCGCTGAAGGCTTCATCCATTATAGACAGCTCGCGGCCGCGCGAGGTTCGGCATATCGAGCAGGAGAGGTAGGGGGCATTGTCGTCTGCTTGCTGCGTCATGAGACTACTTCAGAGCCGGCATGGCGAATACACTTGAGGGAAGTTACTGCTGGCCCGTAACCGGCTGGGCGAGGGCGGCCACAGCACCCCGGCCGCGGCGGGCGGCCGGCTGTACCTGCGCACCTTCACGCACTTGATCTGCGTCGGCGGCAGCCAGGCCAAGCCGTAACTTCGGCGTTCTTCGAGGCCAGCTGCAACCCATGAGCATCTCGCGGACCAAAACCATTCTGCGGTCCCTCGCTTTCTTCCTCGTGGTTGCCGTGTCGCCTTGGGTCGTGATTGACACGGCAATTCCCTTCAGCGCGCAGGATTTCCCCCTGATCGACGACTGGGCCTTCACCCACGGCGCCTACGCATTCTTCCATAACCACGAGCTGGACTATCAGAATTGGGGATCGCTGCCGCTGTTGGGTCAGTGGTTGTGGTCGCTGCCGTTCCTGGCCGTGCTCGGCGATTCGCACCTGACAACAAGGGTCTCGACGATCGTTCTTTCCTGGCTGGGCTTGTGGGCGTTCTACGCCTTGCTGCGTCGTCAGACGGGCGTATCTCCGTCTCGGGCCGCCTTCGCCACCGCCTGCCTGGCCTGGAACCCCTACTTCTTCGTCCTGTCGGGGACCTTCATGACCGATGTGCCGGCGCTGTCGTTCGCGCTGATCGCACTGGCGCTGTACGCGCATGCTTTGGACAGCGGGCGTCTACTGTCGCTGGCGGCGGCGTTCCTCGCGGCCTCGGCGGCGGTGGCCACACGTCAGAACGCCCTTGCCGCTCCTTTGACGGCCGGCGTCATGCTTCTTTTGAGCGGATACCGCACGAAACCGCTGTGGATCGCGGCGGTCGCGGTGCCGACTGTCCTCACCTTTGTCCTCGACGCCTGGCTTCACAGCCGGCCCGATGTCGTGCCGCTGCACGCCCGCGTACCCAACCTCGACGACGTCTGCTGGCTGGCCTTCACCTCGGCCCACTACCTGGGACTGTTGACCATTCCCCTGCTCCTGCTTCTGCCGCCGGCGCGGCTGGGAAAAGTGTTTTGGGCCGTCCTGGCAATCATGGCCGCAGCGGCGTCCTGGCTGGTCCTCATGCTGCCGTCCTATCAACACGAAGGCGTTTTTCCTTACATCGGCGACCTGTTTCTGCCGTCGGGAACCTACGTCCGGATGGGGAACGATCGGATCCCCTTGTTTAGCCGGCACGTCCGGCTGCTGCCGACGGCGCTGGGATGCGTCTGCGCCGCGGTGTTGAGCGCCCGAGCGGCCGAGCAAGGTTGGCGGCTGGCGCCGCGGCCGCTGGTGATCTTTTCTCTCCTGCAATTGGCGGCCCTGGCGATAGCGCCGAAATATTACGATCGCTATCTTCTGCCGCTGGTTCCGGGCGCTGTAGCCCTTGCCGTCGGGGAACCGGGGCGGCCGTGGTGGAAAGCCGGCCTCGCCGCCCTGCTCGTGCTCGGCGGACTCTCCGTGTGCCTGATGCACGACTGGTTGTCCTGGAACGCGGCGCGCTGGGAGCTGGGCCGAAGGGCTGCTGTCGTCCACGGCATCGAGCCTGGCGATATTCGGGGAGGGTTTGAATGGGACCACTACTATCCACGGAGCCACTCGTCTCATTATCGACTCGCGCTCTCGCCGTCGCGGTCTTGTGCAACGATTGATGTCGAACCCTACACCCTCTGGTTCCCGCCGCGGAAGAGAGCGATGTACCTGGAACAGCTCCCGTGCGAGGCGAGCGACCCCATGCCTCAGCCCGAAGACGAAAGGAATCGCCAAGACGCCAAGAGACGCTAACTTTTTGGCGAGCGGGGTCGCGTCAGCGCCCCGAGAACAGCCGGCACTCGGTCTGCCTTCACCTACCTTCGGGAGCTTGGTTCGCTCGCGCAGCTCGGCGTATTACTGAACGTCGGCATCCGGAGAAGGAATCTAATACGATCGTGCTGGCTCGACAGCCGCTACACCGGGAACGGCCGAAAGATCGGTGAGCTTGGCTGTCTCGACGAAGCCTGTTATCGTTCCAGCAGCTTCCAGGATGTCTTCGACGTTCAACCCAGCCCTGCGAAGCTTGGCCGCTACTTCTCGAATCCGCCCCACGTACTGATCGCTTACGGAGATGATGACGTTTTTTTTTGGCCTGCTTGCTCATGGGACACCTTTCTTGCGGGAAGCTGTCAGGGTGCAGGCCGGGCTCGGCTAAACTCACTTTAGCGATCCTCGAAATCTACGAGTCCCGACCCCTTTTTCTTGCCCGTCGAACGTCAGCTGCGCTGTGATCGTCGAGGGCACCGATTGTCCTGTCGGCAGCTGGTACTCGGTCAGGAAAATCGGCTGCGGGTTGGCGGTCGTGGAATTGTAATCGAGACTTACCGGGGTGGTATTGGGGTTGTAGGACGGCATGGCGAATAAGGTCTGCACGGAGCCGTCCACCTCGCCGATGCTAGCATAGGGACCGGCCGCTTGCGTGGGCTGGCCGCTCAGCAGCTGGTCCGGCGTGATGACCGTCGGCCAGGTGCTGCTCGACGTGGGCCGCGTGCTCGAATAGGCCGGCGAGTCGGTGCTGGCGACCGAAAACGTCATGGTCTGGGTGATGGGCGAGCCGCTCTGCGGCGTCTCTGTGACGCTTATCGTGTCGGTGCGCGTGGCGCCGGTGAAATTGGCCCAGGTTCCTTGCAGGTTGAGGGTGTTCGTACCGCTGATGTTGGTCAGGTCGGCGGAGCGCGCGCAGGCAAGGTGATGGAGCAAATCAGCGCCTCGTTGTTCCATGCCTATAGCCATTTTAGCGATCCTCAATATTTACGAGTCCCGACCCCTCGTATGTTCAATTCAGCC